>WNGR01008252.1_pt1 | contig 11008 bp, 13 predicted proteins | sample 5407581 | NCBI WGS metagenome assembly WNGR01 (sample SAMN13153383, study PRJNA577476) | soil metagenome | isolation source: 80 cm soil or saprolite under Garry oak tree replicate 2 | place: USA:California | collected 2016-06-15 | reverse complement strand
TAAAGACACCGCACCTTTCAAAACGAGAGCCGTGAATGCCCGCGCAAGATCGGGTCGCTCCGCTTCGAGCCGGCGCAACGCGTCCACGCTTAAGCGCCACAGAATCGCGGGTCGCTCCGCGACGACCGTCGCGTTACGGGCGAGCCCCGCAAGGCCAGACAGTTCACCTGCGAGCGTGCCCGGGACCATGGATTCTTCGATCGCAGGGGTATGCGCCGCGAAGCGGTACGTCGCGCGCAGCACGCCTGCTCCAACGACATACAACCCGTCAGCTGGCTCACCCTGCTTCCAGAGCACGTGTCCTTCAGGCACAGTGATGGACTCAAAGTAGGAAGCAAGCTGCTCGAGCATCGTGCGGTCCGTGGTGTACGGTAAGAAAGCTTGCTCGAGCGTGTTGAGAGGTTCTTTTGGTGTGGTGAATAGGCCGGTTTTGCATTTGTTGTCGTCTGTGGAACACGTTTCCGTGGATAATGAACGGGGTGAGTCGGTGTTGGTGACTGGGCGTTGTGAAGACGTAATAGACGTACATTTCGCCATGGTGCGCCATCCCGCATCGCGTAGCTGTGCGCGCCGGGGCGAATGCGGCAGAGATTGTTGTAAGTCCATGCATACACTGTCTTGGCGGCCAGGAAGGGCTGCTCGGTCGTCATCAGCGAACACGCACATGGGGTCCACTCGAAGAACTCTTACCGATTGGTTTCGCCTCCGCACCATTAGAGTCAAACCAAGCGCGCAAATACACGTTCTCGGTCCCTGCATCAAGGTTCAGTATTTCTGGGGAGTTACTTGTGCCGCAAGCGGGCTTACACTCCATCGCGTCGTTGTAAGTCGTGAATAGCTCCACGTCTGGCAGTTCAAATAGACCAACGCTGTCCAATGCGCTTAGAACCTTTCCGTCACCGGCCGCGCAGATAACGAGCACGACCTTGCGCCCTGAGAGAAGGCGCTGCACGCGAACAAGAGCCTCTGCCGCAGAGAGGTCGACGCCAAGGACCCGCGCAAAGTCCAGCACAAGGAAACGAACTGGAGCATGTACCCATGCGGGCTCTGCAACGAGCGTGCGAATCGTCCCCTCAACGTGCGTGATAGTGCCGAAGAAGAGAAAGCCCTGGAGGTGCAGAACGGTCGTCTGTCCCGAAACCTCGCGAAGGTACGCGCGATGCGCATTTGGCCGACGCACTGTCGAGAGTGTCGCTTCGCCTGTGTGCATGACGCGGATGCTGTGGCGCTGTGAATTTTGCACGACGAAGAAAAGGCCTGCAGCATGCCATTGTCAGCGTTGTGCGATACAGGGTGGGCAGCTGGTAGGACGGGCTCACAGCTAACGATGATCCCAAACAGAACACCGATGACGAAGTCCCAGACTGTCATCGCGACCATGATGCTCGCAATGGTGATGTATTCTGGTTTGCTCACACGGTGGCGCGTATCCCAAAGTGCCTCTTTGACAAGATCGATCCCCAGCACGAAGATGAGCGCGCTGACAACCATGACCGCTGTCGCCCGCGTTCTTGTAAGCTACCCCTCGGCCACTCGACGCGATTGAACTCACGGATATATGCGATCGGACCTGTGCCAGCGAGTAACACCGCGATAGTTGCACCAGCCAGCATAAGGCCAGATAGTCGCGTGGTACCCCCTACGCGATAGAACCTGAGCGAGCTTCATTAGCAAATTGTGCAAACAAGGCAAAATCCCACGTACAGCAGCGTATTAACGTAAACGAGATAGTTAGGCACTGTACCAACTATGCCAGCAAGAAAATTCGAGTAGCCATGCGCGATGAGTTCTTTGTTCGTGTCGACGTCAGAGTCGAGGGATACGGCTGTAAGGTGCATCATCAGCACAGTCGCCAACAGACGCGCACGTCTGCGTGCAACAAAACACGCACCAAGAGCGGGAACATTCAAAGGAGGGTGCAAGACGTTGAAAAATAGCAACGCAAACTGCGTGGGCAGCGTCGCCCATAACGCGCCCCATCTTGTCTTTGTGAGATCTAGCCTCTGTCAGGTAAATCAATCACCAGGAGTAATAGGGAACCCACCAAAGTAGGTATAGAATTGGTACCATTTTTCTTCGCTCTTCGCAACCTGAAATAGCCACCGCTCTCTCCTGAGGGAATCTAGGTCAAGTCCTGCGCCCAGAACGACGATGTAAAATACAGCCGGTATGATCAAAAAATCTGCACGGTGACCGGTCGATCGAAACCGGTGAGCGTTCTCGCTCGACCCCCATCGAGAGAAAGAAAAGCGTACAAGTAGGAAGTATGAGCTGATGATGCCACCGTGATGTGATCACCCTCAGAAGTACAGCGAGGACAAAGGCAGAAGCCCAGAGAGCGAAATTTGATCCGCGCAAAAAGAAAAGAAGGGTGTCCAGTGAGAGGGAGAACTCATCATCCTGCAGACGCGTCGCGACGTTGAGGCCGGTGATAATGAGAAACACGCCGACGCCACCAATACAGCCAACGAGGATGTGCCGCGGGAAGAAGCCGATGAGAGAGCCTAGTCGGAAAAAGCCAAGAACGAAGAACGTAAAACCTAGAAAGCCAGGTGAACACTGCATCCCCATCGATATCTGCGCCGATATGCCATACCTGTGAGGACACTTGAAAATGCAAACGCCACTAGTGTAGTAGCTACGATCTCGTCCTGCTTGTTATCTCCTAAATCCTGGGCGATGCGAGTAGCCATGATATGAAAGAAAGGCTGTTTGGGTGATGTGTGCACTTTGTTACTGCGGTACAGATGAGTATGACGTACCACCACCTCAATCATCATGCTGCCATTTGCGCCTGCGAAACCAGATGCGCCTGCCGAATAGACGAGTTGAGAGACAATGGTACTACGCGACGTAGTGAGTAAATGGACGAAAGGTGGATAGTGTGACGTACGAAACAAAGAACATGGACACGCCCATTGCACCAAGATCCATAAACACACCCGTGGCGGGGAAGATGATCATACCGTCTGTGTGTCACGTGATACGGATCAGCAGAGCGCTATGATAGGGCGAAACACAGACGCACATGATATCCCGTCGAGTACGTTAAGCAGTAGTCCAAGGATGACAGCGGGAACAGAGTGCATAGCCTGTGTAGCGGTTGATTTCGCACGGGAAACCCACTTGCGTGGGGTGTAGTGCGTGGTATGAAAAGAGGATGGAAGGAGCGGGGTGCGTTCCGTGAGGGATCGAAGAAGTGGAGTCATCGAACGCAGTGGCGGAGTATATTGTCGATGCTCTTGTTGTTGCTCATGTTGTTGCTCCCTCTGTAGCTGGAGCAGAGGGGGAGTAGGCTGTGACACAACTGGTGTATGACTGTCGTCCTCTTCCTCGTCAGCACGTTCCCGTGAAGGGCTGCGGCTGTGCTGGGCCATGAGAATGCTCAAGTTCGATTGTGGAGGAGGGTGAGATGGCCGGGCGTCGAGGGTCGATGTGGACTCTGTCAGATAAATCGAAGACGAGGATGGAGTCCCAGTGCGCTCGCGGGGTTGCTCCAGTGGGAGGGAGCGTACAGACTCTGATGGTGGCGGGAAGATGAAAGCGGGTGTGCTGGTCTCCACATGGCGTGTCATAAGGGCCTCAGAGTCGGGCACGAGGGGTGTGGGAGGTCGAGAGCGCACGCTGCCTGATAACGATGGCCGAGAAAAAGAAAGAGGGACACCTGACAAGTGCATGGTATGGGTGCGAATGTCATTCCGAGAGTGACGAGCAGGGAGGCTTCCGGAGGCTGCGCTCACGGAACTTGCGTGGGACGGGACCAGGTTAAGGAGGCTAATGTTGAACGAATAAGGTCAGAAGATGAAAGATGAAAGATACGGGGTATAGGAGATTAGGGGGAAGGTGGAGGTAGAGATGAGATGAGATGAAGGGGGTTTAAGAAGAGATAATAAGTGGTCTAGAAGTCAAAAAGAACGCACCCAGCCCGGGACAGGGGTGAACCAGAGTAATGGAGAAAAGCTGGGACAACGAGACGTTGAAGATCGCGAGGAGAGACGTCATGGTTGCGTGCTACTCCGACTGTGTTTGCGTCTTCATTCAATGGGACGAACGTGTGTCCATCAGAGGATGCCTCGCTTGCAATGGATGGCGGCATCTGACCAATAAAAGGGGAGTGCGCCTGCAAGTCGCCGTTGCCGTTGAGAAGGTAATAACCAAGAGAGTTGTATTGGACATTGGCAGGAGCTAACTTATCAATACCGGATTGGTTCGTGACCTCGACCCGCCTCGCCTTGACGCCGATCAAAAATTAAATTAAATGGAACCAACGGGCTTTGCCGGTCGCTAATTCTGCAAAAATTCCCGACGCAGGTTCAATCCTCGCCAGCTCTCCATTGCCACCATATCACATCCCAATGTCAAACACAATTGCCCTGTATGCGCCTTTTTATTATTGCAAACATATATACCGACGTCTTTTAGCTATCCACTCTCCAACTTTACTTTTAGGTGTGTGTGTGTCTAGATCAATCGCCCTGCCCTGGCCTCTTTACGTCCTCGGCAAGTATGAAAACACCTGACCCGCTCATGCGATCCGCAGTACCAAAGAGGCGCAACCCGAGGAAGATCCGTCTGTCTCCGCTCGTCTACAGCGTCTTCAAAACAATTATGAAGACTTTGGCATGCGTCGTACCGTGGAGGGCGTTCTCGTTGTACATGACCACGGTCACCCGCATATCCTCATGCTCCAAATTGCCAACGCGTTCTTCAAGCTGTATGCATTCATCCTATTTTTTGCACTCTTGTACTCATTTACCCCAGCCCTGGGGACTATTTAAAGCCAGGCGAGGATGAACTCGAGGGACTCAAGCGTCGTCTAGACGAACGCTTAGCACCTCCGAGTGACTCTCGCCAATTCAATGCTTCCCATGGGATTGACAACGACTGGGAAATCGGCGACTGTCTTGCCCAATGGTGGCGGCCCAACTTTGAAACCTTCATGGTGGGTGATGTTCTTCTTGATTCCGCCGTTTGCCATCAAACGCTCTCCCCCCTCACGGGCGCGCAGTATCCATTTGTGCCTGCCCATATTACCAAACCTAAAGAATGCAAAAAACTCTTCCTTGTGCAGATGCCAGAGCGCAGTACGTCCCTGTCCGTTCCTTGGCACCACGAGGCACACCCACATATTTTCTTACACCGCAGAAGTCCTTGCTGTTCCCAAAAACATGAAACTCCTCGCCATTCCGCTCTTCGAGCTCTACGATAATGCAGCACGGTAAGTTCCACTCTTCTTCCCTCGTTGTTTCGCCACTAAGACGCGCATACATCTAGGTATGGCCCGCAACTCTCTGCAATTCCACACCTCCTTTCTCGGTATGTCTCGCTTTCCGTCCCAGACCCACTGCCCACCTTCTCTCTCCTCCCTTTCCCCTGATGGTAGGTATAACTTTATCTATCAATAACGCCATTGTTCTTCTTCCCATGCAATGGAATGCAAATTCAGCAACAGACTCCGAACTCAGGGGGCCGAGGCTATTACTCTGACCTTACGCGCACTTCGAACGTTTGAACACTCTAGTCCTTATTTGACCCCCAGATCGTGCTCCGCTATGTAGCTTTTACACGTATAATTTGAGACGAGCTTTCGCCGAGGCCCAGATACGTCCCGACCGCCTCTTGTCGAGATAGTTAGGTGATGCGCCCGCTTTTACCCAGTTCATTGACGTGGTATGTGGAACAAGCTACGCGCACGTGCTACCCTCGTGGGGATAGACGGCCGTTCTCCCGCGTACCTTACTGTAATTCTGCGTGCGGCGGGACAGGCGAAGAACCGGCTGGCTGCGAAGGTTTGATCACAAACGTGCGTTATTCTGCGTCTGGGGATTTTATGGTTTCTGCTCGGATCTTTGAATGGAGCCAGAAGGCTCAGAACTGCCCTCACCTGTATCCAAGATATGGTCTTATCAGAAAAATATCGGGAAAACCCAAGGAAAAACCTAGATGTGCACTCGCATCTTGTATAGACACGTGGATCGTCCGTACAAGACAATCGCCTCCCGCCCCACGCAGAACGGGTACTGTATACCACCTACATCATGGGTTGTCCCCGCCTACGACACGAGCGCTGCACCTGCTGATTTCACGTGCCTTGCTTAGATCCACCGGCACTACCACGTGATTGCATTAGTAGCCAGCGCGCATGTCTGGCCTGTCAGGAGGCAGTCTGAGGTGAACTCCACATCAAACGACAGTACCAACCAAGGTACCAACACTGTCCAATCAATATGTCCTCAGGACGCGGTCGCAGACAATGGGATTCCCCCATGCCCTTGGAGTATATGCAAAGGTCGTGTACCTCTGCCTTGGCCACGAGTCACATGACCGCCCCCGATTCGTTATTATGCATGCTTCCAGCACACCCTGGCTGGCTTTCCCCGTGCAAGCTCGCTAGTTGAGACGGGCTGGGTGTAGTCATATAAGATCCTATCATTTGTTAATCCCTACAGTGCCTTAGGACCACGGGATATTTTTCAATTCCATTAGCCCTCAGTTAACTAGTTAACCCTCACAGCTCTCATTTCCGGGGTACTGTGAGTGCGGACTCGCGGCCCATTCTGCGCTAGAGTTTCTCCATTAGTTTGTCGGTCTGCTTGACACTCACCCGACGGTCGACATTCCAGGACCCATAAAACACTGTAGTTTTCACACGACGTACCCAGACAAGTAATTTTAGTGGCGTCCACAGTTGACCGGTTGATCTGTGCGATGCGCCCGGCACAATTTTATTCCACTCCAACGGTTTCCAGCCAACACCTTGGTCGGTAAGATGTTAAACTACCATCTGCTTCTCCGCTTCTTTGTTGTGGTGTGACGACAACATTGTATCGTATGACCTGACGGAGGAGGTCGGCGCAATGTGCGAAATGAAAGCACTACGCATGACCTGCCAGTGAGCATAGAGTTTAGCCTATAGCCTTACTGTAGGATCGCACGCCACCTTGCACCGACGATATGACGAACGACGGAGACCTTTTTTGGATTTTTCACGGAATCATTTATAATCAAAGTTATTACTTGCTACTACCCACTTGGATACCCAAAAGGCGCAAAATTAAACCCGATCTCTTGAGTAGGAATAAGCTTACGGAAAGTGTACGAAAACTGCCTGGCGACGACCACTCCACCCCGCATGCAGCATGACTTGAAGGTTCCGGTTTCGGTTTTCTCCTAAGTCGTGCACGCCTTGTCGCAAGTTGATTCAACGGCTTATACAAGTCGTATAATGGCCAAATCTTTCTCTGCAGTGAACCATCGACTGAAAGAAGCCCTCAGCTTTTCTTGAACTCTTTGTACACCAATGTGTATGCAAAGAAGAAGATTGTTTACGCGATTGTTCGCGAGTGGAGTGTAGTCATCACGTGGAAACGTGGACACTTTTTGATCAAGTGCGGAGCCTGAGCATGTTGTTCTCGCCTCAATCGAATCCGACTAGAAGGGTATGACACTGAACCTGTTACCGTGTCAAATATGACTACCATCATCCACACTTTGGGCCCCCAAGAAGGAAGGTTAAAGTCGTGCCATCCCTTGCGTTTGTTCTCACCTCGAGGGCATCAGGTCCCCAAGTGAAATCAGCTTTGCGTTGGTCAGGGATTGGGCGATCCAAATCCCCGGCTCTTTACCATTTTTCAAAGATTGTCGGCATCGAAACCACTCTGTGCGCGTCTGTTACGAAGAGCCTCCAATGCTTTAGTTCTGTGTCCATTCTGCGAAATAGGGCTCAATTCCGGGGCGCGGGCGATCGATCTAACTCTTTTCCTACGTTTCTCTCGTCCGCGTAAATCATTCCCTATTTGTTCCAAATCTGGGCTGGTCACGCTGCGTTGGCCGTTCATTTCTAGTCCAGGCTCGGTGGGCGTCGCGCAAGAATTTAATGATTCCAAAATGCCTTGGGAAAGTTTCACGTGGGTCGGGAACACTTCCCTATTACCTTCGCGGCGCCTGCCGGTGGTGTTTGATAGACACCATGACCCGATAGTCAAGAGATGGACATCATCTTCTTTCAACGGGCCGTATAATGTGCAGATGCATGATATCCTGGGGTAAGAGAAGCATCATTAGTTCTGTGGCTGTACTCACCGTGCTTTAAAACGCCCGAAGTCATTGAGCAGATACGGATCTCGGTCGTCAAACGCACGAGGACTTCGTGCTTGATATGACTAAATTTACCTCGTTCATGACCCTCAAGGACCGCTGCCGCAAGCACAGAATAAAGGATCTAACCTATTCTTACGAGCGTGAAACTCAATAGTTTAGACCAGTGTGCGAAATCACCTCATAGAGCCGAATTAGACGTTGTATGAACGTATGCATTGTTCTACATTACAGGCATGGTCAGGCTCACGTGGAATGCTGACACAGCACCGTCGTCGTCGCAGCAACCCCCCTACCCCCAGCAACATATATAAGGAGACAGTTTCCGCCTATGGTCCTCATCACACCATGTCTCTCAAGTGGGGAAAACGGTACACAATTATGAATGTTCAGTCTGAGCTGTTCCTTCACCTTTCTGAAGACCCGGATTTCGACAGGTCTAAGGTAGCCCGGTTGACGGTAGCCCCCGCTAGTTCGTACGCATCGCGTGTTCCTTCAACAGCTTCTGCCAATGCACTCACAATGTTTTAGTGGATCCCAGAGATCTTCCTTGACGGCACGCTTATTATCAGATCAGTAGAAAACCGGGAGTGGATTGGATTTCAGGGCCGCCTGAAGGAAGGGGTGGGTCTCGTCGTCGGCGGTAACCGTACTGCCAAAGCTTGGGATATCCAACAGTCGGATGAGCCACTGAAGTACAAGTGCGATTATCCCGTTCTGAGCTCGTGACCACTCCTAAGTTCGACTTCATTTGATAGGATATCACTCCTTCGCTCGTCGTTTGTCATGGAGTTGCCCAGTCGCAACGCGCACGATGGATCTCACGTGCGACTGGCGGAGCCTACTGGTGGAGACAACCAACTCTGGGTCTTCACCAAGGATGAGTCTTGCCTCGAGAGCTGTCACGCTTTTATACTCTAACTCCTTCCCTCGAGTAGTCGGCGCCTAACGGGATTGTTGTTAATGTTTGAGTGGTGATAGAGTCCGTATAGTCAAATAATGATTCATATGTAATTGAGGTCGAGATGAAGCGAATTGGTTAGCGCGATCAATTTCCCAACATAATAATTGCGTCAACTGCGTGATTGATGAGCGAAGTCACTAGGAGATACTGTAAGTATGGCTCTGCTTTACGCAGACTGCTCGCATTTAAATTTGGTGTAGGGCAGTTCATATACCTAAGTACTCCAGGTGCTGAAATCGAAAGTGTCGAGTATGGCGCACATGTTCTCACTACGGGCGGCCCGGTGGCCCTATTCGAAGCGTATCGAGAACACCCGCCGAATCTGGACTACAGAGAGCCATTGACCGACCATTTCTACACAGGAAAACAACAGTTACGACTTACAAGAGTATATCCAAGTTCACTCCTTGTGGGTAGTCACCTTCTCTGTGGCACCATCTCCACGCGAACTCGTTCTTGACCTCATAGAGGGCCTTGTCCCGTACATCTTCCAAATCTTCTCTTCGCATATGCGTCACCAGTCGCCACGAGGCCAATATCCAAGGGGCTCTTGGGCCGTTGGTATCCCACTCTGTTTCTCTTCACGACGAAGCCGGTCAAAAGCAGGATACTATTATCGACTACATCAGTTCTGCTGTCCAGTCCAATAGAAAGATGCCAAAATGGAGTTCGGAAGATAGGGAATTGGTTATTGACACACCCTCGTGGAGGGCTGACGTGACGGGATATAAGTAACAACGACATTTTCACTTATTGTAGTGACAGGTTCCGAGTTTTTTTGTTTTTTTGCCAAATAGAAGCATTGCGAGGCCGTTTTCCCCTGGAAATTCGGCGTGCCCTCGAGGAATTGTCCGATACCTTGGACGCAACATACTCGCGCACCGTGACCTTGCTAGGCATGGAGAAGGCGAAACGAGGATATGCCTACCACCTTATTCGGTGCCTCGCGGTCTCCATTCGACCGCTTTGCGTTGAAGAGCTCGCCGATGTACTTGCCGTTCGTCTTGATGCCGGAGAAGATTCAGAATATCGCACTGACTAGCGCCTCGAGGATGCACAGCAAGCTGTGCTGTCTGCTTGTTCCAGTCTGATCATCACCGCCAATGTCGATGATTCCGAGTCGCCGGTTGTCCAGTTTTCGCACTTCTCCGTGAAAGAATTCCCGACGTCCTCTTGCCTTTGCCAACGCGGCAGAGCCGCAGAGCATCTCTCTCGCCATCACATCCTGCCCACGCCGCTCTTTCCTGGGCTTCCCTGGGCATCCTGCTCAATCTTGGTGACCAAGTCAACAAAAGCATCGTCGAAAAACGACCACTCGCAATCTACGCAGCTCGGTACTGGGTTGACCAAGAATCTGCCTCACGTAGGTTATAGAGGCGACAACGTCAGCTAAGATCTTGAGATCATTTATGTGTCGACGAGTCACGGTGTAAGGCTACTAAATAAGGAACCGAACCCGACGTCCAGCCCAAACTGACCTTCCTTTTGGCCGCGTCAACGACCAGGCCCAAGGGAAAGTAGCAGCAGCCACCAGTCGTACGACCAAGCTCAGGCAACGCGATCGTCATCAATCTATGTCGACGTCTTGGTTCTGTCCTCGAATGCATTCGCAACGTTCCAAAGCAGTTTGCCGGCATTACACCTTACTACCAGGTCGGTAGAGTGGCCGGTGTGCCTTTTCCCTCAGGTTTCTCCGCTCTTGCTAATCCATCCAACCTGCGGATTGTGTAGTATTATGTATTATTGGGTGGCTTTGTATTAGTACTGCTTGAGATATCGTCGTCTCCGCCCAGAGTACATCCACCAGCACATAGAACATCTGGGCCAAACCCACAACCTCCGTGCTCTACTGCTCATGTGTGATATTGTGCGTCGCGCTCCCATTGCTCTTACGGCCGCGCATTCTGCTCATCCCGCTCTTAGTCTGAACACCAAGACATTCGAGAG
>WNGR01016429.1_pt1 | contig 11009 bp, 4 predicted proteins | sample 5407581 | NCBI WGS metagenome assembly WNGR01 (sample SAMN13153383, study PRJNA577476) | soil metagenome | isolation source: 80 cm soil or saprolite under Garry oak tree replicate 2 | place: USA:California | collected 2016-06-15 | reverse complement strand
TGCCAAATCAAATCCTTCATAGTTATACACCTCCTTCGACTTGCTGGAGACGTGTGGGTAGCAGAATCGCAATCCAGTGCCCCTGAACCTGGCGATGTGCTGCAGGTAGGCGATATAAAAATGAACCTCTCGGTCGAAGATAGATATCGTTTGGTCGATAAAATTGGCGTGCCGCGCGCAGTAATCGTCTAGCCTCCAAAACAGCTCCGGATTCAATTGCGCAACGAAATCCAGGATTTTGGCTTCGACATGGTTCATATCCGGCGAGTAGCGGTATTTGACCCTGTAGTCCTGCACGGCTCCCTGTTTGAACTTTTCGAAAGTCTCCTCAATTTCGGCGCTGTAATCAATTTCCGATTCGCTGTCGCGAACAGTGAAGGAGTTGTCGCGTATCAGCACGCAATATCTGACGGCGGATAAATCAGCCCTGAGCGTCTGCGTCTCCTCCAGGAGAGAAGTGAAATAGGAACCCGCAACATAGTTCGTCAAATATTCGCGAAAGTCGAGGAAGCCGCGTGATTTGAGCGGTACAGCGGAAAGATCGGCTGCGAAGCGGTTGATCGCGTCGCAATAGATCGCCACTGCATGCAAAAACCAAGCTTTCTTCTGATATCTGTAATACAGCTTGTCCGCTTGCGTTAGATGTTCCCGGACTTGGCGCATGCGTTGTGCAAAGGACTGCGCCTGCTCAAACAGCGTCAGGTTTTCGAGATCCTGGAAGATTTCATGGCGATACTGGATTGCTTCGATACGAGTCAATGAGAACTGAAAGAAGGGATTCAGATTGTATTCCGCCCAATTGGCGGTAATGGCGTCCACGATTTGATCCAGATTCAAATCAACGAAAAAGCCTGGCACGTCGGCATGCTGCGCGCTCACGCGGTCTGCGGGGCTGTCGAACAGAATGCTATGGAAACTCATGGCAGAGACACTCCGCGTCCAAGATCACAGTGGAGGCGGGCGCGCCCGGCACTGGATCGAGACCAACCGGTCCTCCGATCAACTCGATTCCCTCTGCGAGCGCGGGTTGCACCCCCTACCAGCGGCACGGGGGTTGGAGCTTCGTCTGTCAGGTCGTGAACCTTCTGGCTGCCCCTCGAGGCGCCGGGAAGAGTGGATGCGATCGCCTGAGGATCGGCATCAGTCCCGGCGAATGCCCGCAATTTCGGTCGCGCCCGCAAAGCGAAAATTGCTGTCACCCTCCACAGGGGCCGAGGAGGATCCAGCCACAAACTGAACGAGACGGCCCAATGAGCAGTCCCTAAATTTCTGAACTCAACGGAAGTCATACAAAAACTCCCACCAAAGCAGCGCTTCGGTAGGAGTCATCAGCCCGGAAGGGCGGTTTGGGCGAACTCCATCGCCAACGTGGGAACGATCTTAGCCCCGATATTGTTCCCGTCAATACGCGGTGGAGGGGCTCCGCTTGCTTGTTCCGGGCTCAAGGCATATGTAGTTTGCTATCTCCGACGGGGATGGAGTGCCCCCGAAACCGCCGCAAGGCTGATGACTCCTACCGCGTGGTGTCTGGCGGTGGGAGCGACAATTGTACCCTACATTCTCTCACAATCCGGACGTCACGCATGCTGTGGCACTTAGCCACGAAGGAGCGCGCGATGACGAGTCTGCCCATGCTTCTCACGTTTCCGCGGCTCGATTGTGGATCGCAGTATAGACCGTCCGCTCGGCTGCCACGGTCGGGATGCCAGGCACATCGCCGATCACGGTACATCCATTCAAGGCGCAGTTCTTGCGACGGTCACTGTCCCGACACGCATGGCAGGCGCTTCAAAACTGTGTCCTCATTGGAGGAGTGAGCGATGGACTCAACAGCATCAGGCAAGGCGCGCCAAGAATCGATCGATCGTGCGGCATTACGATTCATCGTCCTGATCGGCATCGTCAGCCTCTTCGGCGACATGACCTATGAAGGCGCCCGAAGCATCGTGGGGCCGTATCTTGCGACGCTCGGCGCGTCCGCCGCGGTGGTCGGAATCGTTGCCGGTTTCGGGGAACTGGTCGGCTATGCGATCCGTCTCCTGTCCGGCTACATCGGCGATCGGACCGGGCGCTACTGGACGGTCACGATCATCGGCTACGTCCTGAATTTGTTTGCGGTCCCACTCTTGGCATTGGCGGGAAACTGGGAGATCGCCGTCGTCCTGATCGTCGCCGAACGCATGGGACGAGCGCTGCGCGCGCCCACGCGTGACGCCATGTTGTCGCATGCTGCAACTCGGACCGGGGCTGGCTGGGCGTTCGGGCTGCACGAAGCGATGGATACAACAGGCGCCATCGTGGGACCTTTGGCGGTCAGCGCCGCGCTGTACCTCGGGCAAGGCTACAATACCAGCTTCGCAATGTTGGTCGTCCCGGCGTTGCTCTCCATCATCGTGCTGTTCGTAGCGCGGTCCCAGTTCCCGGCTCCTCGGGACTTGGAGATCGTGGAACCGATCCGCGAGCCTAGTGCGCTGCCCCGGAGATTTTGGGTCTTCTCGGTGGGGGCTGCATTCATCGGCGCCGGCTATGCCGACTTTTCGCTTCTTGCCTACCACTTCGGAAAGGCCGCTGTCGTAGCTCCACCTTGGGTCCCAATCCTCTATGCAGTCGCAATGGTGGCCGCCGCAGTCGCCGCGCTCGCGCTTGGGCGCTTGTTCGATCGAGCCGGCATCGTTGTCATGGTCCCGGTGACGGTCGTTTCCGCCCTGTCGGCACCCCTGGCATTTCTCGGCGGTCCCGCGCTGGTGACTATCGGCGTCATCTGCTGGGGAGTCGGAATGGGCGCCCAAGAATCGGTCATGCGCGCGGTCATTGGATCGATGGCGCCACGGGATCGCCGCGGCACCGCCTTCGGTCTGTTCCACACGATCTTTGGGGTTGCGTGGTTCATCGGCAGTGCGCTCCTCGGGATCATTTATGACCACTCGGTCATCGGCGTCGCGGTGCTCTCGCTCGTTCTCCAGCTCCTGGCGTTACCCATTCTGTTCGCCGTCATGAGCAAACGGAGCATCCGATGACGAGACACCTTTGCAGCGGGGTCGCTTCGACACGCTCCCGAACAGGGGGGCATGAGCGGTACCAGCCTCAGTCAATCGGGAGCTCGGCATCATGAAAAGCTTTGCGCGCCCGTCCTTCTTTCGGCTGTTCGATCTGCTGCTGAGCAAGACCAATCCAGGCCTGAAACTGTCACGGTGGACATTCGATGGCGTGGAGTTCGAACGCGAGAGGCACAGCTTCATGGGGCCGAAACATGGTGTCGCAATCGAGATATTCACGTTAACGCGCGGAGGGCGTCGCGGCTGGACCCTCATGGTAACCAAAGAATATTGGTGGGTGGGCGAAGAGAGCAAAGCACTGAAGAACTTGCGCTGGGCCCGCCCGACGGCTGGCCAACGCGGTGACGTCATCGCATGGCTTCGCGAACAGGAGTCGGCGATCGAGCGAGCATCTCAGCCGTCTCAGCGGGTAACCGCTTCGCCCAACGCAACCGGTCCCGCATCCATTGCAGCGCAGAGGCGATGACCGTGCTTGGGATCAGACCGATTGCAGCGGCGTTCCAGGGTCAATGTGAAATTGGGCGATCTGGGCACTATCATCGGTCTTCTACCTCTAAAGTTTCGTAGCGGTCGCCAACAACGACATCGCCTTCCGCAACGCTTGCAAGCCCGCGGTAACTACCTGAAGCAGCATGAATGGTGCCTCGTGCCTGGGGATTTCCCCTTCAGGCCCTGCTATGCATCTTGTGCACGGCAAGAGAAGCTCATTAGAATGGTGCTTGGGGGGTTGGTCCAGCGTGACGCTTGCACTCAAAAACGGCGAACCGTTTCAAGTCTGGATTCTCGATACGGGTCAGCCGGCCGATGCATCCGATTTTGCATCGATCGAGCCCGAAGAGAAACTCCGGTGCCTCTGCCGTGCCCGCGAGCGCGACCGCCAGGCCTTCGTCAAGACCCGCACGGCGCTGCGATATCCCCAGGGTAGAGGGGCCAGGGTAGCGCCGAAGTCGACCCGGTTTGCGCAAAATCCGGCAATCCATCCCTTTGGGGCAAGCCATCCTTGCCGTCGTGGTCGAAAATCTCGGACCCGGCGGCGTCTCGATCGTTCCACAGAAATTGCAGTGCGTGAGTCGCTGAGCTTCATCTGACGGCTGTGCGGTTGAGTTGTCATGCAGCAAAACGCCACGACCGCGGAGTTTGGTACCGGCGTCGCGATCGTTGGGATGAGCTGCATTTTGCCTGGCGGGATCGACTCGCCGGCGGCGCTCTGGACATTCCTATGCGAAGGGCGGGAGGGCATTTGCGAGGTCCCCCCGGATCGCTGGAATAACGACGCCGTCTACGACCCCGATCCCGGGACGCCGGGCAAGACGCCCACTCGACGCGGCGGATTTGTCGCCGATATCGGCGCCTTCGACCCCGCATTCTTTGGAATTTCTCCGCGCGAAGCGGCCGTCATGGATCCGCAGCAGCGGATGTTGCTGGAAACGGCATGGCGTGCGCTGGAAGACGCCGGCGTCGGGGTGGAACGGATATCGGGCTCGAGAACCGGCGTCTATATTGGAATTTCCCACAGCGACTATCACGGAATTCAAAAATTCGGCCGCCTGGAAATCGATGTTCACACCAGTACGGGCGGCGCGCTGAGCATTGCCGCGAACCGCCTGTCGCACCGCTTCAATCTGCGCGGGCCCAGCCTGTCCGTGGACACTGCCTGTTCCTCGTCGCTGGTCGCGCTCGATATCGCGTGCTCGGCGCTGCGAAGCGGCGAATGCGACATGGCGCTCGTCGGCGGGGTGAATGCAATTCTCACGCCCGATGTCACCATCACCTTCAGCCGCGCTTCGATGTTGTCGCCGGATGGCCGCTGCAAGGCGTTCGATGCCCGGGCGAACGGCTACGTGCGTGGCGAAGGCGCGGCGGTGGTGGTGCTCAAGCCGATCGCCCGCGCGCTGGCGGACGGGGATCGCATCCACGCAATCATACGCTCCACGGCCGTCAATCAGGACGGCCAAACGACCACCATCACGGTTCCGAGCCTGACCGCCCAAGTCGAAATGTTGCATGAGGTCTGTCGGCGGGGGGCCATCGAGCCTGGTCAAATCGGCTATGTCGAGGCCCATGGCACCGGGACGCCGGTCGGCGATCCGATCGAGGCGGAGGCCATCGGCACGGTGTTCGGAAAACCGCGCGCCGGCATTGCACCCTGCCTTGTCGGCTCCATCAAGACCAACATCGGACACCTCGAGCCCGCTGCCGGCCTCGCGGGTCTGATCAAGGCGTCGCTCTGCGTCAAGAACGGGAGCATTCCCCCCCATCTCCATTTCGAAACCCCCAATCCGAATATCCGGTTTTCCGAGCTCGGAATTGAAGTGTGCCGCGAGCTGACGCCGTTTCCGGACCGCTCCATCCCGAGGATGGCAGCCGTCAACTCGTTTGGGTTCGGCGGGACCAATGCGTGCGCGGTCGTGCAGCAGCCCCCGACCCGCTTGAGAAATCCAGATCGCGGCAGCGAATCGGCATGGCCACTGCTCCTTCCGGTATCCGCGGCCAATCGTAATTCGCTTGAAGCGATGACGGGCGAGCTCGCAGACCGGATCGCGGCGAGCAATATCTCGCTCGCCGATGCCGCGGGCACGCTGGCGCTGCGGCGATCCCATCTCGAGCATCGGATGGTCGCCATCGCAAACTCGCGCGAGGATGCGGTGACTCGTCTGCGATCATTCGCGAGCAAGGAGCCCCAGGCTGGCGTGCTTAGTGGCCGGCGCCGTATCGAGCCGCGCATCGCGTTCGTCTTCACCGGCCAGGGGGCGCACTGGTGGGCGATGGGCCGTGGGCTGCTCGAATGCGATCCGGTTTTTCGCAAGACGGTGGAGGAGTGCGACGAGGCGTTCCGCGCCTTGTCGGGGCCCTCGATCATTGCCGAACTCACTGCCAACGAAGAAAAATCGCGCCTGGATCAGACGATCTTCGCGCAGCCCGCGACCTTTGCCCTGCAGCTGGGTCTCGCGGCACGCTGGAAGGAGTGGGGAATCATACCGGCCGCAGTGGTCGGACACAGCATCGGGGAGATGGCTGCGGCCTGCATTGCGGGTGCCCTGGCGTTCGCAGACGCTATCAAAGTCGTTCATCACCGCAGCCGACTCCAGGAACAGGTGCGGCTGCAAGGCGGCATGGCTGCCATCGGCCTGTCGGCCAAGGAGGTCGGCAAAATCCTCGACGAGACGCGATGCGGATTGGAGATTGCGGCGGTCAACACGCCCGAACTCGTCACCGTCGCGGGATCGAAAAGCGAGCTGGAGCGGCTGCTGGCGGAATTCGCCTTGTCGCGGCGCGACGTCTTCACCCGAATGCTGCATGTGGATTACGCCTTCCATTCTCGGCAAATGGACCCGTTCGAGTCGGAGCTGCGCGCGAGCCTCGAGGGCATCACGTCATCGCGGCCCGGAATCCGGATGTTTTCGACTGTCACCGGCCGCTGCGTCGAAGCAGACGAGCTCACGGCCGATTATTGGTGGCGCAACATGCGCTGTCCGGTCCTGTTCCAAGACGCGGTCGAGGCGGCGATCGAGGAAGGCTTCAACACCTTTGTGGAACTGGGCGCGCACCCGGCGCTCGCCGGGCCCGTGCGCAGTTGTCTTGCCCATCGCGGTCGCGAGGGCACGGTGGTGGCATCCTTGCATCGCGAGGAGCGCGATCAGGACGCGATCAGCAAGGCGCTGGCGGAGCTGCATGTCGGCGGCGTGGCAGTGGCGTGGGACAATGTCGTTCCCGATCATTGGAATTTCGCCGAGTTCCCGGGCCAGCGATTCGAAAAGTCATTGTTCTGGGCGGAGTCGGAGGAAGCGCGCGCGGCCCGATTCGACGGCCCGGTGCATCCCCTTTTGGGTTATCGCCTCAAGACTTCGACGCCGACTTGGCAGGCCCATGTCAGCTCGAAAATGCCCCGGTTCCTCGGCGATCATTCGGTCGGCGGCACCGTTGTTTTCCCGGCCGCCGGCTATGTCGAGCTCATTCTTGCCGCCGGTCACGAGCTCCTGGGCGAACTGCCGTGGGAAATCGAGGATATCTCGTTTCACGATGCGCTGGTTCTGGCTCCGCAAAGCTCTGCCCTGCTCCAGACCTCGGTGGACATGGGGCGTGGCGTCGTCGAGGTGACGAGCCGCTTTCGCGGTCGCGATGGCGGCTGGGACCGGCGGGCATCGGCGCGCATTCGCACCTGGTCCGGGCCGGAGCCGAAACTCAAACCGTGGCTCCCGAAAATCGAGCCGCCGGTCCATTTCGAGCGTGCCCGCTTCTATCAGCAGCTCAGATTCGAGGGACACGATTTCGGCCCCGCGTTTCAGGGCGTGGATACCATCTGGCGCGATTCTCCATCCCTCGCTGCTGGACGCTTGCTTTCAGGTGATACGCGGGTTTCGCGATCTCACTGGCGCCGACGCGGCGGCCGATGCCACGATGGCGCTGCCGATCGCGATTCGACGGCTTCGCTTCTACAAGCGCCCCGGCGCGACGGTGTTCAGCCGCGCCGCCGCGGTGGAAGACCGGCCATCGGAGATCGTCGCCGACCTGACCGTGATCGACGAAGCAGGCTCGATCGTCGCGACCCTCGAAGGGTTTCGGTGCCGGCGCGTCTCCAGGTCCAAGGAAATTCAGGCTGCGGCTGGAGCGGCGCTCTATCAGGAACGCTGGCTCGAACTCCCCAAACTCGACGTCGCGAGTTCTCCTGCGTCATCGGCAGGACGCGGCTCCTGGCTCATCCTGAGCGATCGGAAGGGAGTCGGAGCGCATCTTGCACAGTCCTTGGAGAAGCGCGGCATATCAGCCCTCTCGGTATTCTCGTCGTCGCAATTCCGACAGATCGATGACAAGCAATTCGAATCCACCCCGGAAGTCGAAGACCTGAAAACCGCTTTGACCGCGGCGAATGCTCCGATTTCGCAGCTGGTGCATCTTTGGGCGATCGATGGAGGCGACGAAGCCGTCACGGCCGCGGGGATCGAGGCGTCACAGCGCACTGGGTCCGAAGCTCTCCTTGCGCTGGTCAGAGCGGCTGCAGACCTTGAGCCGCGCCCGAAGCTCGTCATCGCGACTGCGGGTTCGATTTTGCCCGAGGGCAAGCCGGCCCCCCCTGGCCGATCCATCCTGCATGGATCGCTGATCGGGGCTGCACGCACGATTGCCAACGAATTTCCCGACATGAAGCCGCGCATCGTCGATCTCGATCCGGACGACCTCTCGGCAGAGTCCCTCCTGCATGAGCTCATCGGCGACAGCGGCGAGACCGAAATCGCGATCCGTCGCGGCGTTCGGCATGGATGCCGTTTGGAAAGAGTGTCCGAAGAATCGGTTCCCTTGCGGCGGGTATTGTGGAATGTCGACGAGCGCAAGCCGCCGTTCCGCATGAGCATGACGGCTCCGGGCCTGATCGAGAATCTGATTCTTCGGGAAATGTCGGAACCTGAAGCCGGCGACGACGAGGCGCTGGTCGAAGTCCACGCTGTCGGCCTGAACTTCCGTGACGTCATGGCGGCGACGGGCCTGCTGCCGGCCGAGGCCGAGGATCAGCCGGCCTGGCAACATCTTGGCTTTGAATGTTCCGGTTTGGTCCGGGCGGTCGGAAACGGGGTCGATTCAAACCTGGTCGGCAAGAGGGTCGTTGCGGTCGCAAGCGGATGCTTTGCCTCGCATGTCTGCGCCAAGGCGGCGCTGGTTTTTCCTATTCCCGACACGTTTTCCTTCACCCAAGCTGCGGCATTGCCGACCGCCTATACTACGGCCCAGTACGCTCTCGTGACCATCGGGCGCATCCGGCGTGGCGAACGAATTCTCGTTCACAGCGCCACCGGCGGGGTCGGCCTTGCCGCGATTTCGGTCGCACGCAAGCACGGCGCCGAGGTCATCGCCACCGCCGGCAGCGAGGAAAAACGCGGCTATCTTCGACAACTCGGCATCGCGCATGTCTTCGACTCGCGCTCGTTGAGCTTCGCCGATGATGTCATGGCGGCGACGGATGGATACGGCGTCGATGTCGTTCTCAATTCGCTGCCGGGACCGTTCCTCGAAAAGGGTCTGTCGCTGCTTGCTCCGGGCGGGCGCTTTCTCGAGATCGGCAAGCGCGACATTTATGCCGATACCTTGATCGGGTTGCGAAGCCTCAGGCGCAACGCGGCTTTCTTCGCGATCGATCTGGCGCGTCTGGCCAACGAGCAGCCTGATGCCTCGCGCGCCGAACTTGAAACCGTCATCGCGGATCTCGTCTCAGGCCGCCTGGATTTCCTGCCGATCAGCAAGTTCCCGATCGCCAAGGCCGGTGACGCGTTCCGTCACATGGCAAGGGCGCGTCATATCGGAAAGGTCGTGGTGTCCTGCGACGATAACGCGGCCGAGATCGAGACCGGCGGCGGCGCCGAGCGCGTGATCCGCTCGGATGCCGCTTACCTCGTGACTGGCGGTCTTGCCGGATTTGGTCTTGCCACCGCGCGTTGGCTGGTGGAGCAAGGAGCACGCCATCTCGTGCTGGTCGGACGATCCGGCGTTCGGGAGGAAGCGACGGCGGTGTTGGAGGAGTTGCGCGCGGCGGGCGCCGAGATCATTCCGCTCGCCGCCGACATGTCCTCGCAGGAAGACGCGCGCCGCGTCATCGAGATGGCCCAGCGGCTGCAGAGGCCGTTGCGCGGAATAATCCATGCCGCGGGCGTCATCGATGACGCGCTCGTGGCCGAGCTCGACCGCGATCGCATCCGCCGCGTGTTCGCGCCGAAGGTGCTGGCGGCGTGGCATCTCCACGAATTGACCCGCGCTCTGCCGCTCGACTTCTTCGTTTGTTTTTCTTCGGTCGCCGCGCATCTTGGTTCCGTCGGGCAGGCGCACTACGCTGGCGCCAATAGCACCTTGGACGCGCTCGCGGTCATGCGGCAAGCGCAAGGATTGCCGTGCCTGTCGATCGGCTGGGGCGCGATCGGCGATGTCGGCTACCTGGCGCGGCATCCGGACGTCGCGCGCTACCTGCAGCAAACCGGAGTGAACCCGATCCCGGTCCGGGATGCCCTTGCCGCGTTCGGGAAGCTCATCGGGCGCAACTGCAGCAGAATTGTCGTTGCCGACATCAACTGGGCACTGCTGGCGCGCGCCAATCCCACGATCGCATCGTGCCCGCGCACCGCGGCGCTTGGGGCGTCCCACCCGGACGACAACAAATCCGGCCAGTACCTGCGGGGCCGATTACTCAGTGTCCCGCAGGCCGCGCGCGCCCCCATCGCCACCCTTTTCATTCGGGATCAGATTGCCGCGGTTTTGAAAATCGGGCCCGACTCGGTCGAGCTCGATCGGCCTCTGGTCGAAATCGGACTGGATTCGCTGACCGCGTTCGAGCTGAAAAATCGGATCGAGTCGGAACTCGGAACGAGCCTCGCCATCGGCGCATTCTTGCAGAAGCCGACTGCAAGGGATCTCGCGGCGGTCATCCTCGAGAAAATCGACACCGCCGTTCTTGAAACGCCCGACACCCGAGCCGCTGGCGGATCCGGCTCCGAACCGACGATGTCGGTCGGACAAGAGGCGCTTTGGTTCGTCGAGCAACTTGCTCCGGGAAGCCCGGCCTATGGGCTCGCTATGTGCATCTCGGTGCGGCCGCATGTCGATGAGAAGCTGATGGACACGGCGTTCCAGCACGTGGTCGCGCGTCACGAAAGCTTGCGTCTGTCGTTTCCCGCCGATGCAACGGGTCCGGTCGCGGTCGCAGCCGAGCCCGATGCGTTCAGGACGGCGTACCATGACGCCATGGCGTGGGATGAAACGGAGCTGCGTCGCGAAATCGACCGTGAGGCAAATACCTCGTTCGATCTCTCGACCGGTCCGCTCATTCGCGTGCATCTCTATCGCCGGGCCGACCGCGAGATCATGCTCTTGCATGTTCATCATATTGTCGCCGATGCGACCTCCGTTGCGATCATCGTCGAGCAGATGCTCGAGGTCTATTTCGCGCTGCGCGCGGGACTGCCGGTACGATGG
>WNGR01008244.1_pt1 | contig 11011 bp, 18 predicted proteins | sample 5407581 | NCBI WGS metagenome assembly WNGR01 (sample SAMN13153383, study PRJNA577476) | soil metagenome | isolation source: 80 cm soil or saprolite under Garry oak tree replicate 2 | place: USA:California | collected 2016-06-15 | reverse complement strand
GTCACTCCCTGAAGACCTGACATTCATTCATCGTCCACCACCCTCCGCGTCGACACCATTTTCGTACACTGTCAACCCCACCTCTCCACTTTTACTCACAGAATCACCGCGGCCGGCGACGAGTTTCACTTTACCACCACCACTTGCCCAGCCCAAGTTAGAATGCCCCCGTTTGTCGGACGATAAAATCACGGAGATACAACGCCTGCGCGTGCAGGATCCGAAGCAGTACACGCGCACAAGGCTCGCGGAAATGTTCGGGTGCTCTCCCGCGTTCGTGGGCTACGTGGCTCCTCTGGGGCGTTCAGAGCAGAGGGCTGCGCTGGCGAAGCGTGAGCGGGCGCACGACAAGGCGCGGGCGCAGTGGGGGGAGAAAGCTGCGCTCATTCACGAGATACGCAAGAAGAGGAAGGAATTTTGGTGACGTTGAATTGGTGCTAGGAACGGCGCGACTGGAGCGTGATATTTCCGGTCGGTCTGGATTATCGGCTTAGGTGCGGGCGCACCGACACGGGTGTTGACCAGGAGCTTGATTGACAAGCTGATCAGTGTTAGATCGTACTTTATGTCCTATATTCTCTCTTCCAGCGACCTTTTCGCGGGTGGTGGTGCTAATTTGTTACTGGTGTCTGTGTCGCTCTCACGCTCGAGAAATAACGTGCAGGTCGGATTCCGTCGGGCATGCCGTGATCCGGATAGTTCTGCGTATGTCGTCACCAGACGGTCCCTCTACGACTGTAGTGCACTGTTAAAGCGATCGTTGTCGGTGTTCCGCTCTGAAAAGGTAGCGCATGTTTTGTTGGGAAGGCAACTCGGCTTTCGGCGAAACACGGAATGAGCGTATTCCGCCCCATAAGTTTTTCTAAATCGGTGCTGTATGACGGTTATCCAAGTTTATCACACAATCACACGGACATTCTGGACGGGATCGTTCGAGATGCGGTAATCCAGTGCCTTGATGTGAATGTTTGGGGCCAATCATTGCACCATGGGTGTTCGGGTGCGTGCATTAATCCAGCCCTTGCGGTATTCCGTGCTATGACCCCATAGATCAACCGTTCCCCAACCTATTTCGCTTCGCTTCCTTGACTGCATATAAGACCCTGCCTCATATTTATTCCGCCCCGTCTCAAATCTTTGTTCCCTCACCTCTCCGCCCACGACTCTATAAGCTATTACCTCCATGGCCGCCCAAGTCAGTGTCAACGTCGCCAAGAATGCCGCCACCACAAAACTCCTTGCCAAAGTGCCCCCACCTGCGTTCTCTCAGGCGACTCACCGGTCGCGCTGCCTGGCTCAGCTGCGCTCAAAACACAACAGCCTGGAGAAGTACATCTACCTCAATGGCCTGAAGGATCGTGATCCTACCCTCTTCTACACTCTCCTTTATGACAATATGCGGGAAAGTGCCCCTTTCTCGTGTCTGCACCTCCACTCGCTCTAACACGACGCTTACCGTTAACAGGAAATGGTCCCAATCTTGTACACGCCAACTGTAAGAGCTCGTTCGTTGGGGTAAAGTTTTCACGCATATACTAATCTTCCACCTGTGACTGCTCGACGATGCAGGTCGGTGACGCGTGCACAAACTACTCACACATCTGGCGTCGTCCAGAAGGCATGTATGTCTCCATCGGGGACAAGGGCCGCATCCGCGAAGTGCTTGCCACCTGGCCTAATGTCCGCGAGGCGCGTATTGCTGTCGTCACTGATGGCTCACGCATTCTGGGTCTTGGTGATCTCGGCGCGAACGGGCTTCCGATCGCGGTGGGCAAGCTGTGAGTCCGAGTGAACCGGCCCTTGTCAAAGCCCCTTCCGGTCCTCCGGAGAGAACTGACAGGAAGCCCAATTATAGTGATCTCTACATCGCCGGCGCAGGCATTCGTCCGTCTTCAGCGGTCTGTTTTATCTTCTGCGCGCTTGAGGACGTAGACGCTGAAACCAAAGCTGGGTACAGGTGCCAATATGCCTCGACCTTGGTACATCGACGGAGAAGTACCTCAATGACCCCTTGTACATTGGCGTCCGCCGCCCGCGGCCGTCTCCTGAGGAGGTACGTTATACGACCTCGCGAGCTGAGCATCGGGTCATGTGAATTGTAGATGGACGAATTCATGGACGAGTTCATGGACGCCATGAGGGAAGTCTTCCCTAGCCTGCTTGTGCAATTCGAAGACTTCTCGACGGACAATGCATTCAAGTACCTCGACCGTTTCCGTGAGAAGTACCGTTGCTTCAATGACGACGTGAGCCATTCTGGATGTGCCGCTCTTGATCCGATGCTTACATAATTCGGTGTTGGCAGGTCCAAGGGACAGGCTCGGTCGTACTGTCTGGTTTCCTGAATGCGGCACATCTCGCATCGCACGCCTCTGGCAGGCCGCTCTCCGAGCACCGCATCCTATTCTTTGGCGCAGGTTCTGCTGGTATCGGTGTCGCCAAACAACTGTTGTCCTTCTTCAAGTTCGAAGGCATGAGCGAGGCCGATGCCACGAAGCAGATCTGGGTAAGCTGTCGTCACGTCGCGTTGTGTGTACGTGTTGTTCATGATGTCCATCGCAGACCGTCGATTCTAAGGGTTTGATCACCGCTGATCGTCCTGGCCTTCAAGAACACAAGAAGTGTCAGTTTTTATTTATTTATTATTACCATAATTGGTCCCTTATTGACCAGATGTGCAGTCTTTGCCCGCACCGACTACCAAGGCGCACCCTTGACGAACCTAGTCGACATCATTAACTACGTGAAGCCGACCGCTCTGCTCGGCCTAAGCACACTCCGCGTAAGTATCTCATTGTTACCGTGGGTTCTCTATGGTGAGTTCTGTGCCTACAGAATGCGTTCACAAAAGAAGTCGTCGAGGCGATGGCATCGCACAACCCGCGTCCGATTATTTTCTCGCTGTCGAATCCGGTGTCGCTGAGTGAGGTCGACTATGAAGATGCTATCAACTGGTAAACCCCATTCCGTTGTTAATTATACATTCTTAACACTGACGATGTTGGGAACGTATAGGACCGATGGCAAAGTCATCTTCGCATCTGGCTCGCCGTACAAGCCTATCTCGCGTGGCGAGAGGACCTTCGAGCCGGGCCAAGGAAACAACATGTACATCTTCCCGGGTATCGGACTCGGCGCATTGCTGGCCAAGGCAAGCCGCGTGACGGACTCGATGGTCGAGCAGGCATCCATTGCGCTTGCCAGTTCGCTTGATAGGGAAGAACGCGAAGCGGGCCTTGTGTACCCGCGCCTTGACCGTATCCGGGAGATCAGCGCAAGGATTGCGCTTGCCGTCGTGAGGGCGGCGCAGAATGCGGTGCGTCTAATTTGAATATTTTTCTCGAGGAATTGGAACGTTGGAACTGACTGGGTTTGTTTTCGCAGTCGGTTGACGGTGCACCCGCGCTCCGCCACGTTACAGATAACACGCTCCTGACGCACATTAAGGAGCAGATGTGGGACCCGCTGCCGAAGAAGAACCATCTTTGAGCGTCGGATATAGAGACTTGATATTGACTTGACGCGCTGTGACCACGACCGATATGACTGGATTCCACTATGTTTTGCATGTTGGTTTGGTGTTCCATAATAGAGTTAACTTATGACCCGTTCCTGTACTCTTGTAGCAAGAGACAGGGACGTTTAAACACGAGGAATACACGTTTTTGTTATTCTCCTTGTCCCGTCTAGATCCTGCTATTCTATACATCGACTCACGAGTCAATATCCTCCTTAATCTCCAATCCGTCCGCGCTCACACCGCCCGCGCCCACTTTCCACTGCCCAATTGCAAAACGATGGTTGACGCCCTCGAGTCTGGGAACGCATACCGCGCCGCCACACCCGCCCGTGCGCTCCATCGGAATGAGGAAGAACACCTCTTTGACACGCGAGTGTAGGAGCGCCATCGAACACATTACGCACGGCTCGTGCGTCGTGAAGAGAGCGCGCGACGTAAGGAGGTAATGCTGGCCGTTCTTGGCCGCCACCGCCGTCGCTGCCCCAGCAGTTGGGCTTGGGCTCGGGCAGGGGGCAGCGGACGCTGGCGTGGGCGGGGGCGGTGAAAGCGACGGTGACGGTGCAACGGAGGCAGGAGTGGTGCCACCAGAGGCAGTGGCGGTAGTCGGATCAGAGAGCGCGCGCACGACGTTGAGCACGGCGTGCCGCAGCGGGTGCACAGACGAGACGCGCGTGTCGCGCGCGAGGTACGACGGCCACGCGGACTCTTCGAGCGGCGCGGGTACGTACGACGCGATGGGGAGCTAAAGTTCGAACAGCCACGTAGTACATTAGAGACAGACAGGAGCCGTACGGGGAGGAGGGGAGGGGAGAGTATGCGCACCTCGCCGGTGGTGCGCGCGGCATGCGCCTCCTGCACCACGCGGGCCATCGCGGCGCAGGCCCAGTGCGCGCGGGCGCGCGTCCAGTCCTCGGGCTCGCCCTTGCGACGCGGGGCAAAGACGGTCGGCCAGAGCGCGTTTTTGAGCGCGAGAGACGCTGGGGTGAGCGCTGCACTGCGCGGGACGGGTAGCTGGTAGGGCGGGGGGAGGTCCTCGGGGAGCGTGGGCGCGGTTGGCGCGGCGGTGAGGAGGATGGAGGAGTGTGCGGCTGTGGGGGACTTACGTACGCGCTTGAGGTGCGCGAGGGTCGGCGTGTCGAGGCCGGAGGATCTGTGCCATCTGATAAGGGGAGTTGAGTTTGGTGTCAGCGAATGGGGGGGATTTGATTACCTCAATGCGGAGGTGATGTGTCGCGGGTCGGGAATGTCGACTGCCCAGGCCTGTACTGTAGTACTTGCGATTGGGCATCAGGAGACGCGTGTGGGAGCGCGGGACATGCTCACTTGTGCGGACGGTCTCGGCTGTCTCCTCATCGTCTTCGTCAGAGGTGAGCTTCACTCTGGTGAAGGGGAGGTCGTCGTCGGGCAGGATCTCGTTCGGGTCGGGCGTAGCTTGCAGAACGTGGTTTGGTGCTTCACCAACGAGGGCAGCGGAAAGCCCGCCGCAACCAGCATCGGCGAGTTCGGCGCTGCCATCAGGCCCTGGTTCCTCGGACGAGAGACTGGGAGCGTGGCTATAACGGACGCAGAGCTCTTCATCGGGCTCTACAGCCCGTGCGGTGGTGAATCGGATGGACTCTGTGGCCGTATCGATGGAATACGAAACGTTCGGAGTGTCGGAGCGGTTGAAGAGGGAGCCTACGACGGAATAATTAGATGGCCTCTAAGCATAACAGCCAAGCGTACCAAGACCGAGGGCGAGTGCCATTCTCCCGTCCTTCCACCTGAACGAATGACGGTCTAGCACGGTGTGCCTCCCGTGTGCCTCGTATTCCTCGGCAGAGAACAGTAACGCGGGGCTAATTTCAAGCAGTGTGTGCGCGGGTATTGCCCTGGATGCTGTAGATAGTATAGTTTACACAACCGAGCTTTAGACTCGATCCGGTGTTCCACATGATGAGCAGACAAGGACGACAGACGTACCGTAGACTCCCCGAACCTTTCCCTCTGGATATTTTATTTTACATCCTGTATTATTGAGGTGTTCTGGGGCAATGGAAGCCGGTCTGTGGAATGACGACTCGGAGCCCGTCGTGGAGTCGTGGATATCGGGCATCTCGGTAGCCTGAGGCCACGTCGAGCGCGCATGTCTGACATTGTCATCGCAACCCTCCACGTCGCGCCAGTACAGTCCATACGCGCCTGTCTTGACCACCACCTATATGTCTGACACGCTCCCCGCGCGTCGTCTGCCTTCCGTTCTTCTCTTTTCACTCGTTCCCGTCGCGGCCTGGTTCGTCGTGCGTCCACTTGTCGATCCTGTCCCCCCCGTCCCGGCTCTCTATGCCTCCGTCGGATTCTCCATCTTCGCGCTCCTCGCGACCATCTATCTCGTCCCCGCCCTGGGCCCAACCTTCGTCAAAGCCAACTTGAAAGGTCGAGACCTGTTGAAGACGTACACCACACCAATGTGTGTTCTCCCCCTTCGATGTAATACCGTGGTCCTTGCTAACCCCGGCGAACAGACCAGAGAGCATGGGGCTTGTCTGCGCATCAGTATATATCCTCCTGTTAATACTATTCATTCCGTTTGCATTCTCCCCGGTCTCCTTGAACGGGTCACAGGCGCAATATACCGTCCGCGAAGGTATTGTCATTAATGCCTTCCCCCATTACCAAGTGCGGTACCTTCTTCGCTCTTGTACACGAAGGTTAATGAGGATTGTAGCTTTCCGTTTACTTGTCTTCGCTCCTCTCGCTCCTCATTGCGACCATGCTCGGCTTCTTGGACGACATCTTTGATATCCGCTGGAGACACAAGATACCTATTCCCATCATCGCATCAATTCCGCTGTTGATGGTTTACTATGCCGACAATGGAAACACTCACATTGTAGTCCCCATCCCCTTCCGACCACTCTTTGGCTCCCTCTTGAATCTCGGTACGTGACTTTTTTGTTCCTCGGGGTAGTTCTTCTGATGCGTGTGTGGTGTAGGTCCTCTGTACTACTTGTACATGTCGCTTCTCTCCACCTTCTCGACAAATAGCATCAATATCCTCGCTGGGATCAACGGATCCGAGGTCTCGCAGGCGGTCGTGATTGCGCTCTCTGTGGCCCTTAACGATCTGCTTTACCTTCCTTGGCCGACCGGTTTCCGCGTCCCACTGCATCTTCTCGGGAGTCGCGCAGAGGTTGAGGTGGGCGGCGTCTGGAGCGCGGGTATGGCATATGGCAGTACAGAGTTGGTCGAACGCCACCTCTTCAGTCTGTACTTCATGCTTCCGCTCGTGGGTGTCTGCCTTGGCTTTTTGTACCACAACTGGTGTGTAAATCCGCATTGGCGTACGTACGTAGTCCCCGAAACTGACGTTGACGCATCGGACCTGGCGGAACAGGTATCCCTCGCGCGCGTTCCCGGGGGATACGCTCTGCTACGTGACGGGCATGGCATTCGCGGTCGTGGGCATCCAGGCGCACTTTTCCAAGACGCTCCTCCTCTTCTTCCTCCCGCAGATATTCAACTTTGTTCTCTCCTGTCCTCAATTATTTGGGCTCGTACCATGCCCGCGGCATCGCGTTCCCCGGTACGAGCCCACCTAAACGCCGCCTACTGCGCGTACGTACTCACGTGTGCCTAGCTTCGACCCGAACACACACCTCTTGTACCCGTCTAAAGCCCAGTTTCTGAAGCGGCCGCCGCGGCTTTCCACTGTCGTGCTGCAAGTGCTAGCGGGGCTCGGCTTTACTGAACTTACGGCGCTCCCGGATGGGACGATACTCGAAGCAACCAACCTGACCCTTTTGAATGTGTTGCTGTTGCGCCTAGGGCCGATGCGCGAAAAACGCCTGACACAGGCTCTCATCGTGGTTCAGGTGATACATCCTGCCAGCTATTCACGACGCATGGACGTAATCACTGACAATACTGCTAGGTCATGGGGAGCGTTGTTGCTTTTGTCGTTCGCTACGGCTTGGCGTATTTGGTATATGATGGTGATCGTCGGTAGCGTCGGCCGTGCTAAAGCCAGCAGCTTGGCCTTATAGGCCGAAAAAGTGCGCAGAGCTGTCAGGATGTTGGCGTACAGACCGCATGACATGTGTGTTCCACACCAAGTTCCACACTCCATATGATATCATTAGATTACCGAAACGGAGCCGGGTGGCCGAGGTAAACAGGTGTGGTGTAAGCCGGTTATATGCTAAGGCACGTCGCACAGCGTCGTGTTGTTTTTACTTCTCATTTACCATTTGCACTGGCGGAGTGATCATGACGATGACGGAGATAGTGCGTCCTCAAGCTGCGCTTGCTTGTCTTGCGGCCGCATTCCCCGAAAAATTGATCGCGAAATCGGAAAATACGGGACGGAAAAAAAAGTATCACATGCATCCTGATTCCTAAATAGGAGATCGCACCTCTACTTAGGGCGGACCTTAAGTACCCCCTCCGGAGTCCGCGTTATTTGAATCCAACAAACAACCCAACTTCCTACCCAAGATCATGTCGAGCGAGAGGACTGCATTCCGTGCCGAGGTTGCTGAGGTAGAGCGTTGGTGGAAGGTTCGCTGATTGATCTTTCCTCAGCTTCGGGTCTCGTGACCACCTTCCACCTTTGTAGAGCCCCCGCTTCGCGAAGACGAAGCGACCATACACAGCCGCAGATGTCGTCTCGAAGCGCGGCACGCTCCCTATATCCTATCCCGCCAATGTTGTCGCCAAGAAGGCGTACGCCCTCTTTACAGAACACTTTAAGAGACGCACACCCTCTCACACATATGGAGCGTACGTCCACCTTCCTTCGTTCCTGTCGGAGCTATGAGAGTGGTCACTAATGGTGTGCATCACAGGCTAGATCCAGTTCAGGTTACCCAGATGGCGAAATACCTCGAGACGGTCTACGTGTCTGGATGGCAATCATCAAGCACCGCATCCAGTACAAACGAACCTGGCCCGGATCTTGCTGGTGCGTTTGCCTGAACCACCGATCTACTCACTCCCTGAGTAACCGGAACTCTCCAAGATTACCCCTACAACACTGTGCCGAATAAGGTCGAGCATCTCTTCTCCGCTCAGCTTTTCCACGACCGCAAGCAACGCGAGGAGCGCGCCCATCTGAGTGATGCGGAGCTCGCCTCTACCCCCGCAATTGACTATCTCCGCCCTATCATCGCAGACGCCGACACCGGGCACGGCGGTCTTACTGCCACGATGAAACTTGCCAAGCTTTTCGTGGAGAAAGGCGCTGCAGGGATCCACGTTGAGGATCAAGCGCCCGGCACCAAAAAATGTGGCCACATGGCCGGCAAAGTTCTCGTCCCGATCCAAGAGCACATCAACCGGCTCGTCGCCATCCGGCTCCAATTTGACATTATGGGGGTCGATTGTCTCGCCATTGCGCGCACGGATTCTGAGGCAGCCACGCTCATCACGAGCAACGTCGACCCGCGCGACCACCCGTTCATCCTTGGCTCAACCAACGCAAGTGCACGACCACTCGTCGAGGTCATGAGCGAGGCCGCAGCACGCGGTGCAACAGGCGACGCGCTGCAGACCGTCGAGGACGACTGGCTGACCCATGCTGGAATCAAGCTTTACAGCGAAGTGCTCGCAGATGCCCTGCGCGCTCAGACATCTGCGTCCCCCGCGACGCTAGCCAAACTTGCTGCGCGTGTCTCGCATGCGTCGCGTAGCGAGGCCCTCGCCATCGCGCAGAAAGAGTTTGGCCTCCGCAGCGCGCCTTTCTGGGACTGGGACGCGCCACGCACCGTCGAGGGGTATTACCGCTACCAAGGCGGCACGCAGTGTGCGGTCAACCGTGCCGTCGCTTTCGCGCCGTACGCGGACCTGCTGTGGATGGAAACGAAGAGCCCGATCCTCGCACAGGCACGCGAGTTTTCCGAGGGCGTGCACAGGGTGTACCCCGAGCAGTGGCTCGCGTATAACCTCAGCCCGAGCTTCAACTGGGACGCGGCGGGGCTGGGCGACAGGGACATGAAGGACTATGTGTGGGAGCTCGGCAAACTCGGATTTGTGTGGCAGTTCATTACGGTGCGTACGGTCCCGCCATCCGGGTGTGACGTATCACTGACGTATCGCCGTGCCTGTCCCTCTCTTCCCATTTTTATTGACGCTTCGCGGTGACGTCTGGCAGCTCGGTGGTTTGCACTCAAACGGATACATCTCGGACCTCTTCGCGGGGGCTTTCGCGACGGAGGGCATGAAAGCATACGTCGAGCTTATCCAACGGAAGGAGCGCGAGCTTGGGACTGACATGCTCACCCACCAGAAGGTATGCCTTTCTATTTGAGGGACAAGAAATGTGGGTGTGCTGACGAACCACGCGCAGTGGAGCGGCGCGGACTACGTTGACAACTTGATGAAGACAGTCACCGGCGGCGTCTCGTCGACTGCCGCGATGGGCAAGGGCGTGACAGAAGCACAGTTCACGAAGAGCAAACTATGACTTCCTGTGGCGGAGGTGCACTGGACAACGCGCCCGTCACTATCGCCCTGGTATTCTTTGTAACTTAGTGATGTATATACTATACGCGTTCAGCGTCCGCTGGGACAGCAAAAATACATTTTCACTCGACATTTTGTCCGTCTCTAAAACAAAAAACTCCTAGCCAAGCCTCGGAAGGAGCCTCCTGACACGAGGGCCCAAAAAAGAGGAATCCGAAACACTGCCGTCTGCTCGCGCCGCTTTGCGACAAGAGGAATCCATAGAGTAAGAATATAGAGTGTACGTGCGGTCATACGAATACATATACAAGTGCCCAACTAATAGTAGATCGTTTTAAAAAATCACTTTTTAGCCTTAGACTTTTTACCAGTTTTCGGCTCCTCCTTGTCATCTGCCTTGAGTGTATAAATACGCGTAAGTATACGCACCAGGTCACGCGACGCGGGGGGGCTCACCTTGCGCTTCGTACTTTTACCCTTCGCGTCCTTCCCCTTTGCAGCAGACGCCGCCTTCTTTGGGGCTGAGGTATTTGATGTCGCGGTGAAGAACCCGTCCAGCCGACCTTGCTGCTTCGCGTTCAGGGATTTTGCGAGCTTCTCTGCGCCTTTGCGAACGCGCTCCTCACTAGTCCCTCATCAGCACCGCCTTCAGCGTGAATAGGATAAAGGCTATAAGGCTCACTTGAACCCCTTCTCCTTCACCAGAAATTCGACGAGTCCTTCGACATTTGGTGTCTCCCATTCCAGCTGCGAGTGTCGAGCGAACGGATCAATTCATAGGTTGCTGCTTGGTAAAGGAGCACGCGTGAATAACAATCGACGCACTTGAATCTGATCTGCAGGCGTCACGTCTGGTTCTGCAAAGACTTTTTTGGCCTCTTCCCACGGCCACTCTTCTGGGACGTGAACACCTCCCTTTCGCTTCTTCCCGTCCTCCTTATCTGCTGCGGCTTCCTCTTTTTCTGCTTGTCTATTCCCGTTGTCAGTCAGAGACACGATGCAAAAAAATTAAAATTAAAAGAGACATACTTTTCGCGTAAATGCTCAACG
>WNGR01027288.1_pt1 | contig 11013 bp, 9 predicted proteins | sample 5407581 | NCBI WGS metagenome assembly WNGR01 (sample SAMN13153383, study PRJNA577476) | soil metagenome | isolation source: 80 cm soil or saprolite under Garry oak tree replicate 2 | place: USA:California | collected 2016-06-15 | reverse complement strand
GTTAGCGAAGTGTTGAGATTGCTGTCGCTGGACGGCAATCGCTGCGCGATCAGCGGCGGCGTGCCGCACAGCCTCGACTTAACCTTTACGCGTCTTTAATCGCGGCTCACTAGGGTTTCCGATGCGGTTCGGGGTTGGGCCGCGCCACCGGCCAGGACGGCCGTTGTTGCGTTCGCGTTGGAGTCTCCCATGGATATCATGACGAGCATCGGGCTCGTGGCGGGCATTATCGTCATCGCGACGATGATGCTGCTGGGTGGCGATCTTCACATGTTCGTTTCCGAGCATGCGATGATCATTATCTTCGGCGGATCGACCGCAGCGACCATGATCCGCTTTCCGCTCTCGACGCTGATACACGGCCTGCCGCTCGGCGCCAAGTTTGCCTTCACGATGAGCCGTCTGTCGGCGCACGATCTGGTCGACGAGCTCGCCCGCATCGCCGAGATCGCCCGCAAGCAGGGCCCGGTGGGGTTGGAAAAAGTAGAGACCGACGAGCCGTTCCTCGCCAAGGGCATCCGTTACGTCGCCGACGGCTACGACCTCGATTTCATCCGCGACAATCTCGAGCGCGACCGCGACAATTTCCTGATGCATCTGGACGAAGGCAGCAAGATCTACCGCGCCATCGGCGACTGCGCCCCGGCCTTCGGCATGGTCGGTACGCTGATCGGCATGGTGCAGATGTTCGCCAACATGACCGACCCCTCCAAGCTCGGCCCGTTCATGGCGACCGCGCTGCTCGCGACGCTCTACGGCGCGCTGGTCGCCAACCTTTTCTGTACCCCGATCGCCGACAAGCTGCACGGCAAGTTGCTCGACGAGGAAACCAACCGCACGCTGATCATCGACGGCATCCTGATGATCCGCGACTCCAAGAGCCCGACGCTGGTGCGCGAAATGCTGCTGGCCTATCTGCCCGAGAAGCACCGCCACGCCGAAGGCGAGCCGGTTCCGGCCTGATCGCGCGCACCGGGATCTAGGTCATGGCCAAGAAGAAACGCGGCGATGCACATGGGGGCGGGCACGGCTGGTTCGTGACCTTCGCCGACCTGATGGGTCTGATGATGAGCTTCTTCGTGATGCTCGTCGCGTTCTCGACCCAGGATGCCAACAAGCTGAAGGTCGTCGCAGGCTCCATGCGCGACGCCTTCGGCGTCCAGACCGAAGCGCGCTACGCCGGCATCGTCGAGTCCGACGGCTTGCCGACGCGGCCGCGGCTGAAGAACGTCGACCACATCCAGCCCGAAGATTCCTCCAACACGCCAACACCTGACCAGGAGGATCGCGACCGCACCTCGGGTGCGAAGATCAAGGTTGAAGGACATGCCGGAACTGACCGAGATGTCCAAGCACATCATGTTCGAGGAGACCAAGCAGGGCCTCAACCTCGAGATCGTCGACCAGGACGGCCGCTCGATGTTTGCCGACGGCTCCAAGGTGCCCTACGACCGCACCCGACGGCTGATCGAGAAGCTCGCGATCCCGCTAAAGGCGACCCCGTTGCGCGTTTCCATCGCCGGCCACACTGCGGCCGGCTTCGTGCCGGCCCGCAGCGACTACGGCGCCTTCGATCTGTCGGCCGACCGCGCCAACGCCGTGCGCCAGATCCTCGAACGCGAGGGTCTGCCGCCGGCGCACGTCTTCGCCGTCTCCGGCAAGGCGGACACCCAGCCGCTGTTCCCGGACGATCCTTCGCTCGCCGCCAACCGCCGCGTGACCATCACCTTGATGCGTGAAGATCCGCCGCTGCCGCCGAACTTGAAGCCATAAATCCCTTGCGCTACCATTTTACCTGAGGCCTATCGTCGCTATGGCGGCGAACGTGGCCGCGCCGTCACAGCATCTGCCGTGGCGCCTGCTATGGTGGTGTGCCGATTGACAGGCGCACCGGAAGCGTCAAAAGGCGCCGGATCAATTCCAGGGACGAAGCGTTTTCCCCCCTCATGACGGCGAGCATCACATCGACCGAGACCCAGGAAGGGCCGGTCACCTCCGGTTTTTGGGCTCTCACGCTCGGGAGCATCGGCGTCGTTTTCGGCGATATCGGCACCTCTCCGCTGTATGCATTCCATGAGGCGGTCAGGGGTGCGGCCCATGGTGAGCCGGTCACGCGGATCATGGTGCTCGGCGTGCTTTCGCTGATCCTGTGGGCGCTGCTGATCGTCGTCACCGCCAAATACGTTCTGTTGCTGCTGCGCGCCGACAACAACGGGGAGGGCGGCACGCTCTCCCTGATGGCGCTCGGCCAGCGTGCGCTCGGGCGGCGAAGCTGGTTCCTGCTCGCGCTCGGCGTGGTCGGCGCCTCCATGTTCATCGGCGATTCCATGATCACGCCGGCGATCTCGGTGCTGTCGGCAGTCGAAGGCCTGAAGCTCGCGACGCCTGCGTTTGAGCACTATGTCGTGCCGCTCACCGTCATCATCCTGGCGCTGCTGTTCGCGGTGCAGAGCAAGGGGACGGCGCTGGTGGCGTCCGCCTTCGGCCCGGTGATGGTGGTCTGGTTCACGGTCCTGGCGGTGCTGGGCGTCGTTCACATCGCCGACGATCCGTCGGTGCTGGCTGCGATCAATCCCTATTACGCGCTGCAATTCCTGCTGTCGCACGGCACGATCGGCCTCGTGACGCTCGGCGCCGTGTTCCTGGCGGTGACCGGCGGCGAGGCGCTCTACGCCGATCTCGGCCATTTCGGCCGCAAGCCGATCCAGTCGGCCTGGATGTTCTTCGTGCTGCCCTCGCTCCTGATCAACTATTTCGGGCAGGGTGCGCTGGTGCTGTCCGATCCCAGCGCGATCGAACACTCATTCTATCGCATGGTGCCCGAGCATTGGGTGCTGCCGCTGGTCGGACTTGCGACTGCGGCGACCGTGATCGCGAGCCAGGCGGTGATCACCGGCGCCTATTCGCTGGTCTATCAGGCGGTGCAGCTCGGCCTTCTGCCGCGTTTCGAGGTGCGCTACACCTCCGAAAGCCATGCCGGCCAGATCTATCTGCCGCGCGTGAACCGGCTGCTCCTGATCGGCGTGATGCTGCTGGTGCTGTTGTTCCACACCCCCAGCAATCTGGCTTCGGCTTACGGCATCGCGGTGTCCACCACCATGGTGGCCGACGGCATCATGGGCTTCGTCGTGATCTGGAAATTGTGGAACTGGCGCGCCGCGACGGCGGCGGCCGTGATCGTGCCCTTCGTCGTGGTCGACATGACCTTCTTCAGCGCCAATCTCCTGAAGCTGCTCGAGGGCGCCTGGGTGCCGCTGCTGTTCGGCGCGGCGATGGCGGCAACGATCTGGACCTGGCGGCGCGGCTCGGGAATCCTGATCCAGAAGACGCGCCGGATCGAGGTGCCGCTGGACGATCTGATCCGCAGCCTGGAGAAGCGGCCGCCGCACGTCGTCAAGGGCACGGCGGTGTTCCTGACCAGCGATCCCGCCTTCGTGCCGACCGCGTTGTTGCACAATCTCAAGCACAACAAGGTGCTGCACGAGCACAATGTGGTCCTGACCATCGAGACCGCACACACGCCGCGGGTCGACCTGTCGGAGCGCTTCCGCATGGAGAAGATCAGCGACAAGTTCTCAAAGGTCCGCCTGCGCTTCGGCTTCATGGAGCAGCCGAATGTCCCCAAGGCGCTGGCGATCGCGCGCAAGCAGGGCTGGCAGTTCGACATCATGTCGACGTCGTTCTTCGTGTCGCGGCGGTCGCTGAAGGCCTCGGCGCAGTCGGGCATGCCGCTCTGGCAGGACCACCTGTTCATCGCGCTCAGCCGGTCCGCCAACGATGCCACCGACTATTTCCAGATTCCGACCGGCCGGGTGGTTGAAGTCGGGACCCAAGTCACTATTTGAACGCGATCGGTGGACCCATGCAAATTTGCATGCCGAGGGCCCAAAATCGGGCTACGCTATGCCACCAGCGCAGGACTATAAGCCGCGCGCTCCTCCGCCGTTGTGCAGTGAAGCATTTTTCAGAGGCCACCAGGCTCTCCCATGACAAGTGACGTAGCAATTCCCGCCCCGGAAACGGCGGCGGCCAACGGGCATGGCGACGCCCACACCACCGCCGGTTTCGGCGCGCTGACGCTCGGCAGCATCGGCGTCGTCTATGGCGATATCGGCACCAGCCCGCTCTACGCGTTCCGCGAGGCGGTGATGGCGGCGTCGGGCGCGGAAGGAGTGGCCACGCCGGCGGCTGTTCTCGGTGTGGTGTCCCTCATCCTGTGGGCGCTGATCGTCGTGGTGACGCTCAAATACGTCGTGATCCTGCTGCGCGCCGACAACAATGGCGAGGGCGGCACGCTCGCTTTGATGGCGCTGGCCCAGCGCGCGGTCGGCACCGGCGGGTCGACCATCGTCCTGCTCGGAATCATCTCGGGCGCCCTGTTCTACGGCGATGCCGTGATCACGCCGGCGGTCTCGGTGCTGTCGGCCCTCGAAGGCATGAAAGACGTCACGCTGCGGTTTGAGCCCTACATCGTTCCGCTGACCGTGCTGATCCTGCTGTTCCTGTTCGCCGTGCAATCGCGCGGCACCGCCCGGGTCGCGGCGTTCTTCGGACCCGTGATGTGCGTCTGGTTCGCGGTGATCGCGGTGGCGGCGATCGGTCCGATCATCGCGCAGCCGCAGGTGCTGTTCGCGCTGAACCCGTTCTATGCCGTGTCCTTCATGTTCCACCACGGCATCATCGGCTTCGTGACCCTGGGTGCCGTATTCCTGGCGGTCACCGGCGCCGAGGCGCTCTATGCCGATCTCGGCCATTTCGGCAAGCGGCCGATCCAGACCGCGTGGCTGTTCATCGTGCTGCCGTCGCTGGCGCTGAATTACCTGGGGCAGGGGGCGCTCGTCCTCGGCGATCCGCAGGCGATCGAGAGTCCGTTCTTCCAGTTGTTTCCGCAAGGCTGGGCCCGTGGCGGCATGGTCGTGCTTGCCACCGCCGCCACCGTCATCGCGAGCCAGGCCGTCATCACCGGCGCCTATTCGCTGACGCGCCAGGCGATCCAGCTCGGGCTTCTGCCGCGCTTTGAAATTCGCCATACCTCTCGGCCTATGGCATCTCCGTCACCGGGACCATGGTGGTCACGGCGATGATGGGCTTTGTCGTGGTCTGGAAGGTGTGGCGGTGGTCGCCGTTCGCTGCTGCGGCCCTGATCGCGCCGTTCCTGTTCCTCGACCTGACCTTCCTGGCCGCGAACCTGCTCAAGGTGTTCGAGGGCGGGTGGGTGCCGCTCGCGCTCGGCTCGCTGATGATCCTCCTGATGTATACGTGGCGGCGCGGCAGCCGGCTGCTGTTCGAGAAGTCGCGCAAGCTCGAGTTCCCGCTCGCCGACCTCGTGGCGATGCTGGAGAAGCGGCCGCCGCAGCGCGTGCCCGGCACCGCCGTGTTCCTGACCAGCGATCCCTTGAGCGCGCCGACCGCGCTGATGCATAGTCTGAAACACTACAAAGTGCTTCACGAGAAGAATGTCATTCTCACCATCGAGACCGCGCAGACCCCGCGCATCAATCCGGCCGAGCGCGTCAAGCTGGAGCAGATCAGCCCGACCTTCTCCAAGGTGACACTGAAGTTCGGCTTCATGGAATCGCCCAACGTGCCGAAGGCGCTGGCGATCGCCCGCAAGCTCGGCTGGCAGTTCGACATCATGTCGACCTCGTTCTTCCTGTCGCGAAGGGCGCTCAAGCCCGCCGCCCATTCCGGCATGCCGCGCTGGCAGGACCGGCTGTTCATTTCGCTGAGCCGCTCGGCCAACGATGCCACCGACTATTTCCAGATCCCGAGCGGCCGCGTCGTCGAGGTCGGGACTCAGGTAACGATCTAGGCTGACGATCCGGGCTGCACCCAAAGCTGCACTTCAAGTCGCTGCGATTTAGCTTTAACTTGCGCCGTGCAGCTCAAGCCTTTGTAGCGCTTGATTTTCGTTGGCCGAGAGGCGAGGTTGCCGCCGGCCGGGTCGCCCCGGCTGGCGCCCTGACGTTGGAGGATGATTTGACAAACCATGTACAGGATCTGACCCCGGATGAGGTCTCCAAGGGTGTCACTGAAGGGCGCTATTTGCTCGTCGACGTCCGTGAGCCGAACGAGGTCGAGGCCGAGGCCTATCCTTACGGCGTCGTCGTGCCGCTCTCGACCTTCGATCCCAAGGCGATCCCGGACCCCGCCGGCAAGCAGGTCGTGTTCGCCTGCCGCTCGGGCAAGCGTTCGGTGACGGCGTCGCTCGCCGCGCAGGCGGCGGGCCTGCCCTACGACAAGCATCTCGCGGGCGGCATGCTGGGGTGGAAGGCGGCCGGTCTTCCCAGCAAAGTCGGTGGCTGATCGGGCCGATGTCCAAAAGCTCTTCCCTGAACAAGGTCTTCGCCGACCTTCCCGTCACCATCTTCGAGGCGATGTCGCAGGCCGCGCGCGACAACAACGCCATCAATCTCGGCCAGGGCTTCCCTGATGATCCCGGCCCGGAGGACATCCGCCGCGCAGCCGCCGATGCCTCGCTGAACGGCTATAACCAGTATCCGTCGATGATGGGCATCCCGGAGCTGCGCCAGGCGATCGCAACCCATTACGGCCACTGGCACGGTCTGAAGCTCGACCCGATGAGCGAGGTGATGGTGACCTCCGGCGGCACCGAGGCTCTGACCTCAGCCATTCTGTCGGTGGTCCAGCCCGGCGACGAAGTCGTCTGCTTCCAGCCGGTCTACGATTCCTATCTACCGATCATCCGCCAGGCCGGCGGCATTCCGCGCCTGGTGAGGCTCGAGCCGCCGCACTGGCGGCTGAACGAGGACATGCTGAAAAGCGTCTTCAATTCAAAGACCAAGGCGGTGCTCTTCAACAATCCCCTGAACCCCTCCGCCGTGGTCTATCCGCGCGAGGACCTCGAGCTGCTCGCCCGCTACTGCCAGAAGTTCGACGTCATCGCGATCACCGACGAGGTCTGGGAGCATGTCACCTTCGACGAGCACAAGCACATCCCGCTGATCACCATCCCCGGCATGCGGGAGCGCACCATCAAGGTCGGCTCGGCCGGCAAGATCTTCTCGCTGACGGGCTGGAAGATCGGCTTCGTCTGCGCCGCACCGCCGCTGTTGCGCGTTGCGGCCAAGGTGCATCAGTTCCTGACCTTTACGACGGCGCCGAACCTCCAGGCCGCCGTGGCCTACGGCCTCGGCAAGCCGGACGAGTATTTCCTGTCGATGCGCAAGGATCTGACGCGGAGCAGGGACCGTCTGACCAAGGGGCTGGAGAGCCTCGGTTTCCCGGTGCTGAAGTCGCAGGGCACCTACTTCCTGACCGTCGACCTGTCGCCGCTCGGGCTCAACGAGAGCGACGCCGAGTTCTGCTGGCGGATCGTGAAAGACTACAAGGTGGCGGCCATCCCGGTCTCGGCGTTCTACGAGCAGGACCCGGTGACATCGGTGGTCCGCTTCTGCTTTGCCAAGAAGGACGAGACGCTCGACACCGCGCTGGAGCGGCTGTCGGACGCGGTGCGCGGACGCAAGAGGTAGGACGAAGATGACGAACGTCAGCCGCGCTGGTTTTGGCCTTGGTCTCGCGATCACCGCAGCGCTGACGTTCCTCACGCAGGGGGCGGCCGCCGAGGAGCGCGTCGTCAACTTCTACAACTGGTCCAATTACATGGCGCCGGACGTCCTTGAGGCCTTCACCAGGGAGACCGGCATCAAGGTGGTCTACGACACCTTCGACGCCAACGAGACGCTGGAGACCCGCCTGATGGCCGGCAAGTCCGGCTACGACGTCGTGGTGCCGACCGCCTATTTCCTCCAGCGCCAGATCAAGGCCAACATCTTCCAGAAGCTCGACAAGTCGAAGCTGCCGAATCTCGGCAATGCATGGACGGTCGTGACCGATCGCCTCGGCATCTACGATCCCGGCAATGTCTACGCCGCGAACTACATGTGGGGCACGACGGGCATCGGCTACAACGTCGCCAAGGTGAAGCAGATCCTGGGGCCCGACGCCAAGATCGACAGCTGGGACATCGTCTTCAAGCCGGAGAACCTCGCCAAGTTCAAAGACTGCGGCGTCCACATGCTCGACTCCGCCGACGACATTTTTCCGGCGGCGCTGAGCTATCTCGGGCTCGATCCGAACTCGACCAAGGACCTGGAGAAGGCCGCCGACATCGTGGCGAAGGTTCGTCCCTCCGTGCGCAAGTTTCACTCCTCGGAGTACCTGAGCGCGCTCGCCACCGGCGAGATCTGCTTCGTGGTCGGCTGGTCCGGCGACATCATGCAGGCCCGCGCCCGCGCCGCGGAGGCGAAGGGTGGCATCGAGATCGGCTACACGATCCCGAAGGAGGGCGCGCAGATGTTCTTCGACAATCTCGCGATCCCCGCGGATGCCAAGAACGTTAGGGAAGCCTACGAGCTGATCAACTATCTCTACCGGCCCGACGTCGCCGCCAAGAACTCGGACTTCCTGTCCTACGCCAATGGCAACCTTGCCAGCCAGAAACTGGTCGATCCGAAGATTCTTGGCGACAAGAACATCTATCCGGACGAGGCGACGCTCGCAAAGCTGTTCGTCATCACGGCGCGTGAGCCGGCGACGCAGCGGGTCATCAACAGGCTTTGGACGAAGGTGAAGACGGGAAGGTGAGGGGCTGAGCTGCTTGCTCAGTCGTCATGCCCGGGCCTGTCCCGGGGCATCCACGTTCTTCGTTACGCGCAGTGAGGCGTGGATGGCCGGGACAAGCCCGGCCATGACGGAGAGAGTACGGCCCGCTACCGCCACCTTCGGTGCAGCCACAGCCACTGCTCGGGATGCTCCCGCACCCAGCCTTCCACCACGTTGGTGACCGCCTGCGTGGTGCCCTGGATGTCGATCTTGCCGTCGGCGTCGCGGACTGGCGGGACTTCTTCAGTCAGTTCGGCGGCGAAGCGGCCGCCGGGCAGGCGGATGATGCGGGCGCCGTGGATGGGGCATTCGACCTGGCGCAACAGCCGCGCCAGCATCGGATTGGCGCGGGTCTTGCGGCCGAAGAAGGTGACCTCGGCGCCGCCGGTGAGGTACTGGTCGATCAGCATGGCGACGTGCTTGCCGTCCTTCAGCGCCTGCGCGAGCCGCAGCGGCGCGTCGCGCCCCGCAGGGATCAGCGTGCCCATGTTGACCTGGCGCATCTCCTGGATGATGCGGTCGGCCGAGGCGATGTTCGGGCGGCGATAGAGGATCGCGGTATCCAACCCATGTGCGACGGCAGCGAGAGCCGGCAATTCCCAATTGGCGAGATGCGCGGCGAAGATCAGCGCCGGCTTGCCGTCGTCGCGGATATGATCGAACAGCTCGACGCTGCGCGGCGGCAATTCGATCCGGCTCTTCTCCGGATGGTCGCGATCATAGTCCCAGACGTGGTCCATATGGGCGAACTCGGCGCCGACGCGGCCGAGATTGTCCCAGACGCCCATCAGGATCTGTTCGATCTCCTCCGGCGACTTCTCCGGGAAGGCGGCGGTGAGGTTGGCGCGGCCGATGCGGTGCTCGCGCAGGCGCGGCCCGATCAGCTTGGTAACGCGTGCGAAAAAGTCCGAGGTCTTGGCCGGATCGAAATAGCGCGTGGTGCGCAGCATGCCGACGGTGGCAGCGCCGATCAGGCCTCCACCGATCGACTTGGCCGTCTCCCGCGCGCGGGCCCTCGTGCTCGCAGGAAGCAGCGCCATGCGTCCGGTCAGGCCGGTTCGCGGGTCAGGATCAGCGAGGCGTTCTGGCCGCCGAAGCCGAACGAGTTCGACATCACAGCGGTGACGCGAGCATCGCGCGCCTTGTTGCCGACGACGTCGAACAGGATCGTGGGATCCGGATTGTCGTAGTTGATCGTCGGCGGGATGCGCTGATGCTCGAGCGTCAACAGCGAGAAGATCGCCTCCACCGCGCCGGCGGCCGAGATGGTGTGGCCGACCATCGACTTGTTGGAGGTGACCGGAATCTTCGAGACGAGATCGCCGAACACGGCCGATGTCGTGTTGAACTCCATCTTGTCGTTTTCCGGCGTCGCGGTGCCGTGCGCGTTGATGTGGTCGATCTGGTCCGGCGTCATGCCGGCATCGGCCAGCGTCTTGTTCATGCAGCCGATGATCGGCTTGCCGTCGGGCGACGAGCGGGTGCGATGGAAGGAATCGGTGAGCTCGCCGCAACCGGCGATGACGCCGAGGATTTTTGCGCCGCGCGCGGTCGCCGCTTCGTAGCTTTCCAGCACGAGGGCGCCGGCGCCTTCAGCCATGACAAAACCGTCGCGGTTCTTGGAGAAGGGGCGGGAGGCCGCCTGCGGCGGATCGTTCTGGGTCGACAGCGCCGAGAGCAGCGAGAAGCGCACCAGCGCTTCCGGATTCACCGTGCCGTCAGTGGCCACGCACAGCGCGGCGTCGGTCTCGCCGCGGCGGATTGCCTCGACGCCGAGCTGGATCGAGGTCGCGCCCGAGGCGCAGGCCGTCGACAGCGAGATCGGCGAACCCTTGGTGCCGAAGGTCTCGGCGAGGTAGGCGGCCACCGAGCCGATGCGCAGCAGATCGTCGTAGGTGAAGTCGGGCTTTCCGACGGCGCGACCGAGCTCGCGGCGCTGCGGCCATTCGACTTCGACCGGCGCGACGGCGAGGAAGAGGGGGCCCGGGAAATCGCCCTTGGCGCCGATGCCGGCCTGGTCGAGTGCTTCCTGTGTCACCAACTCGGCCATCCGCTCGGACAGGCCGGTGGAGGAGAACGGATCGACGCTGACGAAATCCACCGTGCCGGCCATCGTCGTCCTCAGGCCGTCGACCGGAAAGCGCGTGATGGTGCGGATGCCGGATTCGCCGGCGACGAGCTTCGCCCAATTGTCGGCCTTGCCGGCGCCGAGCGAGGTCATGATGCCCATGCCGGTGACGACGACGACGGGACGCCCGAGTTTGTCGCGTGGTGCAGTCATGTGTCCCCCAAACGAATTAGCTGACCGCCTCGACCAGCGCCATGCCTTCACCGCGCCAGTGTCCGGCTCCCACCACCACAATCTGGGTGGGCGCCCCCTGCATTTCA
>WNGR01019054.1_pt1 | contig 11013 bp, 9 predicted proteins | sample 5407581 | NCBI WGS metagenome assembly WNGR01 (sample SAMN13153383, study PRJNA577476) | soil metagenome | isolation source: 80 cm soil or saprolite under Garry oak tree replicate 2 | place: USA:California | collected 2016-06-15 | reverse complement strand
TCACGGGCATCCGCGCCCCGCGCCTGCGCGCGCCCCATGCCCTCGTCTATCTCGTGGCACTGGCCAGCGAGGGGATAGCGCGCGCCACCGGCCACTCGCCGCGCGTGCCGCTCACCGGCGCCCGCATCGCGCGCAAGCACATGTACTTCAGCCCGGAGAAGGCAATGCGAGAGCTCGGGCTGTTCCAGACGCCGGTGGAGCAAGCGCTTCGCGATGCCGTGGACTGGTTCGTCGTCCACGGCTATGCTCCTCCGCCGCCCGCCTATCGGCCTCGCGCCGCCTGAGAGGGCGCGCCGATGTCTGCCGTCACGCTCCGCGCCCGCATTGTCCCGCTTTCGAGGTTGGGTTAGATTACACGACTGCGGTCGACCGACCCGCTCCGCCCATCAATCGACACGAGGTGAGCCCGTGCAGGAATGGATCCGCCCCCGAGGGCATGACGTCGCCGTCCTGTTCAGCCGGCGGAGCCGCGACGCCTACGCGGCCGAGGCCACCGCGCGCGGCGAGACCTATACGTTCACCGACGCGAATACGCCTATCTCGCGCCGGCCGCGGCAAGTGTCCTGCTCGGCCGGTGCAATCTCGAGCACGACGTCATCGAGGAAGCCGATCTCGACGACGGTCGGCTCGGCGGATATCGTGCGGTCCTCGTCCCGAATGCCGCGCACCTCGCGAGCGAGACCATCGAGCGAATCGAGCGCTGGCTGCGCGGCGCCGATCGCCGTCTGATCGTCACGGGCAAGACCAACCTCCCCCCGTTTCTACTCGGATTGACCGCCTGCACGCCGGCCGCCGTCACCGGCTATACGGGGTGGCGCTGGCGGCCGGGCTCCTCCTTCGCGAACGCGGCCTGGGAGAGCCTCTACGTGAGCGGCTTTGCCGGCCACGCCGTACAGCGGGTCGAGGCCGCGCCGGGTAGCCGCGTTCTTGCCGACCTCGTGGAGCTGACGGGCGATCTGACCAGCGCGGCCACGGCGACCGCGACCACCATGGGCCCCGCCATCGTCCTCACCGACCGCACGGCGTACGTGGCCAACCAGGTACTCGAGCTCGTGGGCGGCATGCTCCAGGCGCACCTGAACGTGGAAGCGGTCCGACACTGGGCCAACCCCACGCACTGGGGCGACACGCTGCTCTTCTTCCTACGATATCTGCTCCTCGAGGTCGGGCTCGAGCCCCTCTGGCACACGCGTCTGCGCTCCTTCGGCGCCTACGAGGGCGTGCTCTCCTTCCGTCACGACGTGCACGGGATGCTCGACTTCAACTTTCTCGACTATCAGATCGAGAACCTCATCCCCGCCAGCTACGACATCGAGGACCCGGCCTTCTCGACCAACATCAGCGAGGCGATGGCCCGGGAATGGGTGGCGCGCACGACCCGCCACAGCTTCATCGAGCCCGCCCTGCACAACGACAGCTCCATCGGCGACCCGCCGACCGCCATCCGCGGCACGGGGCTCTACGAGCACGTGCGCAACGCCGCGAAGAACCTGGGCTTCGCCGTCCACACCGGCGGCCGCCACGCGGGCGGGCACATGCACCCCGAGACGATCGACGCCATGGACTATCTGTACGCGCACGACGAGGGCATCCTCGGCCTGTGCACGTTCTGCTACTACCACATGATCGAGTACGGAGTTCGGCACCCGGACGTCATGGTGGGCGGGCCGATCGGCAACCGGCCGCTCACCTACATCACCGATGTCCGGCGCACGATCGCCACCCCGGGGATCTGGTTCCCCTTCCACCCCGTCGTCACCACCGACACGGAGTGGCGCCCCCTCCGGGGCTGGGACCGCACGCACGAGTTCGACGCCGCCTACGAGCTGGTCGAGACGATCTTCGGCGGCCACAGCGCGCGCGTCGGCGGCGTCGACGATCACCTGGAGAACGGGGTCTACAGCTTTCAGTACCATCCCGAGCTGGCCCTCGACCCCTCCCTGAACGACGGCAAGGGCACGCTCGACTATCTCCGCTACGCGATCAACCTGGCGGAGCGGAGCCACTTCTGGATCGCCACGCAGCGCGAGCTGTACCAGCGCATGGCCGACTACGAGGCGCTCGTGTTCCAGGTTCGGCACGGCGGTCGAGAGGTGACGGTGGCCAATCCCACCGCGCGGCGCATCGCCGGGATGGTGGTGGAGCAGCGGCAGCCGTTCGGCAGCGTCTGGATCGGCGCCGAAGAGCTGGTGCACGTGGTCAAGGAGGCCTTCGTCTCCGTGCCGCCTCTTTCTCCGAACACGCAGGTGACGCTTCGCTTCGAGGCGGAGACGGTGGAGGCGCCCTTGGTCCGGCAGCCGAGCAACAAGGGCCTGACCGTCCTCGATGCCCGCCACGATCCTCGCACCGGCGAGACGCGCATCGTGGTCAGCGTGTGTCGCGCGCAGCCGCTGAGCGTCGAGGGCGTGGACCCCGAGGGCGTCTACCGGGTTCAGATCGACGACGACCCGGCCCATCACGTCGTGCCGCGCGTCACGCGCAGCATCTCGGTCCTGCTCGGCAAGGATGCCACGCGGGCTGCGGCCTCTGGTCGTCGCGCTTCGAGCCCGGGCGTGATGAGGTTCCTCGACTTGCTGATCGCGGGCGAGGAGGACCGGTTCGTGGAGCGAACCGTCCGCATCACCCAGCTCCCGCCCGCGGAGGCGGAGGCGGCCAGGGCGGCAAGCCGCGCCGCGACCCCGGCCCGCACCGGGCGAGTGAGCTAGCGCCGGTCGGTCCCCTCGCCGCCCAGATACGCCACCTTGATCCGCGGATCGGCGATCACCTCGGCGGCCGGACCGGCCATGAAGATGCGGCCGAGCTCCATGACGATGCCGGTGTCGGAGATCTGCAAGGCGCCGTGGGCATTCTGCTCGACGACCAGGATGGTCAGCCCGCGACCGCGCAGCTCGGCGATGGTGGCGAAGATCTGATCCTGATTGGCGGGCGACAGGCCGAGCGAGGGCTCGTCGAGGAGGAGCAGCCTCGGTCCCGCCTCCAGCACCATGGCCGTTTCCAGGATCTGCTGCTCGCCGCCGCTGAGATTGCCGGCCAGGACGGAGAGCTTCGACGCGAGCAGGGGAAACTGCGCGAGGGTCCGCTCGATGGCGGCGGCCACCGCCGCCGCGCCGCGTAGCGTGTAGGCGCCCAGCTCGAGATTCTCCCGCACGGTCATCAGCGGGAAATTGCAGCGGCCCTGTGGCACGAACCCGATCCCGAGCTTCAGGCGCTCCCGGGGAGGCAGGCGCTCGATCGCCTGGCCAAGGAAGCGCACGCTCCCGGCGAAGTGCCGGGTCAGTCCGTAGACGGCGCGCAGCAGCGTGGACTTCCCCGCTCCGTTCGGCCCGATCACCGTGGTGACGCTGCCGACACGAATGGCGGTCGAGAAGTCCACCACGACGGGCTCATCGGTGTAGCCGACGGACAGTCCGTCGAGCTCCAGGATGATGCCATCGGCGGTAATGTCAGGGACGGCCATGTCAGCGACGGCCGTGCTCCCGCTCGGCGGCGCCTCGCTGACCGAGATAGGCGGCCAGGACGCGCGGGTCGCTCCGGATCAACGCGGGCGGCCCGTCGGCGATCTTGCGGCCGGCTTCCAGCACGATCACGCGACGACACAGGGACATGATGAAGTCCACGTTGTGCTCGACGATGATCAGCGTCACCCCTTCGGCGTTCAGCCGGTGAATCACCTGCTCGATGCGCCGGATCATCGTGGGATTGACCCCGGCCACGGGCTCGTCGAGCACGACCAGCCTCGGCCGCGCCATCATGCCGGCGGCGATGGCGAGAAGCTTGCGCTGGCCATAGGACAGGATCCCCGCCGGCGCCCCCGCATAGTCGGCCAGCCCCACCGTCGCGAGCAAGTCGCGGCCGCGCGCCTCCGCCGCCCTCTCCACCCCGCGCAGCCGGGAGCCGCGCCCGAGCGCCTGCAGCCATCCGACCCCATCCCCTTCCTGCGCCGCGACGCACAGATTGTCCAGGAGGGTCAGCTCGTCGTAGGCGCGGACGGTCTGGAAGGTGCGGGTCATGCCGGCGCGGGCAATCCGGTGGGGAGCCGCGGTCAGGCCGAGGTATCGCTTCGTCAGACCTCGCACCTGCAGCAGCGCCACCGTCATGGCGCCACCGCCCCTGGCCGACGCCACCGCGCGAGGCGACGACGCTGGAGCCAGCCGCCTACCCCGCCGGGAAAGAGCAGCATGGCCGCGATCAGCACCGCGCCGTAGAGCACCATGCGCAGATCGGTCGTGAAGCGAAGCAGGTCGGGGAGCGCGGAGAGCACGGCGCTGCTGCCCAGCACGCCCCAGAAGCTGCCCGGCCCGCCGATGATCACCATGATCAGCATGGTCTCCGTGTAGTAGAAGTCGAAGATCGAGGGGTCGACGATGGTGAGATAGAAGACGAACAGGCCGCCCACGATGCCCGCGAGCAGCGCCGACAGCGCGATGGCCAGCAGCTTGTAGCTCAGCGGGTTGACGCCTTGCGACTGCGCGAGCGGCTCGTTCAGCTTGATCGCCCGCATGGCGCGCCCGAGCCGCGAGGTCACGACCAGGTAGATCACGGCATGGGCGACCACCGCGAAGCCCAGCAGCAGATAGTAGAAGTCGGCCGGCCGCCCGAGCCGCCAGCGCAGGCCGCCGGGCAGGCTCAAGGTCGGGACGGGCAGGCCGGGAATGCCCATGGCGCCCCGGGTGAGCGACACCCACTCGAGCGCGACGATCAGGCACAGCAGCGCGAAGCTGAGGCTGACGATGGCAAAGGCGTGGCGCGACAGCCGCAGCGACGAGTAGCCGATCACGAGACCGACGAGGGCCGCGAGCACGCCGCCCGCCGCGGCGCCTGCCCATAACGACCAGTCCTGCTCCGTCACGAGCAGCGCCGCCGTGTAGCCACCGATCCCGAAGAAGCCGACCTGGGCAAAGGAGAGCAATCCGGTATAGCCGTACACCAGGTTCAATCCGCCGGAGAGCACGGAGAAGGTGGCGAAGCTGACCCCGAGCGCCAGCACATACTCGTTGCCCGTCACTCTGGGGATCGCGAAGAGGGCGGCGACCCCGAGCACGACCAGGAAGGCGCGGAGCCATCCGCCCCTCACACCCGGACCCCGCGTCCAAACAGGCCCTGCGGCCGCAACAACAGGATCGCGATCATGGCGATGAAGGCGAGCGCGTCGGCCATGACGAGCGGAAGAAACCCGCCCGCCACGCTTTCCAGGATGCCCAGGGCCACGGCGGCGATGGCCGCGCCGGAGATATTGCCCAGGCCGCCGATGATGATGATCGCGAAGGCCTTGAACACGAAGCTGAAGCCCATGAGGGGATGCACGGCATAGACGGGGGCGAGGGCGGCGCCGGCCAGACCCGACAGCCCGATGCCGATGGCCACGGCCAGGCGCGACACGGCCCGCGGGTCGATGCCCACCATCAAGGCGGCCTCGCGGTTCTGCGCGACGCCGCGCATCGCCCGGCCGACGCGGGTCCGGTAGAGGATCAGATAGAGCGCGGCAAAGGCGAGGAGGCCGAGGCCGAGGGCGAACAGGCGCATGACGGAGACGCGCACGTCCCCCACGATCACGTTGCTGTAGCTGTAGCGCGTCTGCATCATCCTGGGCGTCGTGGTGAACAGAAACACGGCGCCGTTCTGAAGGACCATGGACAGGCCGAGCGTGAGCAGGATGCTGCGCTCGAAGCTCTGGCCGCGCAGCGAGCCGAGCAGCGCCTCGTAGAGGACATAGCCGAGGGCCACCGCGACCGCCGTCACCACCAGCACGGCCGGCCAGTAGCCCAGGCCCACGTTCATGGAGAGGAAGTAGGCGAGCATGGCGCCCAGCATGTAGAACTCGCCATGGGCGAAGTTGACGATCTCCAGGACGCCGAAGATCAGCGAGAGCCCCATCGCGACCAGTGCGTAGATCACACCGATCACGACGCCGTTGAGCAGGAGCTGGATGTAGAAGCTCAGGTCCACTGACGACGACGCATCACGTCTTGCTCATGCCCACGATCACGACCTTGCCGCCCTTGATGGTCAGGATGATCGCGTTGTTGTGCGCGAGGTTGTGATCATCGAACTCGATGGTGGTCCCGAGGATCGACGGCAGCTTGGTGGTGACCAGGGCATCGCGAACGGCCGCCGGATTGGTGGTGCCCGCGCGCCGGATGGCGTCGATCAGCACCTTGGTCGCCTCGTACGCCTCGAAGCTGACGAGGATCGGCGGCACGTTGTGGAGCTTCTTGAACGCCTCGACGAACGCCCGGTTGCCGGGGGTATCGACCGAGGGATCATACGGCTGGACCGAGGTCGTGCCGTCCAGGAACCCGCTGTCGATGATCTCCTTGGGCACCTGGTCCACCAGCACGCGGCCGGTCAGAGGAACGCCGCCCCCGAGGCTGTACCACTGGCGCATCGCGTTCTGGAAATCGGCATCGACGGCGTAGAGAGCCAGCAAGGCGGGCTTCTTCGCCTTGATCTTGGTGAACACGGGGGTGAAGTCCGGGGCGCCCTTCTGAAAGAAGTCCACCGTGGCGAGCTTGAGGTTCCGCTTCTTCAGCGCGTTCTCGAGCCCGGTTGATCCGGCGCGGCCAAAATCCGTATCCTCGCCGAGAAAGGCGATGTTGTTGGCCTTGCCGTCCTTGTCGAGCCAGCCGATCAGCGCGTCCAGCATGCTGGCGTCCGTCGGATTCACCTTGAAGGTCCACTTGTTGCCACCCAAGCCCGAGCGCTCGGCGATCGAGGTGGCCGAGGCGTTGGCGACCACGAGCGGCACCCCAGCCCGCTCGACGAGCGGCATGATGGCCAGCACCACCGAGCTGCACAGCCCGTCGAGGATGGCGACGTACTTTTTCTCGGCGAGCATCTGGGTGACGCTCTTCACGGCCTCCGCGGGGTTGCAGCGATTGTCCTGGAAGTCGATCTCGAGCTTGCGCCCGAGCACCCCACCCTTGGCGTTGGCCTCGGCAATGGCCAGCTCGGAGCCCCAGCGCGAATGCTGGCCGAAGGTGGCCACGCCCCCGGTGAGCGGGATCGACGAGCCGATCATGATGGGCCCGTCCTGGGCCCGCGCGAATACCGAAAACGCCAACGCGGCGACCGCGGCCACCGCGATCGTTACACGCACCTTGCGCATGCCGATCCCCCTTTGTATTTCCCCACTGTGTTCACGGGCGCGCTCCAGCTCGCCGAGGTTGCCAGGCAGACTGGGAGTCTACAGCACACCCACAGACGGTGAAAGTGGGTCGGGTGCCCGATTGACACTCTCCGCTCGCCGGCAGTACTGTGAGGCACCAGCAGCCACGCCAGCCTACTCCGAGCCCTGCGAGGAAAATCGATGAAGATCAGCGCCTTCCACCTGATGCCGCACCGGGAGCTTCCCCAGGATTTCGAGAAGCGCTACCCGTCCGTGTGGGTGACGCCGCCCTGGTGGGAGCTGGCCGACCCCGCCCGCGTGGGGCAGTACTACAACTGGACGCTCGACGAGCTGCTCTTCGCGGCCCGCGCCGGCTTCGACGGCGTGTGCACCAACGAGCACCACCAGAACGCCTACGGCTTCATGCCCAGCCCCAACCTGATGGGCAGCGTGCTCGCCCGGGCCACCCAGGATCTGCCCGTGGCCGTCGTGCAGATGGGCGCCACGCTCCCCACCTCGAACCCGCCCATCCGCGTGGCCGAAGAGTACGCCATGCTCGACTGCATCAGCGGCGGGCGGCTCGTGGCGGGCCTGCCCCTAGGCAGCCCCATGGACGTCAACCTCTGCTACGGCATTACGCCCATGGAGCATCGCGAGCGCTACCGCGAGGCCTTCGCCCTGACCATGAAGGCCTGGCAGGCGCGCGAGATCTTCGCGTGGAACGGCCGGTACTACCAGCTCGCCAACGTGAACCTGTGGCCGCGGCCCATCCAGCAGCCGCACCCGCCCGTGTGGGTGCCGGGCTCGGGCAGCATCAGCACCTTCGACTTCGCCGTCGAGAACGAGGTCTGCTACTGCTTCCTGAGTTACTCGGGGGCCAAGTCGGCCAAGGGCATGATGAACGGCTACTGGGACGTGGTGACCAAGAAGGGGCGCGAGGCCAACCCGTATCGCGCGGGCTTCCTGCAGCTGGTGGCGGTGGCCGACACCGACGCGCGCGCGGAGGAGCTCTACGCGCGGCACGTGGAGTACTTCTATCACAAGTGCCTCCACGTCCCCGCCGCGTGGTTCGCGCCGGCGGGCAACCAGGACTACCGCAGCCTCCAGGCCACCGCGCGCAACCCCATGCGGCGGCCGGAGAATCCCAAGGAGCTGCGCTACCGCGACTTTGTCGAGAAGGGCTACGTCATCGCGGGCAGCCCCGCCACCGTCCGCCAGCGCCTCGAGGAAGAGGTGGTCAAGGGCCTCCGTGTCGGCAACCTGATGGTGCTCCTGCAGATCGGCTCCATGCCCCACGAGCTGACCCTGCAGAACATGGATCTCTTCTCGCGCGAAGTGCTCCCGTCTCTGCGCGGCTTCTGGGAGGACGAGGGCTGGGTCAACCACTGGTGGCCGGAAAAGCTGCGGGCGCGCTCCGAGCCCGCGGTGGCAACGCGATGAGCAGCCTCAACGGCACGCAAGCGCGCGTGCTCCCCGTCTGGCAGGGTCGCGTCCGGATGCGCGTGCTCTCCAAGGGTTCCGGCCCCAATCTCGTCTTCTTCCATGGTCCCTGGGGCCTCCACTGGACTCCGTTCCTCGACGCGCTCGCTCAGCATTTCACCGTTCATGCCCCCGAGCATCCCGGAACGAGTCCCGGCGCGAACGACGACATCTACAACCTGGACGGCCTCTGGGACCTGATCCTCTGCTACGAGGAGCTGCTGGAGGAGCTGGGCCTCGAGGGCGCGGCCCTCGTGGGCCACTCCTTCGGCGCCATGGTCGCCTGCGAGGTGGCCGCGGCCTACCCGCGCCGTGCCGGCCGCCTCGCCCTCATCGATCCGATCGGCCTCTGGCGCGACGACGCCCCCGTCACCAACTGGATGATGCTCAACGCGCAGGACTTGCCCGGGCACGTGTTCCGCGATCCCGCGAGCGCCGCCGCGCGCGTCATGTTCGCCGAGCCGCAGGACGAGGAGGCGCGCGTCGCCGCGCAGGTCGGCCTCACGTGGGCCATGGGCTCCACGGGGAAATTCATCTGGCCCATTCCCGACAAGGGCCTCAAGAAGCGCATCCATCGCGTGAAGGCGCCCACGCTTCTGATCTGGGGCGCCGAGGATCGCCTGGTGCCGCCCGTCTACGCCGAGGACTTCATGCGCCAGATCGCGGGCGCCCGCGTGGAGACGGTCAAGGACGCCGGCCACGCGCCGCATCTCGAGCAGCCGGCCGTGGTGGCGGAGCTGGTCCGCAGCTTCCTGCGCGCCTAGACGCGCGCTACCAGGGCAGCTTGGCCGGCTCGTACTGCTCGACGCGCTCCGTGACTGCCATGACGGGCTCGATGCCGTAGAGGCGCCGCGCGTTCTCCCCGAGCAGCTTGCGCTGGACCGCGACCGGCACCTTGTGTCGCGCCATGAGCTCGAGCGCCTCCCAGCCGTCCTCGGCGTCGTGATGCGGGTAGTCCGAGGACCACAGCCCCACGTTCTCGTAGTGGTCCCACATGCGGTAGACGGGCTCCTCGTCACCCTCGAAGGCGATGAAGCAGCGCTCGTAGAAGACCTCGTAGGGATCACGCACCTTGGGCCCGCGCTGGAAGGCGTAGAGATCGAGGAAGTTCCGGCTCCGGCTGAGCACGAGGGGCAGCCAGGTGGCGTTGGACTCGAGCACGGCCGCCCGCAGGCGCGGGAACTTGTCGAGCCATCCCGTCATCAGCACGGTGGTGAGCCAGGTCATGGCCTCGAAGATGAAGCCGAGCGCCTCGGAAGCGTCGATGCTGGGCTCCATGCTGAACACGATGTTGCTCAGAAACTGGCCGGGGGAATAGACGACCGCCTCGTCCGTGAAGAGCAGACCGTGGCCGCTCCCGCGCGTGCGGGAGATGCGCTCGCCCCACTCCGGGGTCAGGGCCTCCCGCGAGGGAAAGGTATGCATGGCGAGCACCACGCCGAGCTCTTCGAACTCTCGCCAGAGAGGATCGAACTCGGGCAGCGTGGGATAGCGCCCGTTCCAGAAGCAGGGCCGGATGGCCGCGGCCTTGAAGCCGCGCTTGGCCACCCGCCGCAGCTCGGCGATGGACTGCTCGACGCTCTGGATGGCGAGGACGGCGCACGGGAAGAGCCGCTGCCGGTTAGCCCCGCAGTAGTCGTAGACCCAGTCGTTGTAGGCGCGGGCCAGCGCGCCGGCCGCCTCGGCGTCCTTGACGAGGGCCAGTCGGACGAACCAGGTCGGGAAGAGCATCACCTGATCGGTGCCCAGCGCGTCCATGTCGCGCAGCCGGGCGTGGGGCTCGCGGCACCCGGCCAGGCGCCCGAATTTCCGCTGCCATTCCTCCGTGCCGGGAACCAGCGCCCCCACCTCCTTCTTGCTCCAGCGTGGCCAGCCCACCTCCGCGGCGTTGGACCGCTCGCGCGTGGCGGGGACCACCCGGCCATTGATGTGAAGCACGTCCGTGTCCGTGTGGAAATGGAACTGCGACTTCACGCTCGACCGGATGGCGCTGGGCACGTACTCGTCCCAGATCTCGGGCGGCTCGACGACATGGCTGTCACAGTCGAAGATCGGAAAGTCCTTGGTCACCATGGGCGGCCTCCGTGGTCACTCGCTGCCAGCAAGAGAGTTGATCGAGTCTCGCTACGCTAGCGGCGAAACGCCTTGATCACGCCGCGCGCGGCGTCGACGCCGATGGGGGCGACGAGGATCGGCAGGTCGACGCCGGCGCCGCGAAACGCCGCGAGCTGTTCCCGGCAGCGCGCCATCGAGCCCGTGAGGCACACGGCGTCGAGGATCCGGTCACTCAGGGCGGCGCCGCCACCCCCCTTCTCCATCTCCTCGGCTTCAGACGCGAACCCGCTCGCGCGGAACAGCCGCTGAAAGAACGGGAACGTCGTGTACAGGCCCAGGTTGGCGCGTGCCGTTTCGCGCATCTCCTTGACGTC
>WNGR01008242.1_pt1 | contig 11014 bp, 14 predicted proteins | sample 5407581 | NCBI WGS metagenome assembly WNGR01 (sample SAMN13153383, study PRJNA577476) | soil metagenome | isolation source: 80 cm soil or saprolite under Garry oak tree replicate 2 | place: USA:California | collected 2016-06-15 | reverse complement strand
TCGCATCGTGGATCTTTAGCAGCTGGGGAAATCGCGGGCCACACTGGAATGGCCTTCCATTCTTAATTCCTGCAACAGCGCTTACCGCTTACGGAGCGAATCGTATGTCCAATCACGGCTGGCTCTTTGACGGCTGTGGACTGAGCCAACACGGGCGCTGGCAACGTCGCCGCAACCGGCGCCCGCTACAACCACGCCTGAAAGTGCCTGCCCCGAAATCTTGAGGAACTCGCGCCTCGTCTCATTGAGAAGTTGATCCGCCATTTCACACTCCTTTGCATGGTGGAAACGCGGGCACTCCGGCATGAAGAGGAGCGCCGCGATCCTTCAACAGCAGCTCAATCCAGTTTCTTCTCCGAGAGAAACTTCGACATCAGGTCAGCCACTTCCTTCGTATTCAGGTCGGAGAATGGGAAGTGGGTGTTTCCATGGACGCCAACCTCCGGCAGGTGCACAACGGTTACGTCGCCACCGTGACGGTTGACTATGTCCCGCCATTTTCTCGCCATCTCCAGCCGAACCCGCCATCCATCCTGGCCGGAGTTATCGGTGGGCTTCTCAGGGATGAAGTCACCGTAAAAGATGACGATGGGAATCTTGGTGAGCTTCATGAACTCGGCCATGGGCACGCCGATCGCCGTCAGCGGCCCAGCGGAACTCGGCAGCGCCTCGGGAACCTCTCCCTCTGGAAACAGGAATCCACTGCCCGGCTCGTACGACACGATTCCTCGCACATTTCCGGTCTTCAGGACAGTGGCCCATCCAAGTCCGCCCCCTTGCGAGTGGGTCACAAAGATAGCAGGTCCAATCTTGTTGAAAAGCGCGGCGCAGGCATCAGAAATGACCGCTGGATCATACGGTCCAGCGTTCGGTGTCATCTGCCGGAAGTACTGATTAAGAGCCTCGGGATCTTTCGAGAACTGCACACCCGGAAAGTAGTCTGGCCAGATGCCGACCCGAAACGAATCGAACCACATCTGTTCATCCGGTATTGCGGTGATGGTCGCTGATACGGTGCTACGCCCCGCGTTACCCCGCCGCGGCTGGTCGATCAAGTAAACCGGAAACCGGCGACGAAGAAAGATCGTCTGAAAGCCCTCACGGCCATCGGGAGTGGTCTCCCAGGTCTTCGAGAACTGCCCCGTGCCGTGCAGAAACACGAGCGGAAGCTTACGCGGATTCGCTGGAATCTGGTAGAAGACGTAGGCGTGGTCGCCATGCAGTGTCTGGCCGTCAGGCGTTGGCTGCTTTGGATTGAAGGTGCCGGGATTTGTAATGATCTTGCACCAACGGCGAAGCTGCCTTGCTCCTGGATCACGAGCGGCTCAAACTTGCTCTTATTGGTCTCTTGCGCGCTTGCAGAGGTCAAGAGCAAGACTGCCATCAACGAGGCTGCGATGAAAGTGTTCCGATACTTCCTGTTCATCCTGCATTCTCCTGCGATGCTGCGAATTACTTGATCGGATGCGTCAGACCGTGCGCTTCCAGCCACCAGTAGAACTCTTCGATCCAGTGATCGCTCGTTGTGCCTTGCTTGCGCATGCTCCAGCCATGACCACCGTGTTCATAGATGTGAAATTCCGGCTTGTATCCGGCCGCCTTGAGCGCGTCGTAGAAGGCAACGATTTGGGGGCCGGCGAGATTGTCGTCCTGCGCCATCTCCATAAAGATGGGCGGCACTCCTTTGGGATCGGAGGCACGTCGGGAAAAGGCGCGCCATAAATCGGAGCGGCGTAGTTTGGCCTTGCGCACCCGACACGAGCATGCAGAACGAAATCGCAATCGCTACGAAGATCCTCACGGTGTCCCTTCTTGTTCCCACGACAAAGAAGCAGTCAGAGTCCAGACATCTTCAACACAGCTTCAGGAAGGCGGGCTCCTTCGAGTTTCAGCCTGGAAGCAGCTTCGTCGATCTGCTTAAGATCGTCCTCGGTCAACTCGACGTTCACCGCGCCGAGGTTTTCCTCAAGGCGATGTAGTTTGGTGGTTCCTGGAATCGGCACGATCCACGGCTTCTGTGCCAGCAGCCAGGCAAGTGCGACTTGCGCCGGCGTCGCGCCTTTGCGTTCCGCGACGGCCTTGACCAGGTCGACCAGAACCATATTGGCCTTGCGCGCCTCGGGCGAGAAACGCGGCACCATGTTCCGGAAGTCGGTGGGATCGAACTTCGTGTGTTCGTCGATCTTGCCCGTGAGGAACCCTGCGCCGAGTGGGCTAAACGGCACGAAGCCGATTCCAAGCTCCTCCAGGGTCGGCAGGAGTTCGGCTTCCGGACCACGCCAGAACAGCGAGTACTCGCTCTGCACTGCGGTGATCGGTTGGACCGCGTGCGCACGGCGAATCGTCTGAATCCCGGCCTCTGACATGCCGAAGTGTTTGACCTTGCCCTGGGCAATCAACTCCTTGACCGCTCCTGCCACGTCCTCGATCGGCACGTCAGGATCGACGCGGTGCTGATAGAAGAGATCAATGGAATCGGTCCGCAAACGCTTCAGGCAAGCGTCCGCCACAGCCTTGATATGCTCGGGCTTGCTATTGGTTCCGCCAGTGCGTTTGCCCGTCTCAAGATCGATGTCGAAGCCAAACTTTGTGGCGATCACTACTTTGTCGCGGATCGGCTGGAGCGCCTCGCCTAGCAGCTCTTCGTTCGCGAACGGCCCATAGGCTTCGGCCGTATCGAAATGAGTCACCCCACGATCATGGGCGGTACGAATCAACTGGATCATCTCGCCCTTGTCGGCTGGCGGGCCATAGGCCGCGCTCATGCTCATGCAGCCGAGGCCAAGAGGTGAGACTTCGAGAGTTTGTCCGAGAATACGCTTTTCCATTGCTTTTCCTTTGTGCTGTGTGCGCCCTTTCTCTCCTAGCGATTTACAAGGCTCTGAAAGTGAGCAGGGTATCTATCGCCCTGAACGTCGATTGCGGAGATCGCGTGATGTATAGCCTTGAGATCGTCCGCTGTCAGTTCCACTTCTGCGCCGCCAAGATTCTCTTCAAGTCGGTGCAGCTTCGTGGTCCCAGGAATCGGTACGATCCACGGCTTTTGCGCGAGCAGCCACGCCAGCGCAATCTGCGCCTTGGTCGCCTTCTTCTGCTCCGCGATCTGCCCGACCGCATCCACGATTGCTTGATTTGCTTTTCGGGCTTCCTCAGAGAAGCGTGGAACGATGTTGCGGAAGTCAGTCTTGTCGAACTCCGTCTTGTCGGAGATTGCGCCCGTTAGGAAGCCCTTACCCAGAGGGCTGAACGGAACGAATCCGATACCGAGTTCCTCCAGTGTTGGAAGAATTTCCTTCTCCGGCTCCCAAGTGCCGAAGCTCTGCATTTACGGAGGCTCCGGAGAAATCTTTTCGCTGCACTTTGCGAGTAAGATTTGCCCGGATACCGTAACCCGAAGGGCGGCCGTGCCGAAGCAGAAGAGCGAGCTGCCGCAGGGCGCCGGTATTGCCCCGAAGCCGTGACCGAGCAGAAGGCGGGATACAGAACGCGAGACGCCCTCTGGACCAAAGGCTCCCATCTGGTGCCCGGCCAAGGCTGTTCATCGCCATCGCTGCGCATCGAGTTCGCAAAGGCCTCTGTTGAAGCCGAACACCCACGGTCGCCGTTATCCTGGGAGAACGCGGACAAATCAACCGGCGCGTTCCTGACGCCAGAGCCATTCGTTAAGATCCGAGACACGAAAGCGCCAGCACTTGCCGGCATGGCTTCCCTTGATCACGCCTGCGCGAGCTAATTTCTGAAGTGTTTTGGGATGGATGCGAAGAAGAGCGACGGCTTCGTTTGAGTCGAGCAGAGGCTCAAATTCAGCCATATTGAACCGCGCCTGATGGGTCTCTTGAACCGAACGTAGTGGAAAAGGATGCGCCATTACGACCTCCGATGAGGAGATAATGACTGCGTTCTTTTCAGGTGTCCAAGACCTTCTTCGTCAACTTTGATGCCCGGAAAGCATCGACACGGAGCATTTGCGGAGTGTACGGAATCTTCGGGTACCTAAAGGCATCAGAGAAGAGGAAACCCCGCAAGTTTTTCGCACGCGGCATGAACCAGTAGCTGTTGGTCCGTGCAAGGGAAAAGGCTGGATGCGAGCCCGCTCGATGAGCGACTCGCACTGTTCTCGTCAACCCAGGATCATGCCCAGGCAGATCGGCGAACACTGGCCGACTTATCATTACCGATCCTGACTTGCCCTTCAACTCCATAGGAGCTATCCCGTATCCTAAAACCGTGGAGACACAATGAATAACCCGTGGCTGACTATCCCCTTGGAAGACTATGAAGGCCACATGGCAATGCCGGACGTGGGGCAAGCCAAGATGCTCGCGAAGGAGTTCGAAGAGCTACTAAAGACCTACGCTCCAACCTCGGCGGCACTCATCGGCTGTGCAGGGGGCAATGGCTTTGAAGAGGCTGCCAAGACAGGCCTTACGCGCCTTGTCGGTCTCGATATAAACCCCACATACATCGCAGACGCTAAGGCGCGCTATGCTGGTCGAATGATCGGCCTAGAACTGTATTGCGCCGACATTGAGGGTGATATCCCCGCGCTGCGGCCTGTCCACATGGTCTACGCGGCGTTGGTTTTCGAGTATGTGGATCTTGCCAAGGCGTTGAAGAACCTGCGGGGCCTCTGCCTGTCTAATGGGATTCTTGCCGCCCTTTTGCAGTTACCAAAGGAAGGGGCCGCGAGCGTTTCGCCCTCGCCTTTTGTGACATTGAAGCAGTTGAGTTCAATCATGCGGCTGGTGCCACCGAATGATTTCCGCAAGGTCGCTGAAGGGCTGGGGTTTGGCTTTCTCTCCGAAAAGCTAATCACCCTTGAATCTGGAAAACAGTTTTCCTTGCTGATCTTCAAGCTATTCGACCAACCCTTGACTGAGTGATGAACGGGCTAGTCTCTCCCATGGAATGGACCGATAAGAACGCTCGTTTATTGAACGCCTCGGATCAGTCCCAATAAACGCGCCAGGCTCCGGGGGCTTCCTCGGACGGCAGGGGCCGCGGCAAGGCATACTATTCCCGTCGCAATTCCGACATTTGAGAATTTGAGGAGTGATCGGTGTCGGCGAGTGCTTTGCCGATGATGCAGCAGTTAGCCGAACCAGCTTTTGTGCTGATCAGCAGGACTGGTGCGCCATTATTTACCGCCACGAGCACGGGCTGGGCGAATTACAATCGCTACCCGAGGACCTGCGATGCGACGATTGTTCCTACTCGTATTCGCGCTATCAATCTCCAGCGCGACGTTTGCACAGAGGGCACCGCGGCCAGTTCCGCAAACTGTCGAGATTCCGAGTGGTAGTCTCCGGCTGAAAGGTCTTCTCTGGAAGCCTCAAGGCCCGGGTCCCTTTCCTGCCGTGGTGTTCAATCATGGCAGAAGCGACACTCCGCGACAACATAGTCTCCGGCTCAAGTTGACGCTGGAACAGGCGGCGCAGATCCTCGGTCCGGTGTTCGTTAGACATGGCTTCGTGTTCCTTTATCGGTTCCGTCGAGGCGAAGGACCTTCCGCCGATCAAGGGCAATTCATAGGTGATCTCCTGCAGCAGGAGGAGATAGCGAAAGGAGCCGAATCACGCGAGCATCTGCAAATGGTGCTGATGACGACCGATCACCTGAAGGATGCGCGTGCCGCCTTGTCGTTCCTGAAAAATCTCTCCTACGTAGACGCACGTCGCATGGCCGTCGCAGGGCATTCATTCGGTGGTCAGCTGACGTTGTTGGAAGCCTCACACGACAGCGCTGTAGCCGCGGCGGTGACGTTCGGTGCTGCGGCGGGTTCATGGGAAGGCTCGCCCGAGTTGCGTAATCTGTTGCTTAAATCCTTGCACACGCTCGCAATGCCAGTGATGATGATTCAGGCGGCGAACGATTACTCATTGGCGCCGAGCACGGCGATGGATGAAGAACTGTCGCGTCTATCCAAACGGCACGTCCGGAAGATCTATCCCGCATTTGGTCAAACGCAGGGCGAGGGGCACAATTTCTTGTACTACGATGTAGCTCGGTGGGAACAGGACGTATTCGCGTTTCTTGACGCAAATGTCATACCTCACAACTGAGCTGTCAGGCTAGAATGTCGCCCGGGTGCTCCTCAAAGTCCCGACGTGCGCCCAGCGCCTGCTGTACTGCCAAAGCACAGCGACGCGCTGGCGAAGGGCTACAGGATGATTGACGATAACAGCGCGAAGCACGTTTCCAGGCCTGACCACTCTCAAAACGTGCCTCGGAGATTTCGCGCTCATTGAGACCCGAGATGCGCATCGCCCTTGTGCGTTGGAGGCTGATCATCTACGCCTGCGCGGCCAACGTCTTTACGCAGCGGAGGGATATCCTGCGCGATCGTTTTCCGGACGGACCCCTTTTGTCGGCGTATTGGTTAGAAACAAAATCATAGAATAAAGGCTTGACATATGGAAACCGTACGGTTACCAATAAATGTAACCGTATGGTTTCCCTTAATTCAAAACGACGAGATTCGGTATTCCGTGCGATCTCGGATCCCACGCGACGAGAGATTCTAGATATCCTCCGAACCGATCAACAGACAGTTGGCGGAATCGCTCATAACTTCCGCATGAGCCGGCCGGCGATCTCGAAGCACTTGCGCGTGTTGCGATCGGCGGGATTGATAGAAACCCGAAGACATGGAGCCCAAATTCGATGCAGGCTCAACGCGAAGCCACTTCAGGCGGTTAACGAATGGCTTCACGATTACGAAACCTTCTGGAATCAATCGCTGCAAAGTCTTAAGCGGCATCTGGAGGAACAATCATGAGTCCCATCACTTTTCACGACGACACAATCGTTCAAGAAATCGTCATCAAGGCTACCGCGGAACGGGTTTATGCAGCCCTGACAAGACCTGAAGAACTACTAAAATGGTGGGCTGCCGAAGGAAAGTTCAAGGTAGTTAGCGCGGAGTGCAACTTGCAGCCCGGGGGCAAATGGTTGATGCGCGTTGCCGCATGCGGCTTCGAAGAAGGCCAAGCATCCACGGTTTCTGGCGAGTACCGCACAGTTGAACCTCCGCACTTGCTTACCTACACATGGATCCGCGAAAACGAGGCATATCCCGATACGCTTGTGCGCTGGGATCTTGAGGAGAGGGATGGTTACACCACCGTTCGCGTAACGCACTCGGGGCTGATCACGGAAAGTTTGCGGACGCGCAACAGTGGCTGGTCTCTCATCACCACGCTGCTCAAGAGCTACGTCGAGAATCCGGCAGAACGCGAAGGCAAGATGGGGACATCTCAAGACAGTATCTGAAGTTTTGCTCTGCTCGGCGCAATCAATCCATCAAGCGAAAGGACAATTCTATGCGCATCTCAGAGATGGCAATAATTCTGGCTATGGCATCCGCAACATTTTCCGTGTTGGCGCAGAAGTCAATGGGTACGATCACCGATCGAGCGGTTCGCGTCGAAGGAACCGTGAATGCACCGATCCGCCAGGTGTGGCGTGACTTCACAACGTCTGAAGGAGCGGAGGAGTTCTTTGCTCAAAAGGCAAACATCGCGTTGGCGATTGGGGGACCGTACGAGATTCAATTCGATCCGAAGGATGAACGTTCCGGGACCAAGGGGCTGAAGATTCTGAGCTATGCTCCAGAAGAAATGATCTCGTTCCAGTGGAACGCTCCGCCGGAACTTCCAGAGGTGCGAGACGGGGGAACATGGGTCGTTGTTGAGATGGCACCTGTGGATGCGAACCGCACGCACGTGACCATCACCCATCTCGGCTGGAAGATTGGTCCGCAGTGGGACGAGGCATATGTTCATTTTCAGAGCGGTTGGCGCGATCTGATGGCGCGACTTGAAAGGCGATTCGCGGACGGACCGATTGACTGGACCACACAGCCAATGATGTACCAGAAAGCAAAAGGCGCGCAGACTCGCTGATGGCGGCCACCCACCTGTTGCGTACAGGCCTTAGCGCGAATCGAGAGTTCTGCAGAAAAGACATCCGAATCGGTCGTTCACGGGTTGCTCCTGATTCTGCTTGCATCGGAGGTAGCGCTCGGTGGTCAGAACTGATGCGTGGCCGAGAAGGAACTGAATCCGCTCCAGTTCGGCTATTGCCCAATGCCCTTGCCGATCTGGACGTCTTCTTTCTTCAGAGAGAGGCGAATTTCGCACGCCGGAGGCCACGTCCGAGGAGGATTGAGATCATGGCCCCATCCTGGATACTACGGAGGCTCCCACCATCGGCTATCTCAAGAAGAAAACGCGCTTGATTCCGGTTCAACCAGTTGCCGCCCCGAAAGCCAATCTGCTTCACGCCTTTGACGCGCCTATGCACTACGCATCTCATAGGCCTTGAGATGGGTATAGGCAAGGTGAAGCAGCGGAACGCCGCCGTTAGTTGAGAGACCCGCCTGGGTGGCGCGCAGCAGAAGATCACCGACGATGTGATCCGCCTCAATCGGGCCGTTTCTCTCCATGTCACGAAGCATGGAGGAGGTAAGCGTTGAATCGCGCCCTGTGAGCATGATGCGGGTTTGCTCAAGCGAGGAAGCTTTGACGGGGAAGCCCTCTGCCTCTGCAATGGAACTGCACTCATCAACCAGACGCATCAGGAATTCGGTGCCTTGCGGTACCGACACAATATCTCCGATACTTGCGCGCATCAGGCAGGTTCCGCTCGCCAACGACGCTAGGAATACCCACTTGGACCACATGTCTGGAATGATCTCTTGGCTTACATGGACTGTGAACCGTGCCTTGTCCATCGCATTCGCGATCGCCGTCACGCGCGTTGACAGCGTGCCATCCCGTTCGCCAAATGACAATTCGTGATTGCTATTAAGATGGATAATCTCGCGATCTTCATTCAACGACGCCGCAATAAGGCATCGCCCGCCGAGCACGCGGTCGCGACCGAACCGCTCGTCGAGGTAATTGAGATGTCGCATGCCATTCAGCAGTGGCAGAATATGGGTGTCGGGGCCTACCGCGGGTGCAAATGACGCCACGGCTCCCTCCAGGTCATACGCCTTGCAACTCAGCAGGACCAGATCAAAGGTTTCGCGAATGTCCTCGGCCAGGATAGTCGGAGGGTTTGGGAAATCCATATCTCCGGAACGGCTTCGAACCCTAAGGCCCGATCGAAGCAACTCGGCGGCGCGTTTTGGACGTACAAGGAGGGTAACGTGCTGGCCAGCTTCCAGCAACCGCCCGCCAAAATATCCGTCGGTAGCGCCGGCGCCCACGACCAGAATCCGCATAGATCACCCTCTTAAGCTAGACGCCTGACAACGGAATCCGATCCGAGAGGGCCGGCCTTCAAGATCAGATCAGGCTCAATCTGATCTTGGCTAAGCTATCCTTCCGCAGGCGGGAGTTGCGTTGGTGTACGATGCCCATCATACGATAGACACGACGCTATAAACCGGTTGCCCGCGAAAGGGGGAGTTCCGCTTTTGAGCCTACAGCGTTTCAAAGTTGCAGTCGTTCAAGCAGCCCCGATTGCCTTCAATCGCGAAGAGACTTTAGCGAAAGTCAAAGCGCTTGCTGGGGACGCAGCCGCTCTCGATGCGAAGATTGTGCTATTCCCCGAGGCGTTTGTCTCTGCGTATCCCCGTGGCCTCAATTTCGGCGCCGTCGTTGGGGCGCGGTCCGACAAGGGGCGCAAAGACTATCAGCGATATTGGGAAAGCAGCGTCGATATTCCCGGCGCAGCAGCGGAGGAGCTTGGCCGTATCGCGCGAAGCAACGGTATCTTCCTTGTCATCGGTGTGATTGAGCGGGACGGCGGAACCCTCTACTGCTCCGTCCTGTTCTTTTCCCCTGACGGTGCGTTGTTGGGCAAGCATCGCAAGATCATGCCGACGGGATCGGAGCGTTTGGTTTGGGGTTTCGGTGACGGCTCCACGTTGCCTGTCTTCCAGACTCCATTCGGGAAATTGGGCGCGGTAATCTGCTGGGAGAACTATCTGCCCTTGATGAGGGCGGCCATGTACGCGAAGGGCATCGAGATCTACTGCGCTCCCACCGCCGACTGCCGCGAGACCTGGATCGCTTCGATGCGGCACATCGCCGTGGAGGGCAGGTGCTTTGTCCTCGCATGCAATCAATTTAATCGTCGCCGGGATTTTCCCAGCGACTACGACGGTGATCTTGGGGAAGACCCGGACCGGATCCTCACCCGCGGTGGAAGCTGCATCGTCGATCCGTTCGGCAATTTTCTCGCAGGCCCCAACATGGAGGATGAAGTCATCCTGGCCGCTGAGATTGATCGCGGGCAGATCATCCAAGGGAAATACGATCTGGACGTTGTGGGCCATTACGCGCGGCCGGATATCTTCCGGCTACACGTAGATGAGCGACCGAAGCGCCCGGTAACGACATGTACGGAAGATAGAGCCGAGGACGAAAGCCCTTCTTGACTCGCGACGCGAAATCAGGGAGAGAATCACATGCCCCTGCAGTGGACGTACGAAGCTGCGCACATCAAGGAGTTTAGAGAGGTCCTCCGATGAACTTCGCGTTTGCCGCGGTCTGGCCACAGCTGCTCGACCCGCTTCATTCGATTGGGTTGTCCGCGTTCGCTGCTGCGATCCCATTGATTGTCGTGTTGGTTCTAATGGGCGGCTTGCGCAAGAGTGGTTTAGTCACTTCCGCCTGTGGATTGGGAGTCGCAGCCCTGCTCGCTCTCTCCGTCTGGCACATGCCGCCGGCTCTCGTCGCGTGGAGTGCCGGCTTCGGACTTATCTACTCCCTATGGCCGATCCTGTGGATCGTGTTTGGTGCGCTGTGGCTCTACAACCTCACGCAGGACACTGGCAAGTTCGAACTGCTCCAGCGTTGGATGAGAGACCACGCATCCGGCAACCCGTGTATCCAGGCAATTCTCGTGGCATTCTGTTTCGGTGCGCTGATGGAAGGTACCGCGGGGTTCGGGGCGCCAGTTGCCGTGACTGCCTGCCTGCTCGTCGGGCTCGGGTTCGAAGCGCGCAAGGCCGTCGTTGTCGCGCTGATCGCGAATACCGCCCCGGTTGCTTTCGGGGGAC
>WNGR01008241.1_pt1 | contig 11015 bp, 13 predicted proteins | sample 5407581 | NCBI WGS metagenome assembly WNGR01 (sample SAMN13153383, study PRJNA577476) | soil metagenome | isolation source: 80 cm soil or saprolite under Garry oak tree replicate 2 | place: USA:California | collected 2016-06-15 | reverse complement strand
TACTGTACTACAGTAATGGAAGGGCATCGCAACGCAACACAGCGCAAATGGTTGCCAAATTTGCACCTTCAAGTTATTGGTTCAGTCCATGCACACCGCGCTTGGGCAACCTTCCTCGAGATCCTCGATCGACCGCAGCACTTTGGCGAGACGTGTCGATTCAGCGCGTCATCCTTGACCCCCCCACTGTTGTCCGTGTCCTATATTCAAGTTTCCTTCATCTTCGCCAGCACGTTATGGCTTCCCGCGTCCGGCTTTGCCTTTCAAGCATAGACGTACGCTCGCGCGCCCGGAACCTGAGTCAACACCGTCTACCTCATTGTCTGGGTCTGCGTACGCAGTCCAGTTAACGTTTCGTTCGTCTACTTCCAGTTTCCGCCTCCCGAGGCCACGTTCTGCACCTCGTCGAACTCCGTCCACGACTCGGAGTCCGACACGATTTAAAGCGAGGACGTGGACATCACCGACGAACCTGTCATGATTGCGGCCGAAGTACAGTAGGAGTGATTACCCTATTGCTTGCAGCACCAGAGGCGGGGCCAAGCACGCTAGCACTACGCTAGTCTTGGATTGAATCAGGGCGCCTTCCTGACCTTTTGCAACTGGAGACGGGTCAGTCGGTGCCTCAACTGCAAAGCTTATACTGTCAATCATGAAAGATGCGAGAACAGGTGAACGATGGTTGAACGTTACGAGCATCAAAAACGGTATTGTAAGGACTATGTCCTCAGTAGGCTCGGAACGTTAGACCCCTACTAGATTACTAAGCACCTGTAAATACTCTATGGGTCGGTTACTGAAAATGAACATGCCTTGGAACATGCTTTTACTTCTGCGTTGACGATTTCCGTCCGTGTCTGCGTCGCGTCTCCGTCTCCGTCTCTATCGTGTTTCCTGTTCTCATCTCTCTTACTTCTATCTACGCTTCCCCTCGGGTCGAAGTCTATTACTCGCTACAGTATCGACAGCGCATCATGAGGAAAGGAAGTCGGAGTGAGTAAAGTGAGATGGGGAATCGTAGCAGTAGGTCAGATGAGTGCCAAGAACGTGGGACCGAAGCCGAAAGCGAAAGCGAAGGTGATAACAGTAAACAGACTCGGAGGCAAAAGGTGTTGTAGGTATCTTCAAGGGTATCTTGGTGCTTTCCCTTGTGACGTCGGGCTCCGCTCGCTCGTGCTTGATCCGAGAATGAACCTTGACAACACTGAAACCAAATCAGATAAGTGACCGAGACAATCATCGCATGAGAGACTTGAAGGCGTTCACATCTCGGGGCGACATCTCGGGGTGTCGCATGGCGTACTACTCGGCCGAGATATCCTGACCGGAACGCCGGCCCGCGCCGTTCGGACTCGTCGGGGTCTAGACGCTTGTCTAGGCGCATTCCCGGAAAAAGAACAAATTGTCGTAGTGTTTTCTATCTAGGTGTTAATACAAGTACCCCAACTATGTCCGTGCACGAAAGTGGAAAGATCCAGGCGAGTTTCGTGTTCGCCCGCAACCCAGATATCACTTGGGCGGTAAAGATTTGCCCTATGTAACGGCGGGATCCACATCAAAAGTTCATCGTTGCTACCACATATCCATCCCTCATCGCTTATCTTGGATTGGTCAGTGAAGTCGACCCGTCCAGTAGTTTCCGCCTTGCCTGTTGTGACATCCAACATACGAATTGATCCATATGCTGATGAGACGATGCGCTGGCCATCTGGAGAGAACGCCACAGACAAGACTGGATGAGTGTGCCCGCAAAATGGGCCTGCCACTGTCTCTCCTGTTGTGGCATTATACACACAAATTTTTTTATCGTCCGAGCCTGAGACGATGCGCTGGCCATCTGGAGAAATTGCCACAGAGTTGACCCACTTTGTGTGCCCACTAAATGGGCCTACCACGATCTCTCCCGTCATGGCATTCCACACACGAATTGTTGAATCGTGCGAGCCTGAGACAATGAGCTGACCATCTGGAGAGAATACCACAGACGAGACTATATCTGTGTGCCCACTAAATGGGCCCGCCACTGTCTCTCCCGTCATGGCGTTCCACACACAAATTTTTTGATCCCAATAGCCCGAGACGATGCGCTGGCCATCTGGAGAGAATGCCGCAGACATGACGTGGTCTGTGTACCTACGAAATGGGCCTGCCACCGTCTCTCCTGTTGTGGCATTCCACACATGAATTGTTCGATCCCCCGAGCATGAGACGATGCGATGGCCATCTGGAGAGAATGCCACAGAGTTGACAAAAAATTTGTGCCCACTAAATGGGCCTGCCACTGTCTCTCCTGTTGTGGCGTTCCACACACGAATTGTTGAATCGTACGAGCCTGAGACAATGCGCCGACAATCTGGAGAGAATGCCACAAAGGCGATCCTATTTGTGTGCCCACTAAATGGGCGTGCCATCGTCTCTCCAGTCATGGCGTTCCACACACGAATTGTGTGATCATCCGAGCCTGAGACAATGCGCTTGCCATCTGGGGAGAATGCCACAGAACTAACCCAATCCGTGTGTCCATTAAATGGGTCTGCCACTGTCCCTCCTGTTGTGGCATTCCACACACGAACTGTTCCATCCCAAGAGCCTGAGACGATGCGCTGGCCATCTGGCGAGAATGTCACTGAGTCGACCGAATCAGTGTGTCCACTGAATGGACTTGTCACTGTCTCTCCCGTCATAGCATTCCACACACGAATTGTTGAGTCGTGCGAGCCTGAGACAATGCGCTGACCATCTGGGGAGAATGCTACAGACCCGACCGAATTCGTGTGTCCACTGAATGGGCCTGCCATTGTCTCTCCCGTAATGGCATTCCACACACGAATAGTATGATCGCTCGAGCCTGAGACAATGCGCTTGCCATCTGGAGAGAATGCCACAGACGTGACCCATTCTGTGTGCCCACTAAATGGGCCTGACACTGTCCCTCCTGTTGTCGCATTCCACACACGAATTGTTTCATCACCTGAGCCCGAGACGATGCGCTCGCCATCTGGAGAGAATGCCACAGACAAGACCCAACCTGAGTGTCCACTAAATGGGCCCGCAATTGTCTCTCCCGTTGTGGCCTTCCACACACAAATTGTTTGATCCTCTGAGCCTGAGACAATGCGCTGGCCATCTGGGGAGAATGCCACAGTCTTGACCGAGGCTGTATGCCCGCTAAATGGGCCTACCACGGTCTCTCCCGTTATGGCATCCCACACACGAATTGTGTTATCATGCGAACCTGAGACAATGCGCTGGCCATCTGGAGAGAATCCAACAGACATCCTGTTTTCAATGAATGGTCCTGCTACTATCTCTCCTGTTGTGGCATCCCACACGTAAATTCCTCCATGGTAAGAGCCCGAGACGATGCGTTGGCCATCTGGTGAGAGCGCAATGAAATTGACAGGACCCCCAACATTCGAAATCACCATCTCTGATGATGGCCAATGAGATAATCGTCCACTTTCGATATGCGATGTTCGAGGGAACATGCTTGAATAATGCATAGAAACAAGAGAACAAGTCGGTGAAAATGGCAAAGTAGAAAGATAAACATGGGGAGCGCTCTTCGCCATGGCTATCCCGAAGTATCGCACGAACGCAATGGCGTCATTGATGAATGCGATCAATTTCTCTAGCTCTGTCGGAGAAACCTGTTGCGAATGCATCAGTTGTTTCTCTGCCTCACAGAATTCATGTTCGGACTTACATCTTGACCAGAGGCCAGCCATACATTCAGAGATGACAACACTGGCAAAGCAAGACGCATATCGCCCACCAAGCTAAGCGCCTCCAGCCAAAATAGAAACTTCGTCTCAAAGAAACCTCGGAGTTTGCCAAACAGATCGGTCTCGAAAGCAACATATTCTAAATGATCCTCGTAGAAACGACAAGCATATAACAAGGCCGGTGGGATGTGTTTAGCAACACGAGCTTCAAGGTCTTGAATGTCTCTATTAGCAAGATATGATGATTCAATGTTGCAGATGTTGAATTTGAGGTTGCGGAGTACTAGACCGAGACAGGAATGGGCCAACTCATAATGGGCATCCCGAAGGGGAATAGAGAAATCACCGCTCTTCTCTTTATTTGTCAGGAAGTCGCGGAATGATGTATGGAGAGGAAGGATCGGAAGGGTGTCATCAGATAAGTTAACGTTGCTAAACAATGAGCCCAGGCGACGGAGCATTATAACAACAGAATCGGCGTCATCGTCGTCATTGGGGCCATGTCCTCGCAAAGTGGTCAGGGAGCGGATGAAGAGAGGTTCGAATACAGTAATGAGCTGTCCCACCACGGAGCGAAAAAGAAGCCGTGCTTGTGGGTGTGTGAAGTATCCTTCGAGGACTTCTTTGTATAACTCGTCCAACGGATCTTGTCCATCATCACGATCTGTAGTCAGTCTCAAAAGATGGTTTATGCACTTTTTCTTGCTGAACCCGAAGCATTCGGGAGGATCTAGAATGAATCCACCGGCAACAGCTGCCCACTGAAACAGTCCCTCTGCCTTTCTTGTCAACACGACACCGTGCTTCTCGAACTCATGTAAAGGGAGTATCCTCTGAAGTAAGGTGAGTATATCGTTCTCCGTTCGAGCTGCCAGCTTAGGATCGCTCATATATTTGATCGTGATCGACGGCGCTCCATCGAACGCAGACTGGATGCCATCCTCCGGCTCGAGGTGATAAGCACACGAAAGTTCGATGGCAGCTTGAAAAGGTTTCTGGCGAGGAATGCGTGTAACCCATTTCTATCAGTTGTGGCTTCACTCTCATCCAAGGCATCGATTACAACAAGAATGGGGCCGATGATGTGCAGATCCTCAAGCGGTTGGAGGATAAGCGATTCAAAAAGTGTGGGATAGTCGCGAGTACGAACTCGAAGAGAGGAGTCGTCCTTAACAATCCTTCCAAGCGTGGTCTTGAACGAAGGGTAGCGGTCGGAGAGATCGTGAGCGAGAGTCGTGAAGAATTTGTAAGCATCGCGCTTAGATTGCTCCTTCCGCACAAAAATGAAGGACGACGTAAGACGGTGCATTTTATCGAAGCGATGCGCAATCTCGTGTGCGATGGACGACTTTCCCGTGCCTGCCTGCCCAAGGAGAACAAGACCACGCTCGGAGTCAGGATTGTTCACCCAATTAACGATGAAGTCCAAGAAGGCTGTGCGCGTTCCCGGAAGGCAGCCTTTCTCAGGCATGAAGCGCGAGCCTGTCCCATACGGTATTTCTCTGATTTTTGCATCTAACTCTGTGACAACGATCAGGTCGATAACCCTCAAGTTATCAGGACTACGTACCAGCGTCTGAAACCAGGCTAGACACCCACTTCAGCTGGGTAACCATCCCGTCAAGCCTATTAGAAATCCTGGCCGAAATCATTCCAACATCATCCAGAATTTGGAGAGCAGTTATCTCTGTAGTAATCGTGGCCTCATCCAAGAAAGCCTTTCGGAGTTCGAGAAGGGCGGTACGGAAGTCCTCGATTTGTTTGTTGACTCGGCCACCGATATTCTTCAACATTCGCTTCCCTGGAAACCGCGTGTTTACGTCAGCCACTGAAATGGGCGAAGATTACGTACAGAATTGGGAATCCTTTGCATACGACTGGATCAAGTCACAGCAATTACAGACATGCTGCAACATGAGCGTAAGGATTCGGGCTTGCCTGGACTCGCGCTTGATAGATTTCAATATGTTTTCCTGGTTTGTGAAATCAAACGCATCGTGCATGGCTACAAGTAGAGTTCGGACATTGTCGTCATTTTGAAACTGTTCTAGGAGTGTCTAGCACCCAGATCAGCGTCGCATCAGTATCTCCTTTCGACAATAACGCAAATCGATGCACCTTGGGAATCGCTAATAGGAGGCTACATGCCATTTTTGCGTATGGGTGAAGCTGAGAGCGGAAATAGGTTCAGTCAAGGATAAATTTAAAGGGCATTGCGCCGTGACGCACTTCTGCAGCTGCGCTCACAGTATCCATCACCCACTTGATTCTCGTAACAGCACCTTCCCATGTAGTTGAGGGATCAACCGCCTTGATAGCTTCATCGGCGTCACGGAGAGCATTCGCGGCAGATGACATCGTTACCTGGACATCGGGCACTGGTGGTATAGGAGCGCTAGTCTCGATGAGAACGTGATCCGTCGGAGGTGAAAGAGGTTCGGAGGCAGTGGTGGCTACAAATGGAGTGGATTTGATGGAGTCTTGGGTCGTAGAGAGTTTCGTAGCCTGTGAAATAGGCGAGACGTCTACTTCACTCACTATGGCGTCGGTGGTACTGATGGGCGAGATCGGATGGGAAGTCGTGTTCGTTGACACAGTGATAGTCAAGTAGAGCACGACTGGTGGGATCGATTGTCTAGCTTGACCGTCACCATTGCTGAGAACAACAGGAATGTCTATACGCAAGACGTTCAGCTACTAGTGAAATGTGCGATAATTGTCATGAAAAACAAACCAATTTGGGATTCGACAGGAATCAGTATCCGATGCGTCCCGATAAGTGTATCGGGGTGCGCTAATCGCTCCGCATAAAGACACAATACGAGATGTGATGATGGCTGTACATAACTGAACAGAATTCTCAGCCGGAAAACAGGATTGAAAAAACAAATGTCGTACAAGGCATCGAGTTTCTGATCCCACTGTACTGTCTGTTCCTCAATCGAAACACTTGCTGTCTTCTTCGTCGTTTCCCGATTGGTCACAGTGACGAAGACCTGGTTCTTCGGGCGTCGCCGTTTCTTGATACGGGGAACGTTGTGAGCTCGGAGGACTATAAAGATGTTAAATACTTGTCGAAGTATCAACTAGTCAGGATTTAAGTACATACCCGTCACCTCAATTCGTAGTTGAGTGCTATCCAAAGACGTTTCTGGATCCAACGTCGGTACCAAAAAAACAGGGATTGACGGACCTTATTCCAGGGATTTCCGATGCAGAGGGACCTGGGCTGGAGTAATGGGTAATTGGCGGGAGAGTTGCGGGTCAGCAGGCATTTACGCACGAATTCAATATCATGTGCTGGTGCTCCATCTCTTTTTCAAGAGCCACAAGCTATGATGTTCTGGGGATAGAGTGAGTGTATGAGTCGATCGTTGAGGTGGCCACGCGCCGCGGCGCCGCAGAGCCAACACAGCTAACTTAGCACCGTAGGCGTCACCTGTTGTCCTAGTAGGGAACAAGACCGATCGGCCGAATCGACCGAGCTGCGGACGTGCACCCCGACGACTCGGCGTCCTGCAGGTCTGCTATTCCCGCCCCGGTACCGCCCCGCCTCTAACCAGATACGTATGGCGCGACATTCCCGATTTCGATCGCTCCCATTTGTCTTTCCATTTTCCAATGACTACGACAACCACCGACCCACAGTCGCGGTCAGCGCTGGTGCTCGTGACGCCTTCATGGCCGCGCAATGTTGCATTCCCCTGTACATATCATGTGTGCCATCATCTCATCCTCAAAATCAACTTATCCACTGCTCAGCCACGACATAAACTATCACCGCTTTCTCTCTCCCTGGATATACGACGAAATTCCGACACTGAAGTACAAGACGGGCGCGAGCGGGTGAGAATAGACTCACCAAGTCGTCGCTCGTCCCGATTCTACTTGGACCGAGTAGGAGCATCATGTGGGCTCTCAAAATTATCATAATGCGCGTCGACTGCCCCCAAACTACCGCCTTGCTTATACAGCATTCCCAAGACTGACTCGTCACCGCAACCTTCCGCGCGCGCTCTCCTGGCAGCCAACCCGTATACGCCGAATTCCGCGCGCCCACGGAGCTCGGGTTAGTGCGCGAGTCGCTACTACATCGCGTCTCGGTTCCCACACCCGGATGCGTCGACGGCTACTGACACTTCACGAAGCACAGCATCACGCAGGCCTCTGGACATGGGACACCGACCACGTGGTCGACAGCGTGGTTGGTGAGGGGGACTCCGACGCGGCGGAGCGGGAGGCAGAGATTTCGCGTGGTCTGGCGGCCGACGATGTGGTGCGTGACGACCTCTTTGATGTGATATCGTCAGAGGTACAACAAGACCCAGCCATGTATGCTCTTTTGTCTATGTACGCGTTGGGAATGTCGAAGATGTGATCAAACTTTGTCGCGATGCATATAAGCGCTAGCCCGCAGTGAGCATCCGTCTCTTACCTTCTTGTCCTGGATCCCGTGAGGCCTCATGTTACCACTGGTTCTTTTGCTTAAAGCTGACTTTTTTTCCTCCCCCAGCCGCAGCGCGACAGGTGTACGCGCACCTCACTCGATGCCCGCTTGTCGTCCGCGGAACGAGCACTCTTCGCAGTGCTCGTGCCTTCCGTCTATTCTTCGGGCGCGCTGAAATTCGCCCACCGCACGCACTTTAGGCGACGATCTATTTTGTGCGAGGCCCTTGTGCGGTTCAGTGGCTGACCCCAGGGGTCCTGGGAGAGAAGAGGAGGGCGAAGCGCGCGATGACGAGAAAGAAACTCGGACGTCGAGCAAGAGCCAATAGCTCTTTCGGCAGTGCAGGCGCAGGAGGGCTCGGATGCTGATGATCCCTTCAACGTATCTCAACTGCACATTATCCTTGACTTCAGATACGTCGATCGACGGTTTTGCGTCCAGGCTCCTGGATGAAGCGTACGACCATGAATCTGCTCAGTCCGTCTTCATTCCGAACTGACCCTGCTCACACAGATGCAAACACCTCTGCCAGATACCCGACAATGACACGTTTTGCACACCTATGCCTGAATCTACAAATGATTGACATCTCCTGTTTCTCCATTGGCTAAACAAACCATCCTCGAAGCCTACCTCCAAGTCCCCGATGTACGTCATTCCTATTCCTTTTACTCCTCCTCGCCTCTCTAATTCGCGACGACGGAATTCCGGGCAGCATTCCCTCATCGCGATGTACGCCGGCGCCATGGGCAACCTCAGTGTCGCGCGTTACGAGCTCTTCTTGACCTCTCTTTCGCTTTCTGCGGATCCCGTCGAGTGACGCAGAGCCTTGCAGCATGCGAGAGTGCACGAATCAGGCGTCACGTGCGTGGCCATTGTCAAGGCCGAGCGCACGATCGAACGCGCTCTCGACGGCCTGCCGTCGTCCATGAAGGGACAGCCGCCGTGTCTGGCCAAGGCAGCGCAAGAGCCCGCGGAAGAAAGAGCAAGCGGACATGATTCCGAGGTACCTATTCGGTGCGCGGTTTTTCCCTCATCCTTCCTTGTATATGGCGTATGCTTAGTCGTGTTGTGAACAGCTCGTGGTGGGGACGTGGCACGCTTGCTGTTGGATTACATGCTCCCTGAATTGGCAGCGATCAGCACGCCCGAAGAGCGCGCGGCAGAGTGTCTGGATTGTTGCTAGTTCTTCATCGCGTGGTCAATGCTTGAGCGAGTGGTGGAGTCCTAGATCCCTGAAGCACTGCAAATGAGCCGGGACAAGCGCGCGGCGTGGCTCAGAGACTACACAGTACCGTCCCTTTTCTTTCCCCTGCGTTATCGATGTTCATAGTAGCGGCCGTCACAGGGCTTAGTGTCCAGCGCGCACGAGCAGATAGTCAGGCCGCTGACTACGGACTGGCTTGTGTCAGAGACCGAGATGCCTGCCAGTACATCCCAATCAGCACGATAATCTATGCGGTTTAATGAAGCGATATGTTTGTGGCTGACAGCTGGGCGCGGGAATTGGTGCGCATGCACCAGCTGTTCTTGCCGGAGCTCGTCCTGCGCCTACATACGCTCATTGTCTCGTCACGGACACACCCGAGTGCGTCACTTTCCTGACTTTCCACCTCAAATGCCCTAAGATCTCGCCTCATGTATAGCAACGTTCGACAGGCGCTACGCCTGACAAACATCGTTGCCGACTCGCTATACATGCTGTACAAGGAGTTTGCGGCGAGAATGGCGCAGGTTGAAGGAGTATCTGGCTGCCGTGTTCGGCCCTGGTAGCAGGGCCGTAATACGGGGGTCGGACGCGTTCAGAATCGTCCGATGATTGCTCTGTGTATGTTTGGCTGGGCTGATTACGAGTCTAGGGACCCCCCTTTTTACGCCACATGAGTTACCTACTGTACCAACCATGCCAAACCATAACATGTATTTCGACTGCAAATTTACATCGTCAGAAACAACAACAACAGTCCTTAAAAATCGCTTCGACAGATAAACAGAAGTCTCGAGGATACCCATAGATACTCCCGCTCAAGCCTTGACATCCTTATCTCAAGTTAAAGACCACGTTACACCAGAGATAATGACCGTGTTTGCAGAAGTAATGCCAAGTGTCTTCACAGACCCTTCGAAGGCTAAGTTCAGGTAAATCACTTGGCACCCAGGCAAAATTCATGAAAGCACACTCACGAATGAACTAAATCACGGAGTGGAAAGGATGTCAATGCGAAGTTCAAACAGTGAAGGATACGGGAGAGAGAAACACACATAAGCAACGAAATCTTTGCCCGTGTAGTCATTTTCATAAAAGACAATACGGTCGTTATTGTAGCTCGCATATTTTCCCTTGCTAAGATCCGAGATCTTCTTGAAAAATAAGGTACCCTTGACATCTTTAGCTTGGATGTTAGCAGAGAGAAAGATGTTGCTGAAAGCATAAAAATATGTACGCACCAACGTCGACATTTACGTTGTTCGCCAGAGTTAGGGTCCCCTTCCTGGAAATTGAATCAGCGGTGAGTGTAATGTTGGATTCGCGGGTTCTCTTGTAAACTGTTGCGTTGGCGGAGCCAATATTCAGATCTGTCCAATTTCCATCTCTACCATCTTGGGTATAGGCGACCATGTCCGTCGCGTCAACCGCATCATCCTGTAATCGACCAAACGTTTTTCGTCAAGCTAAGCGGAAAAGGGAAAAGGTGCGTACGGTATCTTCGCCAAGGAACTGACGCAATAGAAAAGCATTATTAGTGATCTTACAGTTAGGAATAGCGTGCAGCAAACCTCAGCATAGGTTTCATTCTCTTTCGTGCTGTAGAACTTGATACGGACGTAGACTTTACTATTCT
>WNGR01008240.1_pt1 | contig 11016 bp, 5 predicted proteins | sample 5407581 | NCBI WGS metagenome assembly WNGR01 (sample SAMN13153383, study PRJNA577476) | soil metagenome | isolation source: 80 cm soil or saprolite under Garry oak tree replicate 2 | place: USA:California | collected 2016-06-15 | reverse complement strand
AAGCGTGTGCGACACCGGACCGTTGCCCAGCTCGGGCGGCGCGCTCCAGTCGTCGCTGTTGACAGTGGATGTCTGCGAGTTGGTTTCGTTGGATGTTGGCCATGCGACCACCATCGGGCAGCAGAGCGTCGCCTCCTCCGAGGCCTCCGCTGGTCGCCTGAGCGTGAACGTGGGCGGAAACTTGATCGCAGCCGACGCGCTTGTGGCTTGGGCCATGGCCGCTTGCTGCAACTCGCCGTCGCTGGGTGGTAACTCCCAAATCGCCGGACTGGTGGTGAACGGGCAGGCGATCAGCGTGTCGGGCGAGGCGAACCAAACGATTTGTCTTTCGAACGGCCACTTGATCATCAATGAGCAGACCGCGGTGCAGACGGCCGACTCGGCGGACATCACGATCAACGCGCTGCACATTATCATCAACGGCGCGGCGGACCTGGTGATCAGCTCGGCGTTCGCGGGCGTGACTTGCGGCAGCAGCACGACTCTGCCACCGCCGGGTACATCACCGCCTCCGCCGTCCAGTTGCGGGGATTTCCTGACGGGCGGCGGCTGGATTACCGGCACGCCGTCGGGGGCGAAGGCCAACTTCGGCGTGGCCGGCGGCATCAAGGATGGGGCGTTCTGGGGCCACTTGAACTACATCGACCACGGCAACGGGATGCACGTGAAGGCCACGGCGGTCACCGGTTACGCGGTCGATCCCAACGACGCGGATTGCCGGATCATTGACTACGACGTAACCATCGACGACCAGCCCGGCACGGCGCGCGTGCGCGCCTGCGACAAAGGCGAACCGGGTCGCAACGACATCTTCGAGATCCAATTGTCCAACGGTTACTTTGCCGGCGGGGACCTGGGCGGGAGCCAGCCCGGGGGTGGCAACATCCAGCTCCATAAGTGCAATTAAGCAGTGCGGTTGAAATTAGCAAGTGAGGTTGAATTATGAAAACAGAACGGACTTCTTTGGGGGAGCGAACGGTTTCCACGCGTCGCGCTAAGTGGCGCGTGGGGCCGGCCCTGGCGCTGGGTTTGTTAGTGGCGGCGGTCGCCTTGCCGGCACCATCTTTCGCGCAAGCTAATATCCAGCCAGGCGGGGTCGCCGGCGCCAGAGGAGACCGGATCTTGGTCAAGCCAAACCCGGGCGCGGATTTGACACAATTGAACGCGGCCTTGGGCACGCGGGTCCTGAGCACCTTCGCGGCCATCGGTGGATTGCAGACGCTTGAATTGGCGGCCGGCGCCGATGCGCAGAGCCTCATCGCTCTCTACCAACAGAGCGGGTTGGTCGAATATGCCGAGCCGGATTTCATCGTGGAGGCCTCCCTGGCACCCAATGATCCTCGCTATTTGGATGGTTCGCTTTGGGGACTACACAACACGGGAATCTACGGTGGCGTGCCCGGCGCCGACATCCGAGCGCCGGAAGGCTGGGACACGCAATCCACCGCCAGCAACATCATCGTTGCGGTCATCGACACCGGCGCGCGATTCACCCACGAAGACCTCGCCGCCAACATGTGGGTCAATCCGGGCGAGAGCGGTCGCGACGCCCTCGGCCTGGACAAGAGCACCAACGGGATGGATGACGATGGCGATGGGTTCATCGACGACGTTCACGGCATCAACGCCATTCTCGGCACCGGCATTCCGTGGGACGACCACGGACACGGCACGCACGTCAGTGGCACGATTGGAGCCGTCGGCAATAATAGTGTCGGGGTCGTGGGCGTGGCCTGGAATGTACAGCTCATGGCCTGCAAATTTCTGGATGCGACCGGCCATGGCTCGGTTTCCGATGCCATCACCTGCATCGATTATGCGCGCAAGAAGGGAGCAAATATCATCAACGCCAGTTGGGGCGATTATCTAACCGCTCCGTTCAACGGCATCCTTCCTGATCTCCATAACAATCCTGCCAAATCGCAGGCGCTCCATGATGCCATCGCCAGCGCGCGGGATGCCGGCATCCTCTTCGTAGCCGCGTGCGGTAACGACGGTACGGACAATGATGCGCACCCGCTTTATCCGGCCAGCTACACCGATTTGGACAACATCATCGCCGTGGCGGCCACAGACCGCACGGACACCCGGGCGTGGTTTTCCAATTACGGCGCCACGACCGTGGCCTTGGGCGCGCCCGGCGCGGCGATTTTCTCTTGTTGGAACGGGAGCGACAGTGATTACCGCTACCTGGACGGCACGTCGATGGCAGCGCCGCATGTCGCCGGAGTGTGCGCGCTCGTCTGGTCGTACTCTCCCGCCAACACGTATTCGCAAATAAGAAATCGGGTGCTGTCAAACACGGATCCGCTGCCCTCACTGGCAGGCAAGTGTGTCAGCGGCGGCCGCCTCAATCTGCAAAAGGCGCTCGGCTCGACGCCGGGGGTGACCGCGAATTTCACGGCTAGTCCGACCTCCGGCACCGCGCCGCTGACCGTCCAGTTCACGGACCGTTCGAGCGGGAACATCACGAGTTGGCAGTGGAACTTCGGCGACGGCTCGCCCACCAGCACCGTTCAAAATCCGGCTCACACCTACGCCGCCGCGGGGACATTTACGGCCAGCCTCAACGTTAGCGGCTTGAATGGGAGCACGAGCACCGCCAGCCAGAATATTCAGGTGGCTCCGGCCACCGACGTGACCGCGAACTTCACGGCCAGTCCGAGTTCAGGCACCGCGCCGCTGACGGTCCAGTTCACGGACAGTTCGACCGGCAACATTGCGGGTTGGCTGTGGAATTTCGGCGACAGCACCGCCGCCAGCACCGAGCGAAATCCGACGCATATTTATCTCACGGCGGGCACGTTTACGGCCTCGCTGACGGTCACGGGCGTCAGCGGCAGCACGAGCAGCAAGAGCCAAACCATCCAAGTCAATAACCCCATCGGCCTGCTCGCGACTAGTTCAACTTCCCCAGGAGGCTTAACACAAAGTAGTCCTACGTTGAGTCCCGCCACCGCCCTGGCTGCGTCAAGTCCCCAGGGCGGCTCCTCTTCCAGCGCCACGACTCGCAATGGCACGCCGATGAGCCAGGTCGGGTTCAGCCTGCGCGGAAAGGCCAACGAAACGTATCTCATCCAGGCCACAACGGACTTGGCGACTTGGACCGTCATCGCCACCAAACAGGCTTCCAGCGACGGGGCGATCCAGTTCACCGACTCGGACGCGGACAATTTCAGCCAGCGCTTTTATCGTGGCCTAAGAGTAACGGCCACCATCGCGAGCGTTCGCTCGGACCGGATTCTGGTGAAGCCAAGGGCGGGCGTTGATTTGTCGCTGTTGCACTTGTCGCTTGGCGTGCAAGTGTTGAACACGTTTTCGGCCATCGGGAATTTGCAAATTTGCCAGGTGCCGGTCGGCACGACGGCGGACCAGCTCATTCCGATCTACGTGCAGAGCGGTCTGGTGGAATACGCGGAAGCGGATTTCATCGTGCAGGCGTTGCTGGCGCCGAACGATTTTCGCTACCAGGACGGCTCGCTCTGGGGCTTGCACAACATCGGCCTGCTCGGCGGCACGCCGGGCGCGGACATCCACGCGCCGGAAGCCTGGGACACGCAAAGCACGGCCAGCAACGTCGTCGTCGCGGTCATTGATACCGGCGTGCGCTACACGCACGAGGATCTGGCGGCGAACATTTGGGTCAATCCGGCGGATGGCAGCCACGGCACCAACGCCATCGCCGGAACCACGGATCCCAACGATGACCAGGGGCACGGCACGCACGTCAGCGGCACGATCGGGGCGGTGGGCAATAACTCGGTCGGGGTGGTGGGCGTGACATGGCGGGTGCAGCTCATGGCCTGCAAATTCCTGGATGCGCAGGGCAACGGCTCCATATCCGACGCGATCTCGTGCATCGATTTCGCGCGCAGCCACGGCGCCAACATCATCAACGCCAGTTGGGGTTCGACGACGTTCACCTCTTCGGCGCTCCACGACGCGGTCCAAAGCGCGCGCGACGCGGGCATCATTTGGGTGGCCGCCGCTGGAAATTCGGGCGCCGACAACGATGCCACGCCGCTCTATCCGGCCAGCTATGAATTCGACAACATCATCGCGGTGGCCGCCACGACACGGACCGACGATTTGGCGAATTTTTCCAACTATGGCGCCACCAACGTGGATTTGGGCGCGCCGGGCGCGTCGATTTTGTCGACCGGCATCTTATCCGACAGCGATTACTCGTATATCGACGGCAGTTCGTTCTCGGCGGCCCACGTCTCCGGCGCCTGCGCGATTGTTTGGGCGCACTTTCCCACTGACAATTATCACCAAGTCGTGAACCGCATCTTGTCGGGGGTCGATCCGTTGCCCAGCCTGGCGGGAAAATGCGTGACTGGCGGGCGCCTGAATCTGTTTAAAGCGCTCGGCGCCGCTCCGCCGCCGCCTAACCAGCCGGTCATCACGCTCTCGGCATTCCAGCCCGATGCTTGGGAGGTCGGGCCGACTAACGGCGTCATCCGATTTCACCGGACTGGCGACACCTCGCAAGCGATTCAGGTGAGCTGGACTTTCTCCGGCACGGCCAGCAATGGGGTCGATTACCAGCAGTTGCCCACCACCAGCCCCTTCCCCGCCGGTTTAGCGGATGCCGACCTGACGATCACGCCCATCGACGACAACCAGGTCGAAAGCGACGAGACGGTGATCGTCACGCTGGCGCCCGGGCCAGCATACACCGTCGGATCGCCCAACAGCGCCACTGTAATCATCCACGAGGATAATGATCAACCACCGTCCTCGCTCACCGCGGATTTCACGGCCAATCCGACTTCGGGCAATGCGCCCTTGACGGTGCAGTTCACTGACAAGTCCACCGGCACGATCACGGCCTGGGATTGGAATTTCGGCGATGGTTCGGCGCACAGCTCGGTCCAGAATCCATCGCACACTTACAACAGCGCGGCCGACTTCACGGTCACGCTGACGATCACCGGCAGCGGCGGGGCCACCAGCAGCAAGAGTGCGCTCATACACGTGACGACGCAGCCGCCTAACGGGCCGGTCATCACGCTCTCGGCCTTCCAGCCCGATGCTTGGGAGGTCGGGCCGACTAACGGTGTCATCCGATTCCACCGGACCGGCGACACCTCGCAAGCGATTCAGGTGAGCTGGACTTTCTCCGGCACGGCAGTCAATGGAGTCGATTACCAGCAATTGCCGACCTCCAGCCCCTTCCCCGCCGGTTTGGCGGATGCCGACCTGACGATCACGCCGATGGATGACAACCGGGTGGAAAGCGACGAGACGGTGATCGTCACGCTGGCACCCGGAGCGGGATACAGCGTCGGATCGCCCAACAGCGCCACCGTGACCATCCACGAGGATAATGATCAACCCCCGTCCTCGCTCACCGCGGTGTTCACGGCCAATCCAACCTCCGGGCAGGCGCCGCTGACGGTGCAATTCACTGACAAGTCCACCGGCCCCATCACGAACTGGGATTGGGACTTTGGCGACAGCTCGGCGCACAGCTCGGTGCAGAATCCCTCGCACACTTACAGCACGGCGGCGGACTTCACGGTCACCCTGACCATCACCGGCAGCGACGGGGCTACCAACAGCACCAACGCGATCATCCACGTCACCGCGCCACCGCCGCCGCCGCCGACTGCCAACTTCACGGCGAACCCGACCTCCGGCCAGGCGCCGCTGATGGTGCAATTCACCGATCAATCCACCGGCACGATCACGGCTTGGAATTGGAATTTCGGCGATGGTTCGGCGCATAGCTCGGTTCAGAATCCGTCGCACACTTACAACAGCGCGGCCGACTTCACGGTCACGCTGACGATCACCGGCAGCGGCGGCGCCACTAGCAGCAAGAGCGCACTCATACACGTGACCGGCCCGCCGCCGCCGACTTTGACCGCCAACTTCACGGCCAATCCGACCTCCGGGCAGGGGCCGCTGCTGGTGCAATTCACCGATCAGTCCACCGGCACGATCACGGCTTGGAATTGGGATTTCGGCGATGGTTCGGCGCATAGCTCGGTTCAGAATCCGTCGCACACTTACAACAGCGTGGGTGACTTCACGGCCACGCTGACGATCACCGGCAGCGGTGGCGCCACCAGCAGCAAGAGCACGGTCATCCACGTGACCGCTCCACCGCCTCCTTCCGCCAACTTCACGGCTAACCCGACTTCCGGGCAGGCCCCGTTGACGGTGCAGTTCACCGACCAGTCAACCGGCACGGTCACGGCCTGGGATTGGAATTTCGGCGATGGCTCGGCGCACAGTTCCATTCAGAATCCGTCTCATACTTACACCAGCGCTGGGGATTTCACGGTCACGCTGATCGTTTCCTGCTTCGGCAACCCCAACAGCAGCAAGAGTATGGTCATCCACGTCACCGCGCCGCCGCCTCCTCCTTCGGCCAGCTTCACGGCCAATCCGACCTCCGGCCAGGCGCCATTGATGGTGCAGTTCACCGATCAATCCACCGGCACGGTCACGGCTTGGAATTGGAATTTCGGCGACGGCTCGGCGCATAGCTCGGTTCAGAATCCATCGCATACTTATACCAGCGCCGGTGATTTCACGGCCACGTTGACGGTCACCGGCGGCGGGGCGACCAGCAGCAAGAGCGTGATCATCCACGTGACCGCTCCGCCTCCTCCTCCTTCGGCGAGCTTCACGGCCAATCCGACCTCCGGGCAGGCCGCGCTGACGGTTCAGTTTACGGACCAATCCAGCGGGACGGTCACGGCCTGGAATTGGAATTTCGGCGACGGTTCGGCGCATAGCTCGGTACAAAATCCGTCGCACATTTACACCAGCGCCGGTGATTTCACGGCGACGCTGACGGTCACCGGCAGCGGTGGCGCCATGAGCAGCGCGAGCGTGGTCATCCACGTCACCGCGCCCCCGCCGCCTCCTTCGGCCAGCTTCACGGCCAATCCGACTTCCGGGCAGGCCGCGTTGACGGTGCAGTTTACCGACCAGTCCAGCGGCACGATCACGGCCTGGAATTGGAATTTCGGCGACGGTTCGGCGCATAGCTCGGTCCAGAATCCATCACACACTTACACCAGCGCCGGTGATTTCACGGCCACGCTGACGGTCACTGGCAGCGGCGGCGCGACCAGCAGCGCGAGCGTGGTCATCCACGTGACCGCGCCGCCGCCGAAGCCGATATTGACGGTGAGCGTAACGGTCTCGGTGACCTCGGAGCAAAGCACGACGCCGGGAGTGTGCACCATCAGCCGCACCGGCGACCTAAGCTCGACGCTGACGGCCCATTACACGCTTAGCGGCACCGCCATAAACGGAGTCGATTACCAGACGCTGAGCGGTTCCGTTGAGTTTGCGGCGGGCGCCTCCGAAGCGACGGTGCTGATTGTGCCGATTGACGATCACGTGCTTCTCGAAGCCGACGAACTGGTTATTCTGACCCTTTCGGCGGATGCCGCCTACGACCTTGGCCTGGTCAACTCCGGAGTGGTGACCATCCTGGATCCGCTGTGAGGTGGGTTTGCCGAGGCCGCATCGGGATGCAGGACAGGCGAACCGCTGATTACGCGGATGGACGCGGATAGGCCGAACCGCGCGCTACACCGTGCTTAACGCGGCCCGCAAATCGAGCAGAGGTGTCCTGGTGAAGACGATGCGGCGTTGTTCGCGTGGGAGAGGGACGGGAATTTCGGAGGCAATCGCCGCCAAAATCCGCTGTTTCAGTTCCGCCGATGAGGTTCGGTTTGGTTGAAAGCCAATCAACGCTTGGCGGACAGCCGGCTGCGCGCGCCGGAAGTGATGGCGGCCACGGCCGGATGCGTGAGCTTGCGCTCGGGGGTGATGGCGTAGAATTGTTGCTGGCACGCGTTCGTTCGGCCAATCACCCTAAAACCAAACCGCATGGTGGCTTCCTTCTCCACGAGCGAAGCGACGGGCATGAAACCCAGGCCGTGGAAAGCGAGGACCTGGATGAACGCAGGATCCTCGCACTCGCTGACCAACCGCGGCCGAATGCCGGTAGCGTGAAACCACTTCTCCAGCGAGCGGCGTAACCCCGAGTGGGACATCGGCAACAGCGCTGGCGCTCCGTTCAGCGACTCGGGAAAATCATGCCTGAGTTTTCCCGCCAGTTTTGCCTCCGCGCAGAAGGTCACGCCGCATTCGCCTAAAAGGTGGTTGAAGACATGGACGCTCTGGCTCGAAGCCGGTTCGTCCGCCAGCACCAGGTCCAGCCGATACGCCGCCATTTGTGCAAGCAAGTCCGCGACCTTGGTTTCCCAGCACGAAATCTGCACCGGCCGGTCGAGGTGAAACACGGGCTTGAGGATCGTGTAGGTAATCTGCTTGGGCAGCGCGTCCGCGACGCCGATATTCAGGCGCAAGGGTCGCGCGGTGGGCTGCTGCTTTACCAAGTTCATCAAGTCTTCGCCGAGGGAAAAAATCTCTTCGGCATAGCTCAGTACCTGATGGCCGGCTTCGGTCAGGACCAAATTGCGGCCCGCGCGGCGAAGCAGTTTTTCACCGAGCGCGCCTTCGAGCGCCTGAATCTGCGCACTGATGGTGGGCTGCGAAACGTGGAGCTTGACGGCGGCCTTGGTCAAGCCGCCTTCCTTCGCCACCGCCCAGAAATAGCGCAAGTGGTGATAGTTCAGGAATTCCATGCTCCCCAGTTTCATTCGCTTAAACCTAAAAGTCCAATCGAAAAATCGTAATAGTCTATAGCCGGGTCTCCGTGGAAAATGAAACACGCGGCAACTGCAGAATCGAAGCAGTGCCAGGAAGGGCCATCGCCGGATGAAAAACGAAAGGGTCTTGAAAGATTTCAGCGCCTGGTCGTTTGACGAGGGCAGCGTTACTGGCGGCGGCGCTCTGCTTGCTGGCACTACGGCTTGTGCCGGCGGGCGTGCCCGCGTTCATTGGCTCGATCGTTTACTTCCGCTTGCATTGGCTTTCCTTACCCACAGGGAGGAATCGCGAACGAACACCGGGCGAAGAAACGAACACAGCGGGTTCGCACCCGCCAAACCGAGTCCTCCACTCGTGTGTCTTGGCGAACCCGCGCCCGGTCCGGTTTTGCCCAAGGGAGAGGGAAGTGCGGCACGGCGTGGAACCAGTCGAGTGGGGGCACACCCGATGCGCCGCTGCCGTCCCTCTCCAACTCTGCGTTCCGCCGTGCCAACCGAAGCGAGCACGCCTCGTCCCACAAGCGGCGCGAGCGAATCGAACGATGAACAACCTGAACCGCTGACGGACCCCGTGAACATCCAATTCCATTTCTTTAGCCTCAACACCGACCACACGCTCGAGGCCGCGTGGGGCAAGGCGTGCCGGCGCCTGGAAAAGCAAATTGATCGGCGCAAAACCAAACAAGCCGCGCGCATTAAGTCCAATCGCCAGCAACCCATCTCCAGAACGCGTTGGTCAAGCCCATCGGCGACGGTATGATTTCGCTGCGACCCATCAAACGCGCCGGGATTCTCGTCGTGGGCGGCGCCGTGCTTGCGCTGGGCCTCGCGTTGGTGGTGTTGCCCGGTCCGGCCTTTATTGTCCTGCCGGCCGGGCTGGCGATTCTGGCGATTGAATTTGCATGGGCGCGGCGCTGGCTGCAGCGGCTGCGCGAGCGGGCGCCATGGGCGCGAGGAAAGGAAGCGCCCGCGGGGAGCGCGCAGGGGCCCCCGGCCACGCCGGAGCACTGAACCCAGGACTCGACCCGATGGCCAGAGACCGGATGCAACGACAGCGCTTCGAGCTGAAGTACATTCTGAGCGAAGGCCAGGCGCAGGCGGCGCGCGAGTTTGTGAGCGAGCACCTCGAATTCGATGAGAACGGCGTCGGCAAGCCGCGCTACAGCTACCCCGTGCACAGCCTCTACCTGGACTCCGACATCCTGGACACCTTTTGGGCAACCATCAATGGCGCCAAGAACCGCTACAAGTTGCGCCTGCGCTTTTACGATGACCATCCGGACTCGCCGGTGTTCTTTGAAATCAAACGCCGGGTGAACAATTGCATCCTCAAGCAGCGTGGCGGCGTCCGCAAAGAGGCCGTGCACTGGCTGCTCGCCGGACACCTGCCCGAGCCCGGGCACCTGCTGCAACCCGACGGAAAGCAGCTCGTGGCCATCCAGAACTTTCTCGACCTGGCCTCGCGGTTGGGCGCGCACCCGGCCGCGCACGTCGCCTACTTGCGCGAAGCTTACGTGGACCCGGTGAGCGACGCGGTGCGGGTAACGTTCGACCGCCCAGTGCAGGCCGAGCGGCGCACGCAACCCACGTTCAGCACGGAGATGAGCCATGCCGCGCGCCCGTTTGGCGAGGTGGTGATTCTGGAACTGAAATTCACCAACCGCTTTCCGAACTGGCTGCGCGGGCTCGTCGAGCGCTTCGGCTTGATGCAGCGCGGCGCGTCGAAATATTGCGAAGGGCTGGGCGGGCTGACGCACTTCGCCGTTGGGCACGCGGCGGATTTTCGAGGCGCCGCGCACGGCCTTGCCGCGGACGAGTGAACCCAGGAGGCGGCGACCCAATACGTCGCCGGAGGGACTTTTTAAAACAGGCTCTTAATTCAACGGCGCAAGATGTCCGGCGCCATAGGGTAGGGATCCCCGCCTGCCAGTTCGAGCGGCTTCGAGCCGTGCCTGGGTGTTCGAATATCGCGTCTTTCCGGGAACTTGGGGCAGGATGCCCCACAAACCAGCAGGCTGGAAGCTTGCCCTACTTCCCGCAGTCGGGCATGCTATTCCATCCGCGTTAGCCTCGGTTAATCCGTCGCGCCGATCGCCGCGGCTCACCGGGTCCAGACGAAGGGCGCGGGGCGGTGGTTTTTAGAAAGGGGTCAGTTAATGAGATTGTCATATCATATGTTCAGCAAACGTTGTTTATTCGATTGAACTGGCCGACCCTTTCGGTCCCGTTGCAGCAGCCAAGCCAGGTAGCCTCGGCTGCCCATGCTCAACCGCTCCGCGATCCAGGCCAGCGGCATCGTCGTCCTGGAACGTAACTCCTGCGCCAGCTTTACCTTCCTCGGCTCGCCCTTGCTCCGTGCCCTACACGCCGC
>WNGR01019726.1_pt1 | contig 11017 bp, 10 predicted proteins | sample 5407581 | NCBI WGS metagenome assembly WNGR01 (sample SAMN13153383, study PRJNA577476) | soil metagenome | isolation source: 80 cm soil or saprolite under Garry oak tree replicate 2 | place: USA:California | collected 2016-06-15 | reverse complement strand
CGCCCGCCCGGTCACCATCGCCGAGGGCTTCGCCATATTCGACAGGCTCTCGCCCGCATCCTTGGCGCGCGCGTTGAGATCGTCGATGGTCTCGCCGGGGCTCTTCAGCGGCGGCAGCATCGATTTGGACTTCTCGAACAATTTGCCGATTTCGTTGATCAGGCCCGGATTCTCGCGCTCGGGCGTCTCAATGGGCTGGGGTGCGGGCTGGTCTGGCACGCTCTGCCCGGCCGGCGATTGCACACCGAGCGAGACAGGCGGCGCGGCCTGCGACCACGCAGCATCGGGAACAACCGTCAGCATCGACAAGGCCAGGCCCACGGCCGCAACCAGCGGCCCGGACAACCAAAGGAGACGGACCATTCGATCAAGCATGTTGCAAGCGTAACCCCAGGGGCGGCCGATCGGAAAGCGCCGCGTATCAGATCAGCTTCAGCGCGACATAGAATCCGAGCACCAAAACGGCGGCACCGAGCGCCACCCACAGGCCGAGCCGCTTCTCCAGCTCAGCACGAATGAAATCCCCGTAGCGGTTGAGCAGCACCGCGACCACGAAGAACCGCCCGCCGCGCGCGACGATCGAGCACAGCACGAACAGCCAGATATTGTAGCCGGCGAATCCCGACGTGATGGTGACGAGCTTGTAGGGGATCGGCGTCAGCCCCTTAACCAGGATGATGACCGCGCCCCATTCGGCATAAGAGGCGCGAAAGGCTTCGACCTTGTCGTTGAGGCCGTAGAGGTGGATCAGCCACTGCCCGAGCGAGTCATAGAGCAGCGCGCCGATCGCATAACCCAGCACGCCGCCGGCCACCGAGGCGATGGTGCAGACGGCAGCGAACCACCATGCCCGCTTCGGCCGCGCCAGCGACATCGGCAACAGCATGATATCGGGAGGCACCGGGAAGAAGGAGCTTTCAGCGAAGGCCACGGCTCCGAGGATCCAAAGCGCGTAGGGCTTGTCAGCGGCGTCGAGGCACCAGTTGTAAATCCGTTTCAGCATGGCCGCGATGAACCATCATGGCGCGGATTTGTCCATGCCGGGAAACGAGGGATTTTGAGGCGTTTTGCCTTGACGCGCTCAGCGCCGCTTGCGCAATTGCTCTTCGAGCGCGACAATTCGCCGCCGGACCTCGGGCGTGGTGCCGGGCCTGGTCATTTTGACCGCCGACTTCGGCAGCTTCTCGGCGATCCCGAGCATGCGCTCGCGCCGCTCCATCTCGCGCCAAACATCCTCCGGCTTCACGCCAGCCGATGCCCACAGAACAGTCAAATTGTAGAGAAGGTCGGCACTCTCGCGGACGACGGCGTCGGGCTTGCCGTTGACAGCGTCGATCACGACCTCGATGGCTTCTTCGGCGAGCTTCTTGGCCATCTGGGAGGGGCCGCGCTGAAACAGCCGCGCCGTGCGCGACGTCGCCGGATCGAGATCCTTGGCAGCGAGCACTGCCTGATAAAGCCGCTCGAGCGAATCACTCATTTCTCGAAGCTAATCGATATACGTCGCCAGCGTGTTAACGGCTCGCTTGACAACCCAGAAAATCCACCGGCCAGAGCGGCCTGTGGATCAGGTCTTGTCACAGTCCGAGATTACCAGAGGTCGCTGGGATTCGTGTAGCCGCCGTATTGTGGCGGGCTGTAGCCATAACCCGGGCCACCGTAATAGGTCGGACCCCCGTAATACACCGGACCACCGCCGTAATAGCCGTAGGACTCATAGTAGTCGCGGCGGTTCTGGGCGGCAGCGATCGCCAACCCCGTTCCGACGATGCCGGCAAATGCGGCGGCTGCAGCGGCTCCGCCACCACCACCACCACCGCGATAATACCTGTGCCGTGCGCTGATGTCGGTCGCACCACTGGTCCCGCTGGAAGCCGTGATGCCCTTGCCTGACGGTGCCGAGCCGGCGAAAGCGATCGACGGTTCAACCGCCGTCAGCGCCACCGCGGCGATCGTCGCCAGCGTGGCCGCGCGACCGATCGATGAAAACACACCTTTTCGCGCCAACATTTAAGTAACCCTCCGTGAAAGCCGGGCCCGACGGGGCCTTTGGTAGCTAACCACAGGGCGTACATTAGGTTCCTCAATCCGAATGCAGGCTGAACGATCTCTGGCAAAATCGTGGCAGTCATCGGCCGTTCAGATTAGATGCGGCACTATGCAGACTTGGAGACTCACCATGACGCTTGCAGTGTCATGAAACAGTCACAGCCGGCGCGGCACGTAGTCCCGCTCCTCCGGACGTCATCATGCGCGTAAGCCTGACCACCGCATTCCACACGATCCTGGCCGTGCTGATCAGCCTCTCCTGCGGCGTCGGCTCGGGCATGACCGATGCGCGTGCCGCCAGTGATCCCCCACAACCGCTCACCATCCAGTTTACGCTGGACCGTCCTCTCGACGCCGCCGCGACGCCCTTTGTGATGGCGGGCGTCGGCGGCCTGTTCAGTACGGAAGGGCTCGCCGTCGGAACCAATGTCGCCGACGGATCGTCGGACGCGATCGCACGCGTTGCCGCCGGCAGCAGCGACTTTGCCGTCGTCGACATCAACGCGCTGATCCGGTTTCGCGACAAGCCGCACGCCGCGCCGGTCAAGGCCGTCTTCATGCTGTTCAACCAGGCCCCCTATGCCATCGTCGCCCGCAAGAGCCGCGGCATCAAGGCGCTGTCCGACCTCGAGGGCAAGAATCTCGGCGTTGGTGAGGGCGACCTATCCGTCCGGCTGTGGCCGGCAGTGGCGAAGCAGAACGGCATCAAGCTTTCCAGCGTGAAGCAGAACAGCATCAGCTCCGCCGTGCGCGAGCCGATGCTCTCGGCCGGCCAGGTCGATGCCGTCACCGGCTTTTCCTATCTGTCTGCGGTCAACCTGAAAGACCGCGGCGTGCCGGCCGACGACCTCGCAGTGCTGCGGTTTGCCGACTACGGCTGTGAGGCCTATGGCTTTGCGGTGATCGTCAATCCGCAACTGGCCACCACCAAGCCGGACGCGGTGAAGGGATTTGTGCGGGCGGTGATCGGCGGCACACAACTCGCCATCAAGGACCCTGCCCGCGCCGTGACCGAAGTCGTCAGCCGCATGGACGGCGGCCTGCGCGACCTGGAGCTCGAACGCCTGCGCACCATCCTGCGCGACAACATCCTGACCGGCGAAGTGAAGCGCAACGGTCTCGGCGGCATCGACCTCGCCCGCTTCGAACGATCGATCGACCAGATCGCCGAGGACTTCAAATTCCAGAACCGGCCGGCCGCCGCCGATATCTTCGACGATTCGTTCCTGCCGCCGCTCAATGGCCGCCTGATCAACTGAGTAAAAGCGCAGCGCGCCGCTGGTTCTCGTCCGTGATCCCTGATTAGAATGACGGCGTGAGGCGATCCCGCCGTTCCCCGAGTGCCGCTGCGCATGTCCCTGCTCCGCCTTTATGGCCGCGTCCTGGAGTTGCTCGGCAAGGAAGCGCGCCTGGGCTGGATCCTCGCTGCCGCCAATCTGCTGCTCGCCGGCGCGCAATTCGCCGAGCCGGTGCTGTTCGGCCGCATCGTCGACGTGCTGTCCGGCAAGCCATCGACCGGCGCGCTGGCGTCATCGCCGGCATGGCCGCTGCTGGCCGCCTGGGCGGCGTTCGGCCTGTTCACGATTGGATGCAGCGCAGCCGTCGCGCTCAACGCCGACCGGCTGGCCCACCGCCAGCGCCAGGCGGTGCTGACCGATTATTTCGAACACATCATGCAGTTGCCGCTGACCTTCCACACCGGCACCCATTCGGGCCGGCTGATGAAGGCGATGCTCAACGGCACGGATTCGCTGTGGCGGCTCTGGCTCGGATTTTTCCGCGAGCATTTTGCCGCGATCATGTCGCTGATCGTGCTGTTGCCGCTGGCGCTCTACATCAACTGGCGGCTGGCGATCCTGCTGTTCCTTCTCTGCGTCGTCTTCACCGTGCTGACCACGCTGGTGGTGCGCAAGACCTACGGCATGCAAAGCGAGGTCGAGGCCCACTACAGCGACCTGTCCGCGCGCGCTTCCGACGCGCTCGGCAATGTCGCGCTGGTGCAGAGTTTCGTGCGCATCGACTCCGAGGTTCAGGGGCTGCGCTTCGTCGCCGACAAGCTGCTCGCCGCGCAGATGCCGGTGCTGTCGTGGTGGGCGCTGGTCACCGTCATTACGCGCGCCTCGACCACCATCATCGTGATGTTCGTGAGTTTTGCAACCATGCTGATCCAGAAGCTCGAACAAGTGGTGAGCTTCATCAACAGCGTGTTCATGGAAGCCCCGCGCCTGCAGGAATTCTTCGACGTGCTCGACGCCGTGCCGGCAGTGCGTGACCGTCCCGGCGCGATGGATACCGGCCGGCTGTCGGGCCTGGTCGAATTCAACGACGTCTCGTTCTCCTATGACGGCAAGCGCGCGGCGATCGAGGACCTTTCCTTCACGGCGCTGCCCGGCCAGACCATCGCGCTGGTCGGCCCGACCGGCGCCGGAAAATCGACCGCGATCGCGCTGCTGCATCGTGCCTTCGATCCGCAGTCGGGCATCATCGAGATCGACGGCATGGATATCCGCGGCCTGAAGCTGACGGCGCTACGCCGGAACATCGGCGTCGTGTTCCAGGAAGCGCTGCTGTTCAACCGCTCGATCGCCGACAATCTGCGCGTCGGCAAACCGGACGCGACGGAGGAGGAACTGCGCCTCGCCGCGTCCCGGGCGCAAGCGCTCGAATTCATCGAACGCAGCGAGAAGAAATTCGACACCCACGCCGGCGAACGCGGACGCATGCTGTCCGGCGGCGAGCGGCAGCGGCTGTCGATCGCACGCGCCTTGCTCAAGGACCCGCCGATCCTGATCCTCGACGAGGCAACCAGCGCGCTCGACGCGGTCACCGAGGCCAAGGTCAATGCCGCTCTCGATGAAGTGATGAAGGGGCGCACGACATTCGTCATTGCACACCGTCTTTCGACCATCCGCAACGCCACGCGCATCCTGGTGTTCGATAGCGGGCGAGTGATCGAAAGCGGAACTTTTGATGAACTGGTGGCGAAAGGCGGTCGATTTGCCGATCTGGCGCGGGCCCAGTTCATGGTTCAGGAGAATGCCCGAGCCACCATCGAAGCAAAATAGCGGCGGCCTGATCGATCAGTGCCCTGCCGAAATTCGGCCGATTTCATCCACGAATTAATCGCCCGGCCCCTGTTCTCCCCGGGCAAGCCAGTATAGGGTTTGCACCGCCGAAAGCGACCGCGCCGGACACGCTTGAAACCCGAACGCACCATCTCAAGGACCTCCTGTTAGGCGGGTCTCAAAGGACCGGAATCGGAATAGTGCACTTTCTTCGACCGCTGCTTCGCACCCCATTGTTGAACTGGTTTTTGGTCGTCGCAGCGCTTGCTGTCGTAACGCCGCGCGCCGCGCAGGCCGAAGCATTGCTGCTCGTCGAAGCCGACACCGGGAAAGTCCTGCAGGCCGACAATGCCACCGTGCCCTGGTATCCCGCGTCCGTCACCAAGATGATGACGGCCTACGCGACGCTGAAGGCTGTCAAGGACGGCAAGCTGACGCTCGACACGTTGTTCACGGTATCGCCGGGCGCCGCCTCGCAGTCGCCCTCCAAGATGGGACTGCGGCCGGGCACGCAAGTCACGGTCGAAAATGCGCTGGCGATGATGATGGTGAAGTCGGCCAACGACATGGCCGTGGTGCTCGCCGAAGGCGTCGGCGGCTCGGTCGACGGTTTCTCGGCGATCATGAACCAGCACGCGCAGCGGCTCGGCATGACCCAGACCAACTACGTCAACCCGAACGGCCTGCCCGCAGACGGCCAGGTTACGTCGGCGCGCGATCTGGCGATCCTGGCCCGCTCGATCATTCGCGATCTGCCGGAATACGAATATTTCTACCACATCCCCTCGATCCGCTACGGCCGCAGGGTCACCAACAATTTCAACCATCTGATCGGACGCTATCCCGGCGCCGATGGATTCAAGACCGGCTTCATCTGCGCGTCCGGGTATAATCTGGTGGGGTCGGCAACGCGTAACGGCAAGCGGCTGATCGCCGTCGTGCTCGGGTCGACCTCCGGCCACATGCGCGCGGTGCGCGCGGCACAACTGCTCGAGCGCGGCTTCGCGAATAACGGGCTGTCGTGGTTGCGGCCTGCGCTCGGCACGGTCGACAATCTGGTGCCGATCGATACCTCGCCGCCGAACCTGCGCGACGAGATGTGCGGCGGTAAACGCAAGCGCCCCGCCAGCGACGAGGATGAGGACACGACCGCCGCCAGCGCGAGCGGCGGCGAAAATGCGATCACCTTCTTCGCCGCTGGACTGCAGCCGCCGATGGCAAAGCCGTCCGAGTTGCTGGCGGACGGCCCCGCGGCATCAGAACCCATGGTGGTTTACACTGGCCCGAAGAAAACCGGCGCGGCCCTGATCGCGGCGGTTGCCGTGGACTCCGAAAAGCAGACGACGTCGCGGCGCGGGAAAAAAACGCGGGTCGCGGCCAAGAAGCCGGATGCCGAGCCTAAGTCCGAGGCCAAATCGGCCAGCAGCAAATCCGACAAGAGCAAATCCGACAACAGCAAGTCCGACAACAGCAAGTCCGATACCAAGCAGGCCGCAAAACCTGCCGCGGTCAGGCACGCCAACGCCAAGCCGGATACGGCAGCCCCGAAGGCCACCGACAAGCCCGTAGCCGCTGCCGCCAAGCCGGCCAAGCCGAAAGCGGCCACCAAGCCCAAAAGCGACACCAAGGGCGAAGCCAAACCCGCTGGTTAACGGCCGCAGCGCGGCACCCCACCGATGCGTCGATTGCGCACAACGGCTTGCCTTCGGCTGCCGCATTGCTCAATACTGCCGAAAACAAGGCAGCCCGGGCTGAGATGCTGGCGGGAAAATAGAAATAAACCAGAGGGGAACGACCATGGAGCGGATTTGGCTCAAGCAATACCCGGCCGGCGTGCCATCGGATATCGATGTCAACCAGTACTCATCGCTGGTGGAATTGCTGGAGGAAAGCTTTGCCAAGTTTTCCGACCGCAAGGCCTTTATCTGCATGGACAAGTCGATCAGCTACCGCGACCTCGACGAGATGTCGGCGGCGCTTGCCGCCTACCTGCAGAGCAAGGGCCTGCAGAAGGGCGCGCGCGTCGCGCTGATGATGCCGAACGTGCTGCAATACCCGATCTCGACCGCCGCCGTGCTGCGCGCGGGCTATGCGGTCGTCAACGTCAATCCGCTCTACACCCCGCGCGAGCTTGAGCACCAGCTCAAGGATTCCGGCGCGGAAGCGATCGTCGTGCTGGAGAATTTCGCCACCACCGTGCAGAAGGTGATCGCCAACACGCAGGTCAAGCATGTCATCGTCGGCAGCATGGGCGACCTGCTCGGCTTCAAGGGCGTGATCGTCAATCTGGTGATCCGCAAAGTGAAGAAGATGGTGCCGGATTATTCGATCCCGGGCGCCGTCACCTTCAACGACGTGCTCGCCGCCGGCCGCGGCATGAAGTTTATCAAGCCGGCGATCGGGCGCGAGGATGTAGCCTTCCTGCAATATACCGGCGGCACGACAGGCGTTTCCAAGGGCGCAACCCTGCTCCACCACAACATCCTGGCCAACGTGCTGCAGAACGACGCCTGGCTGCAGCCGGCGCTGAAGAAGCCGCCGATCGTCGACCAGATGATCGTCGTCTGCGCGCTGCCGCTCTATCACATCTTTGCGCTGACCGCGTGCTACCTGCTGGGAGTGCGCACCGGCAGCGCCAATCTGCTCATTCCCAACCCGCGCGACATGGCGGGTTTCGTCAAGGAACTGGCGAAGTACCAGGTCAGTTTTTTCCCGGCGGTCAACACACTCTACAACGGCCTGCTGAACACCCCCGGGTTTGACAAGCTCGATTTCTCCAAGCTGAAAATCTCCAACGGCGGTGGCATGGCGACGCAAAAGCCGGTGGCCGAAAAATGGCTCGCAGTGACCGGCTGCGCCCTGTCGGAGGGCTATGGCCTCTCCGAAACATCGCCGACGTTGACCTGCAACCGCGCCGACATCGACAAGTTCTCCGGTACTATCGGCCTTCCGGTGCCCTCGACCTATCTGTCGATCCGCGACGACGACGGCAACGAATTGCCGATCGGCGAGGCCGGCGAAATCTGCGCCAAGGGCCCGCAGGTGATGGCCGGCTACTGGAACCGGCCGGAGGAAACTGCGAATGTCATGACGGCGGACGGCTATTTCCGCACCGGCGATATCGGCGTGATGGACGAGAACGGCTACACCAAGATCGTCGACCGCAAGAAGGACATGATCCTGGTCTCCGGCTTCAACGTCTATCCGAACGAGATCGAGGAAGTGATCGCGAGCCATCCGGGCGTGCTGGAATGCGCCGTGATCGGTGTCCCCGACGCCAAGTCCGGCGAGGCGGTCAAGGCGTTCGTGGTCAAGAAGGACCCGAATGTGTCGGCCGAGGACATCATCAAATATTGCGGCACCCAGCTCACCAACTACAAGGTGCCCAAGCAGATCGAGTTCAGGACCGGTCTGCCGAAGACCAATGTCGGCAAGATCCTGCGCCGCGAACTGCGCGACGAGAAGAAGGCTGCGGCTTGAGGCCATCAGGCGGAGCGAGCGTTCGCCATGACTGACGCTCGCGCGGCCGCGCCCTCCGACATCCTCGCCTTTTGGCGTGAGGCCGGCCGCGGCCGCTGGTACAGCCGCGACGATGCGTTCGATGCCGAAATCCGCCACCGCTTTCTCGATACCTGGCGGCTGGCGACCGCGGGCGAATTGTCGTCGTGGGAAGCGAGCGACGATGGCGCGCTGGCGCTGACCATCGTGCTCGACCAGTTTCCCCGCAACATGTTTCGCCAGGACGCATTGACCTACTCCAGCGATGCGATGGCGCGCGAAGTGGCGGGACGCGCCATCGACCGCGGCGCAGACGCGCGTATCGACCCGATATTGAGCGAATTCCTTTACCTGCCCTTCATGCATTCGGAACTCCTGCCCGATCAGCAGCGCTGCGTCGCGCTGTTCCTGAAATCGGGCAACCCCGAAAACCTCAAACACGCCGAGGAGCACGCCGACATCATCCGCCGGTTCGGCCGCTTCCCGCACCGTAACCCTGTCCTGGGGCGGCCAACGACGGCGGAGGAGCAGGCCTTCCTCGACGCCGGCGGGTTTCCGGGCTGATGACGTAACATTGACCGTTTGCGGCCATTGCCGTTTCCGTGCCACCTAATATTGTGCCGCTGGACCGCCGGGTTTAAGACCCGTCCGCACATTGAGGGAGAATTACGATGACCATCCAAGTTGGCGACAAGCTGCCGGAAGCCAAGTTTCGCGTGATGACGGCGGAAGGCCCGCAGGTCAAAACCACCGACGATATTTTCAAGGGCAAGAAGGTGGCGCTGTTCGCGGTGCCCGGCGCCTATACCGGCACCTGCCACAAAATGCATCTGCCCAGCATCTTCCTCAACGCCTACGCCATCAAGGACAAGGGCGTCGACACCATCGCGATCGTCTCCGTCAACGACGCCTTCGTCATGAACGCCTGGAAGCGCGACACCGACCAGCGCGACGAGGCCACCTTCCTCGCCGACGGCAATGCGGACTTCACCAAGGCGATCGGCATGGAGCTCGACGCATCCGGCAACGGGCTCGGCATCCGCTCGCATCGCTACTCGATGCTGGTGGATGACGGCGTGGTCAAGAAGCTCAACCGCGAGCCGGCCCCCGGCAAGGTCGAGGTCTCCGGCGGCGATACGCTGCTCGGGCAGCTGTAAGCTGAAATCCCCGCCGCAAGCATGCTGTCGTCGCCCGGCATAGCCGTGTGAAGGACGGCGTCGCTTCCGCTCGCCTATAGCCGTCTGAAGGACGGCGTCGCTTCCGCTCGCCTATGACCGGGCGACCCAGTACGCTGCGGCCCCTCGTTTCCATCACGAATGCCTCTGGAATACTGGATCGCCCGCCTTCGCGGGCGATGACGGCTGTTGGCTAATTCTTCAAGCGCGCCATCGCCACGCCTTCGCGGGCGAGCTGATCGGCGCGCTCGTTCTCGGCATGGCCGGCGTGGCCCTTGATCCAGTGCCAACGCACCTCGTGCGGCTTCAGCGCGGCGTCGAGCCGCTGCCATAGTTCGACGTTCTTCACCGGCTTCTTGTCGGCGGTGCGCCAGCCGTTGCGCTTCCAGCCGTGGATCCAGCCGGTGATGCCCTGACGCACATACTGGCTGTCGGTGGTGAGATCGACCACGCAGGGTTTCTTCAGCGCTTCCAGCGCCGAGATCGCCGCCATTAACTCCATCCGGTTGTTGGTGGTGTGGGCCTCGCCGCCCTTCAATTCCTTTTCGGTCTCGCCGAACTTCAAGATCGCGCCCCAGCCGCCCGGCCCCGGATTTCCCGAGCAGGCGCCGTCGGTGAAGACAATGACATGCGGCTTGTCGCTCACGCCGCGCATCCGGAGTTGATCACGCCGTAATCGCGCACACCCGAGACGCTCTGGTGAAAGCGCAGCTTCCGGACATATTCGAGTGGGTCTTTCGGTTTCACCAGCGCGCCCTTGGGCACGTTGAGGAAATCGACCAGCCGCGTCAGCAGGAACCGCATCGCGGCGCCGCGCGCCAGCAGCGGCAGCGCGTCCTGCTCGGCCTCGGACAGTTTTCGCTCGCGCCCGTAAGCATTGAGCAGCGCGCGCGCCTTGGTCACGTTGAAGGAATGATCCGGCTCGAAACACCAGGCATTGAGGCAGATCGCGATGTCGTAGGCCAGCATATCGTTGCAGGCGAACGGGAAGCCGATCAACCCCGACAGCTTGTCGCCGAGGAAGAAGACGTTGTCGGGAAACAGGTCGGCGTGGATGACGCCTTCGGGAAGAGCGGACGGCCAGTTTGCTTCGAGATGCGCCAGCTCGCGCGCGATGAAATCCGAGAGGCCGGCCTGCACGCTGTCCGCGCGCGCCGCCGCCAGATCGAATAGCGGCCGCCAGCCCGCAACCGACAGCGGGTTCTTCCGCGACAGCGGAAAGTCCGCACC
>WNGR01012480.1_pt1 | contig 11017 bp, 6 predicted proteins | sample 5407581 | NCBI WGS metagenome assembly WNGR01 (sample SAMN13153383, study PRJNA577476) | soil metagenome | isolation source: 80 cm soil or saprolite under Garry oak tree replicate 2 | place: USA:California | collected 2016-06-15 | reverse complement strand
TCGATGGGGAGATCTCCGGCCATCTGCATCCGATGGCGCGCGTCGCCCAGCGCGGCCGTGGTGTTGCGCGCCGCTGCTTCGCCGCTGACGGCCAGCGCCTGGTGATGCCCGCGTTCGGTGCTTATGCCGGCGGACTCAATATCCGCGACCGCGCGATTGTCACACTGTTCGGTGCGCTGTCCTTCACCGCGCACTTACTCGGCGCGGGACGGCTTTATGCCATTCCCGCGGCGCGCTGCCTGTCCGATTGAGATTTAATTCGTCCTGGAATCCGGCTTGGAATCCGGCGCGCCGAGCCTGGCGCTGGTCGTCCGTGGCTTGGCCCGAGCCGGTTGGGTCGCGGCATCCCAGCCGCCCGGCGGCGTCTTGACCCGCATCGCATCGTCCGGCTGCGGCTCAGGCTTCCAGTTTCTCACCAAAGAATCTGCCGCTGCCAGCGTTTGTTCGTCGAGTTCTGCTGCAATCTCATCGCGCTTCCTGGCGGCTTCGAGATCGCCCTGCTTCGCCGCGAGCGCAAACCACTTGTAGGCTTCGGCATAATTCTGCGGCTCTCCGGTGCCGCGCGCACACAAAATGGCGAGATTGTACTGGCTGTCGGTGATGCCGCGATCGGCGGCCTTGCGGAACCAAAGCACTGCGGTGCGATAGTCGCTGCGGCCATTGATGCCTTCGGCGTAGAGCACGGCAAGATTATGCATAGCCTTGCCGTTACCCTTCGCGGCGGCAGCGAGATAGAGATCGCGCGCGGCCGCGAGATCCTTTTTCACGCCGATGCCTTTTTCATAATAGCCGCCGAGCCGGAATTGCGCCGGCGCCAATCCCTGCTTGGCCGCGAGCTCAAGCCAGCGCGCCGCCTGTCGCTCGTTCGCCGGGACGCCGCGGCCCTCGGCGAAACGAATGGCGATTTCGAACTCTGCCGCCGTATCGCCAGCCATTGCGGCGGTGCGCAAGGCCGGACCGCCGATGGTCGATGGCAGGATGTCTACTGCGGCCTCAGTGCCTGAAGCGTTCGGTATCGGCGGATTCGTCGGAGCAACCGCAATCGGCGGCAGCGGCGCTGTCGAGACCGTTGCCGAGCGCGGCAGCGAACCAGTCGGGTCGGTGCTGTTCGGTGATGAGTGCTGTTCCGGCGTAGCTGGTGCCGGGGTCGGTGGCGGCGGAGGCGGTGTTGCTGTAGGCGGAGTTGCCGGCGCCGGCATCGCGTCGCGGTGCGGAGCGGCCGACGGGTCGGGCGCAGAGTTCTGGAACTCGCTGGATTTGGCGCTGGCACCTGCGTCGGAGGCGCCGGGAACCGGCATCACCACTGCGGGTGCAGGCAATTGAGTTAGCGGCGGCGCTGCGCCTGAATTGTTTTGGGGTAACGCGACCGGCGGCGATGGGCGCTGCGATGGGTGTTGCAATGGCGCCGCCGGCGTCTCGCCGCCGGGCCGGGTGTCTTCAAAGATGTGCAGCGCGATTTCCAGACAGCCGACGGTGACAAGCACGATGCCTGCTGCGACCAAAAGCTTGCGCAGACGGGAAGGCCGGTTCTCCTGCGCTTCGCTCATACCATTGTGGGCGCTGTGTCGCGACCGCCTTCGGCGTCGTGAACCGAAACGCGTTTCGTGATCCCCCGGCGTAAACGCGGCGGCTTGGGTGGCGCGACGCGCCGCAGCGATAAAATCCTGTTTATCTGAAAATTCGCCAGTGGCGGCCGGCTTTCCGTTACCAGTGTCCGCTGCGAATGGCGTCGCTGCACTACTCGCAGCCGGGCTCGCCGTAGCGCGCGTGTCCGCTGATTGCGATGACGTGCCAGGTACCGCGCCAGGTACCGCCTGCGCCGGCATTTGGCTCCGCGGGGCGCGCATTGCGGTGTCGTGAATATCGCTTTCGATCGTCGCCAAGCGGCCGACGACCTGTTCGACGGTGTTGTGGACTGCCTCAAGGGAGTCCTGGGTGCGGCGCTCGCTGCGCTTGATTTCGGCGACATCCTGCGCGATTGCTGCGGCTGCAGCCGGGCGTGACATCGTACCGATGTCGGCACCGTCACCGCCGCGAAGCTGGTCGATATGCGCGAGCAAATCGGCAAGTGTGCGCTCGATCGCTGCCAGATTGCCGAGCTGCGCATCCGACGCCTCAAGCCGTCCAATCAACTGTTCGATTCGCTCCTCAAGGCGCTTGAAAACTGACGGATCGGTTGCCGTCTGCCGAACCCATTCGAGCTTCTCTCAGGCTGGACAGCAGTTTTTCAAGTTCGCGCGGCACTGTCTGGCCCGCCTCGGTCGAGGCATTGAGCGCATCGGTGAGCGTGTCGATGCGGCTTCCCAGCGCGGAAACGGCATGTCCCGTTGCCGCGCCCTTGGCGAGCGCATCGACCTTTGCAGCGAGGCCGCGAACGTCCTCGGCCACCTTGTTGAGTGCATCGTTGGAAGCAACATGCGCCACGACCCCGCGCAAGGCGCCGATCGCGGTTTCAAGCTGCTCGAGTGCCGCCGGGTCTTCTTTGGCGATGATCAGGTCGAGCTTCTGCGTCAGCGCCTTGAGCGCTTCATCGAAACCGACCAGGTTCTCGGCGGTCGTCATGCCGCGCAGTGCATCCCGGATTTCGGCTAGCCCGCGCTCGATGCCGGCGATTGCATCCAAGTCGGCCGCCCATTCGCGCGAGCGGTCGATGCGCCGCGCCAGTGCCTCGACCTCGGCACACAGCGACTCTACTGCTTGGCGCGGCAAGGCTTCGGTGAGCTGAAGCCTGATTTCTGCAAGGTCGCTGCGGAAGCCGGCGATAACCTTATCAAGCTCGGCTGAGGGCCGCAGCGATTCGATTTGCGCCGTGATGCGGTGTAATTGCGCTTCAAGATCCGGGAATTCGACGGGCTGCTCGAGATCAGCTGCCTCGCCTGCGGCCTGCGGTGCGGTCGCGGGAGACGGCAAATCGGGCTCACGTGAAGCGTCAGCAGCTGCGTCGGAGGCGCGCGCGGCGAAGCCGGCATCCGATGCAAGATTAGCGCTGCGTTGCCAAGCATGGTGCGGCGGCTGAACCGGCGCCCCGCGCAAAGGTGCATTGCCGCGCGCTAAGCGCTCAAGCTCCCGCGTCAGGGTATCGAGCCTGGCGTGAATCTCGCCAAACTCCTCACGTGCGAGCGCCGCCTCCTGGGCAAGCGCCGTCTCATCGGCATAGGCATGGTCGCGGCGCGGCGGCCTGCTATATCGGCCGTGACGGTCGTCGGCGATCGGTTCGTCGCGCCAGCCATACGGGTCCTCGTCCGTATGATCGGCGAACTGCATCGTCGCGCGGCGATAATCATCGCGCTGGCGGATGACGTTATTGAGCCATTCTCCGACCGACATCCCGGATCGGCGCGCGGCTTCGCGGGCAGCTTCGACTGTTGCGGGGCGAAGGCCTCTGAGATTCCACGGACCGCCGGGTTTCATTGGGCGCAAATCACCTCGGAGGGAAACGTGGATCGCCCTGGTTTGGCACCGAGGCCCGCTCGGCAGAGTTCGAGCGGAGGGCGCGGTCGTCTGTCCTCACAGCGACTTTTCCGGAATTACTGTAAATAAGCGGTTAATCGCGGCCCGTGGCCCGTGGTCGAGGCTGCCGCCAAGCTACGCTGCGATCATGCCATTTCACCGTCGTAGCCCTGAGGTAAATCGGCTACGCTGGGCCTCCAGCCGGCTCCAGAGGAGAGCCCTCGGAGAGGCCCTAGGAAGGTCCCTAGCAAAGTCCCCCACGAAAGTCCCGAAAGTCCAAGTCGTTAGAGGCGCTGATGCCGGTCTACAAAGCTCCGGTCGATGAGGTGACGTTCCTTTTACGCGACGTCTTCCATCTCGACCGCTACAACAATCTGCCCGGCTTTGCTGAAGCCACGCCCGATGTCGTTGAGGCAGTCCTCGGCGAAGCCGCCAAATACAGCGAAGCGGTGCTGATGCCGCTCAACCGCCTCGGCGATCAGGAAGGCTGCCGCCGCAACCCCGACGGTAGCGTAAACACCCCGCGCGGCTTCAGAGATGCCTACAAAAAGCTCGTCGAAGGCGGCTGGATTGGCGTCTCGGCGCCGGCCGAATTCGGCGGCCAGGGCCTGCCGGTCGTAATCAACCAGGCGGTAAGCGAATTTTTCTGCTCGGCCAATATGGCGTTCGGCATGTATGCGGCGCTCACCCAAGGCGCCGCCGCAGCGATTGCCGTGCATGGCTCCCCGGAGCAGAAAAAACTCTATCTGCCGAAGCTCGTGTCAGGCCAATGGGCCGGCACGATGAATCTTACCGAGCCGCAATGCGGCACTGATCTTGGACTAGTGCGCACCCGCGCCGCGGCGCAGAGCGACGGCAGCTACAAGATCACCGGCACCAAGATCTTCATCTCCGCCGGCGAGCACGATCTCGCTGATAACATCGTCCATCTTGTGCTGGCCCGGATCGACGGCGCGCGGGCGGGCACGCGCGGGTTGTCTTTATTCATTGTGCCGAAATTTCTCCCGGCGGCGGACGGCAGCGTGGCCGCGCGCAATGCTGTCGCCTGCGGCTCGATCGAAGAGAAGATGGGCATTCACGGCAATGCCACCTGCGTGATGAATTATGACGGCGCCACCGGATGGCTCGTCGCCGAGCCCAATCGCGGCTTGCAGGCGATGTTCACGATGATGAATGAGGCCCGCCTTGGCGTCGGCGTGCAGGGTCTGGCGATGTCGGAAGTCGCCTACCAGAATGCGGCCGCTTACGCCAAGGAGCGGCTCGCCGGTCGCGCCTTGACGGGGGCGAAGTTTCCCGAAAAGCCGGCCGATCCGATAGTCGTGCATCCCGATGTGCGGCGCATGCTGATGAGTATGCGCGCTTTCAACGAAGCGGCCCGCGCGCTCGCGGTCTGGACCGCGCTCAAAAGCGATATTGCGCACCGCTCCGCCGAGGCCAAGGCAAAGCAGGCCGCCGATGATCACCTCGGCCTGCTCACGCCGGTGATCAAAGGCGTCTTGACCGATCAAGGCTTTGCCAATGCCGTGCTGGCCCAGCAAATATACGGCGGGCACGGCTACATCGCCGAGCATGGCATCGAGCAATTCGTGCGCGATGCGCGGATCACCATGCTCTATGAGGGCACGAACGGCGTGCAGGCGCTCGATCTGGTCGGTCGCAAACTCCCCAAGGACGGCGGCCGGGCGTTACAGGCGTTCTTTGCCGAGGTCACGGCTTATGCAAAAGAGTGCGGCGCCGATACAGCGATGACACCTTATGTCAAGCCGCTCAGCCAGTCGCTCGGCGATTTGCAGCAAGCAACCATGTGGTTTTTGCAGAACGCGCTTGGCAATCCCGACAATGCCGGCGCCGGCGCGACTGACTATATGCACCTCTTCGGCCTCGTCGCGCTCGGCTATATGTGGTGCCTGATTGCCGAGGCGTCGAAAAGCAAGGCCGGAGCTGGAGGTGACGGTGCCGCGGACCGGATGAGCCAACGGTTGGCGACCGGCCGCTTTTTCATGGAGCGAACGTTGCCGGCCACCGCCACGCATCTCGCCCGCATCAAGGCCGGCGCGGCGAGCACCATGGCGCTGCCTGCGGAAGCGTTCTAAAGCATGATCCCGAAAAGTGGTAACCGGTTTTCGGAAAAAGGTCATGCTCAAACAAAAAGCTAGAGCGCGATGACGATTCGACGAAATCTCATCCCGCTCTAGCCCTCTTCGCTGTCCGGCACGGGACAGGTATAGGAGAAATTCCGATGCCCGAAGCTTTCATCTACGACCACGTGCGCACGCCGCGCGGCCGCGGCAAAGTCGACGGCGCCCTGCATGAAGTCACCGCGCTCAATTTGGCCAGCCAAGCGCTCGGCGCGATCAAGGGCCGCAATGATCTCGACACCACGCTGGTCGACGACGTGGTGATGGGCGTGGTCGATCCGGTGGGCGAGGCAGCTGCCGACATCGCACGCACTGCAGCCTTGGTGGCGGGCTATGGCGACAGCGTCCCCGGCGTGCAGATCAATCGCTTTTGTGCATCGGGGCTCGACGCGGTGAATTTCGCCGCGGCGCAGATCATGTCGGGCCAGCAGGAGCTCGCGGTCGGCGGCGGCGTCGAATCCATGAGCCGCGTCGGCATCGGCTCGGCCGGCGGCGCCTGGTCAGTCGATCCTTCGATCGCGGTTGCGCATTACTTCCTGCCGCAAGGCGTGTCCGCCGACCTGATCGCCACCAAATACGGATTTTCGCGCGACGATGTCGACGCCTACGCAGTCGAAAGCCAAAAGCGGGCGGCGACAGCCTGGGAAGACGGCCGCTTCAACCGCTCGGTCGTTCCCGTTAAGGACGTCAATGGGCTTACAATTCTGGCCAAAGACGAGCACATGCGGCCGGGCACGACGATGCAATCGCTCGCCGCCCTGCAGCCGTCATTCGTGCAGATCGGCGAACTCGGCGGCTTCGACGCCGTAGCAATTCAAGCCCATCCCGAAGTCGAATTCGTCAATCACGTCCATCATGCCGGCAATTCTTCCGGCATCGTCGACGGCGCCGCCGCCGTGCTGGTCGGCAACAAAGAGATCGGCCACAAGACCGGGCTCAAGCCGCGGGCGCGGCTGCGCGCCTTCGCCAATATCGGCTCCGATCCGGCCTTGATGCTGACAGGCCCGATCGACGTGACCAAGAAAGTGCTGAAAGCCGCCGGCATGCAGCTTTCCGACATCGATCTTATCGAAATCAACGAGGCTTTCGCGTCGGTCGTGTTGCGCTTCATGCAGGCGTTCGAACTCGACGGCGCCAATGTGAATGTCAACGGCGGCGCCATTGCATTAGGCCATCCGCTCGGTGCAACCGGCGCGATGATCCTGGGCACGCTGGCTGACGAACTCGAGCGGCGCGACCTGACCACCGGGCTGGTCACGCTGTGCATCGGCGCAGGCATGGGCACCGCCACGATCATCGAGCGGGTATGAGCAAAATGCCCAAGCTCGACATTGATGGTCTTCCGATCGATACCCGGACCAATTATCCGCCCCCGTTCGATCGGGTGGTGCACGGCCGCGAGCGCAGGCGTCTCGGCAATGCGGCCGGCCTCGATCAATTCGGCGTCAATCTCACCACGCTTCGTCCAGGCGCCGCCTCGGCGCTGCGCCACTGGCACCAGAAGGAAGACGAACTCGTCTACGTGCTCGAAGGCGAGGTTGTTCTGATCGAGGACGGCGGCGAGACGGTGCTCAAGCCCGGCGACGCCGCCGGCTTCAAGGCCAACAGCGGAAACGGCCATCATCTTGTGAACCGGACGACAAGCGACGCGGTGGTCCTCGAAATCGGCACGCGCGCGAAGCACGAGCGCGTCGAATATCCCGACGTCGACTTGATCGTGTTGCGCGACGATAAAGGCGGGCGTTACACGCACAAGAACGGCGATCCTTATAGCTGAGCAGCAACGATGAGTTTCACCAACTTTTCGGTCGAGATCGACGGCGACGGCATTGCGGTTGTGACTTGGGACGAACCGGGTCGGAGCATGAATGTCATTGACACAACCGTCATGGACGAGCTCTCGACGATCGTCGAACAAACAACGGCCGACGCCGCGGTGAAAGGCGTCGTCATCACCTCGGCCAAGGATGCATTCAGCGCCGGCGCCGATCTGACGATGCTGGAAGGCTTAAGCCGGACTTTTGCCGAACTCGTCGCCGCGCAAGGCGAAGAGGCGGCGACGTTACGGTTCTTTGAAGAGAGCCGAAGAGCGTCGCTGCTCTACCGTCGCATCGAGACTTGCGGCAAGCCCTGGGTCGCCGCCATCAATGGCACGGCGCTGGGCGGCGGTTTCGAATTGGCGCTCGCCTGTCATCGCCGGATCGCCGCCGACAATCCGAAAACACGGCTCGGACAGCCGGAGGTCAAGGTCGGCCTGTTGCCCGGCGCCGGCGGCACGCAGCGCATCGCGCGGATGCTGCCGCCATCCGATGCGCTGCAATTCCTGCTCAAGGGCGATCAAGTGCAGCTCAACCGCGCCAAGGCGATGAAGCTTGTCGACGCGGTGGTGCCCAAAAGCGATCTCATCAAGACGGCAAAGGATTGGATCAAAGCCGGCGGCACAGCCAAGGCGCCCTGGGACACCGACGGATTCAAGCTCCCGGGCGGCCCGGTCTACTCAAAAGCCGGCGTGATGGTGTTCACGCCGGCCAACGCTATCTACCGGCGCGAGACTTACGACAATTATCCCGCCGCGCGCGCCATCCTGCAGGTCGTGTACGAGGGCCTGCAGTTGCCGATGGACCAGGCTCTACGCGTCGAGTCGCGCTGGTTCGCAAAAATTCTGCGCTCGCCCGAAGCCGCCGCGATGATCCGCACCCTGTTTGTCTCCTTACAAGAACTCAATAAAGGCGCGCGCCGCCCCGCCAAGATCCCGGCAAGAGCGCTGCAGAAGATTGGCGTGATCGGCGCCGGCTTCATGGGCGGCGCCATCGCCTATGTCAGCGCGCTGGCGGGCCTCGAAGTCGTGCTCATCGACCGCGATCCGGAAACCGCGGAAAAGGGTAAGGGCCATTCGCAAAAGCTGATGACCGAACAGGTCAACCGGGGTCGCGCGACCACGGCCGACCGCGATGCGCTACTCGCGCGCATCAAGCCGAGCGCCGACTTCGTCGAATTGAAGGGTTGCGATCTCGTCATCGAGGCGGTTTTCGAGGACCGCAAGATCAAAGAGGAAGTGATTTCCCGCACCCAAAATGTGCTCGGCGAACAGGCAATCTTCGGCTCTAACACCTCAACGTTCCCGATTAGCTCGCTGGCGGCGGCGTTCAAGGACCGCGCGCGCTTCATCGGTATACATTTCTTCTCGCCGGTCGAGCGCATGATGCTTGTCGAAATCATCATGGGCAAAGAAACCGGCGACGCCGCGCTCGCCATGGCGCTGGATTTTGTGCGCGCCATCCGCAAGACCCCGATCGTGGTGAACGATTCGCGCGGCTTCTATACGTCACGGGTGGTCGGCACCTATATCCGCGAAGGCCATCTGATGCTCACCGAGGGCATACCGGCGGCCTTGATCGAAAACGTTGCGCGCATGGCCGGCATGCCGGTGGGACCGCTCGCGCTTACTGATGAGGTGGCGGTGGATCTCGCCTGGAAGATTCTCAAAGCGACCGAGGCCGACCTGGGTCCGGCAGCGGTCGATCCCAAGCAAAAGGCGCTGCTCGCGGAAATGGTCGAGAAACGCTCCCGCTACGGCCGCAAGAACGGCAAGGGATTTTACGACTACCCGCAGAATGCACCGAAGCGCTTATGGCCCAGCCTAGCCGACCTGCAGCCGGAGAGATTAAATGTCGACGACATCGACATCGCGGTGCTCAAGCGTCGGCTGCTCGGGGTTCAGGCGCTGGAAGCCGCGCGCTGTATTGAGGAGAAGGTCGTTACCGACGTGCGCGAGGCCGATGTCGGTTCGATTCTCGGCTTCGGTTTTGCGCCGTTCACCGGCGGCACTATCTCTTACATCGACGGCATGGGCGTGAAGAACTTTGTCGATCTGTGCAACGATCTCGCCCAAACCTGCGGGGAGCGGTTCACGCCGTCGAAGCTTCTCGTCGACATGGCCAACCGCGGCGACAGCTTCTATGGCCGTTTCGCGCCAGCAAAGCGCAAGGCCGTCGCGTAGCTTCATGACGGCGCAGTACCCATTGGAATGTGCGGCGGATCAGCCTGCGGACGATCCCAGGACGAATTCCATCACCGATTCCAGCGTCGCTTGCCGGACTGATCGTAGGGCTGATCACAGGACTCGGCATGGCGCGTGATCAAGTCGACCTGACGCCGATCGAGCGGCACGACGAACTCGTGGAATGGCTCGCGCAGGGGGCCAAACCCAAATCACAATTTCGCATCGGCACCGAGCACGAGAAGTTTGCCTTCACGCTCAAGGGGCATCATCCGGTGCCCTATGAGGGGCGGCACGGCATCCGCGCCCTGCTCGAAGGCATGCAGCATCTGCTCGGCTGGGAGCCGATCATTGAAGGGGACAACATCATCGGCCTGTTCGATGTCACCGGCGGCGGCGCCATCTCGCTCGAACCCGGCGGCCAGCTCGAACTCTCCGGCGCGCAAGTGGAAACGGTGCATCAGACATCGAGCGAACTGATGGCGCATCTCGCGCAAGTGCGCGAAGTCGCGCGGCCGCTGCATATCGGATTTCTCGGCATCGGCATGACGCCGAGCTGGACACTCGCCGAAATGCCGAAAATGCCGAAAGGGCGCTACAAAATAATGACCGCCTATATGCCGAAGGTCGGCAGGCACGGCCTCAACATGATGTACCGCACGTGCACCGTGCAAACCAATCTCGATTTCTCCTCAGAAGCCGACATGGTGAAGAAGCTGCGCGTGTCAATCGCACTGCAGCCGGTCGCAACCGCGTTATTCGCCAACTCGCCGTTCACCGAGGGTAAACCCAACGGCTATCTCTCGTTCCGTTCGGAAATCTGGCGCGATACCGACAATGCGCGCGCCGGCATGCTGCCTTGGGCGTTCGAGGCCGGTATGGGATTCGAGCGTTGGGTGGACTACGCGCTCGACGTGCCGATGTATTTCATCAAGCATGGCGACGAATATGTCGACGTCGCCGGACAATCGTTCCGCGATCTGCTGGCGGGAAAATTGCGCGCGATGCCAGGAACGCGCGCCACCATATCCGACTGGGCGAACCATATCAGCTCGATATTCCCGGAAGTCCGGCTCAAGCGTTATCTCGAAATGCGCGGCGCCGATTCCGGCACTCTGCCGAACCTGCTGGCGCTGCCGGCCTTTTGGGCCGGCATTCTCTATGACGATGTATCGCTCGATGCCGCTTGGGACCTGGTGAAGACATGGAGCGCCGCAGACCGGCAATACGTTCGCGACGCGGTGCCGAAACAGGCGCTTGCCGCCGCCATCCGCGGCCGCACGCTTGGCGAGATCGCCGCGGAAGTTGTTAAATTCGCGCGCGCCGGACTGGCCCGGCGCAAGCGGCTTGATTCGGCCGGCAAAGACGAGACGCGCTATCTCGAACCGCTCGAAGAACGGCTCGCGCGCGGAGCGACGCCGGCGCAAGA
>WNGR01013004.1_pt1 | contig 11019 bp, 9 predicted proteins | sample 5407581 | NCBI WGS metagenome assembly WNGR01 (sample SAMN13153383, study PRJNA577476) | soil metagenome | isolation source: 80 cm soil or saprolite under Garry oak tree replicate 2 | place: USA:California | collected 2016-06-15 | reverse complement strand
GACCCGACGGCAGCTCGGCCTACCTGCGGCTGTCCACCCGGCCGGTCAGCCAGAAGCTGGCCGCGATCCCGGCCGATCCGGCGGCCAGGGAACGCCGCCGCCGCCAGGTGGTGGCCGGCGCGTACCCGCTGCGCCGCGCGGCCAGGCCGGCCACCACGATCGCGGTGATGGGCGCGGTCGTGCCCGAGGCGCTGGCGGCGGCCGAGCGCCTCGAGGCGGCCGGGGTGGCCGCCGACGTCGTCTGCGTGACCAGTCCCGGCCTGCTGTTCCGCGCACTGCGGGCCCGCCAGGGCCAGGGTTCGGGTTCGGTGCCGGGGTCGCCGGGGGAGCCCTGGATCCTGGAGCAGGCGTTCCCGGCGGCCCGCGCCACGCCGCTGGTCACTGTCCTGGACGGGCACCCGCACACGCTGTCGTTCCTGGCCACCGTCAACCAGGTGCCGCACGCCGCCCTGGGGGTGGCGCAGTTCGGCCAGTCCGGGTCGATCGAGGACCTGTACCGCTACAACGGCATCGACACCGACAGCATCATCCGGGCCGCGCTAGATCTCCTGCCCTAGCCCAGCGGGCCTGCGTCGCCGTCCGGGCCCGGCCCGGAGGGAAACCACCTGGCCGCGGAGCGTATCAACGGCACCGCCTGTTCCTCCGAACAGACAGGGGCCTGGTCTCGCGCACCACACCAGAGATGGGGATCGATGCAGGACCACTACGACCTGGCCGTGGGCCGTCCGCTGAACGTCAGCCTGCTGGCCGGCTCCAAGGCCCATCACGCCTATTACGACCGGGCGGCATCGAGCGCGTCAGAGCTGACGGCCGACCAGTTCGCGGCGGGTTTCCCGCCCCGGCCGTCACTGAACCTCCACCTCTTCGGCGGCAAGACGATCGCCGACCTGGTCTTCGTCAACCACTACCTCGGCGGGCCCGCCGCCTGGGATCCGGCCGACATCGCCAGCATCGACGCGGCGCTGGCCAAGGCGATGAGCGACAGCGGCCTGCAATCGGTCATGCAGCAGTACTACGACCCGATCATCAGCTCCCGCATGCTGGCGTCGGCGGTGCTGCCCGATCCCGCGCCGGCCACGGTCTACAAGGACCAGGTGGAAGCGCTCGCAGCGCGGATCTACGGCGGCGGCGGCCTCGGCGACGCCGACCCGGCCAGTACCCTCATCAACGTCATGCTGCCCCGCGGGGTCATCCTGGTCGACGGCTTCTCGCCGGGTTTCACCCCGCCAGCGGGCCAGGAAGCCGAGCACGAGCGCCGCCAGCGCGCCGTCGTCAACGTCGACGACGACCAGGACGCCGACTCCCGCCGCGGCCTGGGCGGGTACCACGGATCAACGCACGTCACGTCAGGCGGCGCCGAGGTGGCCATTTACTACGCAGTCGGCGTCTACTCCGCCGGGAGCAACGGCATTCCCGCCTTCGACCAGCCCTGGAAGAACGTCGTCGCGACCTTCTACCACGAGCTCAACGAGGCCAGGACCGACCCCGACGTGGAAGACGCCATCCGGACCAACGACAGCGCCAAGCTCGGCTGGTACTCCGCCAAGGGCGGCGAGATCGGCGACATCCCGGTCAAGGAAGCCGCGACCCGCCTCGCCCTCGTCTTCCAGGAGGTCGAACTGGCCGACGGCTCCGGCACGGTGCCGGTCCAGCTGATGTGGTCGAACAAGGACGACGCCCCCGCCACCCACATCGCCGAGCCCTCAGCCACCCACGTTGCCTAGCCCTCAGCCACCAACGTTGCCTAGCCCTCAGCCACCCCACATCGCCTAGCCCCGCCACCCACGTTGCCCAGCCCCCGTCACCCACGTTGCCAGCCTCCCGTGTGCCGTCGCGCACCGTGCCCGGTGGTCCACGCCATGGACCACCGGGCACGCACCGTCCGCTGCGCCCCCCATGCCACGTGTTACTCAGCCGCCACGGCCTATCCCGTGGCCGCGCCCGGCGCGATCCGCCGCTGCAATCGGTCGCGCTCCGCCGCTGCAAACCTCAATAGTCACGCTAATCCCAGTGATGCCCTTGATGCACCCTTGTGGGAAGCAAGCGGAAATCAACGTGAAGGAGGATTCTGGCTGCGTGGAGGATCTGGGCCCCGGAGGGCTCTCGCTCACATCTCAGGGATGGTGGCGCTGGGCCGGTTGGCGTCGTGCCGGATATGACGGTTTTGCGAAGAAACGGGTATTTCTGCCGGGTGCGGCGCGGTCAGCGGCCTAGGGTGCGTGGGCCCCGCACCCCGATAGATGGGGTCAAGGGCCCACGCACCCCAGCCCAGGGGCCCGGCGGCGGCGGCATGCGGCCGTGCTCACCGGCCTCGTCGGGCGGCTTGCCGCCGTGCAGACCCCGCCACCGGCGGAGGAACCCGCGCCGCCAGGATCGGCAGGGCCGCCAGCTTCCGCCCAGGCGCCGTCCGGCTCCCGCTGAACGCTCGCCAGGTAGCGTAAGGGCCGCAGCACTGATCACAGCGCGGAGAACACCGGACGCGGAGAACACCGGACGCGGAGAACACCGGACGCGGAGAACACCGGACGCGGAGAACACCGGACGCGGAGAACACCGGACGCGGAGAACACCGAAGGCGGCGAGCAGCAGTGACAGCGAATACGCAGCGGACAGCCCAGACCCCCGACGGCCGGACCCTGGCCATCGAGGAGGCCGGGGATCCCGGCGGCCGGCCGGTGCTGGTGCATAACGGCACGCCGAACTCCCGGCATCTGTACGGCACCGCCGCCGCCGACGCCGCCGCCCGCGGCCTGCGCCTGATCGGGTACGACCGGCCCGGCTACGGCGGCTCGACGCCCCAGCCGGGCCGGACCGTGGCCGACTGCGCGGCTGACGTCCGGGCCATCTGCGCCGAACTCGGCATCGGCCGGCTGGCCATGTGGGGCATCTCCGGCGGCGGCCCGCACCTGCTCGCCTGCGCGGCGCTGCTGCCTGACCTGGTCACGGCCGCCGCCTCGCTCGCCTCGCTGGCCCCGGCGGACGCCGAGGGGCTCGACTGGTTCGACGGCATGGGCCAGGAGAACGTCGACGACTTCAAGCTGCTGAAAAGCGATCCGGACGCGGCCCGCGCCAAGCTGGAGAAGGACCGCGACCAGACCATAGCCGCCCGTGCCGGCGACCTGACCGAACTGCGGCAGACGCTGCTGACGCCGACCGACGCGGCCGCCCTGGCCGGCGAGTTCGCGGAGTATCTCGCCTGGACCGGCCGCGAGGGCCTGGCGCCGGGCGGCCAGGGGTGGTGGGATGACGGCGTGGCCCACGGCAGCCCGTGGGGGTTCGAGCTGTCCGCCATCCGCGTCCCCGTGCTGCTCATGCACGGCCGCCAGGACCAGTTCGTCCCGTTCGGGCACGGCCGCTGGCTCGCCGACCGCATCCCCGGCGTGCAGGCCAGGCTGCTCGACCACGACGGCCATCTCACCCTGCTGACCGACCGCATCGGCGAGGTGCACGCCTGGCTGGCCGATCATCTGTAACAGCAGCACCGAAGCGCACCAGGGAGCGCCGGGCATGGACAATGACACGGTTATCCGCTTGAGGCGTGTCGTCCTGAAGCTCGCGCGGCAGCTCAACGCCGCTTCCCGGGAAGAAGGCCTGACCCCGACCCAGGCCTCGGTACTGGGCATAACGACGATGCGCGGACCGCTCAGCCTGGCCGAGCTCACCGAAATCGAGGGCATCAACCCGACGATGCTTTCCCGCATCATCGGAAAGCTCGATTCCTACGACCTGATAAAGCGGCTGCGCGACCCCGATGATTTCCGCGCGGCCCGGGTGGAGGTCACGCCGAAAGGCCGGTCCGTCTACGAGCGGATCGCCGCGCAGCGCAGCGCGGTCATCTCCGAATCGGTGCGCGGCCTGCCCGCGAGCCAGCAGGCCGCGCTGCTCGCGGCGCTCCCGGCGCTGGAGAACCTGGCCGAGGACCTGCGGGACACTGTCCGGCGCGGCCCGGACCGGCTCCGGGACGCGACGCCGCCCGGCTGACCCGCGCAGCAGGCTCATTATCCCGAACGGGCCGGGTACCAGCCCCTCCGCAGCCCGCGAGCCGCCATCGCCATGTCCGAAAGCCGCCAGCTTGTCTCGGGGCCGGTGCCTAGCCTCGCTAGTGAAGACAGAATTTCGCTAGCAGTGAGGAACCGAGACGATGAGCGTCTACACGACGATGGAAAGCCCGGTGGGCGAGCTGCTCCTGGTCGGCCAGGAGTCCGCGGATCTTCGCAGCGGCGTGGCCCTGACCTCGGTATCGATGGACGGGCAGCGCGGCGCGCCGGCGGTGCGGGACGGCTGGCGCCGTGACCCGGCGGCGTTCACCGAGGTGATCCGGCAGCTCACGGAATACTTTTCCGGCCAGCGGACCGTCTTCAGGCTCGACCTGGCCCCGCGCGGGACCGAGTTCCAGCAGCGGGTCTGGCGCGCCCTGGACGCGGTCCGGTACGGCACGACCATCACCTACGGGAAGCTCGCCGCGCAACTCGGCGTGCCGCGCGACCGGGTCCAGGCGCTCGGCGCCGCCATCGGCGCCAACCCGCTGGCCATCATCCGGCCGTGCCACCGGGTCATCGGCTCGGACGGAGGCATGCGGGGCTACGCCGGCGGCGTGGCCCGCAAGCAGCAGCTGCTCGTCCACGAGGGCGCCCTGCTCGGTAACTCCCTGCTGGGAAACTCCCTGTGATCACCGCCGACTGGCAGGCCATCGCCGCCGAACTCGACGCCGGCGGCTGCGCCCGCACGCCCCGCCTGCTCGCCCCGGCCGCATGCCGCGAGCTGGCCGCCTTCTACGAGAAGCCGGAGCTGTTCCGCAGCACCATCGACATGGCCAGGCACCGGTTCGGCTCCGGCCAGTACCGGTACTTCACGCACGACCTCCCCGAACCCGTCCGGGAGCTGCGCGAGGCACTCTACCCGCACCTGCTGGTGATCGCCCGCGACTGGGCCGGCCGTCTCGGCCGGCCGGCCCCGTGGCCCGACACCCTGGGAGAGTGGCTGGAAATGTGCCACCAGGCCGGGCAGGGCAAGGGCGCGCAGATCCTGCTGCGCTATCAGGCCGGGGACTGGAACGCCCTGCACCGCGACGTCTTCGGCGACCTGGTCTTCCCGCTGCAGGTCGTGGTCGGCCTGGACGAGTACGGCACGGACTACACCGGCGGTGAGTTCCTCCTGGTCGAGCAGCGGCCGCGGGCGCAGTCCCGGGGCACCTGCGTCGCCCTGGAGCAGGGGCACGGCCTGATCTTCACCACCAGGGACCGGCCGGTGCGCAGCGCGCGCGGCTGGTCCGCCGGCCCCGTCCGGCACGGCGTCAGCACCGTCCGTTCCGGCCGTCGGCACGCCCTCGGCCTCGTCTTCCACGATGCCTGAGCCCGGCGGGCGTTGACTCGCCCGGGCTAGCCGCGACGAGCCGGCCGGCGGCGCCGGCCACAGCTCTAGGCGCTGATCAGCGCGGCGACGGCCGGGTGCCGGCGCATCTTGTCCAGGTAGCGGCTGCGGTTCGGGCCGATGCTGCCGACCGGGATGCCCAGCCGGGCGCTGATGTCGGCGTACGGAACCGGCGGGTCCGCGATGAGCAGGGAGATCAGCTGCTGGCCGTTCGGCGGCAGCTGGGCGAACGCAGCGCGCAGCGCGGCCTGGCGCTCGGCCGCGAGCAGTCCCTGGTCGGCCAGGCCGGCCCGCTCGTCCGGGAGGCTCTCCACGTCCCGGGCCCACGCGGACGCGTGTTGTCCCTGCGCCGCGCACAGCACCCGGAGGCACTCCCGCCGGGCGGTGGTGGCCAGCCAGCCGGGAAGCGCGGCCGGATCGCGGACCCGGTCCAGCTGGCCCACCAGCCGCAGCCAGACGCTCTGAGCCACGTCGTCGGCGTCGGCGCGGCCGAGCCGGTGCCTGCGGCAGATCGACCAGATGAGCGGGGCGTACCGCTCGACCAGGGCGTCCCACGCCTGCTTGTCGCCGTTCCTCGCCCAGGTCACGAGGTCGTTCACCGTCGGCTCGGCCGGGGCATCGGCCGAGCCGGGTGCTATCAGGGTGCAGGTTGCCTCAGCGGTCATGATCCGGTTCTCCTCAACGCGTGCCGAGTCATTGGTGACAGCCTCGGCGACCGCGCGTCCCGTCGTCATGGGGTACCCGTCACGATCCGACCGGGAAATATTCGCGGCGCCGCCGGGAGAACGGGCGGTGAATGTCCCTCGGACCCGGGACTGCTGTCCCAGGCCCGGGTCCCTGGCCGGTGTCCCTCAGACCCGGGACTGCTGTCCCAGGCCCGCGTCCCGGGCCTGGACGATGGCCTGGGCCCGGTCGGCGACCTGCAACTTGGTCAAGATGTTGGAGACGTGATTGCGCACCGTCTTCTGGCTCAGCCCCAGCTTGCTCGCGATCGCCATGTTGGCCCGGCCCTGGGCGACCAGGTCGAGCACCTCGCGTTCCCGGTCGGTCAGCTGCGGGAACACCGGAGCCGGGGCCGTGGGCGCGGTGAAGTAGGCGAGCATGCGGGCGGCCAGCTGCGATCCGAAAATGATCTCGCCGTTGGCGGCGGCCCGGACCGCGGCGCGGATCTGTTCCTGGTCGGCGCCCTTGAGCAGGTAACCGCGGGCGCCGGCCCGCAGCGCGGAGAAGATCGAGTCGTCGTCGTCGAACATGGTCAGCACGAGCACCTTGATGTGCGGGCTGTCGGCCACGATGCGGCGGGTGGCCTCGACGCCGTTAAGCCCGGGCATGTGCAGGTCCATGATGACCACGTCCGGCTGGGCGTCCCTGGCCAGCTCGACGGCTTCGGTCCCGCTGGTGGCGGCCCCGGCGAGCTCGGTGTCCGGCCCGTCGCTCAGCAGGGCCGTCAGGCCGTCGCGGAACAGCGGGTGATCGTCGGCGATCAGGACCCGGATCGATTCGGTCATGGTTCCTCCCGGGCGGGAAGGCGGGCGTTGATCCTGGTTCCGTGCGGAAGGCTGGCTTCGATCACCAGGTCCCCGCCGAGTTCGGTGACGCGCTCGCGCATCGACGCGATGCCGACGCCGGCCCGCCAGCCTTCCGCCAGGCCCACTCCGTCATCGCATATCTCCACGTCCAGGTCGCGATCCAGCCGTATCCGCACCGAGCACCGCGTGGCGTGCGCGTGCCTCGTCACGTTGGTCAGTGCTTCGGTCACGATCCGGTAGCAGGCCACCTCGGCCGCCGCGGACAGGTCGGTCAGGCCGTCGCCCGGCGCGTCCAGGGTAACGGTGAGCGCGGGTGCCTCGTACTGCAGCCGCCCGACCTCCTCGCGCAGCGAACCGACCAGGCCGAGTTCGTCGAGCGCGGGGGGTCGCAGCCCGTAGACGATACGGCGGACATCGGTCACAGCCCGCTGCGTCTCCGCCTTGAGCTTGCCCAGCAGCTCCTGCAGTTCCGGCTGCGCCGCGGACCGGGCCCGGGCGGTGTCCAGGCCCAGTGTCAGGCCGGCCAGCGTCGGGCCCAGCCCGTCGTGCAGGTCACGGCGCAGCCGCCGTCGCTCTTCTTCCCGCGCGGTGACCAGGCCCGCCCGGGACGCGTCAAGCGCCCGGCGCAGCGCCACGGCGTGCGTGGCGGGCCCGGCCTGACGGGCCAGGTCGGCCAGCAGCCGCTCCTCGTCCGGGCCTAGCTGCTCACCCGGGACCCGCGTGCCCACCAGGATCCGCCCGACGGTTTCCCGCTGGGAGGTGAGCGGGAACGCGGTCACCTGCGACGGGGTCTCGCCGTACGCGGCCGCAGGGCTCCACCCGTCGCCGAGCCGCAGCTCGAGGGCAGCGTACGGCAGCCGCAGGCTGTCCGCGATGGTCTTGACCACGGAATTGAGCGCCGCTTCGGTGTCGGCGGCCACCTCGACGCGGCGGCCGAGCCGGGCCAGCGCCTCGTAGGGCACGCCCCGGTCGCCGTAGAACAGCCGGTCCACCCGGCGCTGCACCCTGTCGTGCAGCGGCCACAACGCCGCGGCGGCCAGCACGGTGGCGATCACCTGCACGACCAGGCCTTTTCCCTGCACCCCGAACAGCGAACGGGCCGCTAGGACCACGCCCAGGTAGACCGCGGCCATCCCCGCGGTCAGCGACCCGTAGAGCACCGCCCGGTTCAGCAGGATGTCGATCTCGTACAGCTTGTGCCGCAGGACCGCGATCCCGATGGCCACCGGCATCAAGATGCCTGCCAGCACTCCCATGCCCAGGCTCAGCGTGCCCGGACCGACCAGGGTCGCGACAAGAGAGGCAATCGCTACCGGCAGCACGGCCAGGAACCACTTGAGCTGCTGGCGTCCCACCCGGTCCGCCCGCCGCCAGCGCACCGTCACGCTCGCCGCCGCCCCCACGCCGGCTACCAGCCCGCATGCTATGGACAGGACCTGGAACACCTGGAACAGCGTCTCAAACCGTGGTAGCACGTACGGGTTCGACAGATGGCCGAACAGGACGCCGAGGGCAGGCCGCCACCGCGGCGACACCAGCTTCCCCTCGGGAAAGACCAGCAGCAGGACCATACCGCCCAGCGCAGTACCCGGCACGTACGCCCACGTGTTCACCCACAGCATCGCGGTCGAGAACGGCAGCGAACCGGGTGGGTGCACCAGGCCGTACCGTACGTACGCGTACGGCACCACGCTGATCGCGTCGGCCAGCCCGGCCAGGCAGAGCAGCGGCCCCATCGGATGACCGGGCCGCCGGGCCAGCAGCACGCACCCCATCGACGCGTAGGCGAGAGGTGCTAGCGCCAGGAACCCGGACACGTCGCGGCTGAGGCCGGCCAGCACCGCCGCCGCGAGCGCCAGGATCGTCGTGATCACGGCAGCCGCCCACGCCAGCCCGGCCGCTGATATCAGCCGCCGGGCCGGTTCCACCGCAACCGGCCGTTCCTGAAGGCCCAGACTCACATTCCTACGATGGGGCCTTTTGGTCCCGCTGTCACGGGACGAGTGTCCCGGGCCGCCCAGGACGATTCGGCCCAGCTCGGCGCGGCGGGGTGCAGCACGTGCGCTCAGGGCGCCGCCACGGCGCGCAGCAGGAAGCTGACCAGCTGGGCGGCGTAGGTCCCGGTGTTGCGGGCCAGGTCGGCCCGGCGGTCGGCCGGGGTCACCAGCGCGTGCATCATGGCGCCGCCGATGAGCGTGTCCAGCAGCAGCGTGACCGATGTGTCCGGGGCGATCTCGCCGCGGCCGATGCCGCGGCGCACGATGGCCCGGGCGGCGAGGACCTGGGCGCGCCGCATCTGTGCGTAGTGCTCGGCCACGCCCGGGATGGCGGCGGCCTCGAGCGCGACCCGGAGCGCGACCCGGCTGGCGTCGCCCGCGTAGATGTCGAGCATCTGGTCCGCCAGCTCGACCAGGTCACCGCGCAGCGTGCCGGTGTCCACGTCGGCGACCCGGGCCAGGCGCCAGGTCACCGCGTCGGTCAGCAGCGCCTCCTTGCTGCTCCACCGCAGGTACAGCGAGGCCTTCCCGACGCCGGCCCGGCGGGCCACCGCCTCCATCGCGAAGCCGGCCCAGCCGGCGTCGGCGAACAGGTCGAGCGCGGCCTGGGCGATGCGCCGGTCCACCCCCGGATCGCGCGGGCGTCCGGGCGTCACGTGCGTCGCGCTCACCGCGTTTTCCCCTCGGCGCTGTGTTCCTGACCGGTGCTGTGTTCCTGAACGTTTACCGTCTAGGATTATGCCATGCCTACCGAGATCACCGGCGAGCGGCTGACTAGCCTGTTCCGCCCGCGCAGCGTCGCGCTGGTGGGCGCGTCGGACAAGTCGACGTTCTCCATGCTGGCCTACCGCAACCTGGTCGAGTTCGGGTTCGGGGCGCACACGTACCTGGTCAGCCGGCGGGGTGTGCCGACGCACGGGCAGCCCACCGTGACCTCGTGCGCGCAGATCGGCGAACCGGTCGACGTGGCCTACCTGATGGTGCCGCAGGCGGGCATGCTCGAGGCCCTCGACGACGCCGCGGCCGCGGGGATCCGCAACGCATGCGTGCTGTCGTCGGGCTACGCCGAGGCCGGGGAGGCCGGCCGCGCGGCCCAGGCGGCCCTCGCCGCCCACGCCGCCTCCCTCGGCATGGTGCTGCTCGGCCCGAACCATCTCGGCTTCGCCAACTTCACCGACGGCGTGCCGGTCTGCTCCATCCCCGGCCTGCCCACCCAGAGCGGCCCGGTGGCGCTGCTGTCGCAGAGCGGCGCCAGCTCCTCGGCCATGGTGGACTTCGCCACGATGGTCAACGTCGGCCTGTCGTACCTGGTCACGCTGGGCAACGAGGCGATGATCACCGCCGGGCACGTGCTCGACTTCCTGGTCGACGACCCGGGCACCCGGGCCGTCGCCGTCTTCATGGAGACGGTGCGCGACCCGGAGGCGTTCCGCCGTGCCGCGCGGCGGGCCGCCGAGGCGGGCAAGGCCATCGTGGTGCTCAAGGCCGGCAGCAGCGCGCTGTCCGCCCGCACCGCGGCCGCGCACACCGGCGCACTCGTCGGCGACGACCGGGTCATCGACGCGGTCTTCGCCGACCTGGGCATCATCCGGGTCGACTCGATCGAGGACATGCTTATCACCGCCGGAGCCGCCGCCGCGCTCGGCCGGCTCGAACGGCCAGGGATCGGCATCGTCTCGATCTCCGGCGGCGCCTGCGACATCGTCGCCGACCGGGCCGATGAACTCGACGCCGCCCTCCCCGAGCTGGCCCCGTCCACCCGCGACGCGCTCGCCGCGATCATGCCCGCGTACGGGACAGTGCAGAATCCGCTCGACGTCACCGGCGCGGCCGTCATCGACCCGACGATCTTCACCCGGTCGATCGAGGTCATGTCCGCCGACCCGTCGATCGGCGTCGTCGGCATCATCAACGGCGTCCCGTGGGTGGACACCGGCCGGCCCTACATGGGGCAGATGTTCGTGGACGCGATCGGCGCCGGCATGCAGGCCGCGTCCGGCCCGACCGCGTACATCAACCAGGTCATGCAGCCGGTGACGGACTTCACCCGCGCGTCGATGGCCCGCGGCCGGGTCCCGTACGTCATCCCCGGGCTGCGCCAGGCCGTGGTCGCGCTGCGCAAC
>WNGR01008235.1_pt1 | contig 11022 bp, 12 predicted proteins | sample 5407581 | NCBI WGS metagenome assembly WNGR01 (sample SAMN13153383, study PRJNA577476) | soil metagenome | isolation source: 80 cm soil or saprolite under Garry oak tree replicate 2 | place: USA:California | collected 2016-06-15 | reverse complement strand
GTCAGGGGCAGCAAAATTCCCTTGAGGACCGGCGAACCTCAATACTTCAGTGCCGAGAGCTCCTCTCGCGCGGCACGGCTGAAGTCGCGCAACAGATCCAGCCTGCCCCTGTCGATCTCCTAATGCAGCTCCAAGATGGTCTTGTTGGGCGAAAAGCAGATGTCAACGATTGTCCGAAAGGCGGCCTCGGCTTTTTCTGCGATACCGGGGGACGAAATGACGCGCATGCTGCTGATGAGCGCGTAGGCTCCGATGACCATCGGGATCTCCACCGCAGTGTTCACCAGCGCGTTGCCGTAGAGCTTCGAGGCCTCTTCGATGAACTGTTTATAGACCTTGTGCCGGGTCGTCCGGCCCCGTGCCGTGAGCGCCGTCGGATCTGGCCCCTCTGGGTCATCCACGTCACCGCCAAAGTGGTGAGGCCCCCGATCAGGACCCAGCGAGCGCGGCAAGCGTGGGTTCAAAGCGCGACCGTCATGGCACGTCCGCTGGACCGGCCAGCTCGGTCCGAACGCTTTGCCTCATCGGTTCACACATCCGCGCGATCACGCCGTTGGCATCGTCGAGGACGCCCTCGACTTGCCGCAGATCGACGTCCCGCTGCGAGCCCGATAGGCACCGCTCGAACACTTAGCGCACTCTGGTCACCGCGGCCACGTGCCGGCGATACGCCGCGCATTGCTGGTCTTGCGGCGCATGCTGAACGCCGCGCACGTGCGGAACCGATTTGATCAAGGTGACGTCGGTCGTGCCGAGCTCGCGCTGGCATGAGGATGGGCCGGCTCCCGCCGGAAGGGCGCATAGCAGCCATCCCATGGCGACGGCAGCCCGCATCATCCCCGATCGTCGCCGGCTGCGTTGTTCTGCCTGCTTCATGGTATCCAGCCGGCGCCGACCGCTTCCGATTGGAGTTCAAGCCGCGGCATCCGAAGCGGTGCATTCAATCGAGTTCTGGGGAAGCGAGCCATCGCGCGGTTGGGTTTGCAGACAATGCAGCATGACCGCGGCGCATGGGGATCGTAATGTGGACCCAAGTCGCTCGGCGAGTACGAGCACTTCCTGCAGAGCATGACGGTGTAGTTCACTTTCGCTACGCGTCGTTCTGTTGGGACACGCTGGCGAGCCAAGGAAACCAAAGGTTTCAGAGCTTGACCCAGTAGACCATCAACGCTTTCGGTGCCGACCGGCTCAGCATGATGCAATCCTGTCTCTGCTGTAGCTTGACGACTTGTGGGCCACCAAACAACGCCTGCTTGCTACGTGACAAGTTGTTAGCTTAAACCGCGCGCTGGGCCGAATGAATGCTGGCAAATGTCCCTGAATCGTCGCAAATCCCGACAGCACACCTTCCCTAAAGCTGCGACCGGTTCCTTCGAACGAGAAACCGGCCGTGTGCAGAACAATGTCGACTAGTGAAAGCCTTTAATCAGCTCGTGCCGATCGCTGTGCGATCCGTTCCGTCCACCAGCGGCCTATGGCGCCAAACCATCTGCGGCCAGTCGTTTCGGGTCCGGGTATTTGCTTTATGACGCTCCTCCCGAAATCCTCGGGATCTGTTGCCCCTCGGGTGTGAGCGGCATCATCGCACCGGCTATTGGCGACAAATTGCGTCTTGCTGTCTCCAAACCTTGATACCAAGCCATCAACGAAGCCAAGCACACCATCGAGAGGATGCCTGATGCGCTGACCACGATCTCGGCAACGATGCCGTGCGCCCACTCGAACAGGATGACGTGCGCTGCGAACGACAGGAGTACTCCGGCGCAGAAGATCTCGAGTGAGTGCTGCCCGCATAGGATAGCTTGGCGGAACACGGGCGCTTGCCAAGCGACCCATTCACGCGGAACGAAACGCAGGACAATGAGCGTGAGCGCCAGGAAATGCAGGAGCCGAAATGGATGCAAGTCGGTCTTGTCTATCGGATGGTTGATGATCCACTGCGTCAGCCAGAACGGCTGGATCGCCGCGAAGGACCGCGAGTGCCAGCCCATTGCAATGAAGAACGCCACCACGACGCAGATCGCGGCGGCGACGATGACGATGCGGGATTCGGTCACGCCCCGCAGGCGCTCTGCGCCACCCGCCGCGCACCAAGCCCCGAGCACGAACAGGAACTGCCAGGCGAACGGATTGAAATACCAGAGCCCGTCCGGATAAGCCGAAAGATTCCAGCCGAACAGCCATACGCATGCATAGAGGGCCGCCGATCCGGCAAGAACCAAGTTCGGCGCGCGCTGCAGGAGCCAGAGGGTCGGCGGGAAAGCGCCGAGCACGAGGATGTAGACGGGGAGCACATCGAGATCCACCGGCTTGAAGTGCAGCAGCAATGCTTGGGCCATCGCGGTCCCAGGATCGCGAAAGAACATCGACGTATTGGTGTAGTTCTCGAAATTGGGAGCGCCAAATTTCGCGGCGGCATATCCCACCTCCGCAACGTAAAAGGCGAACAGGAGCAGATGGGCGACATAGATCTGCCAAACGCGGCGCAGAATCCGGGCGCTGCCGACCGCGAAACCCTGCTGCCACATCTTGCGGCCGTAGACCAAGGAAGCCGTGTACCCGGAAACAAAGATGAAGATCTCCGCCGCATCGCTGAAACCGTAATTGCGGATGGTGACCCAGCTGGCGACATCGATCACGCGATGCGAGGGAATGTGGTCGAGGAAGATCATCCAAAGCGACAATCCTCGAAAGAAATCCAGCCGAAGATCACGCTTCATCGCGGCACCGAATCTCAAGAGCCATCCACGTTTTATATTGGCGTGCGACCGCGCTTTTCGACGCCCGCGCCCGCGTGACTGAGGTCGGAACCGACTAACAGCCGCGGCAAATATTGAGCTGCTTGTCGAGATCGCGTTGATTCTGCGTGACAGCCCTGGATTTCTTAGGGTCGTGTCGCAGGGACGGGAACGCCAATGGACCTAGAAGACCTGACGGCGCCAATGACGCCGATTCTGCCATGGCAGTCGCTCACAATTGCCATGGGATTACGCCCAGGATCCAGCACAGCACGCCGATAATGCCCATCACCAACAACCACCAATTGTCACCAATCGGCGTCATGCCTTACTCCTCTTGGATACTGGTGATCAGCAGGAAGATCACAGTCGCTTGATCATCTGCTCGCGGACCATGGGCGCCTCCAGAGTCAGCCGCGGCATCCTGCGTGCGAAAAAGCCGCGTTATCTGATCTCAAGTTAGGCGACTTCATGCATCTCTTCGACTTAAGAGGCGCAAGAGGGTGCAAATGATCACAAAGAAGTCAGGGCGGCAGCAAATTCCCGGCGATCGGCGACACGGATCGGTGAACCTCAATACTTCAGTGCCGACATCTCCTCTCGCGCGGCACTGCTGAAGTCACGCAAGAGATCCAGTTTACCTGTGTCTCCGCGGGTCATTCGCCACGATTTGCTGGTATTTGCACTGCTTCACTCGCGCCGGCGCGCCGTCTCGTATACCAATTTGCCTCGCGCAGACAGGCGGCTTGCGCACGTGCTTGGCATCCCGGCGTGCTCCCCCGCTTCCTCCCCCCGCCGGGCTCGCCGGTGGCCGGTCCGTCCCCCCGAGGACCGGCCGCCCCTCCTCTGGGACGACGGAGGACGACGCTGATCGCATGTGTATGAACACTCTCTAATCCGGCGAACGTCACAAGCGACCGAACCGAGCTATGATGGCAGCAAGTGTTTCGACGCCCCTCCCAGGCACGTCGCCGCGATCCGCGCGGGCGGCACCGGTTCGCTGGGCGGACAATCCCGCTGTCGTCGCCGTCGTATTCGCGCTGAAAACCTTCTTGGCCGGCCTCCTTGCCTTATTCCTCGCGTTCTGGCTCGCGCTCGACCAACCAAGGTGGGCGCGCATCCGTTCGAGTTAAGAGGTGAAAGACGATGCAAATGGTCGCAAAGAACCCGCGAGTGGCAGCACAATTACGTGACGCGCCGACAGCATGGATGGGCGAGTCTCAATGCTTCAGCGCCGACAGCTCCTCTCGCGCGGCGTTGCTGAAGTCGCGCAGGAGATCCAGCTTGTCCCTGTTGATCTCCTCATGCAGCTCGGCGATGGTCTTGTTGGGCGAAAAGTAAATGTCGACGATGGTCCGCAGGACGACCTCGGCTTTGTCGACGATTCCAGAGGTCGAAATGACGCGCATCCGGTTGACGAGCGCGGAGGTGCCGATGAGCATCGGGATATCGACCGCACTGTGCATCAGCGCGTCGCCGTAGAGCTTCGAGGCCTCCTCGATGAATTTCCTGTAGAGCTTTTGCCGGACGGTCAGGTCCCGTGTCGTGAGCGCCGCCCGGGCCTGGACCCGCTGGGTCATCAACGTCACTGCCAGCGTGGTTAGGCCTCCGATCGCGGAACCGGCGAGCGCGGCAAGCGCGGGTTCAAGCGGAACCGTCATGGCGCGCCCTCCAGATCCACCGACTTAGGTCGAACTCTTCGCTTCATCGCTCGCACACCCGCGCGATCACGCCGTTGGCGTCATCGAGGGCGCCCTCGAGTTGCTGCAGATCGGCGTCCCTGTTCGCGCCCGAAAGACATCGCTCAAATACCCCTCGGACTTTGCTCACGGTAGCGACGTGCTGGCGATAGGCCGCGCATTGCCGGTCTTCCGGCGCATGCTCAACGTCGCGCAGGTGCAGAACAGACTTGATCAAGGTGATGTCGGTGGTGCCGAGCTCGCGCTGGCACGACGATGGGGCGGCTCCCGCCGGAAGGCTGCACAGCAGCCATCCAGCGGAGATTGCAACCCGCAGTATCGCGGATCGTCGCCAGCTGTTCTGTTCCGCTCGTTTCATGACGGTGTAGTTCATTTTCGCTCAGCGTCGTTCTGCCGAGACATGACGGCGACCCAAGGGAACCAGAGGTTCGCCAGCTTGAACCAGTAGACCGTCCACGCTTTCAGTGCCGACCGGCTCAGCATCATGGAATCCTATCCGTGCTGCGGCTGGATGGCCTGCAGGTCACCAAACAACGACATGCTCTCTACATGCCAAGTTGTTAGCTCGAGCCGCGCGCCGAGGCGAATGAATGCCGGCAAATGACCCTGAATCGTCGCAAATCCTGAGGGCAGCTCATCGGCTTAAAGCCTCAGCCGGTTCCTTCAAACGGGCCGCGGACAGTGTGTTACGACGGCGGTCGATGCAAATGGCATCCGCATTCGCCACGATTTGCCGAGATTTGGAATGCTTCACTCGCACCGGCGCGCCTTGTCGCGTACCGATTTGGCCACGAAGACGGGCGGCATTCGCAAGTGCTTGGCGCACCCGGCGCGCTCCCCCTCGTCGTCCCACGCCGGGCTAGCCGGCGGCCGGTCCCTTTCCCCCGAGGACCGGCCGCCCCCTCCGCCGGGACGATGGACGACGGCGTTATGATGACAGCGAGCGTTTCGACGACCATTGCAGGCATGCCGCCGCGCCTCGCGCCGGCGGCACCGGTTCGCTGGGCGGACAATCCCGCTGTCGTCGCCGTCGTATTCGCGATCAAAGCCTTTTTGGCCGGCCTCCTTGCCCTCTTCATCGCTTTCTGGCTTGGGCTCGACGAACCCAGGTGGGCGCTGCTCACCGTGTTCATCGTTTCCCAGCCCGATAGCGGCCTCGTGCTCGCCAAAGGGTTCTACCGCATCCTCGGCACGATAGCCGGGGTGCTGGTGTCGATCGCGCTGGTGTTCGGGCTGTCCCAGTCGGGCGAACTCTTCCTCGCTGCCTTGGCGCTGTGGATCGGGCTGTGCAATTTCGCGGCGGCCGCGCTGCGCAACTTCGCTTCTTATGGATTTCTGCTGGCCGGCTACACGGTTGCCGTCATCGGCATATCGGCCGCCCTCAATCCGGATCAAGCCTTCCCGCTTTTGTTGGCGCGATTCACCGAGATCGTTCTCGGAATTGTATGCGCGTCACTCGTCAGCCGAATGGTGTTTCCGCGCGACCTCATGCCGAAGCTCGTCGGCCTGGTTGAGGCGCTGCGCCGCGGCGCCGAACGCCTTGCCGCAGCCGTCAGGCGCGTCGATTGGCAGGACCGCGCCGGCGAACGCCGGCAATTCCTCACCGACTTCGCGGCGGTCGAGACGACGCGCGCGTCCGCCTATTTTGAAAGCCCCGAGGCCCGGGCCTGCAACGGCGCGCTTCGGCAGCTGGTGGGCGCGGCCCTGCACGTGAGCGCCGTCGCCGAGGCCACGGCCGGCCGAACGGGCTCGCGACTCGCTGCTGATGTTCCGCAAATCGCCGACCTGATCCGTGCGGCGCCGGACACGCCGCGTGGAAATGGCGAAGTCGTGTCCCGCATCGTTGATGCGGTGGATGCGCGCGCGCTCGCCGAAGCGGTGGTTCGCCTTCGCGCGGCTGCCGCGGCTTTCGACCAAGGCACGGCCGCCGACGACGATGCCGGCCGCGGTTTCTGGTCGGATCCGGTGGCGGCGGCCCTGACCGGAATTCGCTCCGCCCTCGTCGTCGCGGTTGCTTCGGCATTCTGGATCGTCACCGCATGGCCGAACGGTGCGATCGCGGTGATCGTCGCCGCCACCATGTGCAGCTTGTTCGGTGACCTGGAGCAACCGGTCAAAATCAGTCTCGCTCTCGTCGCAACCCTGCTGATTGCATTCATCCCGGTGTTCGGGACGGTGTACGGGCTGCTGCCGATGGCGACCGACTTCGTCTCCATGTCGGTGGCGCTCGCCCCCCTGCTGCTGGCATGCGGCGTCATCATTGCGCGCCTGCCTCTCGGCCTCTTTCCCGTCGCGTATTTCACAGTCGGGTCCAATATCGACAACGTGATGAATTACGATCTCTCCGCGTTCCTCAACACCTCGATTGCCATTCTCATGGGGATGGGCTTCGCGCTGGTGCTGTTTGCCGTATTCTTTCCGGAGACGCCGCGGCGGATAGGTAACCGGTTTCACCGTCAGTTGCTGGTCCGGCTCGGCCGGCTGTGCAGTGCGGAGCACCCCACGGTGGCGGATCATGAGCGCGCTCTCTACGAACGGCTCGCCGCAACGATCGTCCGCCTCAAGAATGAACCGGCGGCAGCGCGCGCCTGCATTGCCGGCGCCATCGTCGCGCTGTCGGTCTCCCGCGCGGTCGAGGAGCTGAGGACGGCCATCGCGACCGGCCGGCTTCCCGCCGCGATGACCTCGGGAATTTCACGGCTGCTCACAGCTGCCTCGCCGGGTTTTCTGCATCCGTCCCGCCGGCAGATCGTCAAGACCGCCTGGGACGCGCGCGCGCTGCGCCGCCGGGCGCTCGCCTTGGCCCGCTCCGTGGAGGACGATCAGGAAAGCGAGGCGCTCCTCGCCGCGCTCGCCGGCTGCGAGGTCCTCCGCTCGAGCCTGCTGAAAGCACCGCTGCTGTTGCGGGAGGTCTTGGATGCTCGCTGATGTAGACATCCTCGGCGCCTTCGTACCGGCCATCGCGATCTGGCTGTTCGTCTCGCTCGTCATCTTCATCGTTCCCGACGTTCTGCTCACGAGGGCGGGCTTCTATCGGTTGTTTTGGCATCCCGCGCTGGTTCGAACGTCGCTGTTCGTCTGCTGGTTCTGCGCGGGCGGCCTCGCCTCCGTGACCATGTGAGAAGGGAAAGACCATGTATATGGCGGTTCGCGTGTTCCTCACCCTCGTCGTCGTGGCCGCCGCCGTATTTCTCGGCTACGAGATGGCGTCCTATTATCTCTACTCGCCGTGGACCCGGGATGCCCGCATCCGCGCCGACGTCGTCACCGTTGCGCCCGACGTATCCGGCTACGTCACCGATGTGAACGTGCGCAATAATCAATTCGTGAGAAAAGGCGACATCCTGTTCAAGATCGAGCAGGACCGGTATCGCCTGGCGCTCGCCAATGCCGAGGCCTCTCTCGCCGTGCAATACGCGCAGCGGGAAATGCTGCATCAGCAGTTCGAGCGTCGGGCCAAACTGACCCTGGGGCTCAGCATTACCGCCGAGAATCTCGACAACGCGCGGCGGCAGTTCGAATCGGCCGCCGCCAACCATAAGCAGGCGACCGCCGCACGCGACGTTGCGGCGCTCAATCTCGAGCGCACCGAAGTGCGGGCGCCCGTCAACGGCTTCGTGACGAACCTCAACAACCTCGCACCGGGCGTCTATGCGTCCCAGGGAAAGGGCGTCATGGCCCTGATTGACAGCGACTCCTATCGCGTCGACGCTTATTTCGAGGAAACAAAGATTCCACGCATTGTTCCCGGCTCTCTCGTGCAGATCCGCTTGATGGACGGCGCCGGCACCCTGCAGGGACAGGTCGATGGCATCGCGCGCGGCATCACCGACCCGGACAACAAGGACGGCCCCGAGCTGCTCGCCAGCGTCAACCCAAACTTCACATGGGTGAGGCTGGCGCAGCGCATACCCGTCCGCATTCGTTTGACCGAGGTTCCGCCCAACGTCCTCATCAGCGCGGGGATGACTTGCACGGTGATCGTGAAAGACGGCGCCGCTCCTCAGATCGGCACCAAACTCAAGCGGCTTGTGTCGGCAGTTCTTGACACGTCCAAAGTTTCCGACCGTTGAGCCAATCCGCACGGAGTTCCCACCGCATGACCTACGAGCATTTCTTTGCTGATGCGCTCGCCCGCCTGCACGAGGAGCGGCGCTACCGCGTGTTCGCCGATCTCGAGCGCATCGCCGGGCGTTTTCCGCACGCGACGTGGCATTCCCCGGACGGCCCGCGTCCGGTCGTGATCTGGTGCTCGAACGACTACCTCGGCATGGGCCAGCACCCCAAGGTGATCGGCGCCATGATCGAGACCGCGACGCGCATGGGCGCGGGCGCCGGCGGCACCCGCAACATTTCCGGAACCAATCACCCCCTGGTCGAGTTGGAGCGCGAGCTCGCCGACTTGCACGGCAAGGAAGCCGCGCTGGTCTTCACCTCGGGCTACATCTCCAACGAGACCGGCATCGCCACCATCGCCAAGCTGATGCCGAACTGCCTGATCCTGTCGGATGCGTGGAACCACAACTCGATGATCGAGGGCGTGCGCCGCGCCGGCACGGAAAGGAAAATCTGGCGCCACAACGACGTAGGCCACCTCGAGGAGCTGCTGGCGGCGCAGCCCAAAGAGCGGCCCAAGCTGATCGTGTTCGAGGGGCTCTATTCGATGGACGGCGACACGTCGCCGGTCGGCTGCATCTGCGACCTTGCCGAGCGCTACGGCGCCATGACCTATATCGACGAGGTGCATTCCGCCGGCATGTACGGCCCGGCCGGCGCCGGGATTGCCGCGCGAGAGGGCGTCATGGAGCGCGTCGACGTGGTCGAGGGCACGCTCGCCAAGGCGTTCGGCTGCCTCGGCGGCTACATCGCCGCGAGCGCCAATATCATCGACGCGGTGCGTTCCTATGCGCCGGGCTTCATCTTCACCACCGCGCTGCCGCCGGCGGTCTGCGCGGCCGCCAGCGCGGCGATCCGGCACCTGAAAACCTCGCAATGGGAGCGCGACCGGCACCAGGATCGCGCGGCACGAGTAAAGGCGGTGCTCGGAGTGTCCGGCCTGCCGGTGATGTCCAACGACACACACATCGTGCCCGTGATGGTGGGCGATCCGGACAAGTGCAAGGACGCAAGCGATCTTCTGCTGGCCGAGCACGCGATCTACATCCAGCCGATCAACTATCCGACCGTCCCGCGCGGCACCGAGCGCCTGCGCATCACGCCCACGCCCTATCACGAGGACGCGCTGATCGACGCACTCGCCGAAGCGCTGGTCGATGTGTGGGGGCGCCTCGGGTTGCGGCTCCAATATCGCGCGCTCGCAGCAGAGTGACTGCCCTGGCTAACCCAACCATGAGGACGCAGGCGGACGATGCCCGTTTCGTTGCCGTATTCGCGCTCGCGCTGGAGCACGCGGGTGGGTATACGCCGGAGGAAGCAAAGCGGGTGGCAGGGACGCTGCTGCCGGACATGCTGTTCTACGACCCCACGCGCCCGGCGTCCTTCCCGAGCAATGGCTGGACGCTCACCGACGACGCCGGTGATGCCTTCTTGGCTGTCCTCACAAAGGGGAAGGTGAGAGGGACAAAGTAGGGGCCCACGGCGATCTGCTTGCCTGTTGATAGCTTTTTGTTCCGAGGCGATTTTCCGCCGCCGCTCGGATTCTGAGTTCCCCTATGCATTCCGATGAAGCTGTTCGTGTCGCGCGACAGGAGCCGCCTCAACCCAAGGCACAACCAAGCCCAACCTAAGTATAAGCGGCTCGACCCAAGACGTTATGCGGATCAACCTCCGTAGGATCGACTTGTCGGCATTCGCTGAACTAGCATCCTTGGCAGCCGATCAACAAAGCGGCGACTGGGCCGCCGGTAGGGCGCCACGGTGGAAAAGGCAGTGCCGTTCCCGGTCCCGCTTTTGATCGGTGCCACTTCCGCGAACGGAGGTTCGAATGACGGCGCTCTCAGATTCGTATGTCTTGAAGGTGCTGCTAGCCCCCCGCACGCCGGCGCGCGGTCTCGACGCGGTCGCCCGGCGCTGGCGCAAGATGCTCGATCCGTACCGGCCCGAGCTGCACTACATGCGTGGCCCCGGACCGAAATGGCGGGAAAAGCGCGCACACGGAACCGCACGTTAGCTGCGCCCGCATCAGCTAGGCGCGTTGTGCCTTGTCACACAAGGGCCCGCGCAGCACCTGCGGCATACAATACAGGGCACCTCCGTAGGATCGAACAGGCCGCCTGAGGCGGATTAATCTAGGCGGATTGAGAACGGGCGCTGCCGCGCATGGAGAGATCTCATGCGCTCCTCGATCGAGCGGAAGATCGGGACATGCGGCGTCATTGGGGCCGCCTAGCCGCGGCTGCAATCGTCGAACGGACGCGCCTCTATTTCGATGAAGGGCGAATTCAGGGAGGACCAGCCTGCCTCGACCGGCTCGAGCGGCTGGCGGCGCAATATCCCGTAACCACGCGCTGCGCCTGGTCCGAAAATTCATCGCTACGCCCTTCTGGCGCGGGCCTATTTCGCCTCCTAATTGTCCCGGCGCCTCAGGCCGGCCAGCGGGCCGCCACCGCCGCGTCTGCCAGCAG
>WNGR01008233.1_pt1 | contig 11022 bp, 7 predicted proteins | sample 5407581 | NCBI WGS metagenome assembly WNGR01 (sample SAMN13153383, study PRJNA577476) | soil metagenome | isolation source: 80 cm soil or saprolite under Garry oak tree replicate 2 | place: USA:California | collected 2016-06-15 | reverse complement strand
TTCTCACCAGTGCGATCATCGCCATGGACGGCCTTGACCGCGGCCGGAACACCGCCACGATGACGCTCACCGGGCTGGCGGACGTGCGGCTGTGGGACGTGGACGACCCGGCGCTGTGCGAGGTGCGGGTCACGCTGAGCGTCGACGGCCAGCCGGTGCACGACCACACGGTGCGCACCGGCGTCCGCGACGCGGTGTTCACCGAGAGCGGCTTCTTCCTCAACGGCCGGCGCCGCAAGCTGTTCGGCCTCAACCGGCACCAGTGGTATCCGTTCGTCGGCGGCGCCATGCCCGACCGCGTGCAGCGCAAGGACGTGGCGATCCTGCGCGACGAGCTGAACTGCAACATGGTCCGCTGCTCGCACTACCCGCAGTCCCCCGCGTTCCTCGACGCGTGTGACGAACTGGGCCTGATGGTGTGGGAGGAGGTCCCCGGCTGGGACTTCGTCGGCGACGCGACCTGGCGCGACCGGGTGGTGGACAACGTGCGATCCATGGTGACGCGCGACCGCAACCACCCGTCGATCATCGTGTGGGGCACCCGGATCAACGAGTCGCTCGGCCAGCTCACGCTCTACGGCCACACCGACGAGCTGGCCAGACAGCTGGACCCGTCGCGGCCGTGCAGCGGCGCGGTCGCCGGGAGCCGCGGCTACACGTCGCCGCTGTACCCGCCGCGAACCACGGGCTCGTCGGTGTTCGCGTTCAACGACTACAGCCGACTCACCGCACCCGACGCGCCGCCGACGCTACGGCCGCCGCGCAGCGGGGTGGCGTACCTGGTGAGCGAGGCGGTCGGCGCGGTCATCGGCAATCCGTCCTACCGGCGGACCGATCCCGTTGCGGTGCAACAACATCAGGCCACGCTGCACGCCTGGGTGCACGAGCGCGCCGCGGCCGACGACCGGTACTGCGGGCTGCTGGCCTGGTGCGGTTTCGACTACGCGTCGGGCTGGCACCGGTCGGTGAACGGCGTGAAATACCCCGGTGTCGTGGACTTCTTCCGGATTCCCAAGCTGGGCGCCGCGTTCTACCGCGCGCAGGTCGAGCCGGCGAAACGGGTGGTGATCGAGCCGGCGTTCTACTGGGACTTCGGCCCCGGTTCGCCGCCGACCGGGCCGGGCGCGTCGGTCATCTGGTCCAACTGCGACCGGTTGAAGGTGTACCTGGACGGCCGGCTGGTGGCCAACGCGCGGCCGGACCGACGCGGCTTCCCGCGCCTGGCCTACCCGCCGTTCCTGGTCAACCTGGCCGTGCGGGCCGGACACCGGCCGGAACTGCGGATCGACGGCTACCTGGGCAACAAACTGGCGCTGCGCCGGCTGTTCAGCCCGGACCCCACGACCGACGTGCTGGCCTGCGTCGCCGACGACCCGACGCTGGTCGCCGACGGCCAGGACGCCACCCGGATCGAGGTGCGGGCGCTGGACAAGTACGGCGCCGCCCGGCCCTACGTCGAAGGCGAGCTGACCTTCGGCATGAACGGGCCGGGCGTGCTGATCGGGGACAATCCGCTGGACTTCGCGTCGGCGGGCGGCGCGGCCGCGGTGTGGCTGCGAACCGTGCGCGGCCGCCCCGGAACCGTCACCGTCTACGCCGCCCATCCGACGCTGGGCACCGAGTCGGCGACGATCCGGGTCGATTCCGCCTGACTCAGCGGACCACGTGCGGCATGATCGCGTCCGGCGGGACCACGCCGAGCCGACCGGCCTGGTAGTCCTCCAGCGCCTGGACCAGTTCCGCGCGGGTGTTCATCACGAACGGGCCGTAGTGCTCCATCGGCTCGTTGATCGGCTGCCCGCCCAGGATGATCACTTCCAGCGAACTGGTGCGGCTGTCCTGCTTCGCGTCGGCCGCGATGGTGATCCGATCGCCCGCGCCGAACACCGCCAGCTGCCCGGCGTGGATCGGCTCGGTCTTGGCGCCGACCGTGCCCGCGCCCGCCATCACGTAGGCCAGCGCGTTGTAGTCGGGCTGCCAGGGCAGCGACAGCTGGGCGCCGGCCGCGATCGAGGCGTGCAGCAGGGTGATCGGGGTGTGCGTCGAGCCGGGGCCGACGTGGCCGTCGACGTTGCCCGCGATGACCCGTAGCAGCGCGCCCGCGTCGGCGCTGGCCAGCAGCAACACCTGGCTCGCCTCGACCGGCTGGTAGTTCGGCGTGAGGAACTTGTCCTTCGCCGGCAGGTTCACCCACAGCTGGAAGCCGTGGAACAGGCCGCCGTTCTCGACCAGCGCCTCGGGCGGGGTCTCGATGTGCAGCAGGCCGCTGCCGGCGGTCATCCACTGCGTGGCGCCCTCGGTGATGACACCGCCACCGCCGTGGCTGTCCTGGTGGATGAACTGTCCCTCGATCAGGTAGGTCACCGTCTCGAAGCCGCGGTGCGGGTGCCAGTTGGTGCCCTTGGGCTCACCGGCCGCGTAGTCCACCTCCCCCATGTGGTCCATCATGATGAACGGGTCGAGGTACTCGTACCGGATGCCGGCCATCGTCCGGCGAACCGGGAAGCCTTCGCCCTCAAGACCCGCCGGTGCGGTCGAGATCGCCAGCACCGGACGCTCGGTGTCGCCGAGACCGGCGCCGGTCAACCGGGGCAGGGTCAGTGTGTCCGCGGTAACGGCTGCCATGGCCGTTCGCCTCCTGACTAGGTGGTTGCGTGTTCAACTACCCGTGGGAACGAGGATACCCCGAAACGTATTCCCGACACGGCTGCCGCTAGACCCGCGACGACGCCATGGTGTCGGACAGACTGGCTTTGCGGAACCGGGAGCAGCCGATCGCGACCGCCATCGCCGCCACCCCGCCGATCCCGATCCACAACGTCGGGCGGGAACCGATCCGGTCGGCGAGCAGCCCGCCGATCGGGGCGCCGATCGCGTTCATCCCCCAGTTGAACGTCCGCATCGTGGCGATCATCCTGCCCTGCAGGTGTTCTGGCGTGACCTGCTGCCGGTAGGTCTGCTCGATGGGACTGCCGAGGCCGACGCCCAGCCCCATCAGGAACCACCCGGCCGAGATCATGACCAGCGCCACCCCGCCGTGCGACACAAGCACAACCAGGGTGAACGCGGCCGGGAACAGCGCCTGCGCGAGCACGACGGCCGGCCCGGCGCCCAGCCGGCGGGCCGCACGGCTGGACACCGTGCCGCCCAGCACCCCGCCGACGCCGGCACACGCATAGCTGACGCCGAGACCGAGCGCGTTGATGCCGACGTCGCGCAGCACGAACGGGACGGACACCGTGAGCAGCAGGCTGTTGAACAGGAACCAGCCGTGCCCCGTCAACGCCATCGGCGCCAGCATCGGATGCCGGTACACCCAGGCGACGCCCTCGCGCAGCTCGGTGCCCACGTGCTGCCGCGCCCGCGGTTCGCGGGGCTGCTCGTGCACCCGGATCGTGGTCAGCAGCAGACCGGAGAAGAGGTAGGAGGCGGCGTCGACCAGCACCGCGAGCGGGGCGCCCAGCGCGGCCACCAGCCCGCCACCGACCAGCGGACCCGTGGTCTGCGCCGCGGACATGCTCTGTTGCAGCCTGATATTGGCCTTGCCCAGCGCGGCAGGCGTGACCACCGAGGGCAGCAGCGACTGGTCGGCCGCGTCGTTGAGCACCGACAGCACACCGAAGGGCACCATCAGCACGATCACCACCAGCACGCTCAGCCCGTCGAGTGCCGCCAGCAGCGGAATCGCCCCGAGCAGCAGCGCACGGCCCAGATCCGTGCCGACGAGGACGGGCAGCCTGCGGTGCCGGTCCACGATCACCCCGGCGAACAGCCCGAACACCAGGTAGGGCAGCCACCGCGCCGCGTTCACCAGGCCGACCTCGGTGGCCGACGCGTGCAGGTTCACCACGATCAGCACCTGCGACGCCAGCGCCGTGATGTAGGTGCCGAAGTCGGACACCGTGCTCGCGGTCCAGAGCTGCGTGAAGCCCGGGCAGTCCCGTGGGCGGTCCCCCGACCTCACACCGGCACTCACGGTCTGACTGTATAAGAGACGGTGTGGCTCACCATTTGGTGACTGCGGGCCTGCGGATGGATCGATTCATGGCTTTACACGGCACGGTGAACAGCCGGCGGGCGATCGGCCGGTGGGCGCTGGTGGCGGCCACCGCGGTGCTCGCGTGCGCGATCCCGACCGTGCTCGCGAGCCTGCCGGTGTCCGGCGCCGAGCCGGGTGCCGGGGTGCTGCGGCAGCGGATCATCGACTCGGCCGGCCAGACCTACACCGGTTACGTCAAGACGCAGGCCGAGTTGGGCCTGCCCAGCCTGCCCCAGCTCAGCGACGTGACCAGCCTGCTCAGCGGCTTCACCGACATCCGGGTCTGGTACCGGTCGCCGAGCCAGAACCGGGTCGACGTGGTCAACACGCTGGGCGAGCGGGACGTCTACCAGACCCCCGACGGGGTCTACACCTGGGACTACGGCACCAACCTGCTCACCGAGATCGTCGGCACCGAGCAGGTCCGGCTGCCCAGGGCCGGTGACCTCGTGCCACCGGACCTGGCCCGGCGGGTGCTGGCGATGGACCCGGTCGACCCGGTGGTGAGCCTGCCGACACGGCGGATCGCCGGGATCACCGCGGCCGGGCTGCGGCTGCGGCCGACCGACCCGGCGACCACGGTCGGCCAGGTGGACATCTGGGCCGACCCGGCCACGGGTCTCCCGCTGCAGGTCGAGGTGACCGCCCGCGGCAACACGAAACCGATCCTCGCCAGCCAGTTCATCGACGTGACCCGGGACAATCCGTCCGACGTGACGCTCAGCCCGCCCATCGACGCGGCAGGCGGCGTGAGTCTGGGGGCGGCATCGAACCTGCTCAGGGCGATCAACCAGTTGGGCCGATTCCCGTTGCCCACGCAACTGGCCGGCTACCCACTCCAGCCGCAGATACCGGGCCTGCCCGGCGTCGGCCGGTACGGCAGCGGCATGTCCACGTTCGTGGCGCTGCCGATACCGGACAACGTCGGTGAGTCGGCCCAGGACACCATGACGAAGGCGGGCGGGACCACGATCCAGATGACGAGGGGGCATGCGGTGCTGATCCAGATTCCACTGCTGACCGTGATGGTCGTGGATCTCCGGTTCCGCACCTATCTGGTGGCCGGCTTCGTGGATCACACGCCTCTCCAGCAGGCGGCCACCGAACTGGCCCAGTTCCGCCCCACGGTCAGGCCGACCGGATGACCGACCTGATCGTGACGAACTCGCTGACCAAACGGTTCGGCGCGACACTGGCCGTCGACGGCGTGAGCATGACGGTCCGCGAGGGCGACCGATACGGTTTTCTCGGTCCGAACGGATCCGGCAAGACCACACTGGTCCGGATGCTGCTGGGTCTGGTCTACCCGACCAGAGGCGAGATCATGCTGCTGGGCCACCCGGTGCCCAAACAGGTCCGCGCGGCCCTACCCGAGATCGGCGCGCTGGTCGAAGGCCCAGCCGCGATCCCGCACCTGTCCGGCCGCACCAACCTGGCGATCATCGACGCGGCCGGCCCCGGGTCGTCCCGCCGCGATCGACGTGACCGGATCGAGTCGGCGTTGACCCGCGTCGGCCTGGCCGGTATCGATCGACGCCCGGTGCGCGCGTACTCGTTGGGCATGCGCCAACGCCTCGGCCTGGCCGCGGCCCTGCTGCGAAACCCACGCCTGCTGATCCTGGACGAGCCGACGAACGGCCTGGACCCGCGCGGCATCCGCGAGATCCGGAACCTGCTGATCGAGCTGAACCAGAACGGCACCACGGTGTTCCTGTCCAGCCACCTGCTGTCCGAAGTAGACGAACTGTGCGACCGGGTCGGTATCGTGGACCGGGGTCGGTTGGTGCTGGAGGAGAAACTGGCCACCCTGCACGCCCCCACCGGCCGAGTCGTGGTGGACACTCCGGACCCGGCCGCCGTCGTGTCCATGTTGGACGGCCAGGTCGAGCTACGCGAGGGCAGCCGCCTGGTGATCCGGGCTGCCGATCCGGCTGAGTTGAACGCTCGACTGGTCGGCGGCGGGGTGCAGGTCCGGGAGATCGCGCCGGAACGCAGAACCCTGGAACAGGTCGTTTTCGAGGTGACCGGCCACGGCACCGACCGGGTCACCACCGACGGCGGCACGCCATGACCGGACCGGGTCCGCGCTCGGAGCGTGTTCTGGCCCAACGAGCGACACGCCGGGATCCGCGCCGGGGTCCGCGCGCCACGACAGGGTTGTGGCGGCCTGGCCAGCCACACCACGATCCCGGCCAGGGCACTGGGTATTCCCGCGGTGGTCGCCTGCCGTGGCATTCCCGACTTGGGCGGCCGTGCGCTGTCGTCGCCTGCCGAGAGCCAAGGAATGGCGGTTGTCAAACCGTTGTCCACAGGTCGGCTGGTTGTCCACAGGCTGCCGGCGGGCCACCCATTTGGGGCTTGACAAGTATATCTTGGAAAAGGGCCGTAGCCCCCAGGGTAGGGCGGGGGTCTGCCTGCCGTCGATTTTGGATCTCCGGTGTCCAACTGGTGCCGAACCGCTCGGCGATCAGCTTGCCCGTCTCCAGCCTCGGGTCGATCGCGAGGGCGGGTTGGGTTGAGGGTGGTGCGTTGTGATCGCTGTTGAGCTGCGGAAGTTGTTGCTGCGGCCCAGGATGTGGGTCAGCGTCCTGTTGTTGTGTGCGCTGCCTGCTGTGGTTGCGGTGTTTCTGGCCACCACGCATTTGACGCCGCCGCCTGGGCAGGGGGCCGCGTTTCTGTCGGCTGTGGAGCGTAACGGGTCGCTGTTTCCGGCGGCCGCGTTGGCGTTGGTGTTGCCGATTTTCCTGCCGATCGCGGTGGCCACGTTTGCTGGGGACGCTGTTGCGGGCGAGGCCACGCATGGCACGTTGCGTTATCTGCTGATCCGGCCGGTGGGGCGCAGCCGGCTGTTGGTGGCGAAGCTGGTCGGTATCGCGGTGTTCATCGTGGTGGCGATCGGGCTGATCGTGCTCACGTCGTATCTCATCGGCGTTGGGCTGTTCGGTGTCGGGCAGGCGGCGGCTGTTGGGCAGCCCGGCGGCGTGACCTCGTTGTCCGGTACTTCGTTGAGCCCGCTTGATCTTGCGTTGCGGCTGTCGGCGGCGATCGGGTACATCGTGTTCGCCATGGTCGGGGTCGGCGTCATCGCGTTGTTTCTGTCGACGCTGACCGACTCGGGGCTCGGCGCCGCGTTGGGCACGCTGGCGATCCTGATCACCAGCGAGGTACTGACCACATTGGACGCCGCGGCGGTGGTCAAGCCGTATCTGCCGACCAACTATTGGCTGTCGTGGATCGACTTCTTCCGTGCCCCGATCTTCTGGCACAACATCGAACGCGGCCTGATCGTCCAGGCCTGTTACCTGGTGGTGTTCCTGGGCGCCGCGTGGGCGAACATGTCGAGCAAGGACATCACGAGCTAGCCTGGCCCGCCGTCGTCAACTCGCGACACTGGGCTGGTTGGGGCGCGCTCAGGACCGGGTTGTCCAACGCCGCCAGCACGATGCCGGTGACCAGCGCGTTGGACGGCAGTTCGCTGTGTGACACCTGGACGCCGACGCACACCTGTTGCAGCGGCACGTTCACCGCACCGGGCAGCCGCGCCGAATCCGGTGGCACGACCGTCTGGTCGTCGTCGGTCCACAACGACAGCCACGGCAGACCCGCCGGCAGCGGCTGGGCGTTCACGCCGCGCAGCAGCGCGCTGCTGGGCGCCAACTGCTGGCACGCCAGCGGACACACACCCGGCACCAGGGCGGCACCGGCCGCGGCGATCTGGGTGCCGTGCAGCGGCGCGCCGAGCGTCACCACGCGACGAGCCCGGTGTTCACCGGCGTCACGTGCCACCCACAGGCGGGCGACGAGTCCCCCGGCCGAGTAGCCGATCACGTCCACCGACGGCGCGCCGGCAGCCAAGGCGTTGTTCACGGCCGTGTTCAGCGTGTCGACCTGCGCCAGCAGGTCACCGGTGCCGTCGCCCGGCAGGGACACGACGTTGGCCGTCCGGCCCGCCGCCCGCAGTCGACCGGCCAATGTGGTGACCGAGCCGGTGTTGCCGCCGTAGCCCGGCACCAGCAGCACAGTGCCCTGACGCGCCTGGGACGGCAGCCCGGCCGGTGTCGGCGGGCCCGCCGATCCGGCCGTCAACCGCACCACGACGACGCTGACCAGCGCCACCGCCAGTACCGCGACGACCGCCGTGTAAACCCGCCTGCGGCGGCTCAGGCCACCCAACCACTCTCTCAGACGCACTCCACCATCATCACCCAATCCCGTCCTTCAGTGGGTTGTACATGGACCTCGATCCCCTGGTAAATCATCACCCCATCGCGATCATCAGTGGGTTGAACAGGCGGCTGCGGTCGCCTGGTAAGGCGTCGCCGTGGATCATCACCGTTGTTGTTCCGCGTGGCTGTAAGCCGTGTGCGGTTGCCCAGGTGAGCTGTTCCGGGCGCTCGCGCATCAGGTCGAGGCGGACCGGGCCGGCCACCGAGACGGCGAGGTCGGACAGCAGTGTTCGGGCGGTCGGCAGGTCGTTCGCGATCACCGGGCCGATCACCGTGTTGTCCGTGTTGCGCCAGCGGCCGCCGTAGCCCGTCGGGCCGTTCGGGCCTTCGACCAGGCGGAAGTCGTCCAGGAAGGTGGGCAGTCGGCGTAACACTTCGGCTCGTGTGGCGCCGAAGACTTCGGCGTCCATGGCCGAGAGCGCTGGGAGGTCGGCCTCGGTTACCGGGCGGGAGCGCAGGGCCGTCGGCTCGTGCGGTCGGAAGTGGCCGCTGTACGTGGTGCAGTGGTCGATCGCGCGGAAGCCGATCTTCTCGTACAGCGGACGGCCGTAGTCGGTGGCGGTCAGCCAGATGGTGGTGGCGTCAGTGTTGGCCAGTGCGTGGCACATCAGGCGTTTGCCGAGGCCCTGTCGTTCGTGGCGGGCGGCGACCACCATCATGCCGATGGTGGCCAGTTCGCGGTCGTATCGGGTGCTGACGACGACGGCGGCCAGACCGCCTGCTGGATCGTCGATGCCGTGGACGTCGCCGACCGCGAACAGCAGCCGCCACTTGTGTTCCTCGGCCGGCCAGTGGCGGTCCTGCGCCAGCAGCAGGCAGTCGGGCAGGTCCGCCGGCGTGAGCCGGCGGATCGGCCAGGCGGTGTGGGTCAGTTGCGGTTGCGTGGTCATGACGTCGAGACTGCCCGAAGTGGACCGTGCGGCGCATGGTGAATTTCGGGCCTGTGGATAACTTGCTTTAGGTTGCGGTCCATACGAAGGTGACGCTGTTGTTGGCGCCCGCGTTGTCCGTCGCGGTCACCGTGACCGTGTACGTGCCGGTCTGGCCTGCGGTGCCGGAGATCACGCCGCCCGCGCTGATCGCCAGGCCGGGCGGCAGGCCCGTGGCGGTGAACGTGACGGTTCGGCCGGACGCGCTGTCCGTCGCCCGGATGGGCAGCGACACCGCCTTGTGCACCGGGCTGCTCATGCCGAACGGGTTGGTCACCGTGACGGTGGCCGGGCCGCCGGTGTTGGTCACCGCGGCGCCGGTGATCGTGGTCGGGACGGTGACCGAGCCGGACAACGGCAGGCTGCGGGACGAGTCGCCGACCAGGATGCCGTACGTGCCGGCGGTCGCGATCCAGTTGGCGGCCGCGTCGTCCCAGTGCGCCAGGTCGTGCTGGGCAACGGTGAACGTCACGGTCTGGCTGGCGCCCGGCTGCAGGTCGACCCGTTGGAAGCCCTTGAGCTGGTGCGGCGGCTCACCGACTGCCGCCGGGTCGTTCACGTACAACTCGGCCACGTCGGCGCCCTCGCGGGTGCCGGTGTTGGTCATCGTGGCCGTCACGGTCGCCGTACCGTTCGTGAGCGCCCCGACCTGCAGGTTGCTGAACGAGAACGACGTGTAGGAAAGGCCGAATCCGAACGGGAACAGCGGCGCGATGTTCTGCGAGTCGTACCAGCGGTAGCCGACGTTCAGCCCTTCGGAATACTGGACCTGGTTGTTCGCACCGGGCCACTGCGCCACGGTGTGCGCCGGCACGTCGGCCAGGCTGTTCGGGAACGTGACCGGCAGCTTGCCCGACGGGTTGACGTCGCCGAACAGCAGCGCGGCGATGGCGTCGCCTGCTTCCTGGCCGGGGTACCAGTTCTCGAACACGCCGGCCACCGAACCCAGCCACGGCATGGTGACCGCGGATCCGGTGTTCAGCACCACGATCGTGCGGGGGTTGGCCGCCGCGACCGAGCTGATCAGCTGGTTCTGGCTGGCCGGCAGGTCGATGGAGGTGTTGTCGGTGCCCTCGTTCTGCGGGTACGTGCCGAACACGATGGCCACGTTCGAACTCTGCGCCAGCGACACGGCGGACGCGACGTTCGAGCCGTCGTTGAACTGCACGGAAACCCCGGTGCCGGCACGGTTCTGGATGCCGGTCAACGGCGACACCGTGCCCGACGACGTGACCGTGGCACTGCCGCCGCCGACACTGGCCACGCCGGCACCGCCGTCGGCGCCGATGATCGCGATCGACTTGGTGGTCGCCGTGGACAACGGGAGCACGCCGTTGTTCTTCAGCAGCACCGTGCTTTCCTCGGCGATCTGCTTCGCGGTCGCGACGTGCGCGGGCGTCGTCACGACGGTGCCGGTGTTGCCGGTCGGCTGCTTGTCGAACATGCCGAACGCGAACATCTGCGTCAGGACCCGGCTGACCATGGTGTCCAGCGTCGCCTGGCTGACCTGCCCGCCCGCGACCGCGCTGGCCAGGCCGTTGCCGAAGAACGCGGCACCGGGCATCTCCATGGTCATGCCGGCGTTCGCGGCCGGCGCCGCCGAGTGCAGCGCGCCGAAGTCGGACGCGACGAAGCCGCCGAAGCCGGCCTGCTGGTAGAGCGCCGTGTTCAGCAGGAACGGGTGCTCGCAGTCGAAGATGCCGTTGACCACGCTGTAGCCGCACATCACCGATGCCGCGGCGCCCTGCTTGACGGCGTCCTGGAAACCGGGCAGGTAGATCTCCTCCAGCACCCGGGTGTCCACGATCACGTTGTCCGCGGCCGAGTT
>WNGR01008228.1_pt1 | contig 11024 bp, 13 predicted proteins | sample 5407581 | NCBI WGS metagenome assembly WNGR01 (sample SAMN13153383, study PRJNA577476) | soil metagenome | isolation source: 80 cm soil or saprolite under Garry oak tree replicate 2 | place: USA:California | collected 2016-06-15 | reverse complement strand
GAACCGATCGGCCACCGGCACCACCGCCAGCTCCTCATCGACCACCGTCCAGTACCGATCACCGGACGGCAGGCACACCGGAAAGATCCGCAACCCAGTCCCCGTTCTCGTCGCCCCCCTGCCACAACGCACGACAGGGCAACAGGCCACAGAGAACGCAGCGAACCACCCGAACGAGGCGGTGCCCACCACACGGCGCACCGCCTCAGCCCACCCCCAAAAGAACCCCCGTGGACGCCGGCCTCCGGAACGTCCAACCGGATGCGGGTTACCGCTGTGCTTGACCTTCGGCGGCCCGTGGTTTGTGCGCGTCCGCAACGCCACCGACGAGACTCGCGCCACGCCGGTGGCGCCCGGTTTCGGGCGTGACCGGTCCGGGTACCGGCGTCGGGTGAGCTACTGGAGCCCGGCCTCGTCACGCTGAGGCGACCCGTCCTGGCACGAGGTCTGGCATTGGGGTTAGGAGACCGTGATGCAGCTTCAGATCGTGGGCAAGCGGGCCCGGTTCCCCCGGGCGCAGCTGGTCGACCCGCCGCCACGCGGCTACGTGCATCTGGCCGCGGTCGTCGAGCCGCCCGCCGGGCGTACCCCGTTCGTCCGGGCCGGTGAGCGCAAGACGCGACTGCTGCAGCGGTTGACGTCGGTGGCCAACGAGCTGACCGGCCAGGACAACGTGGAGCGGGTCACCGTGTACAAGGCGGTGGTCATCCCACCGGCCGGCGGCTACGCCAAACGCGAGGGCGTCCACCACGCCCGCTACGACGTGGTCGTCCTGGTCGAGACCAGCTCACCCGAGGCGATCGGGCAGGTCCAGGCCACCGAGCCGTACCGGACGCTACACGACGCGTTGGCCGAGGCTTCCGGTGACCTGCACGTGATGGCGGCGCGCTGCGTCAAGTCCCTCGGCGACGTGGACAAGACCCGCCCGGGTCTGTTCCTGTTCAACTACTTCGTCGCCGACGACGTGGCGGTGGCGCTGGAATTGTGGGAGTGGCTGGCCGGCTGGTACGCCGTGGAAACCGGGCTGGACAACTCCACGGTGCTGGAACCGGTCGACAAAGCCGACTACGCGTTCGTCAACCACGCCCGCTGGGACTACGGCCTGCCCCGGCTCCTGCTGCACCAGATGACCAAACCCAGCTTCCGCGGCTACCTCCTAACCAACCTCCTGATCAACCGTACCGGTGCCATGCCGCTGCTCTACCACCTCGCATGACATCGGCCCGGACGGGGCGCGCCGCCACCCCAGCCTCATTGACGAGCGGACGCCGAGGACAGCTGAGAAGACGCCGTTATCGGGCAGGCCGAGGTGGACTTCACGAGCAGCGGCTCAGTCCCCGGCCAGCGGCGACGACGCAGCGAACCTACTCCTGCCCCAAGCGGTCGCGAAGGTCGACGCGCCGCCATACATAGCTTTCACCTCCACCGCCGGGTACCCCGATTCGGGCTGTGCCAATTGGTCCACGCTGTGCGGACGCACCGTCCCACAGGACGTCGGGTCGATCAGCGGTGCCGGGGCGGGGGTGCAGCCCAACGCAGAGTCGAGGTCCAGGCTCTTGTCGGCGGCGATGGCACCCTCCGGCCGGTACCCGGTGGCTCGGAGGATCATCCGTGCGGTTGGATGCCGGTACCGGGGGCGGCTTCCCATCATCATGAGCGGGCGGCCCTGCCGTCACCGCTGCCAACGACTCAGCCAGGGCAGCCTGGCAGTGAGCCAACCGTGGAGCCGGCTGACCTCGTCGCTGTGACTGCCCAGCCAGGACAAGTGGCCCCCGATCGCCAGCACGCCGATGACCCCCGCGCACAGGCCGCACACGATCCCGAGCAGGGCCAGACCGTGACCGGTCAGACGCCACCGGCGGATACCGATCAGGCCCGCCACTGCGACCACAACAGCCGCCGTCCCCACCGCGACGCCGACGGCCGCGAGCAGGCCGGTCAGGGTCGCGACCAACCCCGTCACGCCCAGGACGAGGCTGGTCGTGGCCGTGGCGCTGACCCTCGCCCCGGAGGGCACCTCTAACGGTGCCGTCGGCGCCTCAATGCCGAACTCATCGAAGAACCAGCCGTCCACCGCGACCGTGCGCGCGGTCACCGACGTCATCACAGTCAACCCCCTCCCGAGGGCCGCCCGACATCACCGATGCGCGGGGGCCCGGCGGCCTTGCGGCACGTGCATTCGATCTGGGTCCACACGTGTGCTGGACGTACCCCAACGACACCGAACCCAACCTCGGGACCGCGGCGCGGGGGACCCGGACCCGGTCCGTGATCGACGGTCGATCCCACGCCGTCAGCGCCGGCAGATCACGGCGGCGTCGGGGTCAAGGCCTGACAGCAGAGGGCAGGCTGTGCCCGAACCCGTCCGGCGGCGCATTTCTCGCCCTGTCTACCACAGGGAGGAAACGGCGGCCGGTAAGCAAGCTCCGGCACGGGTATCCCGTCGGCACAGCGGTCGCGCCGACCGTGGAGGATGAGCGCAATGCTCAATGACGCCGAGCAGCGCAGACTAGCGGAGATCGAGTCCTGGCTGCGCACCGATGACCCGACGTTCGTCCACCGCTTCGAGGCCAACAGCCGGCATCGGCATCGGCGCCGGGCGCTCATCGCGGTACTTGCCCTCGTCATCGCGATAACCATCACTGTGGTCGCGTTGATACGCGGCAGCGTCCCGGCTGCCGTGGTCGGGCTGACCACCGTCGGCGTCAGCATCGGCCTGTGGGTCTCCCCACGCCGGCACCGCGACCGGGCCCGAGGCAGCAACGCCCGTCGCGGCTCACGCGCGGCGGCCGCGTGCGTGGCGGTCGCTGCAGGCCAGCTCATGGACATGCCCGGCTTGCGCTCGGAAAGATATCCACCGCGGCTCAGCCCCACCCATTGTCGCTGCGCGTTACCACATGCCGCGGGTGGCCATGCTCGAGCCGCACGGACGATCGACGGCCCGCCAGGGCTCGAGACGACACCCGCGAAGTTGTTGGCCGGCCTCGACCGACCACTGGTCGTGGACCTGGCCGGTCTGGGCGACCGCGCCGGCGCGACCTCGACCCGCGCTTTCGTCATCGGGGGCCCGCACCGGGTAGCAACTCGGGCCGCATAGGGCCGGGGATGTCGCGGCAGTGCCAGAGGCTTTCGGCCCGAGGGCGGGACCGAAGCACACGTCTTTCGCTCCCCCACCCGGGTCGGCATCGCGGCCCGGCCACACTTCGGTGTCGGTGTCCATCCGGTGCCGCCGCCGTCGCCTCCGGGGTTGTCCAGAAGCGACGCGACCGGCCGCGCCGATGTCACACCGGCCGGGATCGTCTCGTCTGGACGTCGGCCGGCGGGAGATGCAGGCCCATCCCCGCGGCCGGTTTATCATCGCCGGCGGCAGCAGCCATTTCATCCCCGGCCAGGAGCCCGAGCTGGTCGCGGAGGAAATCCTGCGAGTCGTGCGGACGGTTCGCGGCAACCATGCAGCCACGGAATCGGCAGACCACATCTGAACGAACCAAATCCCGGGCATCCACACCGACCTCGCGAGCCGACACGTCGCGTTGTCTGCCCCTGGGCCGAGGACCAGGCTTCAGCGATGCCCCACGAGCTTGCCGGTACCTGGCAACTCGAATCCTGGACCGCCCGCGACCAGCACGGCAATGTCGAGAAACCGTTCGGCGAGCAGCCGACTGGCCTGCTCGTCATCACCACCGACGGTTGGATGAGCGTCCAGCTCGCCGCTTCTGACCGTCCCCACTTCCCCGTCCGGCGATCCGGCACTGCCCCGCGGATGGCTTGGCCGACCACCGTCTTTGCAAGGATCGTGCGCCATGTCGACCGGCGCCGATTACCGCTCACCGGGCTGCGGCTGGTCGGCGAACGTCCAGGCCTTACCGCCGCCCCGGCGCGTCCCGCACCCGGCGGTGCCCTGCCCATGTTAGCCAGCGGCGAGCACGTCCGCCGGGTCCTGGAAGGGCAGGCCGTGCGCCTCGGCCACGGGTCGGGACACCAGGTTGCCGGCGAGCGTGGTCAGCCCCTTTGCGAGGACCGGATCGGTGGCGGCGGCGCCGACCACGCCGTTAGCGGCGACGCGCAGCAGGTAGGCCAGGGTGGCGGAGGTCAGTGCGAGGGTTGAGGTGCGGGCGACCGCGCCGGGGATGTTGGCCACGCAGTAGTGCACCACCCCCTCCTCGACGTAGGTCGGATCTGAGTGCGTGGTCGGACGGCTGGTCTCGAAGCAGCCGCCCTGGTCGATGGCGATGTCGACCACGACGCTGCCTGGCCGCATGCTGGCGATCATCTCGCGGGTCACCAGCTTCGGCGCCTGGGCCCCGGTGACCAGCACCGCACCGACGACGACGTCGGATTCGGCCACGTACGCCGCGGTGCGCGCCCGGTTCGGCACGACCAGGTCAAGCCGGCCGCCGAACACGTCGGACAGGTAGGCCAGGCGCGCGGGATTGGTGTCGAGCACCCGAACGATGGCCCGCATGCCCAGAGCGATCTTGGCAGCCTCGGTTCCCGCGACGCCGCCGCCGATGATGGTGACCTTCGCGGCGGGCGTGCCCGGCACGCCGCCGAGCAGCAGGCCCGCCCCGCCGGCGGCGCTTTCCAGGCAGTGGGCGGCGGCCTGGATGGACATCCGCCCGGCGACCTCACTCATCGGCGTGAGCAGCGGCAGCTTCCCGTCCGGGGTCTGCACCGTCTCGTAGGCGATCGCGTCGATGCGCCGGTCGAGCAGAAACTCGGTCAGCCGGCGGTCGGCGGCCAGGTGCAGGAAGGTGAACAGCTGCTGCCCGGGCCGGAACCGGTGGTACTCCTCCGGAATCGGCTCCTTGACCTTGACGATCAGGTCCGCGGCGGCGAACACCTCGTCCGCGGTGGCGACGACCTTGGCGCCGGCCGCCGCGAACTGTGCGTCGGTAAAACCGCAGCCGGATCCGGCGCCGGCCTGCACCACCACCTGGTGGCCGGAGTAGACGAGTTCGGCGACGCCGTCGGGCTGCACCGATACCCGGCCTTCCTTGTCCTTGATCTCCTTCGGCACACCAACGACCAACGTGGCCATGGCCCGCTCCCATCTGATCCTGCTCATGGAGTTCGGCCCGTGGGTCACCTACCCGTCGGGCGCTGCCCCGCTTCGGCCCCACCGCCGGCGCAACGAGCCCGCGGCAGGCGCCGCAAGGTCGTACCGGCTACCCGCTGAGTCCACCAGCCACTCATACCGTCTAACGGCACCCGCCGAGGCGCAAGAGTTAGTTAGCAAGAGTTAGTTAGGAAGAGGATTCAACCGCCGTGCTGTCAGGCGGCGAGATCAGCGCGAAGGGTGAGCAGGTGACATCCCTGCCGGGGCGCGGTGGCAAACGCGATCACGGGAGGTACCGGGACGGCGCACGGGGAGATGGTGGAACAGTTCGTAGATCTCAGACGCGTGTCTGTTCCTGATCAGCTCGGTCTCCCCGGATGCAGTACCGCGATCTGCCTCGGATGCGGCAAGATGGGGGCGAGATGGTCAAGCAAGCCCGGCACGCCTGGTTCGAGATCGGCAAAAGCCACTCTCGCAGCGGGCCCGTTGAACTCCCAGGTCGACTCGCATGTCCGCCGACGAGCTTCCTCCCCGTGCAGACGAGCCGCCGTTGGTGGGAATTGCCGACCGTAACTGTCCCGACAGGGCACACGTGCGCCTTCGCGGGCGGCGGGTGCCGCTGCCCGCGGATCTTCCGCTCCTTTACCTTGAAGAGCCCGGTCCGCGCCGGCGCGCCCTTCATCTACGGCCAACTCGTCGAATGATCGCGGGACTCACCGGCGCCTAGCAAGCACCCGATCCAAAGGTCATGATATTCCTCCTGCCTGACGCCAACCGCTGTCCATAGTGCTCATTCGGGAGAAGCTGAAGAGACACGGACACGGCGGTTCAGAGTCCGACGGCTGAGGATGCGGTGACGCTCGATGAGCTAGCCACCACAGCACGAGATGCGATCACTACCAGGAGGATCCTCGCTCAGCCATACGAGAGGGATTGGATCATGCCGAAGGGCACGTCCAGCCGGGGGAAGACGTTTCCACCGCCGGTTGTGGCAACCAGCGTGTTCACCAGCGACGCCGGATCGGCGACGAGCGGCGCCGCGGCGGCGTGGGCCGGGGTACCGATCGTCAGGACGGTGGCCGTCACGAGGGCCGCGACGGCCGCGATGACGGACGCCCGCCGCCGGGTGTACGCCCCACCTGTCCGGGACGCTGGCCGCGAATTGGCTGTCACACATTGCCCCTTTCGCCGTGACCGTGACAAACCGGACCCCGACATTTCTGAGGTCGACAGGGTGGTCAGGCATCGCCGTTGACAGACTCTGGAGGGCACCCGCCCCGTGGGTGCGCCGGCCGCCATCGCTTGCGACTGTTCGATGCCGGTGGCCGGCTGTCGTGATGGCGGGTGATCGGCACGCGACCACGACGTGTCACTTTCGGGTCTGCGATCGAAGACAACGTTGTCGACACATCACGGCCAGTTTCGGCTTGTCAACGAACCTCGATCCAGCCGCGACTGCTACATCAGATGGCGTTGCGTCCCCCGCGACCTCGGGCTCGGCCTGGACCGTCCCCGGCCACCCTCTTGTTCGATGGGTGTGGGGGTTTTCGGACGAGGCGATCATCACGACCTGGGGTTGATGCTGGCAGCGACAGTTGTCGTCATCCGTTGGGGGTAGCTCATGCGCAGAGGTGCATTGGTGGCGGTTCTCTCGGCGGGCCTGCTGGTCGTGACCGCCGTGCCGGCGTTTGCCGCGCCCGGCGACGCCCTGGTCACCACCGGCAGCCCGCCGGGCCCGTTCTCCCGCAACAAGCAGAACGAACCGGCCGTCGCGATCGACGCCAGCCACCCGAACGTGGTCGTCGCCGGCGCCAACGAAGAGATCGACATGGAGGCATGCAACGCCGGTACGGACAACACGTGTCCGTTCACCCCGGGCGTCGGGGTCTCCGGCGTGTACTTCTCCTTCAACTCCGGCCACACCTGGACCCAGCCCACCTACACCGGCTTGACCGGCCGCTTCTGCGATGGCGTCATCGGCAACAGCGACCCGCCGTGCACGCCGACGGTCGGCCCGATCGGCACACTGCCCTGGTACTACGAGAACGGGCTGCAGTCCGGTGGCGATCCCGCGGTCGCCTTCGGGCCCCGGCCGGACGTGGCCGGGCACTTCTCCTGGGCCAACGGCTCGCGGCTGTACTACGCCAACCTTGCCGGCCACGTGCCAGGCGCGGTCGGCTTCAAGGGGGTCGAGGCCAACGTGGTCTCCCGCACCGACGACGTGCCGGCGGCGGCCGCCGGCGACAAGAACGCCTGGATGCAGCCGGTGATCGTCTCCCGGCAGTCCAGCACGACGTTCTCCGACAAGGAGCAGATCTGGGCGGACAACTCCTCCAGCAGCCCATTCTTCGGTACCACGTACGTGTGCTGGGCCAGCTTCCGCAGCAACAGCCGCGGAGAGGCCTTCCCGGCGCCGTTGACGGTGGCGGTCTCCCACGACGGCGGCGGCACGTGGGCGCTCAAGCAGGTCACCCCGGCCGGTGTCAACCCCGTCCACGATCAGCCGATGGACGGCTGCACGGTGCGCACCGACAGCCGTGGCCGGGCGTACGTGTTCGGCGTGGGTCCGGTGGCCGCGGGCGGCACCAACTCCTACGAGGTGATGGTCGCCTCCGACAACGGCGGACAGACCTGGTCACCGCCGCGAGCGGTCTCCGGCCCCGTCACCCAGCCCGGCGTCTTCGACCCGGTGCAGGGCCGGCCGGTCATCGACGGCATCGCCGGCGCCCGCAGCGACCTGGCCCCCGCGCCCAGCGTGGACATCGCCAACGGCGCGCCCGACGGTGCTGGCGCCACCGACCGCATCGTCATGACCTATGTCAGCGGCGCCCTGGCGCAGCCGCACGTCTACTTCACGGAATCGACCAATCGAGGCGGCACGTGGTCGGCGCCACGCGCCATCGAGACCACCGGGGACCGCGGCTTCTACGCCGCACCGGCCATCGCCCCCGACGGCTCCGCCGTCTACGTGGTCTACAACGCGTTCACCACACCGTTCCGCACCAACACCACCGATCCCCGCAACCTGGTCGGCGTGCTGCAGCGCGCCGGCGTGTCCGGAGCTTCCACCGGCACGTTCGCCGGGGTGTACCGCAGTCCCGGCGGTGATCCGCGGGGCAGCAGCGCCAACGCGCTGATTGCCGAGTTCCTCGGCGACTACGTGTACGCGGCGGCCACCCGCACGTACGGCGTGGCGGTGTTCAACGACACCCGCAACGCCACCGACTGCCCGGCCGTCGATGCGTACCGCGCGGCCCTGCAGAACGGCGCGACCGCCACGGCGCCCGCCGTCCAGCAGCAATGCCCGCTGAACTTCGGTAACTCCGACATCTATTCCTTCACCACCGCAAACTGACGCATAGCCGCCGGTGTTGTGACGCCAACGAGCGCCACGACACCGGCGCGTTGCCCCGGAAACTCCTGCGGCGGCCGGGATCGCGAACCTCCCGACCGGTCAGACCGGCCGTGGAGCGACTCAGGGGATCGGTCTAACCGGCAACTGTCTCGGTGGCGAGGCCGCCAACCGATATCGGATCCATGATCTTCACGTGCCTGGGTGGTGCGCTGGTACCGCTATCCGCCATGCCCCGGGTGGGCGCCGACCATCGCACCGGTCTCGCCGGGATACCTGGGCGATGCGCTGCCCGAGCGCCGCGCTCGACGGGGATGTCCACACCGCGCTCACCTCGGTCGGCGAGCTGTCAGGCGGGGTGGCGTTCGCGGCCACGGTGGCCTGGACGGTGTTGGTACCGGGTGCGAGCGTGACGTTCGGCCAACTGTAGATGTGGTTGGTCGATGTCTTCGCCGGGCCGAGCGCCACGCCGTTGAGGGTGAGCACCACGCTGTCCACGGTGCCGTACACCTTGATGGTGGTGACCGCCGTGGTGCGCGCGGTCCAGCGCCGGCTGGTGACGTACACGAACGGGGTCGTGGTCCAGTTGGCCTTGTACCAGTAGAAGGCGTCCTTGCGGGTGAGCCGGTCGTAGGTCACCAGACCCTTGTCGTTGCGCCCGTAGGTGTCACCCTCGCGGCGCCCGTCCGACGCGAAGTCAAACATCTTCCAGACGAACGTGCCCAACAGGTACGGGCGGGATCCGGCGGGTCGGCCCTGGTTGGCGTCGATGGTCACCGACCGCAACCCGAGTCGCTTGGTGACGGCGTCGATGACCGTACCCGCGACAGTGTCCCGGATCTCGACCTTCGCCTTGTACATGTACGGATACGTACGGCCTTGCCACAGCCGGGGGTGGACGCCGATCCTCAGCCGTTGGCGTAGATCCGCTGCGGCGTGAACAGGACGGCGGTACGCCGCTCGTCGGCCATCAACCGGTCGTAGGTGTCCCAGTCGTCGTGGCTGCCACCAGCGGCAGTGAAGATCGCGCGGAGCAGGAGCCGAACGCCGTCGCGGTCAACCTCGTCGGCCGAGTCGTCCGGACCGATGAGATCCACCGGACCCTCGGCGGCACACTGCCACCCCACCCGCACCACGACCTCACGCACTGCCTCGAGCCGGCGAACCCTCGCCGCGCAAGCAACGCCAACTCCACCGGACCCGATGGCGACGATGCACGACGGCATGGCCGCGGCCCGATCTCTGTCAACGGCATCCTCGGCCGAGCCTCGCCACCCGTCACGGTCGGCGCGTCCACTGCCCGCCGATCAACCCGCGCGACGGCGCAGGGGCAGTGGGTCGCGGTCGGCTTGCCGGCCGCCCTATTTCGGCGGCAGGGTCGCCACGAACGTCCGGCCCTGCTGGACCCATCGCTGCAGCACATCGTCGTCCAAGACCTCGCCGGCCACGAGAATCCAGCCCCGCATCGGCCGGCCGGTGACGTCGAACGGACGTACACCCGGCTCAGCCAGCGCCGTGTCGGAGTCGGCCGGGTCAATCCGCACGATCAGATCGTCGCCGTGTACCCCGACGGTCATGTTGCCGTGGGTGAGAAACGCCAGCCCGCCGAACATCTTCTTCTCGCTGACCCCGACGGCGTCGCGCAGCCGGTCGCGGACCCGCTCGGCGAGCGCATCATCGAAAGCCATACCGCGGATCCTACGATCCGCAGATCGGGGACAATGCGAATCCCGGCGGTCCGCTCCCCGCGGTGATCCGGCGGGCGGCGCCTCATCCACGCGCGGCGTGAACCGGGCGATCCACCCTTCCTGCGAACACCCGCGTCATCGGGTGCCCAGGCAACGGGACAACAGATTCCGGCTTGGGCCATCGAAGGATCGCCCTGCGGATAGCCAACGGTTTCGCTCGACGCGACACATGCGGATCATGCGGAAACAGGCCGGGAACCGTGCCGGGCTCGGCGTGGACATGGTCATCTGGACGGACGGTCATGACGCACCAGGCGCCGGTTGGCGTCCGGGATTCACCGCTGCGGTTCCGGCCGCGCGAGTACGAGCATGACCTCGGGGTGGCCGAACTCGGCAAGGTCGTGCACTCCGTCGGCGTGAAGCCGGTATCCGCCAGGGATGCCACCAGGGCCCCGTGACCGCCGGCGCCCTGCCCTGCGAACGGGCGTCACCCTGCCGGCGGCGTTGATCGGTGCTGGCCGGCACCAAGCGAGGCAGTAGATGGCCGCGGCTCGTGCCGGCGTTGACGGTAATGCGGCCGGAAGGACCGATCAGCTGGGCCAGTTGTCCGCGACCAGCACGACGCGGAACCCGTCGGGGTCGGTGATGGTGACGCCGACCCGGTCCCAGTACGGGTTGGCGCTGCGGACGGGATTGGCGCCCGATCGGGCGACGAGCCGGTCGACCGTGTGGCGGTCGCCCAGGTAGAGCACGAGGAGATCCTCGATGTGTGGGTGGGGTGGGTCCACGTGTGCGGTCGCGGTGAACTCGAGGTGTGTGGCTGTTCCCGGCAGATCGAGCATCACGCCGTCGTAGCCGTCGTGGTCGGTGAAATGGGCGATCTCGGGCAGGCCCAGGCCGTCGCGGTAGAACGTCACCACCGTGT
>WNGR01008227.1_pt1 | contig 11025 bp, 9 predicted proteins | sample 5407581 | NCBI WGS metagenome assembly WNGR01 (sample SAMN13153383, study PRJNA577476) | soil metagenome | isolation source: 80 cm soil or saprolite under Garry oak tree replicate 2 | place: USA:California | collected 2016-06-15 | reverse complement strand
CTCATTGTAGAGAGTCGACCCTGCCGCACCAATGCCCAATCATCGAACGAGTGGCTCTCTTTGATCTCATGCAAAGTTATTGGCTGGGTAAATCGTCGTATATACTCTATATCCACAACCCAGCTTTTGGAATCATTTGGATCAGGACGTGGCTCAGAGGCAATTCGTGCAAGACCAACAATCGCGGCTTCGCCTTGACTATGGTAGATCAGCACTTCATCACCGGGATGCATAGCTCGAATAGCAAGGAGTGCCGCGGCGCTGCGTACACCATCCCAAACCGTCGTCCTATCACGTTCTAGATCGTCTATTGAGTACGTTTTAGGATCAGTCTTTGCAAGAAAATATGCCATCATTTTTTCCTTTTTTCAACTTATTACCTTTGATGTCCGTATATATTATGTAGTCGCCAATATGACTGACGAGTCTACAAGGCTACAGGCACAGCATAGCATATCACTCTCGAGAATGTGTAGCGTATTAATTTGCATAGCACAACAGTAACATTCATGGAATACAACGCAAAGGAGAAGAACCATCTTGACACAGACAGATTCTAACACAACTCCAGAACAGAAATCCTACACAGAAGAGCTGCAGGTAATGGGCGAGCAGTTACTCACCAGGGTCAAAGAGCTGCTTCACGAAGGCAATGTACGCCGCATCATCATTAAACAAGAGGGTCGCTCGATCATGGAGTTTCCCTTAACCGTAGGTGTTGTAGGTGTTGTTGCAGCCCCAGTGCTGGTCGCAATTGGTGCTATCAGCGCTCTCATTGCCCAATGCTCAATTGAGGTTGTCCGTTCGGAGACACCGACTTCTAGCGTGACTGAAGAGCCTCCAACAACCCTATAAGTTGGACGAATTATCCTAAACCCAGCTAGAATATGGCATCCAAAGGGCCAGAGCTTGCAATTTTGCCGCTCTGACCTTTTTTATTTCATCGCAAGCAAATCAAGTGCTCCTCACTCGTGTATAATAGAGAAGCTAAATGATATATTTACTTGTTAGTGTGAGGAAGTTATGATGCACCAGGCTCAACCCAAGGATGTTTGGGCCATAGGAGCCGCCTACGAGCCGTACGTAGGCCGATGGAGTCGCCTGGTGGCGCGAGAATTTCTAGCCTGGCTTGCCGTGCCTCCCGCTAAACAATGGTTGGATATCGGATGTGGCACAGGTGCGCTTAGCCAGATCATCCTTGATGTAGCATCACCCAGTAAAATCAAGGGCGTCGATCCATCTGAGGGATACATCGCATTTGCCCGTGACCAGGTGGTTGACGATCGTGTTAGTTTTACTGTCGGCGACGCACAAGCGTTGCCCTTTGAGTCAGCGCAATTTGATGTGGTTGTCTCAGGGCTTGTTCTGAACTTCTTGCTGCATCAGGACCGTGCAGTCAGTGAAATGCTACGTGTGGTGCGACCAGGCGGAATTGCTGCAGCATATGTTTGGGATAATGCTGATCAGATGCAGTTGATGCGTTACTTTTGGGACGCAGCCGTAAAGCTTGACCCGGCTGCTTTCGATCTGGATGAAGGACAACGTTTCCTGCTTTGCAAACCCGAACCACTTACAAAGCTATTTCATGCAGCCAATTTGAACAATATCGAGGTGTGTGCTATCGATGTACCAACAGACTTTCGCGACTTTGATGACTACTGGAAACCATTCCTGGGTGGGCAAGATCCAGCGCCAACTTACGCAATGACGCTTAGTGAAGATCGACGTGTTGCACTCCGAGAAGAAATCCGCGCCAACCTTCCAATTGCTACGGATGGAGCAATCCGCCTGATTGCTCGCGCCTGGGCAATTCGCGGCGTTTTACGTCTTTAGCAAGAATTACTCACTACTTTTAGCTGGAGAAGGGGAAGATATTTTCTCATGTTTAAGCCAATTCTAGCCACCTTAGGTTACGTATTATCGCCAGACAAAAGCCAGGTATTAATGATCCATCGCAACAAAAGACCACATGATCTGCATTTTGGGAAATACAATGGACTGGGGGGAAGGCTGGAACCAGGGGAAGACATAGTCACCGGAATGCGTCGTGAAATTTCCGAGGAGTCCGGGTTAGTCGCTGATCGTCTCACGTTACGTGGGACAATCTCATGGCCTGGCTTTGGAAAAAACGGTGAAGATTGGTTCGGTTTCATATTTCTGATCGAAAACTGGCATGGAAAACTCAATGGTGGAAATCACGAAGGCACTCTTGAATGGGTTCCACTCAATAAACTCTTTACATTACCACTCTGGCCCAGTGATCATAACTTTTTACCCATGGTCTTCGATTCTGACCCTCGACCATTCCATGGCTGCATGCCTTTCCATAACGGCGAAATGATCAATTGGAGCTATGAGCGAACCTGAGAAGATATGTCTAGCTAAAATACCCGGAGGAACTTTCATGAAGCTTACTAGAATCGACCGCTCTCAGGCACAACCTGACACAGCCCGCAAAGGCTACTTTGATGGTGAAGTAAAAACACTACAATTAGTTGGGCCAAAACAGAGCAATGAAATTGAATTACTTGCTGTATACTTTAGCGCAGGAGCGCGCACCATACCTCATATTCACGAACAAGATCAGGTTTTACAGATCATCGAAGGTCAGGGAATTGTCGCAACCGAAACTGAAAAGTTGCTGGTTTCGATTGGTGACGTAATCACTATTCCAGCCGGAAGCTGGCACTGGCATGGCGCTACTCGAAACACAGCGATGTGCCACATCTCAATGAAAAGACCTGGCCCCACTAATTGGGAAGTTGAACAGAAGAACTGGGCATCAGGTTACGACGAATAGGGAAGCTCTTATTAAATTTATCAAGGAACGATAGAATGTGACGTGGGACTGGATGACCGACTTCCCTGAACAGTAGAGAGAAAGGTAATAGTTGATGATTTTCCAGCACGATGTCATCACCTCCTGGATAGTTCAATTCGAAACGACCTGTCCAGAAAGAAATTGCCGCTCATTCCTTGTGCAATATAAGTCAAGTTGACAAGTGGCAGAATAATTACTGCTAATAATTTCATTAATTTAATTTACCGAGTGCAATAACTGGTTCTGCCGCTTTGAAGCAGCGAATCATCGCCTCATCTGGCAGCGTCGCGATAATGCGTTTTGCTACATCGTGGGTCTCTGCCAGGAGTTCTTCGTTTCCATCGATATTTAACAGCCCTACAGCCGCGCGTAGCAAGATCACTGGGTCCCCTACGGAGCGCGCCAGTTCCACTGCACTGTGGAGGTCAGCTATCGCCTCGAGCGTACGCCCTAGGGCTGCGAGCGCTCTGGCGCGAGTCTCCAGTCCGGTTGCCCGGTATTTCACACGTCCACGCAGGACGCTTTGAGCGACCGCATTATTGGCCTATCGAATCGCTGCATCCCATTCACAACGAGCTAGCGCAATTTCAGCCCGTGCCGCAGCCAGTCGTAGCTTCCAGAGCCAGGTATGGGCTGAGTGGGCTCCCTGTATTCCCGCAACTGCTTCCGCAACCTCCACTAGCAGTGATTCGGTACGACCTACCTCCTGGCGTCGGGCATAGTTGAGCAACAGGTCGATGCCCCCGCTTGCAGTCGCCAGAGGCCAGTTCAAGGAGCGGCTGATCTCACGTGCTTCCTCGGCGAGAGCCTCTGCCCTGGCAAAATCGAACAACTCGAGGTGTAGGCTACCGATCATAGTGGTGGATCGTGCAAGCCATGTCCCTGTATCGTACTCATGGGCAAACTGTCTTGCTTCTGAGAATACCTCTAGTGCCTCGTCATAGCGACCTCTTCCCGTCAATGCCAGACCGAGATTCCCTAGCGCGCGAGCGATGGTAGTCGTGTCATACAATTTCCTTGCGCGCTCGATGGCTTGCCTGCTTCGGTCAATCGCTGCCTCATAGTTACCTGTCCAGTAGAGAGTCAATCCATACTGTTCAAACCCAAAAAGATGCGTGAGAAGATCCTTATCGGCCCGGTCGATTGCGCGCTGGTACTGATCCAGGCCAACCTGCACTTCACCATCAGAAGCGTCACTAAGTGCGAGTGCCCCCATCGCAGAGGCTGCAAGATCGTCTCGCCCGACTTGCTCCGCTAGCTTCAGCGCCTCGGTGGCGTACTGGCGTGTGCTGGGAGTATCTGACAACCAGTAGCGTACCTCCGCGAGGTCGATGAGGACCTGGAGGCGCTGTTCGTGCTGTTCCGGTGCCAGACCTGCGAGTGCGGTTTTGAGTTCCTGGTCAGCCTCCGTCCACATGGCAACAGCGCGAAAAGCCTTCCCACGCTTTGCTCGCAGCTCTGCTATCAAGTATTGCCGCCCTGCGCGCTCTGCAAGCTCGATGGCTTGAGCAAGCAGGGCTGCCTCCTCTTGGTGAGCTGCTGCCCGATCTGCGCGTTCAGCTGCCCGGATGAGATAGTCAGTTGCACGTTCAGGCTGGTTGGCTTGAACCTCATGGTGTGCCAGCAGGTCAAGATACTCCTCGACTCGTTCGCCACTAATCAGCTCTATCCAATCGACGACGCGACTATGGAGCTGGCGCCGATCCGCACGTGCTAACGTCTCATAGGCTACATCTCTGATGAGGTCGTGCTTGAAGATGTACTCCCGGTCACCGCGAAACTGCGAGCGCTGCTGGCTGCGCAACAGATCCTTCTGCTCCAACTCCTCGAGGTGATCGGTGATGTTGCTCTCGGCTCCGAGCGCGCGCAATCCACCCACCCAGAACACTTTGCCTATTATGGCTGCGAGTTGAATAGCTCGGCGCTCCTTTGCTGGCAACGAATCCAAGCGAGCGGCGATCAAAGCTTTGATCGCCGATGGGATTCCATGATTTGCACCCCATTCAGCAATGGTCGCGACCAATTCTTCGGCGAACAGCGGATTGCCTGCGGCTCCACGACCAATCCGCTTAGCCACATCCTCTGGGAGTCCATGCTCGTGACAGAGCTGCAGGATGAGATCATGCTCACAGTGTTCATCGAGTGGCTCCAAAGAAAGGGAGGTAAAGCCGCGGACACCTCCACCCCAGGTCGGTCGCTTTTCCAGAAGTTCTGGCCGGGTCTGCACGACGATGAGCAAGGGTACATCATGCACGCGTGTTGCAATGAACTCGATCAAATCGAGCAGCGCATCGTCGGGACAGTGCAGATCCTCCAGCAGGACACTCAAGGGCTGGCTGCGTGCCAGGGCTTCGATGAAGCGGCGCACCGACTTATGCAGGTCACGCTGGTCTGCTAGTGCGGTGGACTGATCCAGATCTACATTAAGTCCACTCAAGAGTGCCAGGTGATGTGTGATCTCTCCAGGATCCGATGCTGCCTCAATTTGACCGAATACATTTATAACCAGGTCACCGAGCTTGCGAGAGGCCGTTTCTCTGTCGTCCGCCACCGTGATTCCTGCAGCTTCCTTCACGACCTCCGCGAACGCTCAGTAGCCGAGCACCTCGCCATAGGGTAAGCAGCGTCCATGCAAGACAAGTGCTTCACGATGGATGCTCTTCTCAAATGCTACGACGAGGCGAGACTTGCCGATACCTGGCTCACCGAGCACGGTAACGAGGTGTGAACGCTGCTCCTGTACGACTTTCGCCCACAGGCTGTGCAGAAGCGCCAGTTCATCATTGCGGTCTATCAACGGTGTGCGTGGCCCTCTTTCCCCCCGCTCTTCAGGCCGATCCTTCGCCCCGACAGCCACATACACCGGCACGACTCCCATCTTAACCTTGAGGGTCACTTCTCGTCGCTCACTGAAGCGGATTTTGCGCCTGGCAAGCCACATAGTCTCCTCTCCAATCAGCACTTCTCCCGGTTCTGCTGCCCGCAGGTAGGACAGAAGAGTCCTCCTGAGTTTGCTTTTCCTTGCGGTTCTGAGGTATCCATAGATTTGCTCCAGTTGTCGACCTGGTCATACGAGTGCTCCGCGGGAACGATGGAACGAAACGTCCGGATGAAGGACATATGGTGCTCTACGAAGTGGTTGAGAAGGTCCCTCAGCAATTCTACCTGAATCTCCGCCCTTTGGCAAGGCGTGAGCGCCTGAGGAAATACCTGGAATCGATCAAACCTTTCGCTTGTTGAAAGAGTCTTTCAGCAATGATGTCTCATCATAGAAAGAATTTGGAGGTTGAGGTTCTGCTCACAGTAGAGTATAATTTGTACAATGACATGATGTGGGAAATACTCACGAGCCCCGAGAAATTAGCATGCATGCTGACGTAGACAAAATATTTGGTATTGGCTCGCTGGGCCACTCATCAGTGCGCACCCAAGAGGAGGTGGAGCATGGTTGACCATGTAGGACAGCAGCTCGGCAACTATCGTCTGACTCGTCTGCTGGGGCACGGTGGATTTGCCGAGGTGTACCTGGGTGAACATCTGCACCTGGGCACCCAGGCCGCAATCAAAGTGCTGAATGTGCAGTTGGCGGGTGTCGAGCTAGCACGATTCCGTGATGAAGCCCGCATTATCGCGCGGCTGCAGCATCCTCATATCGTGCGGATCCTGGACTTTGGCGTTGATGGCGCCCTCCCGTTCTGCGCGATGGACTATGCCCCCAATGGGACGTTACGCCAGCACTATCGAGGGAATATACCCCTGCCAGCAACAAGTATTCTGCCCCATGTCAAGCAGGTGGCCTCCGCCTTACAGTATGCCCATGAGCAAAAGGTGATCCATCGCGATATCAAGCCAGAGAATATGCTCCTGGGGAGACACGACGAGGTCTTACTCAGCGATTTTGGTATCGCTGTGGTGGTGCAGAGTTCACGCTCGAAGCCTATTCAGGAGACGGCGGGCACCGTTGCCTACATGGCACCCGAGCAGATCCAGGCCCAACCCGGCCCCGCTAGCGATCAATACTCCCTGGGTGTTGTGGTCTACGAATGGCTCTGCGGAGAACGCCCTTTTTCCGGTCCTTTTCCTGAGATCGCCATCAAACACACGCTTGTATCCCCTCCACCCTTACGCGAGAAGGTGCCGACCATCTCATCTGTTATTGAGCAGGTAGTGCTAAAGGCACTGGCTAAAGACCCGCAGCTCCGCTTTGCGAGCGTTGATGCTTTCGCCCTGGCCCTGGTTGAGGCATGCGAGTCAGAATCGTCTGGCCCGACGTTCTTTGTTCCCTCTTCGGGTTACCTCGCCTCCGCTGGACACTCGTCCACACACAACCTGCCTGCACAGCTCACCCCCCTGGTTGGGCGCGATCACGATGTTGCTGCGGCGTGTGCCCTCCTGCGGCAACCAGACGTTCGCTTGCTGACCCTGACGGGTACAGGTGGTGTTGGCAAAACGCGTCTCGGCCTCCAGATCGCAACCGAACTGATTGGCGACGGTACCGATGGTGTGTGCTTCGTTCCGCTGGCCTCGATCAGCGACCCCGAACTGGTCGTTCCCACCATCGCCCAGATGCTCGGCATCAAAGAGATCGCAGAGCGACCGCTCCTGGACCTCCTGAAAGAGTCGCTGCGGGACAAGCACCTGCTACTCCTCCTGGACAACCTCGAGCAGGTGGTCACCGCCGCTCCACAGCTTACAGAACTGGTCGCGGCGTGTCCACACCTCAAGGTTTTGTTCACCAGCCGGGCCGTGCTACACATACGTGGCGAACACGAGTTCCCCGTACCTCCGCTCGCGCTGCCAAACCGCAAACAGTTGCATGATGTTGAGAGCCTCTTGCAGTACCCGGCGGTGATCCTCTTTCTCGAGCGTGCGCAGGCTTCCATGCCCGACTTCGAGTTGACCACGGCCAACGTCAGGGCAATCGCCGAGATCTGCGCACGCCTGGATTGCCGCTAGCGATTGAACTGGCGGCAGCCCGCATTAAAGTGCTACCACCACAGATGCTCCTCGCACGGCTGGAGTATCGCTTGCCGATGTTGACGAGCGCTGCGCGGGATGTTCCCATGCGACAGCAAACGCTGCGGAATGCGATTGCGTGGAGTTACCACCTGTTGGATGGTCAGGAGCAGCAGTTGTTCCGACGGCTCGCCGTTTTCGTTGCTGGCTGCGCGCTGGCTGGCGCAGAGGCGCTGTGCGCAGCCCTGAGAAATGGAAGCGCAGCGCTATCGGTCCTGGACGGCGTGGCCTCACTCATCGATAAAAGCTTACTGCAACAAACCGAGCGGGGTGCGGGTGAGCCTCACCTCGTCATGCTGGAGACGATCCGCGAGTATGGGCTGGAATGTCTAGAGGCCCTCGAGGAGATGGAGGTCACCCGGCGTGCGCATGCTGCCTACTACTTGCGGCTCTCCGAGGAGACAGAGCAGGAATTCGGAGGCCCGCAGCAAGCCGCGGGGCTGGAGCGCCTGGAGCGGGAACATGACAACCTGCGAGCTGCACAGCGCTGGTCGTTGGAACAAGCTGGGCACGCGGAGGGTGTGCGGCGCGAAGAGATAGCTTTGCGCCTGGGCGCGGCACTACAGCGCTTCTGGATAATTCGTGGCCATGTGAGCGAGGGGCGAGCCTTCCTGGCATGCGCACTGCTGAGAAGCGCAGGCGTTGCAGCATCCATTCGGGCGAAGGCGCTTATTGCTGCTGCGAGGTTGACGCTTGCTCAGGGCGACTATCATGATGGAGAGGGACTGGCTCAGGAGAGCCTGGCACTGTGCCGGGAACTGGAAGACACCGCGGGCATCGCCTTCTCGCTCTATCTGCTGGGCATCGTTGCCTGGAGGAAGGGCAACGCACCCGTGGCGCGCGAACGTTCCGAGGAGTCTCTGGCGCTCTTTCGAGCGGTAGGCGACCGGGAGCGCATCGCCTACGCGCTCTTCCAGTTGGCGTATATGGACAGCACGCAGGGCGAGTACGCTCGCGGACGCACCCTATTGGAAGAGGCCGTGACGCTGCACAGGGAACTGGGCAACAAGAGGGGCATTGCCCATGCGCTCTCGCAACTGGCACAGGTGCTCTTTGTCTCCCAGGCAGATATGTCAACAGTGCGCGTTCCGCTGGATGAAAGCCTCGCACTTTCCAGGGAATTGGGCTTCAAGGAAGGGATTGCCGCTTCCTTCTGCCTCTCAGGGCAGGTAGCGCTTAGTCAGGGTGACATGACCACAGCGCATGCGCTGTCTCAGCAAGGCCTGGCACTCTACCAGGAGATAGGGCACCGCCACGGGACAGCCGAGGCACTCTCCCTGCTAGGGCGGGTGGTCGCCATCCAGGGTGACCATGCAGCAGCACGTGCTCATTATGAGGAGAGCCTGGCTTTGGCCAGCGAGGTTGGTGACAGGCTTCACGTCGCTTCATGCCTGGAAGGATTGGCGGGCGATGTCGCGGCAAACGAAGAGTCTGCCTGGGCGGCACATCTCTGGGGTGCAGCAGAGTCCTTGCGCGCTAGCATAGGCGCCCCCCTTCAACCAATTGAGCGAGCTGGCTATGAGCGGGCAGTCGCTGATGCTCGCGCTCAACTTGGCAAGCACGCTTTTGCCACTGCCTGGGCCGAGGGACGCAGGATGACGCCGCAACAAGCCCTCACTGCCCACGGTCAAGTAAATCTACCCTCCCAGATCTCGACGAAGCCGCTATCGCCTCCTCCAACCAAGCCACTAGCCAAGTACCCTGATGGAATGACGGCACGTGAGGTTGAGGTGCTGCGTCTACTGGCGCAAGGACTGACCGATGCACAAATCGGCGAACAACTGGTGATCAGCCCTCGCACCGTCAATAACCACCTCACCTCGATCTACCAGAAAATCCAGGTTTCCTCCCGCAGCGCTGCTACTCGCTACGCAGTGGATCAGCACCTTGTCTAGCTATCCTCTCTTATATCCAGCATCGCTATGATTCAATCATGCTGTTGAAAATACTATCAACTTCTCGGCCACCCGCTACGCCGAGAAGTATCTCTGATCACGACCATGAGTTATATCACCTAGAGAGTCCGTCTATCTTTCCCTCGGGCTGTTTCGAACATAAGTAATGCGATTGAGTTATTTTACAGATGTGTTGCCACCTTCCGCCAAGTATACTGTGAGCAGTGGTTCAAGATGATGCAGCGGAACCGGCTCAGGCTGGTCAGCAGGTAGGACACGCGTCGGCGCCATCTTAGGTCCGCTGGTTGGGGGAGTTCTGCTTGGCCTTGGCGTCTCGGCGCAATCAGAGATCGCTCTCTTCGGTTTTCCCTTGCTGATCGGTGCTCTGGTTATGTTTGCTTTTGGTATCCAGACATACCTGCATACCCTGGAACAGATCTCCCCTTCCTACAGGCAGGCCACTGCTGGCTCAGCAATCGAAAAGGAACTGACTCATTGATCCGAGGGAAAGTAGCTCCAGCGCATGCCTACTGTATATGTGGCATACTTAAAAAGAACATGCCTAATCAGGGAAAGCACCAGCAAAACTCAAAATTCAAACATAGTTCCTGGTATGAAGGAGGTCCCTATGACGTACGAAGATACACTAGCACACGTACCTCTCCTGGCGCACTTGACCAGGGAAGAATTACAGGCACTCGCCAAAAGTTGCCGGGAGGGCCAGTTCAAAGCAGGCACCACCTTGACCTCCCAAGGCGATACAGGTGTAGGACTTTATATACTGACGAGTGGAAAAGTACGGATCACACAGACGAAGAGTCCTGGTGGGGCCGAGGTAGAACTGGGTACGGCTGGTCCAGGAGATGTCCTGGGCGAGATGGCTCTTCTTGACGATCTGCCACGCTCGGCAACGCTCACAGCGATAGTAGATGTGACGGCCCTCTTGTTGCCTGTGTGGGCTTTCCGTACTACGTTGCGGAGCCACCCTGATATTGCTCTCAAACTCCTCTCTGTTCTCAGTCGTCGTGTGAGACAGGCCGAAGATCGTTCTTACGAGTAGAGGGTGTGGTTCAATACATTTTAGTCAGGTTCTGGTCGTCGTTCTAAAGATCAAGTAGGCACATCGAAAGTGTCTAAAAGCCATCACATCCCCAACTTCACAACTCCCACCATCTTCCCATTCACCATCGGCACACCTTTCCTGGCCCGCATAAACATCTTCAATTCTGACGCCTTAAGTGCTATTACCTGCTCACCACTATCTCCGCCATTCCAGATCAGCAAAACATGATC
>WNGR01008226.1_pt1 | contig 11025 bp, 15 predicted proteins | sample 5407581 | NCBI WGS metagenome assembly WNGR01 (sample SAMN13153383, study PRJNA577476) | soil metagenome | isolation source: 80 cm soil or saprolite under Garry oak tree replicate 2 | place: USA:California | collected 2016-06-15 | reverse complement strand
GTTGCCTTGTCCTGTCATGAGTTCGTATCATTGAGCTGGAGTCAGAATCGTTGCACGCGTGCTATCTAACCTTCCGTCGCAAATCCGACAGGAAATGGAATTCATCAGACCCATGGTTGAGGAACGCTTTGCGAGAATGGAGGAGTTTGGCGAAGATTGAGACGACAAACCGGTTTGCCGATACGCTTCGTTCAATGCTAATATCATGATTAATGTGGAAGAACAGAATGACATGCTCATGTGGCTGATGAGTGAAGCCAAAGGAGTGGAAAGGTCCCTTGAATGCCTTGCAAGGCGATTGCTCATAGTCAACTTTGTAGCTATTCATACAACCTCTCTTGTGAGCCACACCGATCTCCTCATAAGCTACTAATTGCGAGTATATGCAGGCGTTTACGAAAGTATTATACCGTCTCCTTTCCAACCCAGAGTATATTGAACCCCTCCGCCACGACGTCGAGACTGCAGTAGCAGAGGAAGGCTGGACCAAGGCCGGGATGGACAAGATGCACAAGATCGACAGTTTCTTACGGGAATCCCAGCGTGTTGATGGCATCTGTCCGTTGGATTACCCTGGCCGAACCTCACCTACTGATGCACTACTTCCTGTTTCCAGTGTCGCTGACCCGTCTCGCGTTACGTCCATTCACATTTTCCAATGGAGTTACTGTTCCTGCGGGTACGCTAATCGCCGTCCCGTCTGCTGCTGTCCACACGGATGGAGAAATCTTTCCAAACCCCGAGGAATTTGACGGCTTCCGGTTCGCGAAACTCCGTGAGCGCGAATGGAGTTGCTGTGGCAAGGCTTCAAGCAGCTTCTACATCTGCAGAATACCTCACTTTCGGATATGGACGACATGCTTGGTAGATTTTTTTGTTTTTGTTTTTGCCTCGACCCATCGCAGTCACTCATATTCCTCTATCAGCCCTGGTCGGTTCTTCGCGGTCAACGAGGTCAAGGCCATACTTGCCCACATCCTTGTAACGTATGATATCAAATTCGAGGAGGGAAGACGGGCCCCACGCAGCCTTATCATCAATTCAGTGCGCGTCCCGGGGAAGGCGAACGCGATGTTCAGGAAGCGCCAAAAGTAAAATGTCGTGTTTTTCAGTACATTACATAGCAGCCAGGCCGCACTTGTGCATGTCTATGTCCCCATCACTATGTGATATGAAGGAGTGGGCGTGTGCCAGTGCCTTAATGTGCCTCATACTTCGGGTCTGTTCACATTTTCCAAGCTCGGAGAGAAGTCATCCTTCGATTTGAGTTGTCAACCGCCTTATATATTCACCTTTGTACGTCATGGACAGAGACGCGATTATCTATAGGCTAAATGCGAACCCCCTTGATCATCAATAAAGCGTTTTTTTCCTTACCCACAAAGAGAATCGGGTGGGAAGTTTGGGGCAATGGTTTGCGTTCCACTGGGCCCGGGCCCGGGAATCGGTCTTTTAGGAAACAAATTGCGGAAAAACCCAACTAAGACATAAATATTCACATTGTAGGAAGAACTCAGTAGTCCACCAATAGCAGCATAATGGAGGCTTGGAAGGACCATTAGGAATTTAGTGTAGTTTTGTAACAAAAAGTCCGATTCCCGGGCCCAGTGTTCACAGCCTCCTTCAGGCTCCACGCTTCACGTCCTGTAGGCTGGACTCCCATGTCATCAGAGAAAGACAGTTCATCATCGCCCGCAGCCACCATTAACGGACATGCGTTGATCATAGTTATGGTAAGGGTCATACACATCGATAACACCTAACTGACCAGCTAACTCGTCCGTCGGCAAATCGTCACTCACACCGCACAACAGGGTGTATCAGGAAGTGGAAAATCGACATTGGGAACCGCCCTCGCCAAAGCACTCGGATGCCCATTTGTCGATGCGGATGACCTGCATCCGCAGACAAATATAGACAAGATGTCCAAGGGAGAGCCGCTGACAGATGCGGATCGCGCGCCATGGCTCGTGAATGTGCGCAGAACAGCCCTCAAAGTTGCCGAGAGCGACTCGCAGGACGGCACGGCGGGCGTAGTGGTGGCGTGTTCAGCGCTCAAGGCGAGGTACCGGGAGGTGCTCCGTGGGAAACGTGCAGAGCTCGATTTGTCTGTTCATCCGGTAGTCGGCGGCCGCGACTGGGACACTTCTGGCAGTGGCCATGGGGATGAAGGGAAACAAAGGGTTCAACGAGTATCGCCTTCGCCATCCACGTGGCGTACGTTCTTCGTGCACCCGTTCGGGCCGCGAGAAGTGTTGTTGGAGCGAATGATGGCACGGAAGACCCACTTTATGAAGTCCAACATGCTCACGTCGCAATTAGACGCGCTGGAAAATCCCTTGGGAACGGGAGAAACAGAGATTGTGCCGATTGGGCTAGTAGAGAGCGTGGAGAAACAGGTGCGGACGGCACTGGAAGGGTTGACAGCAGCCGGTGTGATAAAGCCAATCGAGGAGATCGACACGAGGGGTAGTAGCACATGATGCGGCGAGCGCTGTATGATGCACAGGTAATGCCGAGAAAACCAAGGGGGGTTAGACTAAAAAGAGTGATTCACACGTTGTTGTATAACCCTGCGAGTGTCCCTCCCACTCATCCTCGTCCTAACCATGTCCCCGTCGGGGCCCCCTAATCCTTTCGAATCTATACCACCGGAATCGTCGAGGGCCCCTACTCCGACACCCTCACCCGACGCCTCCTCTTCCGCCCTCTCCCCTCGCACCCCTAATTTTCCTTCCGTCGACTCTCCACTTTTGTCTCCTGGCCAATTACCAGATCAGTCTTCCTCCCCGCCCTCATCCAGGGCTCCCTCCCGCTCCTTTTCTTCTGCTTTCGTGTCCTCCCCACTAAATCCCAACTCTCCTGCTACCTCTCCTTATGGCTTCTCACGTCCCAGACCCACTTCAAGAGGGAGCATGCACCTCAGCCGGATCGCCTCTGAGGAGTCTCAGGCTCTTGGTTCTCAATTTTCTTCCTCCCAACGCGGCTCTATGATTTTATACCGTCTCGCGGCGGTGGATGACCACGGCGTCCTCCTTCCTCCCCATTCCATGTCTCCAGACCAGCGTGACTCGTTCATCTCCACATCGGGTGAATCCATATGGTCTCTCTCATCAGACTCAAAATATCCCTCTGGTCCACCAACCATGAGAGGCGGCCTCGTCCCTTATGTCTACGACCCCTCTGTAGACGACCAGGCGGCTACGGACGAAGAAGATCTCCTCCACGAGCCTGACTCGATCGACAAACCCTCCTCCCTTCTCGCTGCCCGTGGCATTCTCAACGTCGGTGTCCTCGTCCTCCTCATTTTCTCCCTCCTCTCCCTCTTCATTGCATACCCCGTCATCACCTATGTAAACGGCAACACTAACAATCTCTTTCTCGACGAGACCGGAGGCAACACCGTCACCGTTCCTCCCTCTGCCTTTGCCATACCCCAGCTCATCGACTCCGAAACACCTGACTCGGCCAAAACACGCACTGGCTTCGACAATCAAGATTACGTTCTCGTATTTTCCGATGAGTTCAATACCGATGGTCGTACATTTTATCCTGGAGACGACCCCTTCTGGGAAGCAGTCGATCTCTGGTATTGGGCTACCGGTGATCTTGAGTGGTACGACCCCCGTCAAGTCTATACTGCCAATGGTTCCCTTCATGTTCGTATGGAAAATGTTGTCACAAACGGGATGAATTATCGTTCCGGGATGCTCCAGAGCTGGAACAAGTTCTGCTTCACAAGCGGTTATATCGAGGTCTCTCTCACGCTACCTGGTCCTAACCAGGAAACCCGCGGTTATGTGAGACCCTTCCTTCCCTCCATTCTATACTCCATCCATCCTCACCCACCATTCAGTGGCCTGGCGTCTGGACAATGGGTAATCTCGGACGACCAGGTTATGGTGCAACCACAGACGGCACCTGGCCCTACACGCAAGTATCTGCATCGCTTATGTATCTGCCAGGCGTTCACACAATTTCACAGATACGATTCTTGTGACGTTGGCACCTTTCCGAACCAAACCAATCCGGATGGACTCGGTCCCACTGCTGCTCTCCATTCAGATGCGTCGCAGGCCAAGTACGATTTCAAGTTATCCTATCTCACTGGCCAGAAACTTTCGTACGCTTCTTTCTCGGCTCTCTTTACGCTTCCATTGTTCATTCAACTCTTTTCCATGTTCTTTTCCATTAGCGCCTGCACTTGTCCTGGCGAGGATCATCCAGGACCTGACGTCACCAAGGGTCGTGGTGCCCCGGAGATCGATATATTCGAAGCAGAGCATAACAAACAGGGCGACGGTGGTGTGATCTCACAATCGGCCCAGTTTGCGCCATTCTCTCACGACTATGTATACTCCAATGATACCGCCCAAGAGTGGAATGTGTACAATCCTAGCATTTCTCGAGCAAACAATTACAAGTACGTTTTCACTTCCTTACCCAACGCCTTGCTGATGACCTATGACAGGGGATCCGCTGTGTCAGTTGCATACCTTTCCCTTCGGTCGCTTCTCACCAATTTTTCCATTTTTCTGCCTATATAGACAACAAGCTATATCTGGCCTCACGCAACTCCCTGCTGATGTCTTTGAGGGATCGGGACAGGTTTTCCACACATTTGGTTAATTTTCATCCTTTTTTTTCATCTCCGCTGCATTCTCATCATTGGGTCTACACACTCACAGGTTTTGAATACTTTGCGAATCCCAAGGCGCGCTCAGATGGGTATGTCATATGGCAAATGGACAACTCACCGACGATCAGGATGGGTGCGGGTGCAGTCGGTCCCGATCAGGGTGTAGATGGTTCAGGCGTCGACCAGAGGTTAATACCCGAGGAGCCCATGGTAACGTCTGCGCCCATCGCATTCCCGTATTTTTGTCTAATGTTGGTCTGTTGCCAGTCCATCGTTTTCAACTTGGGTATATCGCGTATGTCATTTTTGTCACATCTGACATACGGCTGTCTGATACATCTTCTATAGCGAATTGGCAAACAGTCGATTTGACAACGATGACGTTCCCCACGGAGATGGTCGTCGACTATGTGCGCGTGTATCAGCGCAAGGACTCGCAGAATATTGGGTGCGACCCCCCAGACTATCCTACGATGGATTACATTTCTCGGCACCCCGAAGCATACACTAGTTCGTTTTGTCCGCGACGAGGCACAATTCTGCATTTTGACTGATTTACACAGATCCCCAGTTGCAATTCTGGACGTCTGGACCAGCCGGCGCAAACAACTCGTTCCCTAAGAATAGGCTGGTACGCCCATCTCATTTTTCGTCCGCTTTACCTCCCTGACAAAATGCTCGAACGAATAGTACAATGGCGGCTGCTAGTAAACAGGGTCAATGCCGCCAGGTTCTAGCCCCGTCTTTATTCTACTAGACTTACTTGCGCACCTCCGCATATGATAGGACTCGTCCATGGACTATTTTCAAGTAAATGACTCGATTTCATCTGGTTCTAGGAATTACCACTACGTACTTACGAACGCCGCGCATCGCGTCCCCACCACTGCATATAGTATACCATACGTTGTGTATACCTTCTTCATCTCCGCGTTCTATGCACGCGCCGCTTTACCCGACCACCCGCGTACGTCCCTCTCCCTACTTACATGTGCCGTATAGGCCATCCCGGCACTAGTTGGTATCTTTAACTCTTTAACTACCGGCTGCGGTTCGGACACTTCACCAATCGCCAGATTGCTTCCCCGCATACTGTACATACCGTAAGTTATGGAAATCCTTCAATAGCGGACACTTCTTAATCGGACATCCTTCTATCGTCTCTTGATCTTTCTTTCATACGACAGTGGGTCCATTTTTGGGTTCTTTCTTGGTTCTTTCTATTACCTTTCTTCCCATTAATACGCGTCGGTGATCGTATATAGAGGGGCATTGTATAGGGGGAGTGAAACTAACGTGATGTTGGCAGACACATTCCGGTGCGCGGTCCTCAAGCCTGGACTGGATCAGGAAGACTAAGAGCTTCCCATAACAAGTAGCAGTGTCTGGGAACCTAGACGGATAGGTACCCAAAAGCCCAGCCCAGAAGCTGCGTAAAGACTTGAAGCCAATAGGCCAATAGTCCGAAAGTTCATGACAAATTCAGGCCGGTGCGCCACATGTTTGGCCTTGGCCTCCTGTAACATGCCTTTCCCAGGTCACTCACCCTCACATGCAATATCGGGTGCATGACGGCGCTTGATGCGATCGAGGTTCCAGAGCGAGAATAAACTGCCGGTTATCAACCGCAATCGACGGTGCACGCGCCGGTGATGGGGTTGTGGTGATACAAGATAGGACGAGCGCAAAATTTTACAAGCCGTGGGTGCTCGTGAGAGTCGGAACCAGACCTAGCGATGATGGTTGGGAGGCCAGGAACCGGTTGGGGGGAACCAGCAACGACCAAAGCCAGCCCACTTCCTGCTTGCGCGGACAGTACAGCAGATGCAGCCGATCATCCATTTATCGATCGATCCCTCACACGTCACGTCAAAAAGAAAAAAGCTCGCTAAGGAGATTGTGCAGGCGTGGCGGGATCACGTACAGGCCGAGTAAACCACGGGCAGTATGTCTATGTCCCCGTGTGAGTCCGCACCTGCCTGGCTTCATCTCAGGCATCGGCCCCTCTCGGGTTTGTCTTGGTGAGGCGTCGTCGTGTGGCGTCGTCGTTCCGGTAATTTATTTGATTCGTAGCGTAGGATTTGGGCCGGGAATCTGTCTGAGCTCCCAGCCTGAGTGCGGCGTGGCGCACTGGCACGGGAGAGACCCTTTTTGCCGAGCTTTTTGCCTCTTGCCGCCGGCGCCGGCGCCCGGTCCGGATGGCCGTCCCCGCGTGACGCTCGTCGCAAATCGCGATCGCAGGCGCTGGCTTCAAGTTCGCTGCAATGGTCGAGACCCGGCTTTCGTGATGGTGGGGCCCATCAGCACCCGTAGTACGTGACGAGTGGCGTTGCGGTCTCCGCACGCGCGATGGCGGGGATGGCCGAGTCTGACGAATTATTGTGGATGTGCGGGCGGGGAAGACCCCATGGGTTTGGCGCCACATCTCTGTCGACATAGATGCGTCCGGAAGTAGGATGTCCCGGACACGCGGCCTGGACGACGCGCGAATCCGGACGAAGGCTAGAACAGTTGCTTGTGTAGACGATGCCGGTTGCTGTTGGCATCGGCCAGAAAATATAACTTGTCACGGTGTATGACACGCTAGCAATTCCTGCGGACCCTTCCTTCCCTGGCTTGCAAAGTTACAGCTGGAGTAGGGACGGGTCTCTTTTCACTTCTGCAGATAACAGAATCGAGAGTAAAAGACTCTGAGGTCGTGACAAGGTAATGGGGTGATCGATGCCGCCGCCGGGGCCCGTGTACACACAACGGCGTACGAAGATGTCCCAAAAGTGCTGGTACAACCCTGGATTTACGGCTGAGAGTATAAACGAGGTCGCATAAGATTCGAGGGTCAGCCTGAGGGGACCACAATGCGGTCTCCACACACGCTTAGCGCTGCAAAGTGGCAAGTCCTGGTATGCAGTTGGCTCGATCACGGCCACGCGGCTGCATCGAGCCTGCTTTGGCTTGATTGCCTGAGCCCTACCCCTCGGGCTCAGCGCTCATCCTCGGACTTGTGAAAACGCGGTCTGACAGGAAACGCAGAAAGCACCTTCTTCTATTTGCGCACACATGAACATGTCATTAGCTTGAATCATTCTGTGCTTATCGATGGCTACGAAACCGACATGCTTCAATCCAGTTGTCCACCAGTACTCCACTCTTCTCCTAAATGGTCCCAAAAACGAACTTACGCCCAATTGAAGACGTGACGGTCTGGTGTTCCGCTAATGCATTTGCGGTGCCCATCATGCATCACCGTGACGCCGCGCGAGCCGCTCGGTCCACTTAGGGTTACCTCTGTCCAAGTCGCGGCGTACGCCCGACTCTCCCTGCTAAGGCTCGCATTTCGTGACCTATGCTCACGGCCTCCCGTCGCCAATCTCTCCACCAGCTCGTTGGATACGCCCTTCTTCGGTGCACGTCCCACCAACCCCGCAGATGCGGCAGATCGTATGAGAGGAGATCATAGTGTGGTTCGTCCTAGCTCCAAGCGCGCTACCCCCGCCTCAGCCGCTCACCTAGAATATCCATACCCAGGCACGCCTCCATCTCGTCGTGGCGTTCAACACGCATGGTCTAGTCCCAGGGGTCCTCTTTCAAGGAGATCGTCTGGCACCTGACGATGACAATTCCAAGATCCAATGTAAATGAAGAGAGAACCCTTCTCTCGGCGTTCCATGATGCTGTAAGCACCTCTTGCAAAGACTTCTTCATGCCCGTTCTCTGAACCCGACAACGGATTGGACTTGCTATTCAGCTCGATGGCGTTGCAGCTATTGTACATCGCCGGATGTGACGTGCCAGCTGTGTTTTGCTTCCCTTCCAGGTGTGCATCCCCATGGCCACTGCCAGAAGTGTCCCAGTCAAGGCCGCCAACCGCCGGATAAAAGACAGATCGAACTCTGCAAGTTTCCACGGAGCACCTCCTGGTACTTAACCTTGAGCGCTGAGCACGCCACCACTACACGCGCCGTGCCATCCTGCGAGTCGCTCTCGGAATCTTTGAGGGCTTTTCTGCGCATGTTCACAAGCCATGGCGCGCGATCCGCATCTGTCAGCGGCTCTCCCTTACACATCATCTTGGGTTTGTTTGTCTGCGGATGTAGGTCGTCTGCATCGACGAATGTCATCCAAGAGTTCTGGCAAGGGCTGCTCCCAATGTTCATAATGCAGGGCTTGAATGAGGCTGTAAATGCGAACTATCGCCACAACCGGTTCTGTTTGTTTTTAAGGAATGCGCTTTATTCTTGGAAACTCGGAAGATCAAGAGGGTTCCCAGTTCGACTCTAATTCCATATAGGATTGCATAGATGTGGGCACCGCGTCTCTGTCTGTTACACGCTGGCATACAGAGGTGAATCTACAAGGCGGCTGACGACTCAAAGGACGGCTTCCCTCTGAGCTTGGACAATGTGAGCAGACCACGAAGCACGAGGTACTGTAAGGCATTGATTAGCACACGCAGAGTCCTTCACATTAATAGTAATGGGAACAAAACAAATAGATATTCCAAAAGTGTAGCCTGGCTGCTACGTACGACAACATTTCACTGGCGCTTCCTGAACATCGCGTTTCCTTCCCCCGGGAAGCGCATCGAACCAATGTGAAGGCTGCGTGGGGCCTGTTTTCCCTCCTCGAATTTGATATCATACGTTACAACGACGTGTGCAAGTAATGCCTTGACTTCGTTGACCGCAAAGAACCGTCCTGGACTGATAGAGAAATATGAGTAACTGCGATGGGTCGAGGCAAAAGCAAAACAAAAAAACACACCAAGCGTGTCGTCCATATCCGAAAGTGAGGTTGTCGGCGGACGTAGAAAGTGCTTGGCGCCCTGCCACAGCATTTCCATCGCACTCGCGGAGCTTCGCGAACCGGAAGCCGTCAAATTCCTCAGGGTTTGGAAATGTCTCTCCATCACTGTGGATAGCACCAGCCGGGGCCGCGATTAGCGTACCCGCAGGTACAGTGACTCCATTAGAAAATGTGAATGGATGCAATGCGAGACGGGTCAGCGTCACTGAAAAGGGAAAGTAGTGCATCAGTAACTGAGGTTCGGCTAGGGTAATCCAACGGACCACTATCTATACTATCGACACGTTGGGTCTCCCGTAAGAAACTGTCGACCTTGTGCATCTTGTCCATCCCGGCCTTGGTCCAGCCTTCCTCTGCTACTGCCGTCTCGACGTCGTGGCGGAGGGGTTCAACATATTCTGGGTTGGAAAGAAGGCGGTATAATACATTCGTAAACGTCTGCATGTACTCACAATTAGTGGTTTATGAAGTAGTCGGTGTGGCTCACAGTAGAAGTTGTATGAATAGCCGCAAAGTTGACTGCGAGCATTCGCCGTGCAAGGCCTCCAAGGGACCTTTCCACTCCCTTGGCTTCACTCATCAGCCACATGAGCATGTCATTCTGTACCTCCGCATAATGATAACATTAACATTGAGCGAAGTGGATCGGGCGAACCGGTTTGTCGTCCCAATCTTCCCCAAACTCCTTCATTCTTGCAAAACGTTCCTCGACCATGGGTCTGATGAATTCCATTTCCTGTCGGATTTGCGATGGAAGGTTGGATAGAACGCGTGCAACAATCCTGACTCCAGCTCAATGATGCGAACTCATGGGAGCCGGAGGGCATGACAACGTACGGCCTGAGTGGTTTCGGGAACATGCTGATGATTACCCCGAGTTTTACAACATTGACCGCGAAATTCAAATTCAGAGTCAGATAGTCTTTATTTCGGCCTATGAGACACGATTAATGATTGAATGGAAGGATCGGAGAGTTTTCACGCACACAGCAGAGGCCCAACAAACACACGATTCGAGGTCGCACTAACCACACGTTGCATCGTTTCCATCACGGGAACTTTGACCCAATCTGCGTTCCACATGAGCTCAAGGAATCAAGCTTTTGACGACAAATTTTCCACGCACCATCACTATGCATGGGGATGGTAGCATCGAGAGACTTGATGAGTTCATCGCGGACCTCTTTGAAAGTGACTTCGATGTTCCGTGTCAGTTTCGAACGTATTACATCCATGTGATATCCATCCTCCATATCCAATAGGTCCAATGTATATTCGAGCTGGAGAAACTGACATGATCGTGATGAATAAAAGTCAGGCATCCCAGGGAGCACGCGTTGCGTACCTCAATCGCTGCGGCATTCATAGACAAGACGTCATCTGGAGCCTTCCTGACCTCTTCGATCAGTTCAGGACTCGAAGCTAGCACCATCCACCTCCGAAATCTGGCAATCTTGAATAAACCTCGTCTTGTCTGACAATCAGATCGTAGCGTCAGCTCGGCACAAGGGAAGGCTACCATATTATAAAGACAAAAGCACATACTTTCGCATACCCATATTTGAGCCTGGGAAGGCCATCAA
>WNGR01008222.1_pt1 | contig 11028 bp, 13 predicted proteins | sample 5407581 | NCBI WGS metagenome assembly WNGR01 (sample SAMN13153383, study PRJNA577476) | soil metagenome | isolation source: 80 cm soil or saprolite under Garry oak tree replicate 2 | place: USA:California | collected 2016-06-15 | reverse complement strand
CGTATCCGTGACCTCCCGAGTGTCATGTAGCTTACGGTGTTTACTACAGACCCAAGGTATTGGCACAATCCGCTCCAATCTGAATGGGCCGGAGTATGAGGATGACGGGCTTAGTTCCGACGAGGCGGAGGGTCAGGACAGCTCGGCTTCGGATGATGAAGACGATGCAGAGCCCAAGACTGACTGTTACAGTGGACGGGGACGGCGTCTTCATCCCAGGTCGTCGCTCGGCATCGCCCAATTTGACATCAGCAACCGCCATGGTTCCGTCTGTGCCCCCCACTCCGCCAGGGAGGTACAATTTCGAGATATGTCACCTCCCTGGTAGACTAAATGGAAGAGCTGATGCACTGTCAAGATGCCCAGGATACGACCAAGGCGAGAACGACAACAAAGATGTGGTTGTATTACCAGACCGCGTCTTCGTGAGGGCCACAGCAACACAACGCACTCCCCCTATGTGAAGAATCATAGCTTAAGAAGAAATGGAAACAACGGACCCAATATATGCCCAGGACGAAGAGCTACTTAAACCATGGATCAACGCTCACCACCTGAAGAAGATCGAAGGGGTATGGTACCGAGAAGGACGCCATGTGGTAACAGGTGGAATGGAGCACAAGCAGACCTTCATACGGGCACATCACAACACACCAGTATACGGACACCCAGGAATCAATAAGACACATCAGCTGACAAGCCGCAGGTATTGGTGGCCGAACATGCAGCAGGATGTGAAGGATTATGTATGAGGGTGCGTGGAATGCCAAAGGAACAAGATCAATACGTGACCTACGAAAGCCCTGTTATCACCCATATTTCCCACATGTGAAGCTATGCCGTTCGAAACTGTAGCCCTAGACTTCATCACTAAACTGCCGATCTCCCAGGGATACGACTCGATACTCACTGTAACTGACCACGACTGTACCAAGGCGGCGGTGTTCATCCCCTGCAAGGAAAGTATGACTGCCGAAGAAACCGCCGGACTAATAGTCCAACACATATTTCCACGATTTGGACTTCCACTAAAGTTCATCAGTGACAGAGACCCAAAATTCGCCTCTAGATTCATACGGGGGTTATGCAAAGGAATGGGGACAACACAAAACATTTCAACGGCATACCATCCCCGAACAGATGGACAATCAGAACGCACAAATCAGTGGCTGGAACAATACCTACGATTCTGGGTCAACGAGTGCCAAGATAACTGGCACGCTTATCTACCACTGGCTGAATTCGCGCATAATAACTGGCCAAATGAAACCACTGGAGAGTCCCCTTTCTTTGTCCTATACGGGTTTAATCCGCAAGCTAATTGGACGGATAAGCCATCGCCAATACCACAGGTGGCGCTGCGACTAGATCAATTCAAAAGGGCCAGACAGTGCGCCCAAGAATTGATGATCAAGGCACAAAAGTCATGGGTCAAACACAAAGATACGCCCAAACATCAAGAAGGAGACCTCGTGTGGCTAGAAGGACGCCACCTACGTACCAACCAACCAACTGCCAAGCTTGCGCCCAAGCAACATGGCCCCTTTCAAATCGTCCAGGTGATGTCCCCTGTCAATTATCGATTAAAACTTCCCACGCAGTGGAGCATTCATGACGTGTTTCATATCGATCTTCTTACACCCTATCGAGAAACCGATATCCACGGATCAAACTATTCGAGACCAGCTCCAGACCTTGTCAACAATGAGGAAGAATACGAAGTCAAGATGGTTCTAGACACTTGGCAGTTTGGCAGAGGACGCAAGAAGCAATACCTCATCAAATGGAAGGGCTATCCAGACTCAGATAACGAATGGGTCGATCGCAAGGACGTACACGCCCCTGAAGTGATAAGGGAGTTCGAAAATTCAAGGGCCGCCCTGAAGGGGCATATAAGGATGGGAACGACGGGCGAGTACCCCATCACTCCTCTCACCACTCCTATGACAACCACTCACACATCTTCCATGTCTAATGACACCAACAACTACTACCTCAGTTCACCGGAGCGTATCTTCGGGGCCGAGCTCGACACCCAGCTCATCACCTACGATGAGGCACGAGAACTTTGTGCCAAGAAATACATACGACCCCACATCAAGGACGAAGACGAACTCGCCGCTCCTCTCACCGAAGAAGAGCTGGCTCGAGTATGGGAGGTCTTCCCAGATCTCCAGACGATGCCAGTGCAGCTGTGTCCACTATCACCTGTATTGCAAGAGATGTCAGACCCTGATGGGTTGGGAGCCACACCAACTCACGAAGCTGACACCCAAGCGCTTGATCATGAGCTTTGGGAAGCTGAAGGAGTACTGCGAGTCCCTCCCCACGTGGGGGGAATGACAGCCGCAGTCACCAAAGAAGGTCAGCATACAGTGGAGGGAGGAGCAGTTCACACAAGCCGTGTACAAGAGAAACGCCACGAAAGCAGCCCGGGAAGCACTGTGCCGCCAAGTACGCCAGCTACGAGAGGACCCTGGAGTTGTACCACCAGTCTTAAGGACTGGTACCCAGATGAGCATCCCTTCATAAAGAACTACCACGATTCTGATGACCTGAATGAGACCCCGTATGCTCTCACGACCACCGGGTACCCCCTATACAAGAAGATGTACATGCCAGCCGCAATGCAAAGGCGAGACCCCATCGGGTTCAACCCCAATCAAGGGGTTCATTACATCGACTACCCCATCCGTCTTCCCCATGAATCAACCACGCAGCAGGCTCACTACACTCAGGCCATAATGGCCCCCAACCCGCTAGTCATAGCGCTCCGCCAAGACTCAGACAAGGTGTTTAGCAAACCCTTGTACACCTCGCTGGTGTATGCCTTTGATGGCAAACCCACCTATGCAACTGGCAAGCTCGACTACCTCAAGGCAGATGCTCAGGGGCGAGAGTTCACGGATCGGCTCATCGACAGAGAAGGCGATCTGTCGCTCAAGGCGGAGGTTCACCGGTTCCGCATGCTAATGGCTGAGTTGGAAAGGATGGAGACCGTGTTGGTGGAGAACGAAGAACAGTGGGGGCAGTTGGCAGCAGCTAAGTTGGGAGCTATTCGACGATTGGAGATGGCTGACGCGAACGCGAGAATCAATGCAAACAATCAAGGGTTCGTGGATGATGCTCTCCGTGTCAATGAGGAGATCTTGCGTGGGCGCAAAGGCTGAAAAGGGGGTGATGTTACATGTCAGCATCAAGACACTTACTCATCGGTGGTGACTACAAGGGTAAGCGGTAATTAGTCACAGACTTGTGTATCAGTCAGCCTGAGTATCACATGTACGATAGTATGACTCGATCCTAGGATAGCGGTATCTGGTTTCAGGTTTGAGAGGCACTTTAAAGCCCTCTTCATGTAGTACTTAAGATGTAGCTGCCGAAGACCAAGACTCCAGCTTGGTCTTCTTGAATCACCACTTGTCTTCTCTTCCATTCTGCGGGATATAAGGGCCCTCTCCCTTTCTCTACTCGTACTCAAGATCAACCAGTGTCTCGTGTCCAAGTGTCATCAGACCTTGTGACCATCGTGTCACGTGACTATCGAGAGTCCGTGTACATTTATTCGTGTTGAAGACGTATCGTGCGCCGTCCCTAAGCCTAAGTCAAGGCTAACGTTCAGTGGCAACATAACAGAGACCCTCAAAATGGATGTGGAGGACTGAAACCACACAGACCATATGATCAGCTGCCTCCATGACCCCTCACTAACTGCAGAAGTTCATCGATTCCGTGTACTAATGGATGAACTGGATTGCATGGAGGAGGTGTTAGTAACCAATGAGGAACAATGGGGGCACCTCACAGCAGCTAAGTTGGAAGTGATTTGGCGATTGGAGATGGCTGATGCACTGAAGAGGATTAAAGGGCAGGATAAGAGACTAGTGAACAATGCCCTATACATAGGAATGGAGGTTCAGCTATGGGGGCATAGCAACCTAAAAAGGGGATGATGTTACATTCTCACACCACATGTCTTGAAAGACACTTACCTAATGGTTATGACTACATGGGTAAGTGGTATTTAGTTATGGACCTGTTATCAGTCAGCACAAGAATCACATGTACGATATGATAACTCGATCCTAGGATAGTAGTACTAGGGTTCTATGTTTAGGAGGTGCTTCAAAACCCTCTAAACTGTGTATATAACTTGTAGTTGTTGAAGATCTAGCTCCATCACAAAATTCCCTGGAAGATTACAATTCCATCACTAAGAGATATAATCATAACAATTTGATGTAATATGCATTTTAGGATTATTATTGAAAGTCACATTGCCTCATATATTCCAACACAGGTATACCATGATGACTTAGACATTGCAATAACATCATGACAAACCTTATAGTTTGAAGTATATGCATGGTATTTTAGCAATAATTACATTGTCATTTGATTGTCAGGGAATTGTAATGTGTCCATGCAGAGATTATAAGTCACTTGGGAGGGGGCCACAATGTGCCCATAAGGGAGTTATAATGTGTTCATGTAGGGGTCATAATCCACTTGCATGGACATCATCAATCTCTTGTAAGTTGTTTGGGAGGGGGTTGTAATGTGCCCATGAGGGGGTTATAATGTGTCTATGTAGGGGTCACGATCCACTCACATGGACATTATTGGTCTCTTGTAAGTTGTTTGGGAGGGGGTTGTAATGTGCCTGTGAGGAGGTTATAATGTGGTCATAATCCACTTATGTGGACATTATCAGTCTCTTATAATTTGTTTGGAAGGGGGTTGTAATGTACCCATGAGGGGATTATAATGTGTTTGTGTAGGGGTTGAAATCCACTCACACAGATGTTATCAGTCTCTCATGCAGGGGTTGTGATTAAGTCATGTGGCAGTTGCAATTTGTTCACAGAGTGATCATAATGCACTTGTATAAGAGTAGTGGACTGCTTATAACAGTTTGTAATATGCTTATGTAGATTTTGTTTGCAGCTCAATGTAGAAGCATGATGGCATTATGATGTGTTGGATTGGTTAGAATCATGTGTCTATTTTATACACAAGTTGAAAAGCAATTTTACAGTGAAGCAGTCTGAAATCACATAGGAACTCAAGTGGGGAACCAGTCAAGTCTAATAGTTTATGTTGACCAAAAAGGTTATATTGTGTCTAACCAAAAACTAGTAGGGCCTACTAAACAGGTCCTGTAATAAATGAGGCTATGACAGCCTAGGTCTCTGACCCCCCCATTGCTGCATTGGCAGCTGACTCCTCCATTGCCACATTGGCAGCTGACTCCTCCATCTCTGCATCAGCAACAGTCTCACATCTGAGCTGTTTAGCCCTTGCCTGTTCACGCATAATTGCACCTGCACTGTCCTTTCTCACCTCACCATTGGTGTAGATGGTGCGTGGGAAGATTTTTCTGGTTTTAATTCAGCGTGAAAAATTACATGAGGAATTATAGATACACTTACTCATTCCACCACTGCAGAAGGCTGAAAAGCTCATCCTCTGACATCAACTCCTTGTGTTCAAGGAGCTCTCGATAGAACGCATGGTAGGGAAATCCACCCCTGCGCCTCCTTTGAGTGTCGTGTCCACCTGGTCCAAATGTTGGCTCATCTGAAAGTGCGAAACGAGTCTATGGATCATTGATGAGTATGGAACCACAGGTGGCAAGGAACCACTTACCACTGTCGCAACATATGCCACTGATTCATATGTCACAAAAGATACATCATGTAAGGCGGCATTACCACCACGTGTTGACCTGTCAGCCTCTCTTGCGGCACTTGGGGAAATGAAAATATGTTTGTATGCCTAAGAATCGTTGTCAACATTATGAGCTTACAAATAAAATAAAAACACGAACCATTACAAGCAAATGGCCACGCAGGAACCCCTTGTAAACGTCATCAAGAGTGAATATGTCCTGTGGCCAGAGAAAGGTGGGATGGTCGGCTGCGCTAATATCTTGTGTGCCACGACAGAGTGCCTCACAAATACTAAGAAAAGAGTTATAAAGACAGAGAGTAGAGGAGTGCAAATATGTCTTACTCGTCATCATCCCAATTGAGTGTGATAGGGCATAAGAGCCTACCAGTAGTTGCGTGATTAAACCCAAGAAGGTGTCGCAACACTGGGAACGCAGGCTCCCACTTGATGTTGGGCCATTGCCCAATTGCGCCACGGATCCCATTTACATCTACACGGCGTGCTTGCTTGTGACCTACATCAATCTATAATGACAGTGGGTTAACGAATAAATATGACACTGCCATGACTTACCACCCTGTCCAGCTCTAGGGACAACTCAGGACCGGCTTGTTCTCCGGCTCTCTGAAGTACCTTGATTATTGCGGGCAAGACTTCAATGAGAAGAAGGAACTTCTTATACTGCTGATTCTCACTAAAGTCCTTCATCAGTGTAGTCAACGGCCATGAACAAATAACTCACAAGTCTGTGTGCATGAAGTCCTCGTCGACACCAGGGTCACGTGACACACCCTCGTCAATAATTTGACAGAATGTGTCCCACATCTCAACACATCGGCCAAGGATCAACCCTTTCTTTTTCCAATATTGTTTGTTAATGAGAGGTGATGTGGGATCATCAGTGTTGCTCTCGATATCAGCATTGGAGTCACTGTAAGTGTGTTTTAGTTCTGTGTGCAGAGGTAAGAGAAATTTCTATACGCACTGCTCGTCAAGGCTGTCAGTGTTTGAGTATGGCTGCCTCTGCCTCTGCCCACACTCTGGTGCAACATTGGGGTCATAGCGAGTGGAAGCAACAGTTGGAGATGGTGGCAGAGGAAGTGGGCGTCGAGGTGCATGCTTTTGAGCTGTGCGTGGCTGACTTGATACACTGTGCATATTAGAACGCCGTTTATGGCGTCCATTTGCATTCACCTGAGGCTGTCTGCCATGTGTGATCCGCATCGTGAGTGGGGCCAGAAAAAAATGACGGGACAACAAAAAAAGTCTTTGAAGTCTGCGCAGCTTATATCTGGCCCAGGGTTCACAGTTGTAGTCATGGTGCTGATTGGTGCCCTCCAAAGTAACCATAGTAAGTAGCAGCCGAGCCTAGTGAATATGAGCGGTGAACTAGTGAATACATTGGTGAATGTAGTGCAATGACCCGGAGATACTCGTGCCTCAATCACAAAAGTATGGTGTTGTTTGGCTGCTGTGACCGTGATGAGTGTGACACCACACTGACGGCATCCTGTTTTTTTTCAGTCGACTCAAGTCTTTTCTTTGTTTGTTATTGTGATTCCCAAGTCATCTGTCACTAAGTCCACACTGAGCACGATCACACAATCATGCTATTCTGTGGGCCTTCCTCTGGTGCCCTTGAGTTCCATACTGCCATGCCATGCCATGGTTATGGCTATTTGTTTGTCAATAATACTCAGGAAATGCACCTGCACCAGGTGAGAGCCACACACCGACTTGGAGTCTATGTCAGTTCTGACAATCATTGCTTATGAACTGCCACCTGTCCTCTCACAGCGAACTGAGGTGCCTGTGCCTATGTGGTAGCCAGGTCCTGGACAACCATTGTCCGTGCCTGTTGCAGAAGATTGCAAAACACAGGCCAATATGTATTTGGGCGCTGTGTGCCAAAAGGAATGGCATGCTGCTTGTTCAGTTCTGCTGCTAGCCCGCTACTTCTGTCACAGTTTGTGGTCCATCTTGGTTCCTACTTGCCTTCCACCTGCTGTACCCTTTCAATTGCTCTTATAGGCATTTGTGAAGGATTGTCGGGCATGGGCATATTCATGAGGGTGGGCTACAGGTATGTTGTGTAACTCAATTTCTACTTTATGATATTCACTGGTTCCTACTGCATTAGATTTGATATACTTTGGTGTTTCAAGGTGTCCCTTAACGCATTCTACTACAGTATACCATTGATTCGTCCGACCAACACTTCACTATACCCGTAATGTCATTATACCGAATGAATTATGACTCGCAGACGCCGTTTTTGTTCCTGGTTGTGCTGATGCCGCTGCCCACCTGCCCGATTCACACCTGTTGTATATCACTGGAACTCCACCATGCTAGTGACCCGCACAAACAATTTCCTTCTGTCACGGGCATTTGGACTCACAATGAATGGCAGTCCTTACAGTATCCCAGAAGGTGGCCGATGCAATGCATGCGGTCTGGTCTTTGTGCGTGAGGGAAACCTCATTCAACATATATGCGGCAATTGCACTGCTGCTCAATTGCGCTCTCAAGATCACTGGAAGCACGGCACTACAAATTTGTTGAAACTTGGTCGCGTGCGGAATCCCCGAAAGCGGCCATCAGAGGAAACCCCTGACTCTCATACAGAGAGTGAGCAGGCCAACTTCCCCCATCAATGGGATATAGTATGTGTTTTGGTTTGTGCATCAATTCCATTCTTATGTGTTGTCTAGGATGTCATTCCCGAGTATGCCAATGTAACAGAGACCTTGGATCCACTTCCCAACAAGCGTCTGCATCGGCCAACCTGGAAGATAAGGGAAACAGCTCCAGTTGACCTCCCTGAGGGTCCTGGCCTGCTGGACTCCCCTGCTGCCAGTGACGTCAGACCTGCATCACCCAAGAACACCACCAATCCTTCCTTCGTGAAAATATGCACAAGCCCAAACCAATTTGCCCTCATACGGGAATACCAACAACACCCTTCATCCATCCCCGATTCCCTGGTTTCATGGCGCTCGTTCATTGCCGGCCACTCCCCTATTCCTCCCAAAAAGCAGAGGGAAGTTCCTGATATTATCTACCCATATCCAAACATCAGCTCATTCCTATTCAACTTCACATGGAGGCGCATGTGTGGTATGATGTCATCCGCAAACCGTGCTTTAGTGATGGCTGTGTTACTTAACCTGCACTTCAAGGCGACCGACCTCAAGGGAGTCAACTTCCCTCAAATAGAGAAGCAGCTTAAGGATGACATCCAGTCGCCATGGGGTGGTAACGGGTGGCGACGGTCAAATGTGGTTATTGAAGTCCCTACAGGATCAAAGCCGACTGCGGCTTCACGTTGTACAGAGGCGAACGCACGCGCACGAGCCCAATGACATGACGAGGTTGACACTGATGCCGACCCCTATCCGCGGCACAAAGTGACAATTCATGATGTCCGCACTCGATCCCTTCTCCATACCATGATCGAGACCATTCAAGAGGATTCAACGGGCAGGGAGCTACACTGGCATGGCTACAAAGAGACTTGGCAGTCACCATACCCCGGGTTTCCTCCCGAACGTGTTTGGGGGGAGTTGTACACCTCTGACGCATTCTTGAATGCAGAACATGAACTGGTTCTTTCGCAAATTGATTCACCGCATCCTTGTGTTATAGTTTCCTACATGATATGGTCTGATTCGACGCATCTAGCACAATTCGGACAAGCCAAGGCATGGCCTATTTATGCCTACATCGGGAATCAGTCGAAATATACGCGTTGCAAACCCACCGCGCGTTCTGCTTGTGTCATTGGCTACATACCACCGGTCTGTGACTTTTACTTGTTTCTGATACCAACTTATTTACGATCGTTCAGCTCCCCGATTCCTTTGCAGAGGAGCTAGAAGCTCGGGGTGTATCACAAACCCCCTCCCTCCTTGCTCACTGCCGGCGCGAGCTTTTTCATGCTGTCTGGCGGCTGATATTGGACCCAGAATTTCTCAATGCATACGAGCATGGCATTCTTCTGCCATGCTCCGATGGTGTTCTCCGACGGGTCTACCCCCGAATATTCACATATTCGGCAGATTATCCTGAAAAGTAAGTTGGTCTAATTAAAATCAAGCTACTGTTTCAGTCTCAGTCCGAATCATAGGGTCTTGATTGCAACGGTCCGTGACATGGGGCTGTGCCCATGTCCACGGTGTGCTATCAAAAAAGAGAACTTCTATGCTCTCGGAACAACAAGTGATGCCGCTAATCGCATCTCCAAAGTTTGACGTGACGACGACAACTTTCGATCCCTTGTTGAAGAAGCACGAGACAACATCTACCGAAGAGGGTATGCCCTCCACAGCGAACGTGGCGTCGAGAGCCTCCTCAAAGAGGAGTCACTTGTCCCAACACTGGTAAGTTATTCAGTATTGTCGGCAGGGGTTTTGGATGCCCATATCATCTTTAGAGCGCATTTTCGCACTCCCTCAAAGACTTCAAATTTGATATATTCCTCACTCTTGTCGTCGACCTCTTGCATGAGTTCGAACTTGGGGTATGGAAGGCCCTTCTCATCCATATTATCCGGATACTCCATTCTCTTGGTGCAAAGCAAGTCCAGGAATTTAACTCTCGGTGTGTACACATTTCTTAAATCACATCGCACAAGGTTAATTATATATCTAAGCTTTCGACAAATCGCACCGTTTGGTAGCACAACAATCCGTTGATTTACTCACAACGTTGCAGACCTGAAGAAACTCGCCGCATGGGATTTTGAGGATATTCTTCAGGTGTGTCCCAGTTTACGCATGTTGCGCATGTTCACATATAGTACACCGATTTATATACCATCCTCAGTGTTGCATTCCCTGTGTTGAAGGGTTAGTACCCGCACCGCACAATGATAGTATTGCGGATCTGCTGTACATTGTGACTTATTGGCATTCCCTTGCCAAGCTGCGAATTCACTCGGACACCACGCTCAAAGTACTTGACAATGTTACAATTATTTTCGCAAAGCTACTTCGCAACTTTGCTCAAGTCACTTGCCCTTACTTTAAGACTGTTGAGTCTGACCGGGAATACAATGCAAGACGCAGGGCAGCAGATCGCAGGGCATCTGTTATGTCCCGGAACCGTTCCATTCATTTTTCTTTACTTTACCCCATGTCTAACCTTTTCTCTGCGACTCATGGTGACTCACAGGCTTGACTCATGTGACCACCTACTATACAGACTTGTGACTTGGTATGTTCTCGTGTCTCTATTGTTGTCGTGACTCTATTGTGCCATGTGACCTATTATCACATGTTGACGGACTATGACTCATGACTCTATTGTTCTGGTGACATCATAGATCACATGCGGACTCCCTATTGTTCCCTG
>WNGR01018557.1_pt1 | contig 11029 bp, 12 predicted proteins | sample 5407581 | NCBI WGS metagenome assembly WNGR01 (sample SAMN13153383, study PRJNA577476) | soil metagenome | isolation source: 80 cm soil or saprolite under Garry oak tree replicate 2 | place: USA:California | collected 2016-06-15 | reverse complement strand
GCGTCAGTGATCTGAAAGTCGTTCGCGGTGTAGCTGATCACGTCGAGTCCGGCGATATCGCGGCCGTATGCAGTGTTGTAAGCGGGGCTGTTGGTGCCGACCGTATCGTGGGCGTGTACATGCAGGTCGCCGTAAAACAATCGGGCACAGGGCGCATTGTCGTCGACGGTGACGTAATGTACCGCATCCGCGACATCCAGCGTACTGGGCATGCGTGCCGTGATCATGAGCTCGCCGGCTTCGCGCGGCAGATCCTTGATCCCGGCCGTCGCCCAGCCTTTCGCGCCGAGTTCGATCTCCTTCCGGTAGACCTCTTTGCCGTCGAGACAGGCGATGATTTCGACCTGCCCGCCGGTGTCGACACAGGCATTGCCCCAGCGGTCATGTGCATTCACGCGAATAACGAAGAGCGTACCCGGTTTCACCAAGCGCGGCCCCACCAGCGCGAGCGACGCTGGAGCACCTGCCACGATGTCGATCACGACGTCGCCCGGCACGGCGACGAAGCGCGAAGTACCAAGCGGATCGACGTAACAGCGGAAGCGGAACTGATTTTCGACGAAAGTCTGAACGCGGGTACCGGGGCCCCCCATGCGGCGGTCGCCCAGCCGGATGATGATGTGGTCGCCGGCGTTGAGATAACCGTCGACCGTGTCGACGATGACCGCCTTCTGAAACGGGCGTTCGTGCCCCTTCTGGTCGAAGCGGACTTTGAGCGACTGCACTGTCGCAGCGCTTTGCCCCTTGACCAGGGGGCCGGCCTGGTATTCGGCCGAGACGTAATTCGCTCCGTGTGGATCGACCGTCTGAAACAGCGCCCAATCGGAATAAAACTTGAATGTCGCCTTGAACCACGCGCCGTCGGCGACGCCGGAGGCGCCGACTTCGTAGTCAAGCACGAGTTCGTTCCAGCTTCCGGCAACAAGCCTGTCGACGTTACAACTGATCTTGCCGACAAAGGGCCGCCCTTTGTTTCGGTCGTAGAGTCCTATGGGAGCGACGTATCGGCCAAGACGCTTGCGCAGTTCGTTTTCGGTGAGCTTTTCCGTCTTTGACAGATCGGTCATCTTGTTCATCGTCGATCCTTACTTTAATTCGGTCCATTTCCTACCGGGGCACGGCGCTTGCGTATGCCGAGGAACGCATACCACGGGGCCATGACACAAATGCCGTAAGCGATTGCGATCAGCACCGATACCCAGCCGACCTTCGCGTAGTCGGTCATGCTGAACGTGCCGCTGCTGTAGGCGATCACCGCGGCGGTGATTTGGGTCGGCAGAAGGTAGGCGAAGCTGTCGGTATCGGCGACCAGCATGGTGAATGCGACAGGATTCAGGTCGAGCTTGGGCGCCATCGCCAGCAGGACTGGTGCAATCATGGTGACCGCCGCAACATTGGACAGCATGCCGAGACGGATGACATGTGTCCCCACCATCAATATCAGCAGAATGGTCCACCAGGGGTGGCCCTGGGCAAGCGGGTGGATGCGGTCTGCGAGCCAGCCGGCCAGTCCCGAGGTCGACATTGCGCTGGACAGCGACAAGGCTCCGGCGAGCAGCAGCAGGGTGCCCCATATGGTACGGTCTTGCAGTTCCTTCCATTTGAACTTGAACAGCCCCGGCATGAACAGCACGGTAAGCCCGATCAATGCCGCATTATGCGACGCGACCTTGTGCCACTGCTCGGTCATCCAGGCAGCCGCGATCAACCCGAACACGGCGAGAATCAGCCACTCGCTCTGCGTCATCTTTGGTAGCTCGCGATGCTGGTTCTGCACCACCACGAACCCACCCGCGATCGCCAAGTTACGGGTCTTGAAGTAGTGTTGCACCCACCATTGAGTCAACGCAAACATGCCGAGATACGGCCACTGCAGCACGAACCAATCGACGTAGGAAACGCGCACTCCGAGTTGCTTCTCGAACAGGCCGATGATCACCAGATTCGGCAAGTGCGCGGTCATGATGCACATTCCGCTGATCATCGAGCCATAGACCAGCGTCTGGATCACGATCGCCTTTTTGCCGTTGCGTTCCTGTGGACTGTCACCGAAGAAGTTGGTGATGCCGTTGATGACGGGCAGCAGGGTGGCTGCGCGGGCGTTGGCGGCCGGGATGATCAGCGACAGCACCATATTGACCGCGAACATAGCCCAGATCACGCCGTTGACGGTTTGGACCTTCATCGAGTGCAGTAGGGACAGCGCGATGCGCCGGTCGAGGCCAGCGGCCTGCATGATCGCGGCGAAGATGAAAGCGGATAAACAAAGAAACACCACCGGGGTCGTGAAGCCGTCGGCCGCTTTGGAAAACGGCTTGACGGCTTCGGTCATGACCAACAGCATCGGAATGAGTAGGCCGGATATACCGACGGGGATTGCCTCGAAAATCCACATGGTGCAAGCCCAGGCCATGACAGCGAGAGTCGCCTTGCCTGCGGGTGATAAGCCTCCCGGGGTCGGCATGCCGAGGACGAGGAGGAACAGCAGCCACGCGATCGCAAATCCGATCAGGGTCTTGTTGGGTGGCAGCCCGGCCGTCGCTATGTTGGCGGGAAATTGTTGCAGAAAGCCGGGGGTGGAGGCCGATCCCCCAATCCCTGCGGACACCTTGGTTTTCTGCTGTCTAATCTTGGTCACTGATTTCTCCCACCCGCGGTTTTTAGACGGACCGGCTGCCTTGCTGCCGCGCTGACACTGGCCGCACGCTCGAACGTTCTGACGCAATTGGCCGCGGGAAATCTGTGTTCGTGAATCTGGTTGCCGATGACGTCGATACCCGCATCGCCAAGCTCATTTTGCGTTTGAATGCACGCTATGGCACGCGTGTAGGCAAAGAGATTGTTCTGAATATCTCGTTGACACATCAGGAAATTGCCAACATGGTTGGAACCTCACATTAAACCGTAACCAGCAGCCTGAGCGCGCTCAAGTTCCAAGGCGTGCTCAAGAATCGACAAACACCGCATTCATATTTAAACCGAGGCAGCTGCTGAACGTATTGACCCCAAAACAGGCAGTAAATTCGGCTGTCGGGTGAGGCGCGATCAGTGCTACCGTAAGCCGTCCATATTTCAATCTCCCATCCATTCTAAGGTAAGTACGACCGCGCCTACCGTGATCCGGGTGATCGCAAGAAGTCGGGAAGTTCCCAATACGCCCCTTATCGCCTCGTCCAAGATCTCTGCGGTTCAGGTCGAAAAGATCCGCTCCGTGCTTATTGCACTTAATTCGAGCGAAAGCGGCGCAGCGATCCTGAAGCAGATAGGTGTTATCGGAGGATTCAGGGAAACGTCTCGGGCGGAGTTCCTCGATATGCTTACGTGGCTTGGCGAGCTCGAAATCGCCAAGCAGTAGCGCGCTGTCATTCCTTCTGCGACGCCAGCTCTCGCGGGGCGCCGCGCCGGAGGCCGAATAGCACGACCGAAAGCAGGGGGTCGAGGCGAATCGAGGAACACGCCCGCTACGAGTTCGGCATGATCAGACAGGACGAGATCTTTTTTCAGGTTGCCGCGCCGTCCTCCGACCCGCCGAAACGGTAAATAGCTCAAGCGAATTCAACAAACATCAAGGTCCACGTCTGGGTGTTCCCGTTCGGCGGTCCGGGTTTTGGCGGGCGTGCAACCGAGGACGGTGTTCGCGAGCGCGTTCCCAGACGAGCACGACGAGCCCGCCCGCGCAGGCCCAGAAAACGGCAGTCTCGAGACCGGCGGTAACCACCAGGAGCGCAACGGCCAGGGTCGCGGGCAGCGAATACTTCCCGTCCAAACGGATGGTCCGCAGGGGAGTGGAGCGAACCAGCCCCCAACCCACGAGCATCAAGGCGCCCGCCATCGCAGCCGCGGGCACCTGCGCGAGAAGGTTTCCGGCAGCAAACACCAGTCCGAACAGAATCACGGCCGACAGCACCGCCGCCCAAGGAGTGCGGGCGCCGGCGTGGACGTGGGCCGCGGAGCGATTGAAGGAGCCCGAACCGGCAAACCCGGAAGTGACGGACGCGACCGCGTTGCCAAGGCCCTGGGCCATCAGTTCGCGATTGGGATCGGACTTTTCGCCGTCAAGCGAGGAGATCGAACGGGCGATAATCACGGTCTGCAGCGCGCCGATCATGGCGATGGCGAGCGCGCTTTGAAGCAACTGCTTGAGCACGTAGAACTGGTCCCAGGAGAATTCCGGCATCGAGAGGGGAAGTAGCCTCAGGGCCATGTAACCCACCCTTTCCAGATTGGTCGTGTCGGTGCCCAGCAGGCCGTCGAGTACGAAGGCGAGGGCGGTGCCGGAAACCAAAGCTACCACAAGGAGAATATTGCGAAGCATGCGCGCCCGCCTCGCCGCCACAGCTGCCAGGATCGAGATCAGGGCGACAGAGGTTGCACAGGCATTGAGTCGGGGCAGACCGGCGATCGCGTACCATAGAGAAATCCAAGGCGCCTCCCCGGGCACGGTCAGCACGCCGAATATCACCGGCAACTGAGTCACGAGAATCACCGATCCGACGCCCAAGGTAACGCCGTGGACAATGCAGTCGGGCATGGCATCGAACAGTTGCCCGAGCCGCGCCGCGGCCGCGAGCAGTTGCACCAGTCCCACCATTGCCGTGAGCGTGAGGGCGAGCGCAACATATTCGCCGCCGTACGGAGTGGCAAGGGGCGTCAAGGCCGCAGCCAGCATTACCGCCACCGCGGTGTTGGGCCCAGAGAGCAGGCGGGGCGACGAGCCCAGAAGCGCGGCGACGATCACCGGGAAGATCGAGGTGTAGACGCCGGTTTCCGGCGGCATGCCCGCCAGAGTCGCGAGAACGACGGTCTGGGGCAGTATGACGACGGCGGACACCCAGCCGGCCCGCCAGTCGCCCGCCGATGCGCCACTCCAGCGCGAGGGCGCGTGGGCCGCGGCGAAACTCACGAGGCGCGCAATCATTTGTCCAGGAAGCCGCGCAAGAATCCCTTGCGCGGGTCGGGCCAACGCTCCTGCAGGTCGACCCACGCGGCCACATCGAGCGCTTCCTGGTCCGTAAGATCGGCTTTGCCGAGGGGCATGTTGGCCTTGAGAAATCCCGCGAGCAGATCGACGTCGTGAAACCCCGCGCCCTTGTTGTAGCTGTGCATGCCCCAGACGGGCGGACCGACGTAGTTTCCGGCGGGATCTTTCCGCCCCTCGCCGCTCTCGCCGTGACAGACCGAGCATCGCTTGGCGTACACGGCTTTCCCGCGCAGCGGATTCGGATCCGAGCCGGTTCGCCTGATGGTCGGAAAGCCGCGTCCCGGAAGCTCGACGCCGGCCGGCTTTCCGCCAGCAAGCCATTGGGAGTAGGCAACCAGCGCGCGCACTTCCGGGCTGTCCAGGGGCGGAGCGATGCCGTTCAGGCTGAAGCGAAAACACTGCTGCACGCGTTCCTCGAAGCTGTTCACGCGGTCGCTTTTCTTGAGGTAGGCTGGGTACATTCCCCACGCAGCCCACATGGGCGAGGAGTAGGGCCGGCGCCCGGCATCAAGATGGCAATTACCGCAGGACAACGCGTTGCCGCTGTAGCGGCGCGCATGCTCCGGCGTATTGGTGAAAATGCGATGGCCTTGCCTGACCAGATCTCCGTACTTGTCCTGCGGTAGCTTGCCGATATCCGGAAGCCCCGAAGAAAGCGAAAGCCGCGCGGATTGAGCCCATGCCGGCAGGGGCGTCGCGAGCATCGCAGCCGTCCACAGCGCCAGGCACAAAGCCCGGCCGGGAATCCCCAGTAAGAGGGGACGCAGGCGGGAAGGGAGGAGCCCCGCCTCGCCCTTGCGCCCCCTGCAGCTTCGGGTATCAGGGCTTTTGCGGGACCCTCCGCGTGACGGCCGGCACACTCCTTCCCCGCGAAAGTTTTCGATCAACCCTTCAAGTTTCACTTGCCGCTGGCAAGCCCCGAGGTGTCCATCATTCGTTGCAGAGCTAAGAACTCGTCGTCGCGCCCGGCGACGAAGGGGCTGGTTTTCAAACCCGCCCGTGCCTCCACGGCCAGTGCGGAGGAGTCCGTGTTCAACGCAAGCGCGGCTCGACGCAGCTTGGCGCGCATGTCCTGCGCCACCTGCTTGTGCGCGATCAGCGCGAATCCGGGAGCGTCGACCGTCTGCCCCACGATTCGGAAGCGGGACGGCTGCGCAGAGACGATCTTCTGCGCCGAGCGATCGCGCATCACGGCGGCGTCGGCTATGCCGTTGTCGACGGCAAGGACAATGCCCTCTACGGCAGCCATGTGCATGCGGGCCCCGGGCTGCAGGACGATGTTCTGTTGCGCGAGGGTGTCGTTGGCCAGAATCGAGAGCAGCAGATTTGGCGAGGGCATGGCGATCCGGGTCGCGGGACTGAAGTCCTTGAGGCTCTGCAGCTTGCTGTCCTGCTTGACGACAAAAACCCCTCGGATGCGCTCCTCTTCCACGACGATGGGAACGAAACCGGCCTTCTTGATCGCCTCGGAGGCAAAGACCGGCGGACCGAAGAAGAGCTTGTAGCTCGCGTCGCCCTGCACCATGCTTCGCATCGCGGCCCCGGGCACTCGCACCGGAAGCAGCAGCACCTGGGCGCCGATTTTCGATGACAGATACTGGGCGAGCGGAAGATACCGGTCCATGATCTCGTAGGATTCGGACTGCCCCGCCTCCACCCCAGGGAAAACGCCGAGGGTGAGCTTCAGCGTCTGCGCCGAAACGCCGCTCGCGAAGAACAGGGCAAGCGCCGGGATTACGTTCCGGGTTGAAAGGGCGAGGTTCTTCATGATCCTCCTAGGCTCGAAAAAGAGAATTCAGTAAGCTGGCGACCTCGAGTTCGCCAAGCCAGTTGAGAAAGTCGAGGAACACCTGCGGGGCGGTTTCCTTGGATCCGGTAAGGTGGCGAGCTTCTTCAACAACGCTTGCCCGCTTTTGCTCGAATCGAGCGCGGACGCGCGCGGCCCGCAGCCCAACTTAACAATTTAACCAAGCACGGGCATTAAAGCCCATCGGGCATCTCCGACAATTGCCGTCAGGTTTCCATGACACGTGCATATTTGAGCTGCAAAAGTCACGAAACGGGCCACTGAGGAACAAACAAAAACGAGCGAAGCTTCGTCATGCCGGTGTCTCGTTCCGGAGGAACGGTGCCGGGTGCAGTGGCCGCGGGGAGCTTCTGCGGTCGCGCTGCGTAAGCGGAGTGAAGGTAGGGCTTGCGCGCGCCCGCGCTGATCCGAAGCCCGACGCGCCGATCTAGCCTTGCTGGACGGGAGAAATCAGGGTCTTTCGGACTTGCGGGTGCGGTGCGTGTCCGCGAAGAGGTTTGGCTGCCCGTTCAACCACGCAACCTAACGTGGAGCGGATTTCTATCATTCCCTCGTCAATCCCCGGGCCGGTGCCGAATTCGTAAAGGGTAGTATCCGTGTCCGTCGCCAGCGCCCTGCGGTAATAGTCGAGGGAATTCGACAGCGCGGTGCACGCTGCCCCGGTCTCGTTCAAGCGGCTGCGTGCGCCGGCCAGTTGAAAGGATACTTTGCTCGCCGTCCAGTAATCCCCCGCGGACACGAGCGACGGCAGCTCCCGCTCGATGGCATCGGAGAGTTTCCTATCCGCGTCCCCGGGCGAAACGGGCACCAGCCCCGCGCAGCCGAAGAGAACGGCTGCACTGAGCACCACGAAATATCTTTGAATATGGACTAGCATGATTCCTCCTCGCCTCGTTGTTGGGATGACGACACTCCTGACTGCCGATCCATTCCAATCCTTCGTTAAGTTCCCATATTTCAGGGGCCCACCCGGTCTTAGCAATGGCCATGCCAACAGCATATGAGGGAGGAAATATTTGGCAGACCGAGCTTGACGCGCGCTCGAACTCGTCGATCCGGCAGATGAGATGGGACATCGGTTCTCAAGGCCCGCGACAGGGGCCGGAAGCCGTGCGGGCCGTTGACGGGCTCGATTTCCAGCGTGCCGCCGATATCGCGCGGCAACGCTCGATCCGTGACCCGCTCGACGGCAAGGAATAATTCGGTACCGCCGAGGTCTTTGCGGAGGGCGCCGGCCTTCAGAAGCTCTGCGCCGCTGATCTCCCAATCAAACGTGGGGCAATGAACGAACGGGTTGCCCTCAAGAGGATTACCGACTTTCACGTAGCCGTCGATCCGGCCGGAGATTCGGATGCGGCAGTTCGCCAAGTTGCCGATATCGATGAGCGCGCAATAGACGCCGGCGGGGAGCGCTTCGAAGACCCATATGGTGCACGCCCACGCCATGACGGCGAGCGTTGCCTTGCCCACCTGCGGCAGGCCTGCCGGAGCGGGTATGCCGAACAGGATCAGGAAGAAGATCAACCAGGCGAGGGCAAAACCGATCAAGGTCTTGCGGGGAGGCAGCCCGGCAGCAGCGATGTTTGCGCGAAACTGCTGGAAGAAGTGGAAGCTGAAGACCGATTCCCAGATCCCCGTCGCGAAACTTGCTTGCTGCCTCGTTTCCGCCATCGGTTCCTCCTCGTTGTAATTCGCTGGGGCGCGCGAGCGCGCTAATTAACGAAAACTTTTTCGCTCTTCTTCAGCGACGTATAGTACTCGCGCAGTATTTGCAGCACCTCCGGGCGGCTGAACTCCTCCGGGATATCGGCGCCCTCGGACAGTGCCTTGCGCAGCTTCGTCCCCGACAGCTGTAGTCGCTGGCTTTCGTCGTGCGGGCAGGTTCGCGCCGAGGCCATGCCGCCGCAGCGGTAGCACCAGAACGTTTGATCGATCTTCAGCGGTTTGATCTGAATCTCGGGTAGTACCAAACCACCTCCGGAACCGCGATCCGCGGATAACAACCCAGCATCGCCACGACGAGCGTCGTGCCGGAGCGTTCCGCTCCGATCATGATTACCGGGCGTTCCTCAAGTCTTATCGGCATTTATCGGCACTGGGGTGTTTTCTAGGGGACGTTGCCGAGGAGAAACAACGGTTGCTATTGCTTGGCGACCTCGAGTTCGCCCAGCCACTTGAGAAAATCGAGGAATACCTGCGGAGAGGTTTCCTTGAAGCCGGTGAGCCCGATCTTCTTCAACATCGCTTTCCCGTTTTCGCTTGAATCGAGCGCGACCAGCGCAGCGCGGAGCTTTGCAACCTGCGCCGCAGAGAGCTCGGGCGAGGCGATCAGGGGCATATTGGGCAATTCAGGGCTTCTCGCGATTACCCGGCCGCCGTTCTTCTCCCAGGTCCGTCCTGTTGCCGAGACGGAATTGACCACGGCTACGTCGAAAAAACCGTTCTCCATGGACCAGCCGATCGCGGCTTGGTCGCGCATCGCACGAACTTTTTCGCCGCTCATGGCGATCCTGTTGTCGCGTAGCATAGCATTGGCGATCCGCCAGATTTGGGAGTATTGGTCGGGTGTAACGATGCTCTTGCCTTTGACATCGGCGATCGACTTGAGCGGTGAATCTTTCCGCACGATGAAAAGCGCCTGAGAAGGCACTTTTTCCGTCACCACCGGCTGGTAACCGAAGTCGCGAATGGCTTGGGCCGGAACGTCATTCGGGCGTGCCAACAGTAGCGCATAGGCCTGCCTTTGCAAGGCGGTCAGCAGGCTGTTGCGATCGCGCACGGCGACTATGGTGACAGGCAGGCGGAGCGTTTTTTCGACTACTCGACTGAGCTCTTGGAATCGGAGGATGGTTTCAGTGGCATCTGCGTTGGCCGCACCGCCTTCGTTGATGGCCAACAGGATTTTGGGCTGGGAATTGGCCGCGGCTGGCTTCTGAGCAAGAGCGCTTGTGCCCGCCCCAAGCGCTAGGGAGAAAACCGCGAAGCGGGCGAATTTCAAACTCTGGTACAAAAGACTCGGTTTCATTTTTCCTCCAATCGTGTGCGTTCCTCGACAGCGGCGTAGTCAATGCGCCTTCGGAAGTTCCGCAGGCCACGGCAGAGGGGCGCGGACTTCAGCAAAACCGACTCCGCTGCTGCAGAGGCAAAGAATCGCGCTCGCAAATCTTGGAAAGCACGAATCCGAAACGACGACGCATTGCCGGTCCTCCGGTTCTCCCATTGCCGGTCCTCCTCCTCCAGGGGTTTGGAGACGTGAATGGCGTGAAACCGGGTACCAACCCAAGCGCCTTCGCGAACGACTCCGAATCAAAATCTAACTACGCAGAGGATCGAGTCCTATCAGGCATGGCCGACAATTGGCGTCAGGCATTCCCTACAAATGCGGGGAAATCATGAATTTGGCGCTCATGAGACGGCGTGATCGCCGTGACCTGCGAAAAAATCACACGAAGACAGGCACGGCGAAATGCCGGCGGGAATCGAAATTTCAGCTGCGAAAGCGCGGGAAAATCGTCACCCTGGTCATTTCCTCAGGGTCGACTGCGGCGGGTGAGCGGCCACGCAGCGGGGTGCCGCAATCGACGATGGTTGCGCCGGAGTCCGACGGGGGCCGGAAGCGAGTCGCGGCGATCAGACCGCAAGCGCTTATGAATTCGGAGCGTGAGCTAGTCGAAGTGCGACCGAGCGTGCAAATCTGGCGACCGCTGCCACCTTTTGCGGCGACGGCAGGGTCTGGAAAAAAGAGCAGGCGCGCGCTCGTTTGCGAGCGGGCGCCTGCCCGGAAGCGCGTCAGCCGAACTGAGCGACAGTGCACCCGAACCTGGAGCGGATCTCTTGCATGCCGTCGTCCTGGGTCCCGCCGTTCGACGCGGCCGCGTACACCGGCTCGCCGGTTTCCTTTGAGAGCGCGGCGCGGTAATAAGCAAGGGACTGAGACAGCGCAGAGCAGGCCGCCGCAGTTTCATTCATCCGGCTGCGCGCGGTCGCCAGTTGAAAGGAGAGCTTGCTCGCGGACCTATAGTCTCCCGATGACACGAGCGCGGGCAGCGCCTGATCAATCGCATCCGAAAGTCTCCTGTCGGCGTCGGACGATGACACGGGCACCGCCGCGCAGCCGAGAAGAGAGGCTGCAATCGAAACCACAACGTATCTTTGAAAAAGATTCAACATAAATCCTCCCGACTCGAAAGCAATGTTCAGACTGCAAAGGCGCAGAGTTCGTGGCAGCGACACGGTGACCG
>WNGR01008221.1_pt1 | contig 11029 bp, 7 predicted proteins | sample 5407581 | NCBI WGS metagenome assembly WNGR01 (sample SAMN13153383, study PRJNA577476) | soil metagenome | isolation source: 80 cm soil or saprolite under Garry oak tree replicate 2 | place: USA:California | collected 2016-06-15 | reverse complement strand
GTGTTAGTGATCGTAGGCGACGAGGGACCTGGGGGTTGGCTGCCCGGTGTGGTCGTTGTGCCAGATCGCAGCGGTCAAGGCGAGGATGCGCTGCAGCACCCGCACGATGACGCCTGCCGGGGTGTGCCCGCCGTGGCGTTCCAGGTCGAGCTGGCCCTTGAAGGTCTGGTTGATCGACTCGATGACCTGCCGCAACGGCTTGAACAGGTGCGCGCCGGCCCGTTCGGGCTCGCCCTTGCGCGCCGGGCGCAGCAGCCGCACGCCCTGCTCGGCCAGTACAGCCTCGAACGCACCGCCGAAGTAGTTCTTGTCGGCGATGAGGGTCTGGCCGGGCCGCTGGGCCGCCAGGGCCGGGTCGGCGGCGAGGATCCCCAGCAGCACCTCCCGCTCGTCGGCTTTGGCGCCGGTCAAGGCGAAGCCGACCGGCAGGCCCTGCAGGGTGCACACCAGGTGCAGCCGCAGCCCCCAAAAGTAGCGCGAGTGGCTGGCGCAGTAGCCGTATTCGGCCCAGCCGGCCAGCTCGGAGCGGTGGACGGTCTGGGTGGAGCGGCCGCACTCCACCGGGGTGGAGTCGGCCACCCACACGTCGTCGGTCCACCAGGTGGTGTCGCTGGCCAGGGCCCGGATGAGCTGCTGGAGCAGCGCGGCGGCGGCGCGCAGGCGCTTGTTGTAGCCGGGCTGCTTGGGCAGGTAGGGGAACAGGTGGCCAAGGTGGGCGCGGGCGTAGCGCAGCCAGCGGGCCTCGGACGGGTAGCCCAGCAGCGCCTGCATGACCGCCAGGGTGACCAGTTCGGCGTCGGTCAGCTTGGGGGCGATCCCGATCGCTGGCCGCCAGGGTGCCAGGTGTGGGGCGGTCTTCAGCAGGTCGTCGGTGGTGACGTACAGTGCGGTGGCGAGGGTGTCCAGGGCGGCGTCCACCGGGCCTCCAAGGCTCGACGTTGGGTTTGCAACGCCGATCCTGGACGCCCTCCTTCATCTTCGCATCTGGCTGCTTGGGGGCAGGAAGCTCCGACCCCTTGGAATAAGTCATCTAGCAGCGCCAGGGTCTCGTTCATCGGGTCCGGCTGTCCGGGCTGGACAACGGGAAGGTTGAAGAGGATGCGGTCGGGATGCAACTCGATCAGGAGCGGTCCCATCAACCCGAAACCTCTGCGGCCCGCTCACGCTGCCGATAGCGCTCGTGCGCTTGCTGGGTGCGGACCGCGATCGACGCACCCCCGAGACCGGCAGTCACACCCGCCAATGCCCCGACGGTGGTCGTGACGACTGTCGTGTCCAAGCGGCACTGTCCCGTGGGTCGTCCTGCACTCGACGCTCACAAACGACCCCTGCGGAGCCTGACAGACCTTACCTGAACGGGCGCCGGGCGGGTGCCCGGCACCGACACGGGCGGAGGGTCTCGTGTGCACTTGCTCATCAGCTCCGGCCGCGCAGCGCCGTGTTGATCTCCTCCCCGACCTGGCGGGTGTCGACCCGGGGTGCCGGCGCGGGCGCGTAGCGCCTCGTTTATGCCCGAGGCGAACCGGCCACGCTGGTCGCGCTCCTGGCGTTCCTGCCCCTGCCGCTCGGGCCTGCGCTCGAACAGGTAGCTGTCGGTCTCGGCCAGCTCGGCGACCAGCTCGGCCGCGTTGCTCACCCGTGGGGCTGGTAGGCGTCCTCGCCGTACTCGATCCGGTCGTGGCGCTCCGCTCCAAGTATGCGGGGGCACCACGCTGCTCACCCTGCCTGAGCGCAGCAACGACGCTCGCCAGGTATCCCCTGGCGGGCATGGTCAGGGGAGCCTCGGGGGCCGCGAGCGGCCTCATGGATCGTGGGGGCACGGTCCAGCCGGGTCCCGGCGCCCTTCCCTCGGTGGGCTTGCAGCCGGCACCGGCACAGGGCTCGCATGCTGCCAGGCCACGCCGCCATACGCTGTTTCCCGATGTATTGCAAGTATTGCTTGCTTATCACCACTACAGCGTACTCCTCCCGATTCTGGCGACTCGTCGGATTCCAGGCGGCCGACTGTCTCTCGCCTCAAGTCCGGTGAGCCAGGTACGTGCTGTTCGTACGAATGGCGTTAGGAGGCGGGGATGGGTCGCGGGATTCGGGTGCTTGCCGGGGTGCTCGTTTGGGCACTGGTCATCTCGCTGGCGCCGACGGTGCCCGCGTCGGCGGCGCCGGCTGGGGCGGCGTCCAGGCGCGGCGCGGCCGCGTCGGCTGGGGTGGTGGCGTTGAGCCGCGCCGCGGCTACCTTGGCGGCGGTCGCTTCAAGCCCGCCGACGGTGACCCGGGTCGACTCGTCGGTGCAGGTGACCCCGGACAGTACCGGCCGGGTGACGATCCCTTACTGTCCGGCCACCGATCCGTGCGCGTTCGCCGCGCCGCCCGCCAACGTGGTGGTGACCGGTCGGGCTCCCAACGGCGGCGTGGCGGCGATCCCGGGGAACCTGGTGGCCTACAACCGCACCACCACCGGGTTCACCCTGCGGGCGCTGGACACCGCCGGCAACCCGATCACCTCGGCGATCACCGTCTGGTATCACGCCGCCTCCCAGCTGACCAGCAACGAGGAGGTCCGCACGGTCACGGTGACCACCGACACCGCCGGGTTCGCCACGATCGGCTATGCCAGCCCGCACGGTGGGCTGGTCCCCAACGCCGTGGTGGCAAGTGGGGTGGACCCCAACGCCGGTGGCAACATTCCGGTGAGCCTGGTGGTGTCGGACCGCACCGCCACCGGGTTCACGGTGCGGGCGATCAACCAGTCCGGCGCGGCGATCGCCAGCGCTCAGGTCACCCTGTCCTACTACGCCGCCTGGGCGGCTCGGATCGACCCGGGGACGGGCTGGACCGCCGCCAACGCCACCACCACGATCACCACCGACGCCAACGGGTTCGCCACCGTGAGCTTCCCCCAGGCGCTGCCGACGGTGCCGGCGGGGATCGTGGCGGTCGGGGTGGCCCCGGCGATCGGTAGCAACATCGCCGCCAGCCTGATCGTGGACGCGCCGTCGACCAGCGGCTTTCGGGTGCGGGTGCTCAACCAGTTGGGCGTGAAGCTGGTCAGCCTGAGCGTGACGTTTTCCTACCACGCGGTGGCGGTGGTGCCCGACCCGGTGGACAAGCGGTCGATGACCCCGGGCGACTCTGCGGATACGGGCACGACCACGCCGACGCTGCACGGGGTGTTCACCGATCGGACCGCAGGGTCTGGGCATGTGGACTTCGAGGTCGCCAACCCGGCGACGGGGGCGGTGGTGGCCTCCGGTGCCGGCCCCACGGTGGCCGACGGGGCCGACTCGCCCTGGGCGGTGCCGGCCGGCAGGCTGGCGGCCGGGTCGACCTACCGGTGGCGCGCGCGCGGTAACGACGGCACTGGCGCCGGGCCGTGGTCGGCGTACAAGTACTTCAACACTCAAGCCGCGTCGCTTTTGGGGGAGCAGCGCCGCTTCGGCTTCGAGGGGCGCCCCCTCAACGACCGGTCGGAGCTGAAGGTCAACGTGGCCAACGGGAACCTGCTGTTGCACGCCACCGACCTGCGCATCCGCGGCACCGGGCTCGACTTCAGCCTGGACCGCTACTACAACAGCCGCCAGCCCGGTGTCTCCACGCTCGGCAAGGGCTGGACCCTCAACGTGGGCCAGGACGTGCGCCTGGTGTTCGCCTCCAGCACGCATGCCACCAGCGACGTGACCTATGTGGCCCCGACCGGGTTCATCGTGCGGTTCAACTATGATGCGACCGAGACCCGCTGGCGGCACCCCCCCGGCGTGGACGCCGACCTGTCGCGCAACGCCACCACTGGGGAGTGGACCCTGAAGGTCCAAAAGTCCGAGGCCAAGTTCGTGTTCTCCGACACCACCGGCCGGCTGCTGCGCCAGGTTGACCGCAACAACAACACCATCAGGTTCGACTACAACGCCGCCGGGCTGCTGTCCACGGTGACCGACACCCAGAACCGGCCGACCACCCTTGGCTATGTGGGCGGGCGGCTGGACACCGTCACCGACCCGACCGGGCGGACCGTGCAGTACACCTACACCGCCGGCGGGAACCTGGAGACGGTCACCGACACCGGTGGGAACGTGGTCCACTACCGCTACAACGGCGACGTGCTGATCGACCAGGTCACCACCGGCGGCAACTCGATCACCCGGATCGACTACGTCGACGCCGTCGGGAAGGTGTCGGACTTCTCCACCCAGTACGACTCGGGCTTTGGCGTGCCGACCAGCGCGACCACCTCGTTCGCCTATGGCGTGGGGGAGACCAAGGTCACCGACCCCAACGGCAACTTCACCACCGGCGACACCACCGACGGGATCACCACCTACCGGTTCGACACCCGCGACCGGATCACCAAGGTGATCGACGCGCTGGGCCACACCCAGGACAAGACCTACACGTCCATGGACAACGTGGCCAGGCTCACCGACGGCCTGCAAAAGCAGGCCACCCTCAGCTGGGACCCCAACGACGAGAACCTCACCTCGACGTCGGTTTCCACCGGGGCGACCAGCCGGCTCGACTACACCAGCACCGCCCACCCGCACGCGCCCACCGCCGCCACCGACCCCCAAGGCAACACCCTGTCCTACAGCTACGACAGCGCCGGCAACCTGGACACCACCCAGTCCAGCGCCAACCCGGGCGTCAACCTCGAGGACCGCGACTACAACGCCAATGGCACCGTCAGCAAGATCAGCGACGGCAACGGCAACGCCACCCTGTTCGGCTACGACCCCGACGGCAACCTCACCTCGGTCGACAACCCCGCCCCGCTCGGCGACCTCACCCTGACCCCGGACGCGCTGAGCCGGCTGCACACCCTAGTGGACGGCAAGAACCAGACCACCACCTACACCTACGACCCGCTGGACCGCCCCGACGTGGTCACCTTCCAGGACACCTCCACCGTCGACAACGACTACGACCCGGACGGCAACCTGGTCCAGGTGACCGACGCCACCGGGATCACCACCTTTGCCTACGACAAGATGAACCGGCAGATCCGCAAGACCCTGCCCGACAACACCCAGCTGCGCTACGACTACGACCACAACGGCAACTTGAGCGGCTACACCGACCCGGGCGGGCAGGTGGGCTACACCTACAACCAGGTCAACCTGCTCACCGAGCTGCTGGAGCCCGGCGCGGCCACGCCGGTGCGGTTCGGCTACGACAGCGACAACCGGCGCACCACCACCACCTACCCGACCACCCCGACCGCCACCGTGATGACCACGGGCTACGACGACGCCGGCCGCCAAACCAGCGTGAAGGCGACCGTCGGCGCGACCACACTTAGCAGCTTCACCTACTGTCCGGGGTCAAGTGCTGATGTCGTTTCTGGTACGGGCTCATGTGTCGGTAGCAGGGCAAGCAGGGTCACTCCAGGGCACCACCTCCATTCGTGGGCTTGAGCCGGTTCTTGAGCCGATAGCTGGGCCCGTTGATGGAGATGACGTCGCAGTGGTGCAGCAGCCGGTCCAAGATCGCCGAGGCCAGTACGTCGTCGCCGAACACGTTGCCCCACTCGCTGAAGGCCTTGTTGGAGGTCAGCAGGATCGAGCCGCGCTCGTAGCGGCGGGCGATGAGCTGGAAGACCATGTTGGCGTCGGTGCGGGCCAGCGGCAGATACCCAATCTCGTCGACCACCAGGACGGCGGGTTTGAGGTAGGTCTGCAGCTTCTTGGCGAACCGCCCGGAGGCCTCGGCTTCCTTGAGGTTGCGCACGAGGTCGTCCAGGGTGGTGAAGTAGACCGAGTAGCCGGCCTGGCAGGCGGCGATGGCCAGGCCGACCGCGAGCATGGTCTTGCCGACCCCGGGTGGGCCGAGGAAGCAGACGTTGGCCTTGGCCTCGACGAATTCCAGGGCGGCGAGGTCGCGGACCTTGCGGGCGTCCAGGTCGGGTTGGAAGGCGAAGTCGAAGCCGTCCAGGCCCTTGTGGTGCGGCAGCCCGGAGAGCTTGAGGGCGTTGCGGAAGCGGCGGCCCTCCCGGACGCCGACCTCCTCCTCGAGCACCAGGTCCAGGAAGTCCAGGTAGCCCATGGTCTGCTGCTCGGCGCGGTCGACGAGGCCGTCCAGGCCCTCGGCCAGGTGGGCAAGCCGGAGCCGTTCGGCGTGCTCACGGATGCGGGTGGCGACCAGCTCGCTCACGATCCCACCTCCGCAAGCTGGTCGTAGACGGCAAGCCGCCGATGGGCGACCAGCACCCTGGCCGCCGGCGAGCTGGCCCAGCCGCTGATCCCGGGCAGCTGGAGTTGGCCAGGCTCCGGGTCAGGCGGCGGGGTGAGCTCGCAGTCGCTGGCGCACGGTGGCAGCGGTTGGGTGTCGGCGCGGTCGGGGAGGCCGTCCCAGTGGGTGGGGTCGACCACCCAGCCGCCGCGGCCGGCCGCTCGTGGGTGGGTGGCCAGCAGCTGCGGCTGGCCGCCGAGCGAGAAGATCGCCACCTCGGCGGCAGTGACCCGCAGCTCGACCCGGCCGCCGGGGCGGACCTTGCGCCAGGGCACCGAGTAGTGGCTGGCCTGAAAGGAGATCAGCGCGTCCTTGCCGACCCGGCGGGTGTGCCGATCGCAGACCACGTAGGGCTGCTCGGGCAAGGGGCCAAGCGCGGCCCGGTCGCGTTGGGCGCGTACGGCGATGACCTCGCCGTGGGTGCGGTGGGTCTGCGCGCGGCGGATCGGCAGCCAGGTGGCGAACGCGGCGTCCATCTCGCCGAGCGAGGCGAAGCTGCGGCCGTCCAGGACATGGCTGCGGACGATCTCGACCTGGCGTTCCACCCGCCCCTTGGTCGGGGCCCGGTAGGGGGCGGCCAGCCAGATCGCGAAGTCGTAGTGGCTGGCGAACGCGACCGCCTCGGGGTGCAGCGGGGTGGCCTGCCCACGGCCCACATGCCGGCGCACGACCGTCTTGGTCCGGTCGTAGACGATCACCCCCGGCACGCCACCGAAGTGCGCGAACCCCCGCCGGTGGCAGTCCCAGAACGTGCCCAGGTCCTGGCTGGCGGTGAAGCAGCAGAATGGGTCACGGGAGTACGCCAGCGTCATGTGGAAGCTGGCCACCCGCAGCGGCCCGGCCTGGGGTCTGGATGTCGCCCTCGTCGCCCCAGTCGACCTGGGCTTGGGCGCCGGGCAGGACCTCGAACCGCCGGTGGAACCCCACCGGCTCGGGCTCGGTTGCGGTCAGGCGCGCCCGGTGCTCCCGCACGTAGACCTTGACCCGCTGATAGTGGCCAGTGAAGCCGTGCTCGGCGACCAGCCGCTCCCAGATCACGCTGGCCTTGAGCCTGGGCTGTCGGCGCAGCCACGCGCCGATCAGGTGGGCGTACGGGTCGGTCTTGCGCGGGCCCGGTCCCCGCTTGGCCGGCGCCGGCGGCGCGGCCGCCGCGTCGGTGGTCAGGTAGCGCTTGACCGTACGCCAGTCATAGCCGGTCTCTCTGGCGATCTCCGCCCAGGTGGCCCCGGCCTCGGCCAGGGCCTTGAACCTGCGTAGGTCCATCCATGCCTCCTGCGAGAGGATCATGAGCTGGCCCTCCTCCGGCTCGGTCGGTTGGCCCCTTCCGAACCGGAGGATGGCCCCTCACTCCGGGCAAAGGTGGGATCTCGCCCTACACGGACCTACATGTGAAGCCGTACGCCGAACGACATGTGAAGGTGTACGCGGACACCTACAGCTACCAGAAGAACGGTGTCGACACCGCGCTGCGCCAGTCGATGATCGATCTCTCGGGGACCACCAGCTACAGCTATGACGGGCGCAACCGGCTCACCGGCGCCACCGGCCCGGGCCTGACCCGCGGCTACGGCTACGACCTCAACTCCAACCGCACCTCAAAGACCGAGAACGGCACCACCACCAACTACGGCTACAACGCCGCGAATGAGCTGACCACCGTCAACGGCACCAACACCTACACCTACGACGGCAACGGGAACCTCACCGGCGGGGGCGGCTGGTCGCTTGCCTACAACGCCAAGAACCAGACCACCTCGATCACCAAACCCGGCGGCACCGCGCTCGCGCCGCTGGCCTACGCCGGAGGGGACCAGACCCAGCGCACCCAGGCCGGGTCGACCAGCTTCGTCAACAGCGCGCTCGGGGTCGCCAGCGCCACCAACACGGGAAGCACCGACTCCTATACCCGCGACAACCGCGGCACCCTGGTCAGTCTCCGCGCCGCCAGCGGCAGCCGCTATTACTACCTGTTCGACGGGTTGGGCTCGGTGGTCGGCCTGGTCAACGGCAGTGGCGCCAAGGTGAACTCCTACAGCTACGACCCCTACGGCATGCAACTGTCGGCCAGCGAGACTGTGGCCAACCCCTGGCGCTACGCCTCCGGGCAGTACGACGGCGCCACCGGGCTGACCAAGTTCGGCTCCCGCTACTACGACCCAGCCCTTGGCCGCTTCACCCAGCGCGACCCCATCGGCCAAGACCTCCCCTACGCCTACGCCGGCGCCAACCCAGTTAACAATGTCGACCCGCAGGGCTTGGACTGGTACATCGGCATCTATTGGTATGAGGCTGAGCTTCTTTACGGCCTCCTCAAGAGTGCAACCAGCCTTTTCAACCCTGGGCAGTTGCCCGTCCCGTCATGGATAATCAACGTTGTCCAACTCCTCAGTAGTTGGGTCGCTAGTTTCGCCGATGAGCTCTATGGAATGTGTGTACCGAATCTCATAGGATGCACGCTCGTCGTAAGGGAGTTCTTTGGGGTCCCGTACGGGTATTACTTCATCTCTGTGTTTGTTTTTGGCAGACCTTGAGCGATATTCATAATGGCTTTTCGTAGATCCGGAACTTTTCCAACGCGACCACCGTGCGGATCACCCTCGGGAATCTGGCCAGCGGCCCCCGATACCCCGCCCCCAACACCTTCCACTGCTTGAGCAGCGCGATGGTCCGCTCCACCGCCGCGCGGACGCTGGCATGGGCGCGGTTGTTTGCCTTCTCCAACTCGCACAGCTTCCCACCAGGAGGTTTGCGCACCGGCGTCGCCACCCCACACCCAAGAAAGCCAAGATCGGCCAGCACCGCCCGGTCGGCCAGCACCGCCGCCAGTCCAGTCGTGGCAAACGAGCGCGCATCATGCATCGAACCCGGTGTCGGATCGCTCACCTCAACCAGTCGCCCCCAACGGTCACTAATGACCTGGACGTTCATCCCAGCTTTGTGCCGCTTGCCGCTGTACAGGCCCTGTCCCTGCTGGCCAGTGCGGTTGCCGGTGGCAAGCAGGGACCCGTCCAGCAGCAGCCGCTCGCCAGGTTCGGTCTCGGCCACGCCGGGCATCCCCTGGTTTGCGGCCCGTGCGATCAGCTCCCGCAGCCTGCCAATGATGCGGGAGACGGTCGGCTGGCTGATCCCGTGGAAGGCGCCCAGCAGTGCCTGCGACAGGTTGTGGCGCAGCCACACCAGGGTCATCGTGACCGCGGTGGCAAGGTCCAGCGTGCGGTGGCGTCCGCGGGGTGGCTGCCAGGTGCCGACCTGGTCGGCGACGCGGTCACAGAGCAGATCGAGTTGTTCCTGCGAGAGCCCGGTCGTAGACTTGGCGTGCAACAGTCCCTCCAGTGGTGAGGCGCGGACAGTGAGAATGGCCGCGCGGAGTCTACTGGCAGGGGCTGTTGCACTCAAACTCCTAATTTATGGTTAAAAGCATTCTGAATAGCGCTCCTTGAGTATCCTGATTAAGTCGAATTACGTACAACCCGCCTCGTCAAAATCTTATAGGGCTGGACGAGGCGGATTGTACGTATTGCGCCAGAACCTGTAGTCGGACCCGCTCAGAAGCAGGTGCAGTCCCTCGTTTCACGGTCATGCAGCGAGAACCGAGGTGGTAATGCGAGGTGCTGGCAGGGTGACGCTGCCGAAGTTCGGCGGTGCGAAGCGCGTCTCAAGGCGGTGATGTCGGCGTCCCTGCTCGGGCATCATGACGCACCAGGCGCGGTGGGCGAGATCGCGCCTGAGGTGACCGCAGCTGGCGTCCCAGAGGATCGTCAGGCTGAAGCAGTCCCAAGGATACCGGGCCGTGTAGCGTTCAATGGATCGGGACGAGGTGGCAGCAAGATCGGCGCTTTGGCCCCTGTGATGGTAGGCCTTGAGATGGAGCCGCAGTCGTGATATCCCACCGGTCGCAGACCATACCGAGCAGCCTGATTTGGCACTAATCCCCTCGAATCCAACCCATCGGATCTCAGCGAACAAAGGAGCACAATGCGCGAACGCTACAAAGAATTCCGTCGACGCTCCTTCGAGGAATGGGAGCGGAAGGAGCAAGCGCAGCTTCGTGCCGTGCCAGTTCCTCTCTACGCGCTACCGCCCGCATTCCAAGGACCACGGACCATAGAGACGTACCAGATCGCGGCCGGGGGCTTGGGGCTCCGGGACGTCGACACCGACACGGTGCACTATCAGATCATCCACGGCAACCGCCTTGAGCGACCTCTGCAGTTCCTGATCGTGGCGAGCTCCAAACACCCGGAACCACCCCGCCGGCCAACGCCATTGCGGCACTACCTCTGGCAACGCGTGGTGACCGAGATGGCGGCAACGACACGATCGAGGTGGAGGGTAGCCCGCGTCTCCACACCCAAGCCGGAGGATGTCGGCGGACCGGAGCGGCCGGTAGTCGTGCCGATCGACGGGGCACCGCGGACCTTCACGCTCATCGAGGCAGGCGAGGCGCAGGTCGCGGAGCTGAACCTGCCGGACCACAGGATCATCCTGCAGGCGCATCGATGGCCGGTCGAGGAGATTGAGCTGGTGACGGTGACCGATCTCGCCCCCTACCTGGCGGACTGGGACCGGCTGATACAACAGCGCCGGACCGCCCTCGGTCTTGATGAGCCAGATCGGTGAGGTCTTGCAAGGCGCAAGCGCGGAGGTCAATGCCGACTGCCATGGCCTACGCGACCGCCGATTAGACCCGCCGGCCACGACCACGACCCCCCCGGCCGGTGACTGTGCGCAACGCGTCGCCGATCTCCCGCGACGCCGTGGCCGGGTCGGTGGGGACCGGGACGGGCAGGGCGGCACGCAGCGCCTGGTT
>WNGR01008219.1_pt1 | contig 11029 bp, 9 predicted proteins | sample 5407581 | NCBI WGS metagenome assembly WNGR01 (sample SAMN13153383, study PRJNA577476) | soil metagenome | isolation source: 80 cm soil or saprolite under Garry oak tree replicate 2 | place: USA:California | collected 2016-06-15 | reverse complement strand
AACCCGCACTACTGGCAGGGACTGCCGAAGGTCAAGACCGTCCGGGTGGTCGACTACACCTCGCAGGATGGGGCGCTGAACGCGCTGAGCGCGGGCCAGATCGACTGGTCCACCTTGTACCTGTCCAATCCGCAGGCGCAGTTCATCGGCAAGGACCCGGCGCACAACAAGCTGTGGCTGGTGCCCGCAGGCGACTGGTTCCTCTGCCCGAACAACGCGGTCAAGCCGTTCTCCAGCACCGCGGTCCGGCAGGCGCTGGCCTACTCCATCAACCGCAAGACCGCGATCCCGGAAGTTGAAGGAGGGTTCTACGCGCCGACCTTCTCGTCCACTGGCCTGCGAGCAGGCCAGCTTCAGTACGTGCCGCCTGCCCTGTCGTCGCAGACACTGTCTTACAACCCGGCCAAGGTCCGCCAGCTCCTCAGCTCGGCCGGGTTCACCAGCAGCTCACCGCTCAAGGTGAGCCTGATGCTGCCCAGCGAGTACACGGACTGGATGAGCCTGGGGCAGCTGTTCGTCAACGAGATGAAGGCGGCCGGAATCAACGCCTCACTGGATGGCGTCTCGGTCAACGCCTGGACCGCCAATGTTGCCGACGGCAACTACCAGCTCACCTTCTGTGGGCTGTGGTCCACTTCCGGGCCCTACAACACCTACGACACCCTGCTGAACAGCCAGTTCAGCGCTCCGGTCGGGAAGTCGGCGATCTCCAACGTCGTCCGCTGGAGCAGCGCCAAGACCGACACCCTGCTCAACAGCTACCAGAGCACTGACAGCGCGCCCACTCAGCTCACCGATATCCAGAGTCTGGCCACGATCGTCGCCCAGCAGGCGCCGATCATCCCGCTCATGTCGGTGAGCAGCTTTGGCCAGTACACCACGAAGAACTTCACCGGCTTCCCCGATACCGCCAACCCCTACCAGACCGACTCGATCCTCAACCCGTGGACCGAGGACGTCGTCCTGCACCTGGAGCCCACCTCATGAGTCAGTCCGAACCTGTCGCCGCTGGTGTCATCGGCTGCGGCAACATCTTCGGCGCCTACGCCCGCGGGCTTGGCCGGCTGGACAATGTCCGGCCGGCCGCCTGCGCGGACGTCGATGAGCCCCGCGCCGTGGCGGCGGCGGAGCGGTACGGCCTACGCGCCTTGCCGGTCGATGAGCTGCTCGCCGACCCGGCCGTCAGCATCGTCGTGAACCTCACCCCGCCGCTATTCCACACCCAGGTCAGCACCGCTGCCCTGGCCGCCGGGAAGCACGTCTACACCGAGAAGCCGCTGGCGGCGACGTTCGGCGAGGCCGTTGGCCTGGCCGGGCAGGCAGCTAGCGCCCAGCTTATGCTGGGCTCCGCACCGGACACGTTCCTCGGCGCCGCCGGGCAGACGGCCCGCGCGGTGGTGGACTCCGGCCAGCTCGGCGAGATCGTCGGCGCCTCTGCCTTCGTCACGCACAGCCACGCGGAGATGTGGCATCCCGACCCGACGTTCTTGTTCCTGCCCGGCGGTGGGCCGAGCCTGGACATGGGGCCGTACTACGTCGCCGCACTTGTGAACCTGCTCGGGCCGGTGCGCAGCGTGTTCGGCCAGAGCCGGATAGGCGCGGCCGTCCGGCCCGTCTACACGCCGGGCCGGAATGTCGAGGAGATCCGGGTCGAGATCCCGACGCACTGCTCGGCGGTGCTGGCGTTTGAGTCGGGAGCGATCGCCACCGTGATGATGAGCTTCGACGTGTGGAACCACGAGCTGCCGCATATTGAGCTGTACGGCACGCTCGGCACGCTCAGCGTTCCCGACCCGGACCGGTACGACGACCAGGTCCGGCTCCGCCTGCATACGGACAAGGCATGGCAGGCCGTGGAGCCGGTCATCACTCCGCTGACCGCTGGCCTGCCAGAGGATCAGCTTCCGCTGCGCGGACCGGGTGTCGCCGACCTCGCCGGGGCCATGTCCGGACAGCCACAGCGATGCAGCGCCGAGTTCGCCCTGCATGTCCTGGAAGTGCTGGAGACCATCGCGGTCGGTGACGGAACCCGGCACGAGATGACGACGACCTGCACCCGGCCGGAGCCGGTCAGCCTGGTGCCGGCCTAGCGACCCCACCTGCCGCCGCCCGGCCGCTGCGGTGCCGGCGCGATCCGCCCAGGGCAGGCAACCCCGGCAGCGCAATCAACCACGATCCGAAAGGACGTCAGACTGTGACCAGCGAGCGTTCAGGGCTTCGCTTCGGAGTCGACCTGATCACGTTCTTCCACCCGAGTTTCTGGAAGCTTGACGGCCGCGAGCAGTTCACCGATCGCGCCGCTCAGGATCCGCGATGGTTCTGGGACACCATGCTCGACGGCGTGGCTGCGGCCGGGATCCAGGACATCGAGATTACCTTCGCCCCGGCCGACTACACGACCGCGACCGCCGCCTACGGCTCCGTGGACGGGTTCAGCCGGGCTCTCGGTGATCGCGGGCTCGGCGTGGTGAGCGGCTACTTCGGTGACCTGGAGCGGGCTGGGTCGCTCAATCCGGCAACGGAGGCGGCCATCATCGACAGCGCACGCCGGTACGCCGAGTTCCTCGCCGCCACGGGCGGAAAGTACCTCGTCACCGGGCTGCCGATGCGCAAGAGCCGAGGCGACAGGCCGGCCTCCTTCGTGGACATGGCATCGGCCCTGCCCGTCGCCGAGGTCATCAACAAGGTCGGTGCCGCCACCCAGGACTTCGGCATCCAGGTGGCGCTGCACACCGAGAGCCACTCGGTCTTCTGGACGCCCCGCGACATCGACCTGTTCATGCTGCTCACCGATCCCATCTACGTGTCGATGTGCCCCGACACCGGTCACATCGCCGTGGGCGGCGCTGACCCGGTGCACGTCACGAGCCGTCACCGGGAGCGGCTCGTGATCGCGCACTGGAAGGATGCCAGCGGCCCGGTCCCGGCCGGGCTGACGATCGACGAGGGTATCTACGAGCGGCAGGCGGCCTACTTCCGGCGCACGGGCACCGGCGTCGTCGACTGGTTCGGCTGGTCACGGCTGCTGCGGGAGATCGGCTACAACGGCTGCACCCTCCTCGAGCTCGATGCCGTGGAAGACCCGGTCACCGAGATGACGCTGGCGCGGGACTTCGTCACCACCGCGCTGTCACGGTTCTACCCGGCGGCCGAGCCGATCAGGCGGTGATGCCGGAGCGGGTTTCGGCCATGGCCATCGCCCGGTCCAGGATGCCGACCGCCCGGTCGATGGTCTCCTTCTCGATCACCAGTGACGGGATGAGCTGGAACCGGTTGTAGTAGTAGCCGCCCTTCTCGAACAGCAGGCCCTCGCGCACGCAGAACTCGAGCATCCAGGCGGACTCCTCCACGGCCGGCTCCCTGGTGGCGCGGTCCCGGACGAACTCCAGGCCGATGAACAGCCCGCGCGCGTCGATCCAGCCCAGGATCGGGTGGCGCTGCTGCAGGTTCTCGAGCTGGTCCCGGAAGTACCCGCCGAGGTCCGCCGCCCGTCGCACCAGCTGCTCGGACTCGTAGACGTCCAGCGTGGCGTTGGACGCGGCGGCCGCGAGCGGGGTCGCGGCGAACGTGCCGACGTGGGCGCCCGGGCCCCAGGACGCCGCGATCTCGTCGGCCGCGACGACGGCGGAGACCGGCAGCCCGCTGGCCATGCCCTTGGACACGACGATCATGTCGGGGACGACGTCCTCGTGCTCGCAGGCCCACATCCGGCCGGTCCGGCCCATCCCGGCCTGGATCTCGTCGTCGATCAGCAGGAAGCCGAACTCATCGCACAGCTCGCGGATGCCGCGCAGGTATCCGTCGCCCGGGATGATGTAGCCGGCGCTCGCCTGCAGCGGCTCCAGCAGCACGGCGGCGACGTTGGACACGTGCCCGAGATGCTCGGCGAACGGCGACTCCTTGCCGAGCAGCATCCGCCGGGTGAATTCCAGGCAGGCCTCGGCGCAATTGTCCGGCGAGGCACCGACCGGGCATCGATACGGATAACTGAACGGGATTTTCGCGTGGCCGGTGTCGTGCGGAAGCACCGGGTAGTAGTAGGCCCACATGCCGCCCTTGGCGGTGGTGGCCATGGTGCCGCCGGTCGTCCCGTGGTAGCCGCCGTAGGCGGACAGGATCATCGGCGCCCCGGTGTACCAGCGCGCGAGCCTGATCGCCAGGTCCACGGCGTCGGCCCCGGTGGTGCCGAACACCACCCGCTTCGGGTTGTCGCCGGGGGCGAGGCTGGCCAGCCGGGCGGCGAGGCGCTCCCGCGGCTCGTTCGGCAGGTCGAAGTAGTGCATGAGGCGCCCGGCCTGCTCGGCGACGGCCTTGACCACGGCCGGGTGGTTGTGCCCCACATTCGACACCGAGAAGCCGGCCAGCATGTCGACGTATTCCTTGCCGTCGGCGTCCCAGACCAGGGCGCCGTTACCGCGGACGATCGCGGGCGGGCAGTCGAACAGCGCGAACCCGACCTGGCCGGTGGACTCGTGGCGCACGTGCTCGCGCAGTATCTCCTTGCTCTTCGGCCCGTAACCCGACCGCTCGACCCGTTCCAGCAGCTGCTCGGGACTCGCGTGCAGGTGCTCGCGCTGCTGGACAAGCCGGTTGCCGAAGGCTCGCTGATCCACGGCCGTTCCTTTCCTGTGCTGGTCGCCCCTGCCGGCCGGCCATCCCGTCCCGCCGCTAGCCGGAAGGGAGCTGATAGCTCTTGATCCCCTTGCGGGCGTTGAGCTCGATCAGCGCTCCCAGCAGGGTCCCGTCGGCGTACTCGCTGCCCGGGTTGACGCAGAGCGTCCGGCCGATCTTGATCGCGCCCCTGGACTCGTGGATGTGCCCGTGCAGCGAGAGCATGGGCTGGTGCCGCTCGATCACCCGGCGCACCGCCTCGGACCCGACGGACTCCATCAGCACCGCGCCGCCCTTGACCACCGGCTTGAGTGAGTCGTCGAGCACCGGGGCCTGGTCGATGGCGGTCCGGATCGGCGGGACGTGCAGGTTGAAGACCGCCCGCTCGGCGTTCGGCACCTCGGCGGCGAGCTTCTCGATGTGCCGGTCCAGGTCGTCCTCGTCCATCTCCCGCGGCGAGTTCCACGGGGTGCGGTTCGACCAGCCGCAGGAGATCATGGTCATGCCCTCGCCGAGGTCGATGAGCTTGTCCTCGGGGTCGGTGATGATCGCGGACTCGCCGAGCAGCTCGCGCAGTTCCGGCGGGTCATCGTTGCCGGTCATCACGTACACGCGGACCCCGGTGCCGGCGATCTTCTGCTCCGCCCAGGTCATCCACCGCTCGAGGCTGTCGCGCATCAGGTCGATGAAGACCCGGTGCACCGCCGCCGGGTCATCCCAGGTGTGATCGAGTTCGGAGTCGGTAGTGCGGTACGGGTAGAAGCCCATGTCGCGGATCTTGGCCTCGACCTGGTCGAGTTCCGCCGTGGTCAGCACCTTCTCGCCGGTCATCTGCCGGGCCAGGTAGCCGCCGGGCGCGGACACGATCGGGACCACCGCCTTGCCGGAGACGTCCCCGCCCATCACCAGGACGTCGGCCCCGTAGAAGCGGGCCGCGTTCAGGAACTTGCGCCAGCACACGTCCGAGCCGTGGATGTCGGAGGCGTAGTAGAGCGTCATGGTCACCGGACGACCTCCTCGGGTACCTCGTACCAGCGGACCCGGCGGCCGACCCGGGCCCGCATCCGCCAGGAGATCGTCTTGGGCGCGGCCTCCAGCGCGCCGGTGACCGCGCCGATCCGGCCGGCGATCCTGGCCCGGTCGTCGGTGTCCGCGACAACCTCGCCGAGCAGGTCGGCGCAGGCGGCGAGGTTGCCGGTGGTGGTCGTGTAGAGTCCCCAGTCCTCGCCGCACAGCTTCGCCATCCGGGCCAGGTTGAGCCGGCCCGGGCCGTCGCTGTCGGCGGGCTCGTGATCCCACAGCAGCATGGCCACGTCGGACAGGTCCTTCCGGTTGACCTCGGCTATCTGCAGCTTGGTCAGCAGCAGCTCGGCGGCGGCGAGTGTTTCCTCCTCGGCCTCGAGCCGGGCGCCCAGGTCCAGCGTGTGCGACATCTCGAAGGTGTCAAGGAACACGTCGACGTGCCAGGCATCACCAGTGCTGCCCGGTGCTGGGCCTGCGGCGGGCGCGCCGTGAAGGTGGCCCGGCGGGGCGTGAGGCTGGGCAGGCGGGCCGTGATAAAGCAGCCGCCGGGCGCCGTGCGTGGCGTTGAACATCTGCTCGGGCTCCAGTCCCTCGTCCTCGAGCACGGCCCGCAGTTCGCGGGACTGCCGCTTGTGCGCCACCAGGTCGATGTCCGGGTAGGCCCGCCCGAGTGCCGCGCGTGCCGCCTCGGAAGAGCGGATCCAGATCGCGACCCCGCCGAGCAGGCGCACGGCGAGGCCGCGGGAGGCCGCGGCGGCCACCAGCCCGCGGCCCGCCTGGACCATCGTCGGCACGCCGCCCTCTCCGGCCCGCGGCACGCGGTCTTCCTCAGCCGGGCGGCCGGCCGGCGGCGGGATCTCGCCCGGTCCTGTCATTCCGGCGGGATCTCGGCGAAGGTCTGGGTGAAGGTCATGCCCTGCCTCTGACGGTAGAGCCGGGCGCCGATGTAATACACGATGCCGATCGCGGGCGCCGAGAACGCCTCGAGCATCGGCTTGACCCCGAACGTCCCGCCGAACCCGGTGTGGAACGCCACGTAGATCACGAAGCCCCAGGAGATCGCGGAGACGGCGGCGATCCAGGTGATCACCGGCAGCCCGGCGAGCTTGGCGCGGGCCCATTCCGGTCCCTGCGCGTGCAGCTGCGGGCGGCGCCAGGGCGCGATAGCGGCGGCGATGGACACGATGATGAACGCCAGCGCCAGTACCGCGATGATGTTCAGCAGATAGGCGCCCAGGCCCTGGTAGATGTTGAGGTAGTTGAGCAGTTCGACCACGCAGCCGATGGTCACCGTCGCGATGACCGGGGTGTGGAAGCGGTCGGAGACCGTGGTCAGCCTGGCCGGCGCGAGCCGGTCGAAGGACCAGGCGAACATGTTGCGGGTGCCGAGCATGAAGCCGGTCGGGGTCCACCACAAGATCGACAGCACGAAGCACAGCGCGATGAACACCAGCATCCAGTGCGGCCCGGGCAGGAAGTTGACCAGGGCCGGCAGGAACGGCAGGAAGTTCAGGTTCCAGTGCGCCGAGCCGCCGCCCAGGCCCATGAACACCGCCGCGCCGAAGAACCTGAACCCGAAGTACTTGTAGATCAGGCCCACCCCGATGACGTAGCCGATCGCCGACAGCACGAGCGCGCCCAGGATCGAGGTGGTGGCGGTGCGGCGCACGTTGCGGATCTCCCCGGCGAAGTACCCGGTCCACTGGAAGCCGGTGTACACCTGGAACGAGTAGATCATCCCGAACAGGGTCGCGCCCCAGCCGATGCCGCCCGCCGCGCTGAAGCCGAGGCCGTGCGCCTGGGCCAGGATGTGGCCGACAGTAGTGCCTGAGCTGGCGTTCCAGCTGCGGATGAAGTGGGCGTGGCTGCCGAACAACATCGCGAGCAGCCAGGCGATCATGCCCAGCCACACCACCACGAAGGTGATCACCATGTACCGGGCCACCACCCGCACCCCGAAGATCATCAGGACGGTGAACGCCGCGGTGAGGATGGTCGCGATGATCATCATCTCGCCGTTGCTCGGCGAGGTCAGCGCGCTCGAGTGCCATCCGCCCACGTACGCGGCGGCCGGGCCCATCACCGACAGCATGTAGGTGAAGTTGAACGCGATCCAGGTCAGGAACACGAACGTGATCGAGAAGTTGACGAAGAAGCCGAGGAACGGGCTCAGCGTCCTGGAGACCCAGACGTAGTCGCCGCCGGACCTCGGCATGATCACCGTGAAGTAGAGGTACACCAGGCCGCAGGTGGCCACCAGCGGCGTGGCGAACAGGAACGACAGCAGCATGTTGGCGTGCGGCCAGAAGATGGGCGTGAACGCCATGACCTCGGTGATCCCGACCGGGATCAGGACCGCGGAGAACACGAGATTGAACGCGTCGAACGGGCCGAGCTCGCGGACGAGGCCGGTGGCGTTCCGGACGAACAGGTTCCGGCTGCCGCCCGGCGGCTGCGCGCCGCTGCGCTCACCTGTGGTGGTCACCTGGTTCCTCCTTGCCTGGCAGCGCGGGCGGCGCTGTCGCTAGGGACGGGTCGAACCGGCCCGGGCCTGCCTGGTGCGGGCCGGGGCAGTTGAGGCGCGGATCACCAGCTCCACGGGGAGCACGATCCGCTTCGGGCCGTCACGGCGGCCCCCGATCGCCTCGACGGCGAGCTGTGCGGCCTGCCGGCCGAGCTGGGCTATCGGCTGCCTGACTGTGGTCAGCGCCGGCGTCACCAGCTGGGAGACGAAGATGTCGTCGAACCCGGCCACGGACAGGTCCCGGCCCACCACGGCACCCTGCTCGGCCGCGGCGGTCATCAGGCCGAGCGCGATGAGGTCGTTCGCGCAGTACACGGCCGTGACGCCGGCGTGGCTGGCCAGCAAGGCGCGGCCAGCCAGCAGGCCTGCCTCGCGGGTGTAGGAGGAGGCGCGGAGAATCCGCTCCAGCGGGATCGTGATGCCCCTCCCGCCGAGCGCCCGGACGAAGCCGCGCAGCCGCGCCTCGGCGGTCGGCAGGCCCATCGGCCCGGCCACCACGCCGATGTCGCGGTGGCCCAGGCCGGCCAAGTGACCCGCGGCGAGCACGCCGCCTTCCTCGTTGTCCGAGGTGATCACCGTGGCGCCCGGCGGCAGGTCGTCAAGCTCCTCGTCGATGACGACCAGCGGGGTCCGCTTCAGGGCCGGGTCGGCGAGGCGGCTGTGCCTGCGGGTGGTGCCCGGCAGGTACAGCAGCGCGTCGACCCGCTTGTCGCTGAGAACCTCGACGCAGCGGTCCTCGAGCGCAGCGTCAAGCTCGGAGCTGCACACGATGGTCATGTAGCCCGCCGCCATCGCGGCGGCCTCGGCGCCCCGGACGAGCTCGCTGAAGAACGGGTTGGCGATGTCGGGCACCACCATGCCGATGGTCCTGGTCCGCCCGGTGACCATCGAGACCGCGACGTGGCTGGGCCGGTAGCCGGCCCTCGCGGCGGCCGCCCGGACCTTGGCCCTGGTGCGCGGGCTGACCGGGCGCTTGGCCGAGAAGGTCTGGCTGACCGTGGTCACCGAAACCCCGGCCATCCGCGCAACGTCGACAATCGTCGCCACAGTGAGCAATAGTGAAGCAAAACGTTTTGTGCGTCAATAGTGGCGCAAGAGCGGCGCGGCTGGCGAGAGCGAGCTGCAAACCAGCACACTTGGGAAACGGCTGGAGCATGAGTGCTGGCTAGCCACGGAGTTCCAAGGTAATGTGGATGTCGTGACTGCTACCTACGAAGACGTGCCGTTCAGCGAGCTGCTGCACCATCCTGCTGCGACGGCCGAGCGGCTGAATACGGTCCGAGCGCTCCGGCTGCGCAGGCGTGATGCCGCCGATCTGGCCCTCATGCGCGTCGAGCAGCTTGAGCGTGATGATCTTGTAGCCGATTTCACCGCCAGTTTGCTTGCGGTCCTGGTGCGCTCGGAGAACATCGCCGTGGTGCGGCAGATCCTGCCGGAAGCGATTCCGTGGATGACCTTCCTGCCCGCCGGGGACATCGACGAATTCCTCGAAGAACTGGTCTCGGTGGCGCGCGGGGCGGCCGCCCTCGACAACCTGGCGCCGGTAGCGGTTCTGCTTGCACAGTGGCGGCACACTGCTGAGGTCTATGCCGATCCTGTGCTACTGGAGATCCTGACGAGGGAACCTGACGGGGATCTGGGCCCGGTGCCCGTTCCGGAAGCTGACCTGTGAGCCCTCGGCGGGGAGACCGGGCTGCACCGCCTCCTGTTGGTGGCGAGTATGACCTGAGGTTCGCCAGCAACCGTGCGGCCGAGGGATGGGAGCAGCTATCCCGTCAGGCCGGCGGCAACCTGCGGCGTGCCTACGATGCAATCCGTGCCGCTCCCCGGTCGGCAGCATTGCCCGAGCGGCAGCACAGGCTGAAGGGTGACCTGGGGACCGGCATGTGGAAGGGCTCACAGCTCGAACGATGGCAGTATGAAGTGACCGGAGGCGGCCGGATCTGGTACCTCATCGACGACGCCACCCGCACTGCCTGGATCGTCTACGCGGGCACCGGGCATCCCAAAGCGACCGACTAGGCCCGATTGCCCTGCGTCCTGCCCGCCGGTTCCTTGGGTAACCCTTCCCCCCTTGATGCGCGTCCTGGTACCCGGGGTGATCACCATGCATCTTTCTGCCAGCCGGGAGGAAGATGGGCGGAGCACCATGCAGTCGGCCAGCCGATAAGGCGGCGTGCCCAGTACCGGAATGCGACGGAGCAGAGCCCGAGTTATGGATGTCTTCGAGGTTCGTGACCAGCTGATCGGCGACTACCGCGAATACACGCGCAGCTTCGTCGACATCCATGATCACCGCGTCCGCGAGCACGTCCAGGAGCGGATCGCCTCCGGCTACCAGTGGCCCGACCCGTGGCTGTCCCTCAATCCCAACTTTGCTCCCGGTGGCTCCGTCACCGACCTGATCGCCAGCGGGCTGCTGCACGAGGACTGTGAGCGGATCTTCCGGATCAGGGACGCGACGGGGCCGCCGCCGGGTCCGCAGGCGCAGGCGGCCGACACCGCAACGGCGGGCCGTCCGCTGCGGCTGCATCGTCATCAGCGCGAGGCCGTCGAGGTGGCACGGACCGGCCACAGCTACGTGCTCACCACCGGAACCGGCTCGGGCAAGAGCCTTGCCTACATCATCCCGATCGTGGACAGGGTCCTGCGCGCGCATTCCGCGGGAACCTACCGCCCCGGGATCAAGGCCATCGTGATCTACCCGATGAACGCCCTCGCCAACAGCCAGCTGAACGAGCTGGGGAAGTTCCTGGGCGGCGCCGGCCAGGGCGGCTCGCCGGTCACCTTCGAGCGCTACACGGGCCAGGAGTCCGGAGAGGACCGGCAGCGGATCATCGCCCATCCGCCGGACATCCTGCTGACGAACTA
>WNGR01018687.1_pt1 | contig 11030 bp, 18 predicted proteins | sample 5407581 | NCBI WGS metagenome assembly WNGR01 (sample SAMN13153383, study PRJNA577476) | soil metagenome | isolation source: 80 cm soil or saprolite under Garry oak tree replicate 2 | place: USA:California | collected 2016-06-15 | reverse complement strand
CTATCTTGGTGTCCTTCTCATGTTCACGCACCTGCAGGTCTTTGACTCCGCTGCGTAGTTCCCTGATCTCGTCAGCCTGGACAGCGGCTTTCGCCTCCCACGCCTGCGCCGACTCCCGGTAGTTGGCGACTGTCTGGGTGTTCCGGGCCACCCGGAACGCAGCACCGATCACTCCTGCGGCCACAACCAGCAGGCCGATGAGACCGGCGATGGTGCCGATGTCCCCCAGGCTCAGATGCACAAGCTGATTATCACCTGGCACAGTGGTGACATAGTGTCCCAGCCATCACAGGGAGGTTGCACGATGATCACAACGGCGCAGGTGCCGGGGGTGGTGAGTGCCCAGGGGCTGGATGTGTCCAACTACCAGGGTCGTTATGACTGGGCGGGGGCGGTGAGGCAGATCCCGGCGCTGGCGTTCGGTATCCACCGGCTCACCCAGGGCCTCGGCGGTGCGGGCACCAGCAGCCCCGACCCGGATGCGGCCTGGAACCACGGCCAGATCAGCAGCCACAACCTGATCCGGGGCGCCTATCATTTCCTGTCCAGCCAGCTGGGCGGCCTTGCGCAGGCCCGCTATTTCGCTGCGCAGATCCGCGGTCTCGGGCCGGTCAAGGCGACCGACATGTTCTGGTGTGACAACGAGGACAGCCGGGGCAGCCCGGCGCATATCGCCTCGGTGGCCGCGGATTTCATGAACCAGCTGCACACCGAGTTCCCGCACAACCTGATCGGCGTCTACTCGAACATGTCTTTCGCGCAGGGCGGTTACTGCGCTGGGCTCGGCCACTGGCCATGGTGGGCGGCGCACCCGGGCAGCGCCCCGGCCGGGCCGCCGGTCTGGGCCAAGTGGGTGTTCTGGCAGTGGGGGCAGCGGAACGGCACCGACGCGGACGCGTTCAACGGCACGGTGGCTGAGCTGCACCAGCTGATCGGCGGCTTCGCACCAGCCAGCGGCCCGTACAGGCACATCACTGACGGCACCGAGTCGGCGGCCCAGATCGCCGCGCGGCGCAACCTGCCGCTGGACAGGTTTCTCGGCCACCAGGCCGAGCACTACAGCGCAGCTGACTGGAAGACGCTGGGCGATGTGAAGATCCCGCGCGGCACCCCCTACTACACCGAACAGCCGTGATGAGGCTCGCGGGCCGGTCGGACCGGCAGCGCATCGAGCAGACGGTATCCACGCTGATCGCCCTGGCCGACGCCGGTCTGCAGCATGTGGAGATCCTCAAAGTGCTCACCTGGCTGGGTGTCCAGGTGAACAGGCCCACCGGGCCGCCGCAGCCGCGGCCCGGGCCCGGGGCTGACCCGCTGACCGGCTGCAGACCGGCAGGACCGTCATGAAGCAGATCCGCAGCTGGGCAGCTGCCCACCGCAAGGCGATCCTCGGCGCGGTACTGGCCGGGGCGGGCGGCATCCTCACCTACCAGGTGGGCGCCGACAGCGTCTGGGTGACCGTGATCGTCCCTATCGTCGCGGTCGCGCTCGGCGTCAACTACATACCGAACCGGCGGGAGCCGGAACCCCCGCCGGTCCACCCGCCGGTCTAACGAGTCATCCACCAGGCCAGGCCCACCCTGGCCCAGCGCAGCGGGCTGTGCCGGGCGATCAGCTCACGGCGGGTGATCCCGCCCGCCCGGGTCGCGCTGGTCATGCCAGCCCACCCGCGGTAATAGACCTTGCCGCTGTCTGAGCGCCAGTAGTTCGATTTGACCCGGTTGCATTCGGCGCACAGCAGCATGACGTTGAACAGCGAACTCAGCCCGCCGAACGACCACGGGATGTAGTGATCAAACTGCAGCTTCACCCCATGCCGCCGGGGGCTGCGCTTACACGCCACGCACCGGGACCGGTCGGCCGCCATGATGATGTCCCGCAGCCGTTTCGGCAGGGCAGGGCGGGGATGCCTCACCAGCTGGCTGGTCCGGGGGTCGGTGTAGGGCTTGCGCTGCGCCATCCTCACTCGCCGCGGGGTGAGCAGCGGGCGGAGCCCGCCCGCGCTCCAGGCGAGCACCGGCAGCACCAGGCAGGCGGTCCCAGCCACCGGCAGCAGCACCCAGCGCAGCACCGGCCCGGACCCGGCCGCGGCGAGCAGCGCGAAGACGGCCAGCCACACTGGCCGCCGCTTCCTGCGCCGCCGCCTGCTCATACCCGCCTTAGCACCCCGCCGCGCTCAGACAGCTTATGACCGGCGGTCAGCGTGGTGATCGCAGAAGTCACTTCGGACAGCTTCAGCTCGCTGCACGCGGTGATCAGCTCACCCCGGGTTTTGCCGCTGCCGACCCGGCCGAGCACGTATAGCTGCATGTTCGCAACGCTCGCGGCGGCCTGGTTCAGCTGCCCGGCATCCGCATCAGCGGCAGCGACGATCTCGGCGACTTTAGCCGCGAACCGGTCATCCATCGAGCGGATCGGCCCCCACTGCGCGTACCGCTCGGCCACCGTGTACGGGTCGGCGATCCGGTCGATCCGCATCGGGGTGTCCGGCCGGTTTTCCCCGGTGAAGGCATACCCGAGCCCGTAGGTGCGCGCCCCGTTGCGGAAGTAGTGCGGCAGCTCCCACGGGGCAGCGCCGATGTTCAGCATGTTCCCGCTGACCTTGTCCCCGGTGCGCAGGCAGAACACGTTGCCGCTCACCAGCATGGAGCGCAGCGCCTGGTCACCCAGCTCTTTCAGGGACGGCACCTGCACGGCCAGCTTCAGCCGGACCCCCGTCTTGCGGCCCAGCTTGGCGATCCCTTCCACCCACCGCAGCGCGCCTTTGACGGCCAGCAGCTCCGGCGCCTCATCAATGACCACCTCGATGACCGGCAGGTCGATCTCGTTGGCGGCGAGGATCACCGGGTCATAAAACCCCATGCCCTGGTGGCGGCGCCCCCGGGCATCCCGCCACTCGACGCTGCCCAGGAAGTCTGAGCGGTCCATCATCGCGCCATGCAGCCCCTCCAGCAGGACCACGCATTCACCGGCCCCGCAGGCGTAGGTGACATGCTCCCGCCAGGCGGGAAGCGCCTGGCCGAACTGCGGGTCGAGAATCACCGGGCAGACCATCCCGCTGGCCACGCTGATCGCCAGGCCCAGGTTGAGCAGGCCCGTTTTGCCTGCCCCGGTGGCCCCGGCGACCACAGCATGGCTCACCCCATCCTCGCCGGGGGTGAACCAGCGCTCATGCACCGGCTGGCCGTCAGGGAACCGGCCGACCCGGGCCAGCCCGGTGGCGGTGTCCATCCCCCGCCCATCCCAGTCCACGATGTCATCGAGGGTGCCGGTGCGCAGCCGGGTGAATATCCCGCGCGATTTGATGCCCTGCGGGTCGGCGCTCACGAAAGCCTCCGTCAGTGGTTTGTCGAATGCGGCGGCCACGGCGCTGGGCTTCCCCACGATCTGGTCGATCTGTGTCCTGGTGCCTTTGCAGAACACGGTGTACTGCTCGCCGCTGGGGATCTGCTTCGGCTCACCCAGCCACGCGGTCCATTTCTGCGCCTGGCACATCTCAGCCCAGATCTCGGCTGTGGACCGGCTGGCCGGGCGCCTGGTCACCGGCTCAGCGGGGCGCCACCGGTAGTGGTTCGCCCACAATGCTGCTGGTCCCGCCCAGGCCAGCAGGAACAGCCAGCTGAGCACATGCACCACGCCGAGCCAGGCGGTCAGCGTGCCCGTCACCATGGTGATCGCGCAACTGGCCTGCGAGGTGACCCGCGGGAACCGGCGCAGGTGACGGGTGAAGATGACGGTGATCACCCCGGCTGCTGCCAGCCCTGCTACCGCGGCGGGCCCGGCGTTCAGATGGTGCGCCAGCAGGCTGCCGCCAAGCAGCGCCAGCCAGGTGAAAGGCACCAGGTGAAGCCGGAACCGCCACGGTGCGGTGCGCAGCTGCGGGGCGGGCCGCGCTACCCCTGTGACCGCTGTCAGTGCAGGCTGCTGCTCATGCAGCTGGGCGGTCAGCTTCCTGTCCGGCTTGCCATTGTGCAGGACAACCAGGCCCGGCGGCAGCTGGTGCTTGCGCTTCCACCGCGGGACCTCTTTACGGGCCTGGCGTCCTGCCATCATCAGCCGCCGTGGAACCCGCGCTCGGCCTCGTGGCCGCTCGCCTGGACTGCTTCGTTGGCGTCCCCGAAGTTTCTGGTCAGCGACGTCCGGGCTGCCTCAGCTGCTTCGGCGGCGGCCTGCTGCTCACGCTGGGCGGCCTGCAGATGGGCGACCGCCTCGGCTACGTGGCCGACCGTCTCAGCGTCGTCGGGGGTCATCGCGGGCAGCGCGTCGGCCAGCTGCTCGGCGTCGCCGACCGCAGTGCCGTTGACCGCGATGTCGATGTGCTGGCGGATGCTGGCCAGCGTGGCGTGCGCGGTGTCATACGTGGTGTCACCGGTAGTAGCTGACATGGTTCCTCCTGTCTGGCGCTGCCCATTGGGGGCAGCTGTCTGGCTGTCTGCATGGCAGTAGGGGCACTCTGGATCGGTGCAGTTCGGCTGTGGCGCTGGCATGGTCCCTCCGGCTGGATGTCTGCTGTCTGGTGGTACCGGCACCCCGAGAGCCCGCAGTGTGCCTTCAGACGGGGTGCTGGCATCACCCATGAACCACAGGCGATCCAGCTCGCGCTCGCGGTCCCTGGCTGTCTGGCCAACAGTGTCTGCTGGCAACGGTGGCGGGGTGCCTGCTGGCCCGGTGTCTGGTGGCCGGGCAGCCAGCACCCGGCCAGCTGCCCGCTTCAGCTGACCTTGCCTGCGGGGCGGCTTTGGCGGCCTCACCCGGGGCGGGCGGGCGTCGATCATCCCGCCCGCGGCCCGGGATGCCCGCAGCTGTGCTTCGGTCATCCGGCGGATGTGCTCGCGCCGGGCCTCGGCGTAGGTGGCTGTGACAGTCGCCCCGCGCTCGCGGTAAGCCATCATCGCCGTCTGATGTGCCCGCCAGCCCTGCTGGAATCCGGCCCGGGTGACCGGGAAGCCGTGGCCCACCTCGCTGGCCCACCAGCTGGTGCCGGTGTGCCCGCGGCCACCGGCCCATGCTGGTCCCTTGTAACGCCGGGAACGAGGCTTCCCGCTGCGGGCAGCGGGCGGCTTGCTTCCGCCGCCTGCTGAGGCAGTGCGGGCGGCACGGACCGCGCCGCGGCTGGCGTAGAACAGGCCGACGAGGATCAGCATGCCGGTGATCGGTTCCATGTCACAGTCCCGTTGTCTGGGAAACGCCCTGGTGGACGGTGGTGGGCAGGTTGTTCAGCAGCTGCACGTTGGTGATCCCGGCCGCGATAGCCACGCCCAGGATGAGTGCGGCCCAGAAGTGGCCTTTCCCAGCCCGGTTTTTGGGGTGCAGCCCGTGGATCACGTAGAACGACAGTGCGATGGCGATCAGGCCCGGGACGGCCACCCCGAACGCCCAGGTGGTGAGCGTGCCGCCGAACTGCCCGGCCCAGCCGATCAGCCCAGCCAGCCAGCCGAACAGGTGCCCGCCGACGCCGACCAGTATCGGGCCGAGCAGGATCGCCCAGACCCGGGCGTTCTGGAACACCCCCAGCCAGTAGCTCATGCCAGCGAGCACGATCAGCACGACGCCGATCCCCGCGAGTGTCAGTCCCATTGCCCTGGTCCTTCCTGGTTAAAGCAGGATCACCGCCGCGGCGACCAGCCCGAGCAGAACCAGCCCGGCCGGGAACGACCGGGTGGACCAGCGCAGCAGCTCGATAGCGGCGGCCAGCGTGATGTGGGCAGCCCCCCAGGTGTAGCGGGCGGCCCGGAATGGGCCGAACTCGAAATACCGGGCGGACTTGACGTGCAGATCCCAGTCGGCGGCCAGGCTGGGCGGCTGGGCGAACCACGGCGAGGAACCGGCGAGGATTCTTGGTACCGCGGCGGCGGCCACAGCTACGGAAGCGTGACCGCCGCTGCGGGTGTCCTCGCGCGCGCGGGCGGGCGGGCACTCCGCGATGGGCTGCGGGTTTTCGCCCTCAGCGACCACATCCGGCATGACCAGGCCCGCGTCATGGTGGTGGTTGCCCGTCATCATCGGATATTCTCCGTCGCCACTTTGTCGGCCAGCCCGGCGAGGTACCGCCCGGCGGTGTTCAGGATCTCGGTCTGCCGGGCCGGGTCAGGTACATGTGACACCGCGGCGCGCAGCCAGTCTGAGGCAACGTCGTAGTAACGCTCAGAACTGTCGGCGCTGGCGATCCTGCCCCGCCAGCTGTCCCGCCTGGCCTGGGCCTTTTTCGGCTTGCCGGTGACGCGGCGGTGCCCGGCCATCACGGCACCGCCCGGACCGTCTTGCGGCCCCGGGCTGTGTAAAAGTCGGCCTCAAACTGCGGCCAGGTACCCGGCGCCCAGTGGTTGGATTCAAGGTAGTTGACCAGCAGATCACGCATATCATCTGGCTCGTAGCGGGTGTCCAGGTGGGCGTACTGCCGCTCGTGCGTCCGGCCATGCCGGAGCACCACCATTTCCACCCGCTCCATCGCCATCAGACACCTCCCGCCGTTCATAGGCACTATACGTCCATCTAGCCCATCTGAACGCCGGGCGGGTACGCTGTTGTTCCGTGCATCCACACATCAAAGGCACCAGCGTGCCCAGCCAGCTGCCGGTGATCCGGCAGGACGTCGCTGTGGCGCTGGCCGCGGCCCGGGCGAAAGGCTGGACAGCCGACGCATTCCGCCAGCTGACTGAGCTGGCAGACGCTCTCGCCAGACTGTCTGCAGACATCGCAGAGGCCCGTGGCTGGCTGACCGCCCAGCTGATCGACTCCGGCCAGTGCGGATCGTACGCTGATGCGGCCAGCTATCTGGGCATCAGCAAGACACGGGCCACGTGATCGGGCGCCGCACCCACCCGCGCACCGGGCACCACATGGTCTACATGGCTGCCGGTCTTGCCGACCCGGACCAGGCTGATCATGTGGCCAGCCAGCCGGGTGACCCGGACGCGGATGAGGTGCGCTGGGTGCAGCTGGCCGAGCTGGCGCAGATTGCGCCGGACATATACCGGCCCGCGTGGGAGCTGATCGAGCAGACGCTAGGTAGCTGACCCGTTCAGCTCCCTGATCGCCTCGGCCGCCGTCCAGCGGGTGGCACCGTGCCGGTCGGCCACCTTGTTGACCGAGATCGGCAGCCCAGCCGCAGCGTCATTGCGCAGTTTGACCACCAGCGCAGCGCGGTCCGCATCGGTGGCCCGGACGCGGGTGCCTGTGACCGGCTGGCGGGCCGCACGTTCCGGCCTGGGTTCCGCCCGGCCGCCAGCCGGCGGCCTGGCACCGGTATTAGCGCTCAGCTTGCCTTTCAGCCGGTAGGCCATCACCGCGCGCTGAGCGTGGTAGCTGGCCAGCGGCTTGTTGCACCAGGTGGCCATGCCGAACGCGGGCAGCGGGGCGGCGATCCGGCCGCGCTCGCGCAGCGCGCCGCGGCGGTCGTGGCGCAGCTGCAGCTCGACAGCGACCAGTGCAGCAACCGGGGGCACAGCGTAGAACACCCGGCCCGGCCAGGGCAGTCCCGCCAGCGCGGCGTGGTAGCTGTTGAACCAGGCCGACAGCGCGCCGAAGATCAGCAGGAACGCGCCCGGCCCGGCGGTCGAGTCACCGTTGCGGGCGGCTTTCAGGGCCAGGTCGGCGCACAGCAGCGCCACCCCGTCGAACACGGCTGAGACGATGTAGGCCAGCCCCCGCGGCACACCCCAGCGCTGGGCCACGTAGGCCAGCGACCAGTTGGACAGGGCCAGCGCCGCGCTGACCACCAGCAGCCAGGCCAGTTTGCGGCCCGGCAGGTTCACCCTCATGATCATCGCCCTCCGTGTCTTCGCCTTCCCACAGTATAGCCCCCCTGCACGCAAACACCCGGTACCGAGGGGCCGGTACCGGGTGCCTGCGGGACCCGTGACCGCAGCTGTGTATGGGTAGTTCTGCGGCCCGGGCAGCCTGGCCGGTGCCTCAAGCCATAGGGTCAGCGCGGCGTCCCCGCAGGAACGCGGCGAGAGCTGCCCGGAGGGTGCGCTGCATGTACCATGGCAGGTCAGCACGCTGGGCGTCTGCTTCCTGCCCGGCCGCGTCAGCTGCCGCCTTCCAGAACTTCCGCTTAGCCCGGCTCATCGGACTCACCTCCCTCAAAGAGTTCTCACGCGCAGTATGCGGCTGGCCGGGGCCAGGGACAAGGACGGACCCGGCCCCGGCCAGCCTCCGGTCAGGTCTCGATCCGGCGGGCGATTACCCAGCCAGCTGGCTGCTCGGAGTCGTCATCGGTCTCCACGCTGGTCACCACGTAGATGCCAGGGGTCTCCCGGATGTGGCGCTCAAGCGCGCCGCCGACGTACTCAGAGGCGTGCATGACCAGCCCGTGGTAGCCGGACTGCCCAGTCCACCCGGTCAGCAGCTCCCAGCCTTGCCTGCGGGCCTGCTCGGTGTAGTCGGCCTCGTGCTTGTCCAGGATCTGGCCGTCATCATCGGTGCCCATCAGCAGCTCGGGCGCGTAGACGCCGGTCAGCTGGTCGGTGACTTCGCCGTCCGCCCCGATCTGCACTGGGTGGTCGAACTCCATCACGCTTTCCAGGCTAGTCACTGTCCTGGCCCTCTCGTAGTCGGTGAACACCGGGCTGTCATAACCGCGCGGGCAGTCGCCCGCCGGGTGCCTGTAGTTCTGGCAGGCCGGGCAGTAGACGTTGCCCCGCTCCTGCGCCCAGCACTGGCCGGTGGCGTCCACGTGGTTGATGCCGTTGCAGTCGGTGGCGATGCAGAACCCGTTCCAGCACTCGCCCGGCCGGGCGGCCTTGTGCTTGTCAGCGCGCCCAGATAGCTGCACGGTGGGCTCGGCAGTCTCATGCCGCTCGCTCCCGTCATCCGCCAGCCCGTTGTGCTCGCCGTCGTAAACGCACTGGGTGTACCCGGCGGTGCAGTGGCAGCTGGCCTCGCAGGCCGGGCAGTCATACAGGTGGCCTGGCTCGTGCGGGTAGTTGGCGTGCTGCTCGGTCGCAGCCCGCAGATCCTGGCCATGCACGGGGCAGTTCCGGCTGGCGATCATCGTGTCATCCGGGCTGCCGGGAGGCACCGTGCAGATGCAGTCGGTCCCAGTCTTGTTCGCGGCCGGGTCGGCCACGTACGGGGACACCGGCTTGTCGGTGCTGCAGCCGCAATGCGGGCAGTTGTGTGTCATGAGTGGTCACATCCGCAGTTTTTGCAGGTGGGGAAGATGTCCCCTTCGACGTAGGTGATCGCAGACCCGTCCGGCGCCTGCATCTTGTAGTGGTAGGGCGCCTCAGCCCAGGTCACCGTCCAGCCCGCCGTCCGCAGCGCTTCCATCAGGGAATCGTCCCCGCCGCTGCCAGCGAAGAATGCCGGGGCGCCCGTGATCGTCGGGTCATCGTACGGGTTGCGCTCGGTGGCCAGGATCACGTCATCCGCGCTGCCCGCGTGCTCGCATTCACCGAGCTGGGTTTTGATCGTCGCCCAGAAGCCTGTCAGGTCGGCCATGATCTCTGCTCCCTTGTCTCGCGGGCTTCCTGCCTGATTCTCGTCCCGGCGCAGGTTCTCGGCCTCGTCCCGGTAGATCTGGGCGGATGTCCGGCCGCTGGCCAGCTGCTCGCGCCACTCGTCCACGCTGGTGACCGTGATCCGGCGCTCCGGGGTAATCAGCACGATGCAGGACGCGGCGTCGATCACCAGGATGGCGTCGCGCAGCGTCTGCACCGGCCGGTCGCCGTCGCGCAGCGGCTTCATTGCTCGGCCTCCGCGTAGTCGCGCTGGGCTTCCCAGCCGGTCTCGGTGTCCGCGTCGTAGCCTGGGCCGTCCGGCTCGTCATCTTCAGCCGGGGGCAGGCTGGCCACCAGCGCGTCCAGCGCGGGTGAAGCATACGGGCTGGCGGCTACGGCGATCATCCTGATATCCAGGCTCTCGGCGGCGGCCACGGCGCGGGCGATGCCCTCGCGTGAGCCGTAGGTGGTGATGCAGTGGTCCACGATCGCCTCGGCGACCCGGTCCAGGCATTCGGTGCTGTGATCCATCCCCTGTCCTTGCCTCGTCCCTGTCTGTCTACAGATTACCAGTACCGGGTGACACAGGGCCACCCCGTTTCCGGTCAGCTGGCTACTTGTCTTCCCGCGCCCCATGAGGCGTATTCGGCGGCCAGCTCGCGGTAGAACGCGGCGTGGCCGGTGGAGTTGAAGCTGGACCTCAGATAGGTGTCGGCCAGCTGGGTGTAGCTGCGGGCGATGTCTTCGAGCCCGGCCGGGGTGTGCCTGCCCCTCCAGAGTTGTGGGCGGCCGGTCAGCCAGGCGGCCGAGGCCAGCATGTCAGCGGCCAGCTCGTACCAGCTGGCAGCCTGCTCGGCGTCCCGGCGGGCTCGCCGGGTGTACCCGGCAGCCGTGGAGCGGTGACTGCGGGCTTCGTGTGCGAAATCGGTGGGCATGTGTCTGCGTCCTTGTCCTTGTCTGTGGTGCGGGACGGGCGGGGGAGACGGCGCACCCGGTGACCCGGTAGCTCCATACCCCGCATGCCATTGCAGGAAGCCGCTGACTTGTGGATCTTGCCCCACCCGTCCCGCTGTTCATATGTCATGAGCCAGAAGGTGCAGCTGCCCTTCCCGTTAGCATGCCCGGCCCGACTGCGCCTGGTTCCTGCCTGCCTTCCGGCCCTGTGGCCACCCTATGCAGGGCGCTTAATTCTGTCAACAGATATAGGCAGCCGCCTATTCCTGCTCCACCCACATCCGCCAGCCTTTGCCCCGCGGGCCGGGCACCCCGGCCCGGAACCAGGTCACCCACGCCGCAGTGTCGAACTCATACCGCGGCTGGGTGCGCGGCGGGTCCGGGTGCTCGACGTCCGGCCCGGGCGGCGGCTGGCCGTCGTGGTTGCGGGTGCCGCGCCTGGACCAGCGGTCCACCTGCTGGCGTGAGACGGGGGGCTGCGGCGCGAAGATCCGGTTCAGCTCCGCAGCAACCACGCTGTACCCGCCGATCATGGTGTCCCCCTTTCCGCATCCGGCAGGTGCCGGACGTAGTTTGCTTTGGTGCGCCACACGCGCCCGCAGTGCCTGCACCGGATCGCCGAGTAGGCCGATG
>WNGR01008214.1_pt1 | contig 11031 bp, 10 predicted proteins | sample 5407581 | NCBI WGS metagenome assembly WNGR01 (sample SAMN13153383, study PRJNA577476) | soil metagenome | isolation source: 80 cm soil or saprolite under Garry oak tree replicate 2 | place: USA:California | collected 2016-06-15 | reverse complement strand
TGGTAAACGGAATCAGTCAAAATGGGATGAATCGATCCACCCTTTACAGCGGTAAGGGAGCTATTCAATGAAGTGGTTTCATGCGGTACTGGTTGGAATATTGATTGGGTTGACGGTCGACGGCATAGCCCAGAACACTCCGGTGAAGCCGGCACCGCCGGCTATGTCCTCACCGGCTACGCCGCCGGCGAGGGATTCGCAGGCCAAGGCGGCCCCCTCAACGACGGCAGGGGCGCAGGTCGGTGCGAACGATGCGGCACGCTACATTATTGGGTCCGAGGATACGCTGCAGGTGACGGTGTGGAAGGAGCCAACGCTCTCGGGCACGTTTCCGGTGCGGCCTGATGGCATGATCTCGCTTGTTCTGGTAGGCGATCTGCCAGCGGCGGGGCGCACCCCGATGCAGTTGGGGGACGATATCACCCTGAAGCTTAAGAAATATGTCCAGGAGCCGAGCGTATCGGTTGTTGTCCTGGCGGTGAATAGTCAGCGGATCTACCTGATGGGCGAGGTTGGACATGTAGGGCCGGTCGCGCTGGCTGCAGGCATGTCGCCATTGCAGGCGATCGCCGCAGCAGGTGGACTGAGCCCGTTCGCAAATTCGAAGAAGATTTACATCCTTCGTAACGTGGCGGGCAAGCAGCAGAAGATACCGTTCAACTATAAGCAGGCGCTGAAGGGCGACGATACACAGGGCGTCAAACTCCAACCGGGAGATACGATCGTCGTCCCATGAGATGCCTTATGAAGATGTGGATTGAAAGATCGATATTGCTCCTGGCGCTGAGTTCCGTCGCGTATGGTCAGGCTGTGCCAACTGCGACCGCTTCCGGTGGTTCATCAGGTCCCGGCGGGCCGTCGTGGGTTGACGGAACGGTCCACTACGCGTTGAGTGCCTCAGAGCTGGTGCAGCTCGGATACTACGGATCGGGAAATGTAACCGAGGCGACAAACCTCTCGGGGAATGTCGGGTATGTGTCGAAGAGCGAGAACCGGCCGTTTACGCTGCTCTTCGCGGGCGGGGTTCTGCTTGGGAACCAAGGGGGGCAGGGAACAACAACGTATCAGAACGTCGCGGTATCGCAAGGCCTGGTTACGGGGCGTTGGATCTTCGGTGTCTCGGATTCGTTCAGTTATCTGCCGCAGTCGCCGACCACGGGTTTGTCAGGTATATCGGGAGTAGGGGACCTTGGATCCCAGCCGATCGAAGGGCCTTCTCTGGGGCCAGCCGGAGGAGTGCTGACGTATGCGGGAAACCGTATCAGCAACTCCCTGGGGGGCAACCTCGAGCGGCGCCTGACGGGAGCGACGTCGATTAGCGGTTCGGCGAACTGGGGGGTGCTTCATTTTCTGGACAACAATAACGGACTGGATACGACACAGACCTCGGGCCAGGTCGGACTGAATCACCGAATCGACGCGCGCAATTCGATCGGCGTAAATACGATCTATTCGGTCTATGACACGAACGGGAACGCTTTTTTCAATCTGCCGAACAACATCCATTACCAGACAAAGGGCTTGAATCTGCAGTATACGAGGCTCTGGACGCGGTCGCTCTCGATGAATGCCTCTGCGGGGCCACAGTGGGTCAGCAGTTCTGCTGCGGCGGTGATTCCGGCGAGGGTGAACCTGGCTGCCAATATAGGATTTGCCTACATCAGGAAGTCAATGAATATGGGTATTGGCTACAGCCGAGGGGTCAATAGCGGATCCGGAGTGCAGGCAGGGGCATTGGCCGACAGTATTTCAGGTTCGGTAGGAAGGCCCCTGGAGCGTACCTGGATGGCCTCTGCGAGCGCAAACTATACGCGGACTTCGGGTCTCCTGGCGACGAGTCCCTTGACCGGTGGAACAACGGCTACCGTCGCCAATGGGATAACGAACACATTTTTTACCGGAGCGCAACTTACCCACGGCCTCGGGCGGTATTGGTCATGCTTTTTGAGTTACGGCGCCCAGCGTCAATCGATCAATAATAGTCTCCTGGTAGGACAAAACGCGTTCAGTGGATTCTCGCAGACGTTTGGTATCGGGATTACATTCGCGCCGAAGTCGACGCGGCTCGGCGAGTTTTAAGGAGTTAATATGCTTGGTCATCGCGTACTCACGATGGAAGACTACGGTGCGATTCTGAAGAGAAGATGGTGGATCATCGCTATCCCGGCAGTGATTCTACCGATCATCGCGTTTGCGATCGCGCTTGTCATACCTCCACAGTATGTTTCGCAGACGCTGGTGCTGGTGGAGCAGCAAAAGGTCCCGGACGAATATGTTAGGCCCGTCGTATCTGAGGATCTCAGCGGACGGTTGGCCTCGATGAAGGAGCAGATTCTGAGCCGCGCCCGGCTGACGCCGATCATTGAACGCTTCAATCTGTTCGGAACAGGCAAAGGGTCTATGGATGACCGGATCGATGCGACGCGGAAGAATATCGATATCACCCCAATCCACTCGGAGATAGCGAGAACGGGCGGACTGCCGGGCTTCTTCATCTCCTTCAAGGCCTCGGACGCACGTACGGCGCAGTTGGTGTGCGGCGAGATTACGTCGCTCTTCGTGAACGAGAATCTAAAGTCTCGAGCGGGTTACGTGGAGGGAACGCAGGAGTTCCTGAAGGGGCAGTTGGCTGACGCGAAGCGTAATCTGGACGATCAGGATTCCAAGCTGGCGACCTTCCAGCGGAAGTATGTGGGCAGGCTGCCGGGCGAAGAGGCTCCCAACATGAACATGCTGACAAGCCTGAATACTCAACTGGATGCTGCGACTCAGGCGCTGGCACGCATGGAACAGGATAAGAGCTACGAACAGGCGATGCTGGCGCAACAGCAGAGCATAAGCGCTCAGACGACTTCGGGCGGAACCGCTCCACAGGCTCAGCAGAGCGAGTTGCAGGGGCTTTTGAATGAGGAAGCGGATCTGACCAGGCGCTATACGGATGATTATCCGGATGTGGTTGCGGTTCGGCGAAAGATCAAGAACCTGCGGCAGGAGATGGCAGCAGCTCCGCCCCCGGCGCCAGTGCCGGCTGCTTCGACACCAAATCGTAATGACTCGTTGAGCGTGCAGCAGCTTCGTGCTCAGCTTCGCTCGCTGGAACAGGGTATCCAGCAAAAGAAGCATGACCAGGCGATGATTCAGGGGCAGATCCGGATGTATCAGGACCGCATCTCATCCAGCCCGCTTGTGCAGGAGGAGTTCAAGAGCATCACGCGGGACTATACGACGGCGCAGGCATTTTACGACGATCTCCTGAAGAAGATGAACCAGTCGAAGATGGCAACGGACCTCGAGAAGCGTCAACAGGGCGAACAGTTTCGAGTGATGGATGAGCCGAACCTTCCGGATGGACCTTCGTTTCCGAACCGCCGGATGTTTGCCGGCGGAGGCTTGTTCGGTGGTCTCTGCCTGGGTCTGATGATTGTGGCGCTGATGGATTATCGCGACACGGCCCTGCGTAGCGAGCGGGACATCTGGGCCTTTACCAAGCTGCCAACACTGGCAGTTATAGCCTATGCCGGTGAGGCGATGCCGGCGCTAACGAAGAAAAGATGGTTGTTTGGCCGGCGCAGGCCAGAGATTGCGGCCGCCGGTAAACCGCTGATGAATGCGGGTGGATAACGATGTATAAGAGCTTCTTCAAATTGCAAAGCAGCCCGTTTGGGACGAGTCCCGACCCCCGGTTTCTCTACATGATGCCGCATACGCGGGAGGCGCTTGCTTGCCTGGAGTATGGCATCTCGGCCCGGAAGGGTTTTACCGTCCTGACGGGTGAGGTCGGTACGGGTAAGACGACGTTGCTGCGCCGAGCGTTGAGTTCGTTCAGCAACCGCCGGGTATCGACTGCGTTCGTGTTCAATCCGCGCCTCGATGTGCTGGACTTCCTGGAGTTTGTGCTTACTGACTTCGGCATCGCGCCGACGACGCGGACCAAGTCCGGCATGTTGCTGCAGCTCAATCGCTGGCTGATCGAGCGGTTTCGGATGGAGGAGACATGCGTCGTGGTGGTGGATGAGGCGCAGAATTGCTCGTGGGAGCTGCTGGAAGAGATACGGCTGCTGACGAATCTCGAGACATCGTCGGAAAAGCTGCTGCAGATCGTGCTCTCGGGGCAGCCCGAGTTGGAAGAGAAGCTGCGGCATCCGAGCGTGCGTCAGTTGCGGCAGCGCGTTTCGCTTTGGTGCCGTACGCAGTCGCTGACCGAGAGCCAGACGCATGCGTATGTCGCGGAGCGCCTGCGCATCGCGGGAGCGACATGGCAGATCTTCTCACTGGACGCGCTTGATCTTGTACACCGCTACAGCCGGGGCATTCCGCGCATCATCAATCTGCTGTGCGAGCATTCGCTGATTGTTGCCTACGTCGAACAGGTGCAGCAGGTGACGGCAGCTATGGTGGAAGGCGTGGCGATTGAACTGGAGCTGGAGACGCAGCCGTTTCTTATCTCCTCTTCGGCGATGGGCGGCGGAGGCGGGCAGTCATCACGGAGCGTAAACGACGACAACGCCAACTTCATGACAGCTTTTAATGGCGAAACAACGGGAAGGCAAGATCGATGAGCCGTATTTACGAAGCACTCCAAAAGGCCGAATCGGAACGAAAATTGGAGCGGCACGAACGCGAGCCGCTGCCGCCGGAGCAGCCGGCCAGCGCCGTTTCGCCTTCGCAGACCGCAGCTGCGGTGGCCGAGTATGACATTCCCTCTGCGCCCGCGGCGGTAGAGGCCTTCCCCAGGCAGTCTGCGGCTGTGGGGAGGGCACTGGATCTGAGCAAGATCGTGCGGCGACCCTGGACGCCGTCGCTGGCACAGCTTCCTGCTCTGCTGGAACGCGGTCCATCGGTTGAGCAGTTCCGGAGCTTGCGCTCGAGGATATTCGAGCTTCGCGACGTGAAGCCACTGAAGTCGATCCTGGTGAGCAGCGGTATGCCGCAGGAGGGCAAGAGCTTCATCTCGACAAATCTGGCGATAAGCCTTGCCCGCCATAAGAACAGCAAGGTGCTGCTGATCGACGGCGACATGCGCCGCTATACGTTGCACGAACTTCTGGGCTGCGAGTCGCAACCCGGGCTGGCGGATTACCTTGCAGGCAAGGCAGGCGTTGAAGAGATCATGCAACAGGCAGAGCATGTGACAGAGGAGAATGCGCTGGGCAAGGCGTTCCTGCCGAACCTCACCTTCATTGCGGGCGGGAACGGCGGAGATAAGGCCGCTGACCTCTCGGGAAGCCCGCGGTTTGGTGAACTGATCAAGCTCGTGGAACCTCACTACGACTGGATCATTGTGGATTCTTCGCCTGTGCTCCCGGTGTCGGACGCGGTGAATCTAGCGCGGTCATGCGATGGAATTCTGCTGGTCGCTCGAGGAGGAATCACGAAATTTCCAGTCGCGCAACGTGCGGCGAGTGAGTTGAAGGCCTCGAATCTTCTGGGCTTCGTACTCAACGCTGTTCAGGAGCAGCCCCAGGTTGGCAGCTATTACGGGTATGACGCCACCAGGGACTAACACGGAGCGATTGACGCGATGATACGGCTATTCAACGTGTACTACCCGACTCGCACAATCGTTCTGCTGCTGTGTGAGACGCTGATCGTAAGCGGGTCATTCCTGCTGGCGACGGCGATGGTTCTTGGGCCCGACACGTATCTCGTTCTTAACTATGAATATGGCGCGCTGAAGATCGCCAGCCTTACCGTGGTGACGCTGCTTTGCTCCTACTACTTCGATCTATACGAGCCGCAGCGCATTTCTGCCCGCTGGGAGATCTATTTTCGGCTGCTGCTGGTGCTTGGGTTTCTGTCGTTTCTGCTTTCAGCTGTGATCTATCTGTTTCCCGCGGTTGATATTGCCCATTATGTTCTCTTGCTCGGCTTGACCTTTCTGACCGCCGCTCTGGTGGCGTGGCGCAGCGCGTACGAATGGATTATTGGAAGAGAGATCTTCCGTGAGCGGGTCTACGTTCTTGGCGCGGGCGAACGTGCGCAGATGATTGTGGAGACGTTGCGGACGCGCAAGGATGCGGGGATGGAGGTCGTCGGATATGACAATGTCTCGCTCGATAAGGCAGAGCGCAAAGAGGCTTTTGCCTCCGCGCTGGAAGGCTTTCGCGGATCGAACCCCGGGGTCGATCGTGTTATTGTCGCGATGGAAGATCGTCGTGGCGAACTGCCGCTTCGGGAGCTGTTGAAGCTGCGGTTCAATGGCGTGGCGATTGAAGAGGCTGGTACCCTGTTGGAGCGGCTTACCGGCAAGCTATATTTGGATGGTCTGCGTCCGAGCACTTTTATCTACAGCGAAGGATTCAAGGTAAAGCCGTCGCAGCAGATTGCGCGGCGCTTGGTCTCGACGCTGACTGCCGCGACGGGACTGTTGCTGTTCCTGCCATTTTTTCCGATCGTCGTGCTGCTGGTGAGATTCTCCTCTCCTGGGCCGATCTTCTTTCGGCAGACGCGGGTAGGACTTGGCGGGCATAACTTTACGGTCTACAAGTTTCGTACGATGCGGACGGATGCAGAGGTCTCCGGCGCCAAATGGGCGACCAAGAACGACCCGCGTGTGACTCGCGTGGGCATGTTCATGCGGAAGACGCGGCTGGATGAGGTTCCGCAGCTATGGAACGTGCTGCGTGGCGATATGGGGTTTGTCGGGCCGAGACCGGAGCGCCCTGAGTTTGTGCCGTGGCTTTCGGAGCAGATCCCGTACTTCGATCTTCGTCACATGATCCGCCCAGGGCTTACCGGATGGGCGCAGGTGCGTTATGGGTATGGAGCGACGCTGGCGGAGAGCCGCGAAAAGCTTGAATACGACCTGTACTACATCAAGCACATGTCGCTTGGGCTGGATTTGCTCATCATGTTTGAGACCGTGAAGACGATCATACGGCGTCACGGCGCACAGTGATGCATGGTTGCTGGCGCTTACCGGCAGCGAAATGGGATTATCCGTCAACCTGCCTGACCCAGGACGATTTGCAAGGTGTGCTCTATCAGGTGCTGACGGCGTTCCCGTAGGCCTAATTTCATCATGGACGGTGTCAGTAGATCCGGGTTCGGGACGCAAGAGCTGGTTTGAGCGTTCTCTGCTCATTTTTCTTGACCAGGCTAGGGATGCGGATGGGCCGGGGGGGGACCTCGGGCATGCCGACCTCGCTCAGCTTATAGAGGAGAGACCGGTAGCTGATCTGCAGCCATTTCGCCGTCTTCTGACGGTTCCAGCTGTTGGCCTGCAGAACTTTCAGAATAATCTGCCGCTCCAGGTCGTGAGTAGCCTGTTTGGTGATGTTTTTGAGGGAGATGGGCTCGCTCAGGTCGATCTCGGTGGTGATGCCGCCACGCGGGGTCTCCGGCATCATCTCGGCCACGAGCGCCTCCTCGCTGCCAATGAGTACGTAGCTGCGGATGAGATTCTCCAACTGCCGGATGTTGCCGGGCCAGTGGTAGTTCTGCATCAGGCGGACGGCACTCTTGGAGAGCAATTCCGGTGTGTGGTGGAAAATTTTTGCGTAGTGCTCGATGAAGTAGTCGATGAGGACCGGCAGGTCGGCGATCCGTTGCCGTAGAGGCGGGAGGTTGATGGTTACGGCGTTGATGCGGAAGAGGAAGTCCAGGCGGAAGGTTCCGTCCTCGACCTGGCTGCGGAGATCGGTGTTCGCAGCCGAGACGAGACGGGTTGTAATGGAGCGGGGCTCATGGCCGCCGACGCGGACGAAGGTTCCGTCCTGCAACACCTGAAGAAGCTTGGATTGAACTGCGAGATCCAGGCTGCCGACCTCGTCCAGGAAGAGGGTTCCCATATGCGCCTGCTCGACTCGTCCGAGCTTGGTGGTCATTGCGCCCGTAAATGCCCCTTTTTCGTAGCCGAAGAGCTCAGTCTCAAGCAGCGAATGCGGGATCGCCGGACAGCTCACCTTAACCAGGGAGCCGCGCGACCGCATGGAGAAGGCATGCAGCAGGCGGACGCAAATCTCCTTGCCAGTACCACTCTCTCCCTGAATGAGGACGGGAACATCGGTCTCGGCTACGCGCTCCAGTTTGTTGCGAACAGCCTGCATGGCCGCAGTTTTGCCGAAGATGATATCCAGTGGCGGAAGATTGAGAGAGGCGGCGGATTCGACGTTGTGGACCAAGGTCATTTTTTCCTATCGGCGTACAGCAGTGCGACAACTCTGCAATACTCTTCACATAGCACGTCAATCACCAATTATTTGCAGACTGCCAAATAAGTTGCAAGGTCCAGCTGCCAGGAATGTATGAGCATAGAAGAACAGGCTTTGAGATTGGACTGTAACCGCACGTTTACCAGCAAATATGCGGATATCAGGCAACCATTTACTAAGGTAGCCTGTCAAAAAAATAACATTTTTTCTGCTTGCAGGAGCCGGGGTAGCATGTAAGCTAGAGCTGCCTGAGGAAGAGGAATGGAAAAGCTTTTTCTCTTTTGTCGGCAAAATTATTAACATTTTTCTGTCATAGTTCTCTTGTTACGGTCTAGAATTCGCTGAGAAGGCCGAGGGAGCATCTCCCCATCTCCCGGCTGGCTTAGATCAAAGGTTAGTGCCGGGCTCGCAAGGAGCAATATGAGTCCGCAGACTTAGCAAGGTTTGGGCGATCGACACCAAACCGGCAAATTAGGGGTGTTTGTATGTCCGCTTCATTGTCATATCCGGTTTCTGCCTTGAGGTCCAGTTCGAAGTCCCGGTCCCAGGTTCTTATTCTGGAGCCGGATTTGGCGGTGCTTGACTACCTCCGGTTGACTCTTGGGAATCAATATTCTCTCAATCTGTTCTCTGAAGAGCAGTCTCTGCTTGACAGACTAGATCAGCACGACGAACCCGACCTTCTGTTGCTTGCGCTGCACACGAGCCGGGATCCGCTTCCCTTGCTGACACATATCCGGTGCACGAAGCCGCATCTTCCGGTAATCGTTCTGTCGTGCTCGGCTGAGCTTCGCGACCTTGAGATGGTCATCAGGCTCGGTGTCCGGGCGATTGTGATGAAGCCGTTCATCGGCAGCGATGTCGAGCAGGCCATCGAGGAGCACCTTGCGTCGTCGGAGAAGAAGATCTCCGCCGCCGACGCCCCGAGGGAGATTCCGCTCAACGAGACGCACTCCTTCGTGCGCTCCAGCAAGAGGATGCGCGATCTGGAGGCTCAGGCTGCACTGGTTGCGCGCGCGGATATTCCTCTGCTCATCCTTGGTGAGAGCGGAACGGGCAAAGAGATCCTCGCTCTCTATACGCATATGATGTCGGCCCGCAGCCAGCGCATCTTCCTGAAGGTGAACTGTGCCGCTGTTCCGGCGGACCTGCTGGAGAGCGAGCTGTTCGGCTATGAGCAGGGCGCGTTCACGGGAGCGGTGAAGACGAAGCCCGGGAAGTTCGAGATCTGCACAGGTGGAACTATCTTTCTCGACGAGATCGGCGAGATGCCGGCGATCCTACAAGCCAAGCTGCTCCAGGTCTTGCAGGACGGAACCTTCTCTCGACTGGGTAGCCGATCGCCGATGAAGGTGGATGTGCGGGTGATTGCCGCCACTAACATCAATATGAAAGAGGCGATGGCGAACAAAACCTTCCGCGAGGATCTGTACTACCGCTTGAACGGCTTTACCTTGAGCATTCCGCCGTTGCGTGAACGCCGGGAGGAGATTCCGGTGCTCTCGGAGTACTTTATGCGGAAGGGGGCCAAGCGGTACGGTCGTGAGCCTCTGCCCTTCTCGGCAAATTTGTTGAATACGTTGGGCGAGCACCCGTGGCCGGGCAACCTGCGTGAGTTGGAGAACGTGATCAACCGCTATCTGGTGCTTGGGGATGAGAAGGCTATTGTCGATGAGCTTGCTCCCTCGGCTGCCTATCAGGGGGCTGCTGGAGCGCCTGCGGAGGCGCCGAACGGGGCCGGCCTGAAGGCTATGGTGCGGAGCCTCAAGGGAGATGCTGAGTCTACGGCAATTGCGCAGGTACTGGAGGGGGTTGGATGGAATCGGAAGGCAGCGGCAAACGATCTGCAAATCAGCTACAAGGCCCTGCTGTACAAGATCAAGCAGTACGATCTGTCGCCGCCGCGGGATCACGCGTAGTGCCCAAGGCAGACGCGGAGTCAGCCAGTTCGTACCGGGTCGTTATTCGTTATGAAGATCGGGCAGTTCGAGGCTTCGCGGAGGTGAGCGAGCTTGGATCGATCGATCAGCTGTTGCGGAACGACCCGCAGTATCCCCTCGATTCGATTCGACTTAAGCTTCTGGACACAGAGAAGGTCGAAGAGGTTCCCACGAAGGATGCGAAGGCCGTGTTCTTCGTCAAGACCTTCGATGGAGACCTTCGCCATAGGGCCCTGCATTTTCATGAGCATGCGCCGATCGTGCCCGGGCTTTGGGTGCGGGTCTACTTCTATGACGGCGAGATGATCGAGGGGCTCATCAGCAATACGCGGGACTTCGTGCTGGAGGCTGGGTTCTTCCTGCGGCCCACGGACCCGAATGGGAATAACAAGCTGGTCTATGTTTTGAAGGGTGGGCTCAAGGACTTCCACGTTCTGGGGATGCGGAATCCTTCGAAGAACTCTGTTTAGTTTTGCGTAAGTGAACTCATCTTTGCCTTTGCCGGTGGAGTTGGGAGTCGACCGCGGATAAGTGCGGATTGGGGCGGATGGAGCTTCTGTGGCCTGGAGGGTGGGGAGGATCTCCTGGGGGGCTTCGGCTGCTTGCTCGGGTGCCGGGGCGTCCGCGATCCTCGACTGTTCCGGGGAGGCAGTGGAAGCCCACGTCCCAGAGGCGGGACGTGGGGTGCCCGGGGCCTTGTCCGCATCCGCAAGACGTGAGGCATTTCTCTGGGCCTCCTCCTCGTCGACCTGGCGGAGGAGCCGGGCGACTACGCTGAGGCGCTCTTCGGGGACCTGGGCTTTGCCGACTTCGATGCGGGGGGCTAGGGTGCCCAGTTGCGGGTCGGAGGTGATCTCCGCGACCGGATAGGAGTCGCGGTCGCGGTCGGCTTTGCGGGGCAGGTTGAGGCTGGCGATCTGGAGGCCGTAGAGCAGGAG
>WNGR01014345.1_pt1 | contig 11032 bp, 8 predicted proteins | sample 5407581 | NCBI WGS metagenome assembly WNGR01 (sample SAMN13153383, study PRJNA577476) | soil metagenome | isolation source: 80 cm soil or saprolite under Garry oak tree replicate 2 | place: USA:California | collected 2016-06-15 | reverse complement strand
TCGTTAACGAACAGTACTCGCACTGGGTCGTACGAGAAAATTCCTGGTCAGGTTCTGCGTGGGCCGAATACAAGAAATCCCGTACGGTGCATGGAATCCCGCTACCAGATGGCCTCCTGGAGTCAGCGAAGCTCCCCGCACCGCTCTTTACGCCTTCCACAAAGGCAGAGCAAGGAGCGCACGACGAGAACATCTCCCCCGAACGAGGTGAGGCGATCTACCTCCTCACCGCGCCGTGTTGTGCCTCTCACCTCAGTCTTACAGCCGCCGCGCTCATTGGGCAAGAGCTATACGACAAAATCTCTGCTGCCGCCGTGCGGCTCTACACTGCCGCGGCGGAGTACGCGGCTACGCGAGGGCTCATTGTCGCGGACACAAAGTTCGAGTTTGGGCTTATCGACGGGGAGCTCATCCTCATCGACGAGGCGCTCACCCCCGATTCATCGCGTTACTGGCCACTGGAGGGGTACGCGCCAGGGCGCAACCAGCCAAGCTTCGACAAGCAATATCTCCGCGACTGGCTCACGTCGCAGGGTTTCCGAAAGGGCCTTGAAGATGGCCCAGACGGGGAGGGCTGGACAATGAGCGAGGAGGTCATCCGAGAGACTCGCGAGAGGTATCTGAGCGCGAGAGACTTGCTGCTAAGTGATCAGTAAGGATAGACGTCAATGAAAGCCTGTATATGCGCGGAAGATGTAGAAGATAAGGGATTACAGCTGCTGTATGTTAAACGCAGGAAATGGAGATTGTGTCCGCGATGAAGCTAACCTCGCCTCATCCACATATGTCCGTAATTTATGCACTATGCTGCGCAAATTTTGGCTATATTTAGCCGAGGTCGGCACAACGTCGAGCGTACGGCCATCGTTGCCCATATTGGCCCTCACGAACTCCTCAAGCCGCGCGAGTTTTGCGCGAGCCAGCCGAACCTCCTCCGGATCGCCATCGCTACCAAGTAGATCCGCCTTGTTCGCGATGACCATGCGCGCGCGAGCGCTCATCTCTGGCTTATACTTGTCCAGCTCTTCCTGGAGCATGCGTAGTTCGTCCCAGGGTGCCGGACCAGAGAGATCCACGACGTAGACCAACGCAAGGGAACGTTCCATGGAACGCAAAAACGAGTGACCGAGTCCTACATTGTCCGATGCATCCTCGATGAGCCCAGGGTTGTCGGCGATGGTAAACCTGAATGTCTCGAGGTGCTCGTGAGAGTCCCGATCGCGAGATCCCTGATTCCGCGTCAGTGAATCGGCGTACGCGCCGCTCTCCATGAGTTCCCGTTCGCGCTGCCTCTCAACACTCGTCTCGCCATAGACCGCGCCGTCCTCTCCGCCCACGAACGACCCGTCCTCCGCAACGCGCACCACGCCGACGACAGGATTCAGCGTTGTGAACGCATATTCGGCAACGGCGCTCCGCGCGCGACCGCCCGTCAGCGCACGCAGCAGTGTGCTCTTCCCCGCGTTCGGCGCACCGACGAGCCCGACGTCCGCGAGCAGCTTCAGCTCCAGCTCGAGCGTCACGCGCTCGCCCTCGTATCCGCGCGTCGCAAACTTGGGCGATGGGTTCGTCGTCGAGTGGAAATGCGGATTGCCGTACCCCGGCGCGCCCCCGGAGGCGACGAGCGTGCCGAGCTGCCGCACGCGCGGCAGACCGAGCGGCGCATCCGGGGCGCGCGTAGCGTCCGGCGGCATGCAGTCGAGGTCCAGGGCGAGGGGCGCGGCGTCGCGTTGGCGACGCGCGGCACGCATCTCGCGCTCGGCCCGCCAGAGGTCCCACTCGGCCTGCTTGAATGCAGAGCGGCCCGTGTTGTCGTCCTCGTACATGGGATAGTGCACCCAGCGGCGCTCTCGCCAGCGCTGGCGGCGCTCGTCCTTATCGAGCAGCGCGTACGCCTCTTCTTCTGTCTCCCACTCGTCCGGCATGCGCCGAGTTTCGCCGCGCGGGAGCTCGCGCACGACTGTGCCGAGCGGAACACGCAGGACGACCGGTGCACCGGCTCGCCCGTGCTGCCACGTACCCATGCCTTGGCCGCCGGCGTTGCCTCGCACTCGAGATGGGACAGATGAGAGTGTCGTGAGGTGTGGATCAGGGAGGATGTAGACGTCGCCGCCGCGCCCGCCGTTGCCGCCAGAGGGAGGACCGTGCGGCTTGAACTTTTCGCGGTGGAAGGCGACACAGCCGTCGCCCCCTTTCCCTGAGTACGAGAATGTATCACCCCTGCCTCCGTTTCCACTCGGTTTTCCGTTTCCGAAATTCAGCATCCTTTTCCTTCTGTTTGTCTGGCGTTAATTCTCGTTCCTCGGGGTTCAGACGTGGCGAGTTGGGGCTCGCACGCAGAGAAACGGTCGAGTATAGTCGGAAGCGCGAAACAGCGACGCGAAGGTCCAGTGCAACCGCGTTTTTTCGCATGTGCACATATATGAAGGTCGCCGTCATTTTGTAGAGCATTAGCGCCCAATAAGCAGTGCAGTTAAACCCTAACCCCCTTATGTGTGCTTATATAATATTCCGCACCCCATTCAACAAACCGCGTCGCGACTGCACCACCTTCGGCCAACTTGGAACTCATCCGCGCTGCATTTCCACGGTTTTCGACCCTCGCTCACTGGCAGCTCTTCCCTGCCAGTGGTATCTAACTTGGTGTGGACACCGTAGACCCCTAGATATACTTTTCATATATATATTCCATGTATATACAATTATGAACAGAGAAGAACTTCCCCTGTGCTCCACATCTCAGTATTGCTCCGTGCAGCCCACTGTTTGCATTCCCTTACGTGCTGCACTCACGCACGGCCTTAACCATCCAAGTGCAACGCATTTGCAACCGAGACGGACACTCTTGCGAAGTTAAGTGGCCTAGCGATTCAAGAGAAACGCGTCCCCAAACCCGACCGGCACCTCTATGAAATCTCACACCGTGCCGAGGCCTGCGCGATCTTGTATCCCTTACTGAAGTCCTTACTTTTTGATCCGGTTAGAGCATCTCAGGTTATGTTCTGATATCGACAAGCCAATAGTGTGGAAAACAACAATCTAGTATTCGCAAGCTCGACCATATCCCTCAACGCGTTGAGGACCATTTGAGGAGGTCCACACGGTGCACGCCGAGGCGAATCACTTCTAAATTAGAAGGTCAGAATTTTCCGTTCGTTCAGCGGCCCCCTCCCCATCCGTGGTTCGGGATTCCGGTTCCGCCACCTCCGGCGTGTGGTTGTTGCTGTTGTGCCAGCTGAGGCCTTGCCGCTCTGCAAAACTGGAACTACAGAGGCCGCAGAAGTATTGTCGTCGTATACCTGACATTTCCTCATTCCGGCAGACGACTGGGAAGACCGTTGATGGTGGAGACACATGTACGGAAGTGCCGGAGGTCCATCGCGAGGCGATGAATGACGATGCGGCTTCCCACAAACGCCCATATGCCGACCTAAGCTCCGGTACACAAAGATCGCGCAGGGCAGGGAGAATAGCTGTGCGCTCCCCGTCGGCTTGACACAAAGCACGCAAGATGACTGTCGCAAGTTCGCCAGCCACACGAAAGTCTTTTGCGCCATCGAATGAGCGGATAAGCTCCGGCCATTGTTCACCGTCCATGTCGTCCTCCTGCCCAGTGGACGGTTTTGTTGTTTCGATGTCTAGATCTTCTACACGTACGAGGAAAGGGGAGAATTGGTCACAAATTTGGGCCATAGAGGACAACTGCCAGTCCAACTGTTCGCACGAAATTCGCAACTCAAGCCGCGTAGGAGCTCCTGGGTGAGTAAAGCAGATGGAAATGGCATGCTCGGAGATTCGAATGTTTGCTCGACTATTTGGCCCCAGAATTTCTATCCGGTCGATGAATCGGCCAAGCTGCGAAGCGTCCATGGTGGGCTGGCTAAAGAACGTGATATCGACATCCACAAGACCAGGAGCATCTATTCTGGCTACGAGACTGTCCAGGTACTTGGTAGTTCCTCGATATTTGAGGCAAGTGAGAGCAGGGAAGACGACGCGTTGCCCAGGTGGTGGAGGCAAGCCGAGGTAGTCACGGTGACGGCGGGGAGGGAGGGAAAGGAAATGGAGTGACAGTTTACCAAGTTGGGTCATCCCGGATAAGGCATTTGCGAACGCTTCTGGGGAAAAATAACCAACACGAGGAATTTCATGGAGCTGAAGATCCACAATGTCCTGTGAGAGTGAAAGAAGCTGCGGGAACGAGGGAAAGGCAATCCTGGTGGAGTGAAGACTACGGAGGCGAGGGCCCCATCGAAAAGCGCTGGGCAGGGTCAGTTGCAGGCTATCTCGGGACAGAAGCATGAGTTTTTCTAGTTCCGAAAATGGCCCAGGGATCGTGGAGAGTTGTTCCAGGAGCGAGCTAGTGATGGTGAGGCTGATAGAACTAACACGATCAAACTGCTTCAGTGCGGCCATGATATTGTCCTCATCCTCAGAAGGAGGGGGATTGAGCCCGGGAGATCCTCCATAGTTCACGACGAGAGGGAAGTGTGGCCAACAGTCTAGAGTCTTCAAGACAGGCGTTCCGTACGTGCAGTGGAGTCGGAGATCTAGACCCAGAGGTGAATCAAATATGATCTGTCGCCATCTTCGGGACACATGTACGAGCGTTGGCCAAGACTGTGAAGAGACATCCAGAAAGTGAAGAAATATGTTCAGAAGGGTGTCATCGGAGAGTATCTCAATCGTTGCTCGGTGACAAAAAAGTCCTGCTCGAAACAAGTTAGCGAGGGGTGCTGTCACTAGGTATGCGTTGTACCTGTTCCACGAAGTTCATTGGTCCATAGTATTTCATATTCCACCGCTATGAAATGACCGGAGAGCCAGCATGAGTGCACGAATGGTACTACGACCTCCCGCAAAGGCGCATAACGCGGCTCAGGCTCCCGTATGCAGAGTTTGTGCAGGGCAGGTAGCACAGCTTCGCGCCGCTCGATTGATAGTTGCAAAGCATGCGCGACGTTTGTCGAGTGGTCGCCAGCTACATGGAACCATTTTGCACCCCTGAATTGGCGGATAAGCTCCAGCCATTGTCCACGGCTGCCGCTATTCTGCCTACTTGATGGTCGCGTCATACTGATGCGTAGATCTTTCACATGAAAAAGGAAAGCCGAGAAATGACTGCAGATTTGAGCCATGCAGAACGGCTGCAAGCGTAATGTCTTACAAAATACTTGCAATTTAAGGCACGTAGGAACTCCTGGCTGGGTTAAGGAGAGGGAGACGGCACGCTCAGAGAATAGGATATCTGCTCGATGATGTAGTTTCTGCATTTCTATCCGATCGATGAATTCGCGGAGTCTTGGAACGTCGCATACAAGGAGGATATTGGAGAATGTGATTTCGATATCTCCGAGACGAGGAGCATCGATTCTGGCCACAAGATCTTCCAAGTATTCAGTGAGTCCTCGAAAATTAAGGCGAGTGAGAACAGGGAGAATAACGCGTTCCCCGGACGGTGAGAAGGGGGAAATGTCAATTGCAGTGGGAGGGAAATGGAGTGAGAGCGATTGAAGCCGGGGCATCCCGGACAAGACATTTGCGAACGCCTCGGGTGACAAACCATCCTTATGGGAGCCTTCGTAAAGGTGAAGTTGGATATCGACAAGGTCCCTGGAAGAAGAAATACGCTGCAGGAGCTCGGGAAAGACGATCCCTGTTAATTGAAGGCTACGAAGGCGTGGGCCCCACTGAAAATAGCTGGGCAGAGTCAGCTGCACGCTATCTCGAGACAGAAGAACGAGGTCTTCCAGTTGTGAAAATGGTCCCTTGATCGCGGAAAGCTTTTCCAGAAGCGAGCTTGTGACAGTGAGGCTGATAGAGCTAACACGATCAGACTGCTTCAGTGCGGCCATGATATTGTCCTCATCCTCGGGAGCGGGGTGATCGAGCATGGGAGATCCTCCGTAGTTCACGACGATAGGAAAGCGGCGTGGCGAACAGTCTAGAGTCTTCGAGACAGGCGTTCCGTACGTGCAGTGGAGTAGAAGATCTAGACCCAGAGGTGAGGTAAATATGATCCGTCGCCATCTTTGGGACACATGTACGAGCGTTGGCCAAGACTGTGAAGGGCCATCCAGAAAGTAAAGAAGTATGTTCAGTAGGATGTCGTCGGAGAGTAACTCAATCGTTGCCCGGTCAGAAAAAGGTCCTGCTCAAAACAAGTTAGCGTGGGGTACTGGCATTAGGCATGCGTTGTACCTGTTCCACGAAGTTCCCGTAGTCGTTCATATTCCACCGCTATGAAACGACCGGAGAACCAGCGTGAGTGCATGAATAGTACTACGGCCTCCCGCAAAGGCGCATAACGCGGCTCAGGCTCCTGTATGCAGAGTTTGTGTAGAGCAGGTAACACAGTTTCGCGCCACTCGGTCGATAGTTGCAAAGCACGCGCGACGTTTGTCGAGTGGTCGCCAGCTACATGGAACCATTTTGTACCTCTGAATCGGCGGATAAGCCCCAGCCATTGTCCGCGGTCGCTTCTGTCCTGCCCAATTGATGGTCGCGCCGTACTGATGCGTAGATCCTCAACACGAAAAAGGAAAGCCGAGAAATGGCTGCAAATTTGAGCTACGCAGAACGGTTGCAAGCGTAATGTCTTACAAAATACTTGCAATTTAAGGCACGTAGGAACTCCTGGCTGGGTTAAGGAGAGGGAGACGGCACGCTCAGAGAATAGAATATCTGCTTGACGATGTACCTTCTGCATTTCTATCCGGTCGATGAATTCGCCAAGTTTTTGGATGTCGTATATGAGGTCATTGAAGAATGTGATTTCGATATCTCCGAGACGAGGAGCATCGATTCTGGCCACAAGGTCTTCCAAGTACCCAGTGAGTCCTCGAAAATTAAGGCGTGTGAGAGCAGGGAGAAGAATGCGTTCCCCAGACGGTGGGGGGACGGCAAATGTGGTGGGAGGGAAATGGAGTGAAAGCGATTGAAGCCGGGGCGTCTCGGACAAAGCAGTTGCGAATGCATCGGGTGACAAACCATCCGTACGGGAGACTTCGTGAAGGTGAAGGTGAATGTCAACAAGGCCCCTGGAAGAAGAAATACGCTGCAGGAGTGCAGGGAAGACGATCCCAGTTAAGTGAAGTCTACGGAGGCGTGGGCCCCATTGAAAATAGCTAGGCAGAGCCAGCTGTACGCTATCTTGAGACAGAAGAATAAGACTTTCCAATTTTGAAAATGGCCACTTGATTGCAGAAAATTTTTCCAGAAGCGAGCTTGTGACAGTGAGGCTGATAGAACTAACACGACCAGACTGCTTCAGTGCGGCGGTGATATTGTCCTCATCCTCGAGAGCAGGGGGATCGAGCGCTGGAGATCCTCCGAAATTCACGACGATAGGTAGCGTGGACCAGTAATCTAGAGCCTGAGTATTCAAGACAGGCGTCCTGTATGTACAGTGGGGTCGAAGATCTAGACCCAGAGGTGATGCAAATATGATCTGTCGCCATCTTCGGGACACGTGTACGAGCGTTGGCCAAGATTGTGAAGAGCCATCCATGAAGTGAAGAAATATGGTCAGAAGGACGTCGTCGGAGAGCATCTCAATCGCTGCCTGGTCAGAAAAAAGTCCCGCTCAAAACAAGTTAGCGTGGGGTGTTATCACTACTGGACATGCATTGTACCTGTTCCACGAGGTTCATCGATCCATAGTCGTTCATATTACACCACTATGAAACGACCGGATAGCCAGCATGAGTGCATGAATGGCACTACGGCCTCCCGCAAAGGCGCATAACGCGGCTCAGGCTCCCGTATGCAGAGTTTGTGCAGGGCAGGTAGCACAGTTCCGCGCCGTTCGTCTGATAGTTGCAAAGCACGCACGACGTCTGTCGAGTGGTCGCCAGCTACATGGAACCACTTTGCACCCCTGAATCGGCGGATAAGCTCCATCCATTGTCCACGGTTGCCGCCATCCTGCACACTTAATGGTCGCACTGTACTGATGCGTAGATCCTCTACACGAAAAAGGAAGGCCGAGAAATGACTGCAGATTTGAGCCATGCAGAACGGCTGCGAGCGTAATGTCTTGCAAAGTACTTGTAATTTAAGGCACGTAGGAGTTCCTGGCTGAGTTAAGGAAGTGGAAATGGCACGGTCAGAGGATATAATATCTGCTCGGCGATGTGACTTCTGCATTCCTATCCTGTCGATGAATTCTCGAAGTTTGGATACGTCGAAGATGCGCTTATTGAAGAATGTGATTTCGATATCCCCGAGACGAGGAGCATCGATTCTGGCAACAAGGCCTTCTGAATACGCGTCGATTCCTCGAAGATTAAGATGGGTGAGAGCAGGGAGAATAATGCGTTCCCCAGACGGGGAGGGAAAGACAATGTGGTTGGCGGTGGAAGGGACATGGAGCGAAAGGGATTGAAGCTGGGCCATCCGGGACAAGGCATCCACGAGCGTTGCCGGTGAAGTATTGAGAACTTCGTGTAGCTGAAGATCTACAAGGTTCCTGGAAGAATAAAGAAGCCGCGTGAGTGCGGGAAAGGCAATCCTAGTCAAGTGGAGACTACGGAGGCGTGGGCCACACCGAAAAGTGCTGGGCAGAGTCAGCTGCACGCTATCTCGGGACAGAAGAACGAGGTCTTCCAGTTTTGTAAATGGCCCCCTGATTGTAGAAAATTTTTCCAGAAGCGAGCTTGTGACGGTGAGGCTGATAGAGGTAACACGACCAGACTGCTTCAGTGCGGCCGTAATATTGTCCTCATCCTCAGGAGCCGGGGGATCGAGCGCTGGAGATCCTCCATAGTTCACGACGATAGGTAGGGTGGGCCAGCGGTCTAGAGTCTTCAAGACCGGTGTTCCATGCGTACAAAAGAGTCGAAGGTGAAGAGGCCGCTGAGACGCAAATACAATACGTCGCCACTTGCGACATATTTTCACAAGCCTAGGCCAAAGGCGTGGAGAAGCATTCAGATAGTAGCAAAATATCTTCAAAAGCACTTTGTCTGAAAGCTCCCTGATCATCACTTGTTGAGAAAGGGAACAAAGTTAGCGAGCGGCGCAGGCACCGTGCGGGATATGTACCTTTTCCCCTTTTCCCTTGCATTTTCCAGCGCATTCGCTTGTTATGGTAACGGGGGGCGATACGTGTCGGGCACGGGTACGCCTATTGGGAGATCCGTGATATACAATGTCACTTCCTGCGGTAGAGCATTGAAAACGCTAGATTACTTACTTTGGAGAGTGCATAAGGGGGGGATTAATGGGGCAACTATTGCTGGCGTAGCCTTATATAGAACACGCAGGTACATCATCCAATCGGCGGAACAAGGTTTGGGGCATGGCGAACGTGCTTACTCGCCGCATACTGTACACGCCTGACGTGTGCGCCGGATCGCTGTGCACGCTAAATTGCCGTGTAGGCTACATTACAGCCTAAGTGAAATAGGGGACCCCTCGCGACCAATTTAGGCACATACGCTGAGTCTGAAAGGGTGTTCTGGTAGCTCTGCCGAAGTGTTTTCCCACGAGAAATTATTTGTAGTAATTAAAAAATAAAATTACTAATCTGCATAACTATTTTTCTTTTACAAATTTTGCATGGTAACATATTTCCCGAGAATTTCAAACTACACTTAACTATGAACCCCGCTCGTGAAATTCGGAAGTTAGGCGGTCTGAGGCGGAGTAAGGCACGAACGGTGGCGCAGAACAGGGTCTTTGCGCGAGCGGATGAGGCGGCACGTGCTCATTCCTCTCTTGCGTGCTGCCACCTGTCCGCACGTTTTTTCATCCGGTTCAAAGAACCAAAACTCTTTTATTTTACCCACCCGCCACACCCAGAAATCGCCAAGGGATCGATGATGAGAACCACGTGTCCGACACGCGTCAGCTCGCTCCGGGAGGGCCCGCCCACCCGTCGCGACCTCGCCTCGGACACTTTTACCCCCTCATTTTCGATCGAGAAGCACTTCGTGCTTCAGCCCACTCTCTGTGCACCCATATTCCATATTCACTTAACGTTCTTTGACTTCGAGTATACCCAAGACCTTTCACTTCCGAATCTTTCGCTACCCCGTAGTACACACATGGACTATCGAAGTTTTTTTCCGTGCCACGCGCCGGCCCCTCGTTTTTTCCTTGTTTCCTCCCCAGCGTGGCACCATGTCTCTCCTCGGAGAGCAAAGCAGTGACCCGCAAAGATCGCTGTCGTCTGTTCGCCGGTAGGGGGTCCCTATATTGGATTTCGCTGTAACGTGTGTGCTTGGTGTGTGCGCCGGATTCACTGGCAAGTTGCTGTGCACATTAAATTGCCGTGTGCCCCGCTAGTTGTGCTCAAGTAAACTAGCTTGAGGTAGTGCGAAGAACATCATTAGTTCAGACAATAAGTACGGCGACTCCGATTAAATTGAATTTGGTGCTCAGAAAGGAAGTGCGCAAGGTGTAATGTGTGGGGACACGTGTGCTAGTGCCGTGCTGCTCCAGTGAGATAACTGGAAATCCACATGCCTCAACGTTGCGTGAACTGCCATTTTTTTGGAAGTTACACCGGTTAGCTATCAATTCTCATTATCGCCATCACCACTGCCAGTTGCCATTTTTCTGCCACGGAGACAAGCGCAGAGAATCAGAGAATCACGCTCCCAGAAAGGAAGGTGCCAAGAAGTCACGTTATAAGCGAGACGGGCACTCAAATTGAACCCGATAAGTGATTCACAGCCGCCCAGGAAATCGCGCGACATAGGTCCCGGAACAAATGGATTTACAAAAAAATTATTCTAAAACAATAAAACAAAGCACAGGGAAAGGGCGCAAGGGCAACCCTCCTTGAACTCGTACCACCACCATCTCCCCCACTGGAGCTCTGGTGCTCTGGTCGAGGGCGTTCCCCTTGGGGGTCGTGGTCTCTACGACGACGGGGACGCACTACGCTCTACTTGGGCCGTAAGTCGCCTGGGCGTTGCCCACCACATCCTACTATCACGTACAACAGCCCCTTCCCTGACCTGTTCCGTCGTCTGCAACGGTGGAGCCCATCCTTACCCTCTACCCCCCATCATCACCCATCACC
>WNGR01009165.1_pt1 | contig 11032 bp, 11 predicted proteins | sample 5407581 | NCBI WGS metagenome assembly WNGR01 (sample SAMN13153383, study PRJNA577476) | soil metagenome | isolation source: 80 cm soil or saprolite under Garry oak tree replicate 2 | place: USA:California | collected 2016-06-15 | reverse complement strand
CATCGTGTGCTCCTTCGCCCAGGCAATGTCAATTCAGTCCTCGACTGCCATGACAGCGCTAAGGAAGGAGGTGCGGTAGGGGCGCATATCCCAGGTCGGCCGGGCGAACTGCCCGCGGGCCTAGGGGCTTTCGACTCGGCCACGCGCTCCCTTTGCGCGGCGGCTTCCCAGGCGACCCGCCGGGCGGCGGCCAGGTCGACCCTCAGCTGTTCCGCCTCGCGGAGTGCGCGGACCAGCCGGTCCCGTGCGCCGGCCGCCTCCCGGCGGGACCGGGCGACAAACTCCTCGACCTGGCGCCGGTCATAGCCGCGCCGCGCCACCTCGAACTGTTCTTCCGGTGCCGGGCCGGGCAGAAGGTGGGCGTTGCCGCTCCTGTCATCTTCCGCCTCGCCCGGCGGACCGGCGGTTTCAGCCGCCACCCGGGCAGCTCCGGCTCGTGCTGTAATCCTGAGTTCAGCTGAGCTCACGTTCCCTCCCCATAATCCCGCCCCTAGTGGCCCACCACGCCGCCACCCTAAAAAGGTAGTGAACATTACCCACGCGCCACATCACGCGGATTATGTACGTCGCTATGTATTTGTCCCAGCGTCTCGGCGAGCTTGACCAGCCGCGCAGGCGCGCTTGACCAGCCGCGCAGGCGCGGCGGAAACCTCGTGCCGTTCTACATATATCCCGGGACGAATTTCGCGGATACCGGGGACTTTCGGCCCTTTCGGTGCCCGGCTGTGAGGCTGATTTTCGCGCTATGGGTAATACGCGAAGGCTGACAGGTGCCGCTGGGCGGTGGAGCGCGGGACATCCCTGGACCGCGCTCTCGGCGCGGCCGGCCCCGTTGGCCCGCCGCCGGTCACCAGGGTAGGTGCGTGATGGACACCATCCAGTTCGCCGTCGCCGCCGCGGTGCACGCGCCGTCGGTGCACAACACCCAGCCGTGGCGGTTCGGCCATGGTGAGCAGACTATCGATGTCTACGCGGACGCCGGCCGACGGCTCCGGGTGGCCGACCCGGCCGGCCGGGAGCTGATGATCAGCTGCGGTGCGGCGGTGTTCACCCTGCAGGTCGCGCTGCGTTACCTCGGCTGGCTGCCACACGTCAGGCCGTTCCCCGACTCCACCTGCCCCGCGCTGGTGGCCCGGGTGTGCTGGGACGAGGACCGGATCGCCGCGGACCCCTACGAGCGGGAGATGTACGCGGCGGTCACCACCAGGCACACCCACCGCGGCGGGTTCGGCCCCGCTCCGCTGCCGGCCGGGACGATCGCCGCGCTGCGCGCCGAGGCCGCCAGGGAGCGCGCGATACTCCGCGTGATCGCGGTCGGCGATCAGCAGGACGCGCTGGCCGCGGCGGTGCAGGCGGGGGAGCACGCGCTGCGGCTGGATGACAACCGGGCGGCCGAACTGGCGGGCTGGGTCGTCGCACCAGACAGCCCGCGCCGTGACGGGATCCCGCCCGCCGCGTACCCGGCCGAGCCCGCGCACACCGAGCCGGACTTCCCCGGCCGTGACTTCGCCGCCGGGAAAGGCTGGGGGCAGGCTGCCGCTGCGGGCGAGCGGTTTCCCGGGACCGTGTGCCTGCTGGCGACCAGCGCGAACGAGCCGGCCGACTGGGTGGCGGCCGGGCAGGCCCTGCAGCGGGTCCTGCTTCGCGCCACCGCCTGCGGCGTGGCCGCAGCCCTGCACAGCCAGCCGCTCGAGGTACCGCAGCTGCGCGACTTCATCCGGGTCCAGCTGGCGGCGCGCGCGCACCCGCAGCTGATCATCCGGCTCGGCGTCACCAGCCAGGCCGGTCCCGGCACCGGCACAGCCAGCGTCCGCCGTCCAGTCGGAGCAGTCCTGCTCTGAGCCGGGTCGGCCGAGGCAAACCTGGACGGGGGACCAAAGCCCCTTCCCTGACCCGGCGGCCGCGACGAAGCTGGTGTCATGACCGGGAGGTGCGATGGCGGGTGAGAGCGTGCTCGAATGCCGCGGCCTGCGGCGGCGCTTCGGCGACCTGGTCGCCGTCGATGGGGTCGGGTTCCATATCGGCCCTGGCGAGACCTACGGGCTCCTCGGGCCGAACGGGGCGGGTAAGACCACCTCCATCTCGATGATCGCCGGATTGCTCGAACGCGACGCCGGTGAGGTCCTGGTGGCCGGCGAGCCGATGACGACCCGCTCCGTCCGGGCCAAGAACGCGATCGGTTACGTGCCGCAGGACCTGGCCATCTACCCGGACCTGACGGGCCGGGAGAACCTGATGTTCTTCGCCCGGCTCTACAGCATGCCCACCCCGGCGGCGAAGCGCCGGACCGACGAGGTGCTCGCCCTCACCGGCCTAGCCGACCGGGCCGGTGACCAGACCAAGCAGTACTCGGGCGGGATGAAGCGGCGCCTGAACATCGGCATCGGGCTGCTGCACCAGCCGAAGCTGCTGATCCTGGACGAGCCGACGGTCGGGGTCGACCCGCAGAGCCGGAACGCGATCCTGGAGAGCGTGGAGGGGCTGTCCGGAGCCGGGATGGCGGTGCTGTACACCACGCACTACATGGAAGAAGCCGAGCGCCTGTGCGATCGGATCGGGATCATCGACCACGGCAAGCTGATCGCCGAGGGAACCCGGGCCGACCTCGTGGGCATGGTCGGCGAGGGGGACCAGGTGCGGCTGTCCGCGACCGGCGACCTGGAGAAGGCCGCCGATGCCCTGGCCGCGCGGTCGTGGGTCCGCCAGGCCAAGTCGCTCGACGGCAGCATCGACCTGGTGGTGGAGAACGCCAGCAGCGAGCTTCCGGCCATCTTGACCGACGTGGCGGCGGCCGGCGCGATCGTCAGGTCCGTGGAGGTCGCCGAGCCCGACCTCGAAGCGGTCTTCCTGCACCTGACCGGCCGCGCCCTCCGGGACTAGGGGAAACCGATGCGAGCCGCCTGGCTTATCTGCGCCAAGGACCTCAGGGCCCGGCTGCGGGACCGTTCGGCCGTCCTGATCGGTGTCGTAGTCCCGCTCGGCCTGGCGTTCATCTTCAACTCGATCTTCAGCGGGATCTCCGGCGCCTCCGCCATCAACCTTGGGGTGGTCAACGCCGATCATGGCGCCGTCAGCCAGCAGTTCACCGGCCACGTCCTGCCGGCCGTCGGCCGGAGCGGGGTGATCACCATCCACCCAGAAGCCACCGTGGCCCAGGCCCGGGCGCTGGCGGCGAAGGGGAAGCTGGCCGCGGTCATCGTCATCCCGGCTGGCTTCTCCGCCCGAGTGCAGGCCGGCCGGCCCGCCTCGATGCAGGTCATCGGCAACGTCGACGCCCCCATCTCCACAGAGGTCGCCCGGTCGATCACCGAGGGCTTCGCCGCGGACCTGAACCGGATCCGGCTGTCGGTCGCCACCGTGGCCGCCGGGACAACGCCACCGTCGCCCGCGCAGATTCAGGCGCTCGCCGCCCGGGCCGCCGCGGCCGCCGTGCCGGTGGCGGTCAACGACGTGTCCGCGCAGACGAAGGAACTCGACCAGAAGTCGTTCTTCGCCGCGGGAATGGCCGTGTTCTTCCTGTTCTTCACCGTCCAGTTCGGCGTGACCAGCCTGCTCGAGGAGCGCAACGACGGGACGCTGGCCCGGCTGCTGGCCGCCCCCATCAGCCGGGCCTCGATCCTCGGCGGGAAGCTGCTGACGAGCTTCCTGCTCGGCACCATCAGCATGACCGTGCTAGCGGTGGCCACCACCTTGCTGTTCGGTGCGTCCTGGGGGAACCCGCTCGGCGTCGCGGTCCTGGTCGTAGCCGCGATCCTGGCCGCCACCGGGATCATGGCCCTCATCGCCACCCTGGCCAGGAACGCCGAGCAGGCCGCCAACTGGCAGTCGGTGGTCGCGGTCATCCTGGGCCTGGTCGGCGGCACGTTCTTCCCGGTCTCCCAGGCGCCGGGCGTGCTGTCCCGGCTCACCTTCGTCGCGCCCCAGGCGTGGTTCCTGCGCGGGCTCGGCGACCTGCGCGGCGGCAGCATCTCGGTGGTGTGGGTACCGGCCCTGGCCATGCTCATATTCGCCGTGGTGACCGGGGGCCTGGCCATGACGCGGCTCAACCGCTTGGCGGAGGTGTAGCCATGAAGGCGGTCTGGATCGCCCTGGCGAACCTGCGCCGGATGTTCCGGGTGCGGACCAACATCTTCTTCGTATTCGTGTTCCCGATGGTCCTGATCCTGATACTCGGGGCCACCTTCGGCGGTTCGGCCAGCCCGCGGCTCGGCGTGGTGACCACCGGCTCCGGGCCTCTCGGCGCGGCGCTGCTGCGCCAACTCGAGCAGACCCCGCACCTGCGGGTGGTGAGCGTGTCCGACCCCGCGGCCCTGCTGACGCAGGTCGAGCGCGGAAACATGGCCGCGGGCGTGGTCATTCCTCGCGGCTACGACGGCGCCGTCCGCGCCGGGCATGCCGTGACCCTGCGCTACCTGGCCCGGCCGGACCAGTCCTCCCAGCGGCTCGGCGAGACGGTGCGCGGCGCGGTCGCCCGGCAGGCGGCGCTGCTCGGCGCCGCACGATTCGCCGTCGCGCAGCACGCGGCTCCCAGCTTCAGCGTCGGCCTGGCCCGGGCCACCAAGATCTCTCCCGCGGTCCCTGCCGTGTCGGTGACCCAGGCGACCGCAGGCACGGCGCTGTTCTCGAGGACGCTCGGCCAGTTCGACGAGGGGGCCTGGACCGAGCTCTTGCTCTTCCTGTTCCTCATCGCCATGACCGGCTCGGTCGCCCTGATCGAGTCCCGCAGGCTCGGCGTGTCCCGCCGGATGCTTGCCACCCCGACGTCTTCGGCCACGGTCATCGCGGGGGAAACCCTCGGCCGGGTGCTGATCTCCTGCGTCCAGGCGCTGGTGATCATCCTCGGTTCCGCGCTGCTCTTCGGGGTCAACTGGGGCGCTCCGGCCGGCGTGGCCGCGGTCGTGGTCCTGTTCGCCCTGGTGGCGTCGGGAGCCGGCATCTTCGTCGGAACGCTGTTCCGCAACGAGCAGCAGGCGATCGGCGTCTCGCTGCTGCTGGGCCTGGGACTCGGCGCGCTCGGCGGCTGCATGGTGCCGCTGGAGGTCTTCTCGCCGGTGATGCGGCGGGTCGCCCACGTCACCCCGCAGGCCTGGGGCAACGACGCCTTCGCCCGGCTGGTCGGCCACGGCGCGTCGATCGCCGGCATCCTGCCGCAGCTGGGCGTCCTCGCGGCCTACGCCGCCGTGCTGCTGACCTTGGCCTCCTGGCGGCTGCGCCGCGTCCTGTCCGGCTAGCGGGACACGTCCTGCACCGCCCAGATCGCGGACGTCAGCGCCTCGAACCTGCGCAAGCGGCGGCGCAGTTGGGTGAAGTCCCCCGCGCCGGCCGCGGCGACGGCGTCGTCGGCCGCGACCGCCAGGCGGCTCAGCCGCACGCTCAGGAGGATGCCGGGGCCCGGGCCGCCCCCCATCGCGGCCCGGACCTCACGGCCCGCGGCCTCGACCTCGGCCAGGATCACGTCGGTAGCGTGGGCGACCTCGGCCATGACCAGCCACGGGCTCGGCGCCTCGGCGTCGTGACTAGCGAGCATCCGCAACGTGAGCAGGTGAGGCAGGCAACGTGCCTGATGGCCATCTGTCCGGTCGGCGACGGTCATGACGGTCCCTTCCGCGGTGTGGATACTCATTGCACGACGAGGACGGGGCAGTCGGCTAGGGACCAAGGTCCCGCGGACGGCGCGCCGCCGTGCCGGACGTCATCGAGGAGATGGTCAGCCGCGTCCTGGAAGACGGCAGCGACGTCCTGGTGGCCGGCGGCGGCTGGTCCCCGCCACCCTGCGCCCGGATCCGTTAGAAAGGGACTCTCTACCGGATAGATTCGGTAGAGAGTCACTTTCATTGAATCGGCAGATCTGCCTACGACGGGTACTTGGCCAGGATCTCCTTGAGCTGGGCGACGAAGCGGAGCGACTCGTCATGGCTGCGCTGGAAGACGTTGCGGCCGAAGATGAGGCCAGTGGCGCCCGCTTCCATCGACTCGCGCGCCTTCTCCAGCATGGCCTCCTGGCCGGCGTGCTCACCGCCGGAGACCAGCAGCAGCGACCGGCCGGCCGACCTGACCACCGACTCGATGGCCTGCTACGGCGTGAACTCCCCGCGGTACGCCTCGGGCACGCCGTCCCGCTTGGCCGGCTGGGGGAAGTTCACCTTGACCATGTCCGCGCCCAGTTCGCTCGCGGTCCGCGCGGCGTAGTCGACCGCGTAGAACGAGTCCTTGCCGCCCTTGGCGTCGATGGCCGCGCCGCGCGGGTAGGACCACACGATGAGCGGCATGCCGAACCGTTCGGCGTCCGCACGCACCCGCAGGTACTGCGCGAAGTCACGCTCCTGGCCCGGCGTGCCGACGTAGAGCGTGTAGCCGACCGCGTCCGCGCCCAGCCGGACGGCCTCCTCCACCGTGGCGTTCACCGGCGAGACCGGGTCGGCCGGGGACGGGATGTCGGTCTTGCCGTTGAGCTTGAGCACCAGCGGCACCTCGCCGGCGTACTCCCAGTAGAACTTCCCGGCCAGGCCGATCTGCAGTGCGACGCCGTTGAAGCCGCCCTCGACGGCGAGCCGGATGACGTGCCGGGGGTCACCGGACTCGGTATGCCCGGCGAAGTCCCTGGGACCGTGCTCGAGCCCGTGGTCGTAGGGCAGGAAGATCGCGGTGCCGTTGCCGACTCCATGTTCGTGCAGGATGCGGTGCAGCCCGGCCTTCTTCCCCAGGCCGAGGCCGAGCTGATCAAGTGAAGACCGCGTGTTCATCGGTAACCTGCGTCAACTGGGTTTACGTACGCCTCCACGATCCGGCCGCCGGACCCGGCCGGGCAGGGTCGTACGTCCGGTTCCTCGGTGACCGATGGCCCGCGGGACGGTACTGGCCGCGTCCCGCGGGACGCGGCCAGTACTGTGGGGCCGGCGTGGACCTACTTGGCCGGCTTGACCACGATCTTCTTGACCTCGTCCTTCTTCTCGGCCTTGAGGCCGACGGAGACGGTGAGGATGCCGTGGTCGTAGCACGCCGTGACGTCGTCCGCGTTGAAATCGCCCGGCAGCGGCAGGCTGCGGGAGAAGGAGCCGTACCGGAACTCGGTCCGGTGCTTGCCCTCGGTCTTGTCGTGCCGCTCGGCGCGGATGGTCAGGTAGCCGGAGCCGACCGTGACCTCCACGTCCTTCTCCGGGTCGATCCCGGCCAGTTCGGCCCGGACCAGGTAGTGGTCACCCTCGACGAAGTCCTCGATCCTGATCGGCTGGCCCAGGTAGGGGCGAAGCGTCAGGAAGGGCTCCTCGAACCATTCGACCAGGTCCGGGAACATCGTCCTCGGGTCCCTGCGTAGCAAGGTGCTCATCTCGTCTGCCTTTCTCTCGTGACAGCTGTGCCTTCATATCGATCGCATAACGGTCACATCGGCATGGGCAGGGACGGACGGCACATCGTGGCGTGACCTTCGCCCCCGGCGGCCGCGGCAGGCCCCTGGCCGGCGGCGAGGCGGGCCGGCCAGCCCGTTCGGTACCTTCTTCCGCTCCCTACCGGACTAAAGCCCCTTCCGCGGGCGGGGAGGAATGCTGTCTCCTGTTCAGGTGCCAGAGCATCTGATGACGGCGGCGGCGGTGCCGTCGCTGGAGCGACAGCAGGTTCTGGCCGGGCTCGGGAGCTCGGGCCGGGGGCTTTCGGCGGATGAGGCGGCGGCGCGGCGGGCGGAGATCGGTGCCAACCAGCTGCCGGCGCCGCGCCGGCGGCCGGTGCTGGCCGAGTTCGGGGCGCAGTTCGCCAACATGTTCGCTGTCGTGCTGATGGTCGCCGCCGGGATCACCTTCCTGGCCTATGCCCTCACCACCCCCAGAAGTTCCGCCAACCTCGTGCTGGCGATCGGGATTCTGGGGGTCGTGCTGCTAAACGCCGTCATCGGCTTCGCGCAGGAGCATGCCGCGGAGCGGACGGCTGAGGCGCTGCAGGCGCTGGTCCCGGCCACCGCGCGCGTGATCCGTGATGGTGAGCTGACCGAGATCCCCGCCGTTGACCTGGTTCCTGGTGACCTGGTGATGCTGGATGCGGGGGATGCCATCTCGGCGGATTGCCGGCTGATTGACGCGCATGACCTGCTGGTAGAGATGGCGGCCCTGACCGGTGAGAGCCGGCCGACACCGCGGATCTGTGATGCGGTGCCGCAGGCCCAGGTCGCCGACGCGCGCAACTGCGTGTTCATGGGCACGTCGGTGGTCAACGGCAGCGGCCGGGCCGTGGTGTTCGCGACCGGGCTGGCTACCGAGTTCGGCCGGATCTACCGCCTGACGGCTGAGATGCCGAGCGAGGACAGCCCGCTGCAGCGTGAGGTGACGGTGATGGCCCGGCGGGTAGCCGCGGTCGCGATCGCGGCAGGCCTGGGCCTGTTCGCCATCCGCGCTCTGGCCAGCAACGACGTGGTCGGGTCTTTCGTGTTCGCCCTGGGGGTCATGGTCGCGCTCGTGCCCGAGGGGCTGCCGGCCACGATGTCGGTTTCGCTGGCGGTGGCGGTGCGCCGGATGGCCCGCCGCCACGCCCTGATCAAGCGGCTCACCGCGGTGGAAGCCCTGGGCTCGACCACCGTCATCTGCACGGACAAGACGGGCACGCTGACCAAGGCGGAGATGACGGTCCAGGCCGTCTGGGAGTCGGGCCGGGATCATGGCGTGACCGGTGTGGGCTATACCCCGGACGGGGAGGTCACCGAAGCGGGCTGCGCTGGCGATGTGCTGCGGGCCGGGGGGCTGTGCTGTGATGCCCGCCTCGTGCCGCCCGACCCGGTCCGGCGGCAGGGCTGGCGGGTACTGGGCGATACGACCGAGGGAGCGATCCTGGTCGCCGCCGCGAAGGGCGGCGTGGACCTGGCGGCCGAGCAGGACCGTACGCCGCGGGTCGCGGTCTTTCCCTTCGACGCCGACCGCAAGCTCATGAGCACGGTCCACCCGCTCGGTGGCGGCTCCTACGAGGCATGCGTCAAGGGATCGCCGCAGGCCGTGCTGGAACGGTGCGCCGCCGTCCGGTGGCTCGGGCAGGACGTGCCGCTGGACGAGACGCTGCGCAAGCGGGTAACCAGCGCCAACGATGCGATGGCCGCCGACGGGCTCCGCGTGCTCGCGGTAGCCAGGCGGGATCTGGCGACCGAAGCGCCAACATCGTCTCCGCTCGGGTGGCCCGCGACACCTACCGGGTGCCCAACGTCGTGGCGCGTCTGCACGATCCCGCCCATGCCCCGGTCTACACCGAGTTCGGCATTGCCACCGTCGGGTCCGTGCAGACCACCGTCAACCGGCTCATCCAGATGCTGCACCATCGCACGCTCGAGCCACATCAGACCTTCGGCAACGGGGAGACGCTGCTCGTCCGGTCCGGGGTCCCCGCCTACCTGGCCGGGCGGCGGGTGGCCGAGTTCAACGTGCCCGGCGAGATCGGCGTGGTGGAGCTGAGCCGGGCGGGGCACTCCAAGATCCCCGAGGCGTCGACGCTGCTGGAGGACGGTGACGTCCTGTCCTTCATTGTCGCCACGGCCTCGCTGGGCCGGCTGCGGAGTTTTCTCGGGGAGAAGTGGTCGTGATGCGCATCATCGTGATCGGCGGGAAGGGACTGGCCGAGCAGGTCGCCGACGCGCTCCACCGGGCCGGGGATGAGGTCACGGTCATCGAGACCGAGCCCGGGCGCGAACCCGCGCTCGCCCGGGCCGGCCTGCGCGCCATGCACGGGGACGCGCTGGTCCCGTCGACCCTCGAGGCGGCCGGGGCGCTCCGGGCGGATGTCCTCGTCGCCTGCACGCAATCCGATGAGGACAACCTCGTCATCTCGCTCCTCGCCAAGAAGCGCTTCAACGTCCCGCGGGTCATCGCCCGCGTCAACGACCCGGCCAACGACGAGCTCTTCAACCACTCCTGGGGGGTCGACGCGCTGGTCTCGCCGGCGACATCACTCGTCTCGATGATCAGGCACGAGAGCTGAGACCCCGCCGGCCGGCAGCCGGCCGGACGCCATCGCGGCTGCGGCCTGAGGGCGCGACCTTCGGCCCGGTGCGAGCCGACCAACGGCCCTGCCGTTGCGGCCGGCCGCGGACGATGCTCGGAGCGTAGGAAACTAGCGGCAAGGTGATGAGGATGAAGACCGTCAAGGACGTCATGTCCACGCTTCCGGTATGGGTGAGCGAGACCGCGTCGTTCCGGGAGATAGCCGCCAAGCTGCGCGAGTGCCGGGTCAGCGCGTTCCCGGTCCTCGACACGCACGGCACGGTGATCGGTGTCGTGTCCGAGGCGGACCTGCTGGTCAAGGAGGCGGTGCTGGGCGAGCCCGGCGGCGTCGCGGGACTGCTGGCCGGCCTGGTGCACCACGGCGCGCGGGCCAAGGCGGGCGGTGTCACCGCGGCCGACCTGATGACGAGCCCGGCGGTGACGATCGGCCCGGACGACACCGTGGAGCACGCGGCGAAGCTCATGTACGACCGCAAGGTCAAGCGCCTACCCGTGGTCGATCAGGGTGGCCGGCTGGTCGGGATCATCAGCCGGACCGACATCCTGGCCATCTTTGACCGCACTAACGCGGAGATCCGCGAGGAGATCATGACCCAGGTGATCGCGGGCCGCTCCAAGCCGAGCTGGTACTCGGTCATCGTGGAGGACGGCGTGGTGACGCTGGAGGGCACTCCCGAGACCGTCGCCATCGGTCACGACCTGGTCTCCAGGACCCGCCATGTCCAGGGCGTCGTGGCGGTGCGCGACCGTCTCGTCTACCCGGTTGCTCCCGTCCCCAGCAGCCCCGGCCCTTACTTCTGAAGTCGTATCAGCACTTCATCACCAGGTCCCGGGTGTTCTCACCCGCGGAGCGGGCCGCATTGGCAGAAGGAGAGCGACAGCCATGAGCCAGCCCTCATCGGAGCCGGCCGTCACGGTCGGCGTACTGAAGGAGACCACGCCGGGCGAGCAGCGGGTGGCGGTGGTGCCCGAGTCGGTCCCGGCGCTGGCCCGCGCGGGCGTCCGGGTGCTCGTGGAGCCGGGAGCGGGCGCGTCGGCGTGGTTTCCCGACGGCGCCTACG
>WNGR01008212.1_pt1 | contig 11032 bp, 10 predicted proteins | sample 5407581 | NCBI WGS metagenome assembly WNGR01 (sample SAMN13153383, study PRJNA577476) | soil metagenome | isolation source: 80 cm soil or saprolite under Garry oak tree replicate 2 | place: USA:California | collected 2016-06-15 | reverse complement strand
CTGTCGGCACCAGCGTCGCGCATCGTGCCGCCGGTTCGCGCCCGTGGAGTCCCTGGTCGGCCCCCTGGCACCTGTGCCCAGTGCTAAAGTTGATTAGCGCAACTAACGACTATGCGAGAGGGAACGGGTGCGGCGCCTAGGACTCAGCCCAGGGCAGATGGTCTCGTCCTTGCGCCAGCGCAACTACCGGCTGTTCTTCTTCGGTCAGCTGGTCTCGGTCGCCGGGACCTGGATGCAGAGCGTCGCGCAGTCCTTCCTCGTGCTCGACCTGACCCACAGCGGAACCCAGCTTGGCCTCACGAGCGCGGCCAGGTTCCTGCCCATGTTCCTGTTCGGCCCGATAGGCGGCGTGTTTGCCGACCGGATGGACAGGAAGCGGGTGCTGTACGTCACCCAGACGCTGTCCGGGCTGCTCGCCGGGGTCTTCGCCGTCACCGTCGCCACGCACAGTATCCGGCTCTGGATCGTCTACCTGCTGGCCTTGGCGCTCGGCTTCGTCAACGTCTTCGACAACCCGGCTCGGCAGAGCTTCATCTCCGAGATGGTCTCGGCGCAGGACCTGCCGAACGCGGTCACCCTCAACTCGGTCGCCATGAACATGGCCCGCGTGTTCGGGGCCGCGCTCGGCGGGGTGATCGCCGCGGCCATCGGGCTCGCCCTGTGCTTCACCTGCAACGCGCTCTCGTTCGGCGCGGTGCTGGTCTCGCTGGCCGCCATGCGCGGCTCCGAGCTGTTCCCGGCCAAACGGGTCAGCAGGGCCAAGCGGCAGGTCCGGCAGGGCCTGCGCTACGTGCGGAGCACGCCGGAACTGTTCATCCCGCTCCTCATGATCGCGGTGATCGGCACGCTGGCCTGGGAGTTCCAGGTGTCGCTCCCGCTGATGGCGAGCCAGGTGTTCCACGGCGGGGCCGGCTCCTACGGGGTGATGGCCTCGGTCATGGGCGGCGGCGCGGTAGTCGGCGGGCTGATCTCGGCGGCCCGCTCACGCCCGCGCGCCCGCGCCCTGTGCCTGGCCGCCATCGGCTGGGGCATCGCCATCCTGGCCGCCGCGGTGGCGCCCAGCATGGCCCTCGAACTGGCCGCCCTGGTCTTCGTCGGGTACGGCAGCATCACGTTCAACTCGCTGGCCAAGACGACCCTGCAACTGGCGGCCAAACCGGAGATGCGCGGCCGGGTGATGGCGCTGTGGGCGCTGGCCTGGCTGGGCTCGACGCCGATCGGCGGCCCCATCATCGGCTGGGCCGGCCAGGCCATCGGCGCGCGCTGGGCCCTGGTCATCGGCGGCCTGGCCACCCTGGCCTGCGGGGTCCTGGCCCTGCCCGCCCTGACCCGGATCGACCGCCGCGCCAGCCGTACCGCCGGCCCGGCGCAGGCTGATCATCCGCCCGCGATCAGCTCGGTCAGCCCGGCCGGGTAAAGCGGCGGGCTGACCGCGTCCGCCGGCCGCCAGGTCACGCGGTCCTTGGGCTCGGTATCGTCCCGGATGAGCTGCTCCTCGATTTCGTAAGCCGCCTCGTCGGCAAAGGTCGCGGCGAAGATGAACACCACCTCGTGCTCGGTCCCGTCCCGCCACGGAAAGATGTTCTCCAGCACGCCGAGCCGCCGCACGTCGGTCACGACCTGGCCGATCTCCTCGAGAAACTCGCGGTGGATCGTGTCCACCGCGTACTCGCCGAACTCCACGTGCCCGCCGAGCGGCCGCTGGAACAGCGGGTCTGCCGACTCCGAGACCAGCAGCGCCCCGTCCCGCACCCGCCTGATGACCGCCATCGCCTTGATGATCTGCCGCTTCTCCGTCACCAATGCCACCGGCCCGTCCTATCACGGCCTGCGGGCGCCTCGCCGCGCTTACCATTTTGTTACATACACCGTTGAACCCCGAGGGCGGCCGCCACGTGATCTCGTTTGTGGGGAGCATGAGGGGGGCGTCACTGCCCCGGCGGTCCTGGTACGGGATCGCCGGGGCGGCACTTCTGATCGCCTCGGGAGCCATTCACCTCGACTTGTACCTGACCGGGTACAACTCGATTCCGACCATCGGGCCGCTGTTCCTGCTGCAGATAATCTCGGCCTTCCTGCTGGCCGTCACGATCCCGCTGACCGGCCTCCGGCTGGCGTACGCGGCGGGCGCGTTGTTCGCGCTCGGGGTTCTCGGCGGGTACCTGCTGTCGCTCAAGGTCGGATTGTTCGGCTTCACCGAGGTGCGGACGACCGCGGGCATCGTCGCCGCGATCATCGATGTGGCCGCCTTTGCCGTGCTCGGCGCCGGTGCGGTGTCCGGCCTGGGCATAGCCCGCCGGGCGCTGCCGCTCGTCGGCGCGGTTTCCGTGATCGCGCTCGCGCTGACCGGAGTCTTCGTGGCCTCGCCGAGGACACCGCCGCCGGTCGCGGCCAGCTCAGGCGGGCAGCAACTGGACGCCAGGACCGTGGCCGGCAAGGACCTGCTCACCGACTCCAAGGGCCTGACCCTCTACACGTTCGCCCCGGACAGCGTGAACAAGTCCGTCTGCTACGGGGACTGCGCCACCTACTGGCCGCCGGTGCCGGGGAACGTGTCGGCCGGGCCCGGGGTCACCGGGAAGATCGGCACGATCACCAGGACCGACGGCACCATGCAGGCCACCTACGACGGGCACCCGCTGTACACCTACATCGGCGATCACTCGCCCGGCCAGGACGGCGGGAACAACATCAACCTGAACGGCGGGGTCTGGCACGTCGTGGTGGTCGGCAGCGGCTGACCGTTCCGGCCTAGGATGGCGGCGTGTCCGAGCCTTTCCTTCACCCACCATCCCGGCGGATTCCCGCACTGACGTCTTCCTCCGCTACCTGGACTTCTTCCGGACGCGGGTGACGGCCAAGATCCAGGCCATGCCCGACGCCGAGCTGCGCAGCAGCAGGCTGCCCTCGGGCTGGACGCCGCTGGAGCTGGTCAAGCACCTGCGCTACGTGGAGCTGCGCTGGCTGGTGTGGGGCTTCGAGGGGCGCGACGTCGGTGACCCGTGGGGTGACCGCGAGGGCGACCGGGCGCGTGCCGGCGCACCGTCCATCTCGGTCGCTATCAGGTTTTGTCAGGCACGCACTGGTTCAGGCACTCGCCCAGGCCCTCGATCCAGGTGCGCAGCAGGTTGCCCGGCTGCAGATACACCGGCGGCTTGCGGGCGTCGCCCACCCCGCCGCAGGTGCCGGTGGCGATCAGGTCGCCGGGCCGCAGGGTGATCGCCTGGCTGGCGTAGGAGACGATCTGAGCCGGTGAGAACAGCAGGTCCGAGGTCCGCGACTGCTGCATCACGGCGCCGTCCACCTCGCACCGCACCTCCAGGTCGGCTGCGTCCCCTACCTCGTCCGGCGTGACCAGGTAGGGCCCGGCCGGGGTCGAGTGCTGGAACATCTTGCCGGCCAGCCACTGCAGCGTGCGCCGCTGCCAGTCCCGCATCGACACGTCGTTGATCACCGTGTACCCCGCGATGGCCGCCGAAGCCTCCTCCGGCGTCGCCCGGTACACCGGCCGGCCGATGACGACACCGAGCTCGACCTCCCAGTCGACTCGCTCGCTCACCGACGGTATGACCAGGTCGTCATGGGGTCCCATCAGCGTTTCGGCGAACTTGGCGAACAGCGTCGGGTACTCGGGCAGCTCCCGTCCGGTCTCCAGGATGTGCGACCGGTAGTTCAGCCCGACGCAGATGATCTTGCCGGGCCGCGCCACGACCGGAGCGAAGTCTGCCTGCGCGGCCGGCACCACCGCGGCGCCGTCCCGCTCCCGAGCAGCGCCGCCCGCGGCCAGCATGGCCCCGACGTCGGTGGCCTCCAGCGGCGTCAGCACGTCCCCGTCAAGCCGCGCCGCGGTCGTTCCCTGACCAGTCCGGATGGTGGCGAATCGCATAGCGCAGACTCTAGCCTTCCAGCATGACCAGCCCATCCCTGCCCCGCCAGCCCGGCGCATCCGGCCAGCCCGGCGCATCCGGCCAGCCCGGCGCATCCGGTACCGCCCTGCTCGCTGACGCCGAAACCACCGACCGGATGGTCGCCGCACTGCAGGGTGAAGGCACGTGCTGGTGCGGCCCGACCACCTGGCACGGACGCCGGGCCATGCGCGTCAGCATCAGCAACTGGTCAACCACGCAGTCCGATGTCGACCGCAGCATTGCCGCCGTCCTAGCCGCCGCCCGCTAGCGCGCCCGCGCGGATGGACCACTGCACGGGCGCGGACGGCTTTACCCGGTTACGCGTCCAGCCGCTCGACCGCTAGCTCGCCCGCGGCGTCCTGGGCGCGGAGCACCTTCTTGTCGAACTTGCCCACCGCCGTCTTCGGGATCTCCGGCACGAAGGCCCAGTTCTCCGGCACCTGCCAGCGCGCCACCTTCTCGCCCAGGAACTTCGCCAGCTCGGCGGCGTCGGCCTTGGCCCCGGAGCGGAGTACCACGCAGGCCAGCGGCCGCTCGCCCCAGCGCTTGTCCGGGACGCCGATCACCGCGGCTTCCTGCACGGCCGGGTGCGCCATCAGCTCGTTCTCCAGGTCCACCAAGGAGATCCACTCACCGCCGGACTTGATCACGTCCTTGATCCGGTCGGTGATGGTGAAGAAGCCGCGTTCGTCCAGCGTGCCGACATCGCCCGTGCGCAGCCAGCCGTCGCGGAACTTTTCCGGGGCCGGGTCGTTGTGGTACGAGCCGGTGACCCACGGCCCGCGCACCTCGATCTCGCCCTCGCTCGCGCCGTCCCTGGGCAGTTCTTCGCCTTCCTTGCCGACGATCCGCATCTCGACCCCGTGGATGACCCGGCCGGCCCGCATCCGCCAGTCCAGGTCCTCGGTGCTGCCTTCCTCGACGCCGGCCGGCGGGTTGGCCAGGCCGCCCACCGGGCTCATCTCGGTCATGCCCCAGCCCTGGATGATCCGGACGCCGTACCGCTCATCGAACCGCTCGAGCAGCACCCGGGGTATCGCGGAACCACCAGAGGTGCCGATCCGCAGCGAGGACAGGTCGATCTCGTGCTCTTCCCCGTAGTTCAGGATCGCGCCCCAGATCGTCGGTACCCCGGAGGTGACCGTGGTCCGCTCGGTGGCGATAAACCTGGTCAGGTGCTCCGGCTGCAGGAACGGGCCCGGCATCTGCAGCGTGGCGCCGGACAGGAACGCGGCGAACGGCAGGCCCCACGCGTTGGCGTGGAACATCGGCACAATGGCCAGCGCCCGGTCCGCCTCGGTGATGCCCTGCACGCTGGCGGCCATAACCGCCATCGCGTGCAGGTAGGTGGACCGGTGCGAGTACACCACACCCTTCGGGTCCCCGGTCGTTCCGCTGGTGTAGCACATCAATGCCGCATCCCGCTCGTCCAGCTCGGGCCAGCCGAACTCGGGTTCCTCGGCCGCCAGCAGCTCGTGATAACGGAGCACCGGCACGCCGCCCTCCAGCGCGGAGGCGTCACCGGTGCCGTTGACGATGAACGCCTCCACGGTGGACAGTTCGTCCTTGATCCTGGCCAGCAGCGGGACCAGGGTGTCGTCCACGATGATGACCCGGTCCCCGGCGTGACCCGCGATCTGGGCCACCTGAGCGCCGGGCAGCCGGATGTTGAGCGTGTGCAGCACCGCACCCATGCTGGGCACCCCGAAATAGGCTTCGAGATGCTCCTGGTTGTTCCAGCAGAACGTCCCGACCGGATCGTTCGGCCCGATCCCGAGCCGGTTCAGCGCCCCGGCCAGCCGCGCCGCGTTCTGTGCCACCTCGGCGTAGCTGGCCCGGCGGGCGCCGGACCCGGTCCACGTCACGCACTCACTGCCCGGGTACACCCGGGCTCCGTGCCGCATGATCGCGGAAAGGGTGAGCGGGTAGTCCTGCATGGTGCTGCGGATCATCGCCGGTCCTCATCCTCGCTGGCAGCCGTACTTACTGGGCGGTACGGTAGGACCGAATTTACGGCATCCCTCAGTTGTCACCGTGCCCGGGAGCAGCCCACGCCGAGACCATCGTCGACGGGCTCGACCGAGCTCCCGGAGCCTTCATCGACCTGCTCCGCGGAGCTAACACCGGCAAGATGCTCGTACGCCTCTGATGCGTGCTCCCGTGGGGTTATGATTCGCTTTGATCACAATTCACACTTTCGCCGCGTGTTGCGTTTGACCAGCCTGCAGCCGGGAAGCACCAGCATTCCCAGGGCTGCCTGGACGACAGGGCATCTTTGGGGGGTGTCCGCGGGGAGGTACGTATGGCCGCAGATTTGTCATCAGCTGCGTCGACGCAGCAGCGCGAGGTCAGCCGCCGCGCCTTGCAGGTAGCGAGGTGCGCGCTGTGCAGCATCGAGCTTCCGATCGGCCTGATGGTGCCGGACGGCGGGCACGCGTGTGCCGACCTCCGCTGGTACTGCAAGGACGCTCAGGCGTGCACCGACCGCTGGACGGGCCGCGAGGGCACGATGCATCAGCGGCGGTCTTGACCGCGGTTCCTGGCCGCTAGCTCACGCTCGACCATCTCGACCAGGTCCGGGTGGGTGCTCAGCCCCCACAGCACCTCGGGCGGGACGCCGAGCCGCCGCGCCGCGAGGCCCACCACCGGCTGGAGCATTCCCAGCGCCTGGGCCAGCCCTTCGTCCCGTGTGTACGTCGGCGGCAGGTCGTCGAGGGATAGCTCACTTGGGTGCCGGAACACCCCGTCGCGCCCCGGCAGCCACGCCTCGCGTTCGGCGATGGCCGCGATCGCCGACGTGACCCGCTCCTGGCTGACGTCCGAGAACGACGGGAGCACCGACCGCTCCACCACGCCGGCCACCAGCCGGCGGTTCGGTGCGAGCAGGACGTTCCAGGCATATTCCGAACGGGCATGGCTTGGGTGCCCCAGCGCGAAGTCAAGTCCGTCGATCTCCGCGGCTGGGTCGAAGCCGTCGAGACCGCGCTCGTTCCGGCCGAAGTCGATCGTGACCAGCACGTAGCCAAGCTCGTTCGGCGTCCGCGCGCGGACCTCGACGGCCTGCCGCACGCCCATCCGGCGCAGCTGGGCCAGCCATGGCCCGTAGCGGTCGGCCGCGAACCAGATGTCCGGGTTCCCGTCGAAGTAGGCCTCGAGCTCCTTGCTCCGCTGGTAAAGGCCGGGCGGCGGTACCAGCCGCATGGCTCCGTCTGCGGCGTTCTCCCCGATCAGGAAGGCGGTCTGCCGCACCCGCTCCAGTAGTTCCTCCCGCCGCCGGGACGTCGCCTCGTCCAGCGCCCGCACGACGCATTCGACGTCGGCGGCGTGCCGGGCCGGATCGAGCTGGGCCACCTCGAGCCCGTCGTACCGGGGGAGCACGATCTGCAGGGCCTCGGCCACGACGTCCGGCTCGTCCAGGTTCAGCGCCTCGAGGAACCGACGGGCCGCCGGGGCGCCCGCGATCGCGCGCCGCACCGTGGGCAGGCTGCTGGCCACCGGCCCGGGCAGGTACACGGCCAGCCGGCCCTGACCGTCGAACGGCGCGACCTGGCTGCCGTCTTCGAGCCGGATGACCGGCGCGGCCCGCGCCGCTTCCCACTCCGAAGAGTTGTAGTAGAGGAAAGCGTAGAAGCGCGTGATCCACTCGTCCGGCTGCGCCTCGAGGAACTCGCGGGTCACCCGCGCGACCACCTCGGCCGGCGTCACCTCGTCGATGCCGATCTCGTCCCGCAGGTAGCGCCACAGCACCGGGGCGAGATGCTCGGTGATAGACGCGTCGGCGAACCGGACCGGGCGGCCCGCGCCGCACAGGGCACCCAGCTGGTCAGGATCGAGCAGCTCGGGAACTCCGGCTCCGCCCGCCAGCTCCAGGTCGACGGCCACGCCGTAACCGCCGCCAGCCACGGGGATCATCGCCTCGGCGGTCAGGATCTCGCCGACCGCGTCGAACAGCGGCCGGAACATGGACCCGGCCGGGAAGCGCGGCTCCTCGAGCGGCAGCGCCTGCAGGGCCTCCACCGTGAGCAGCCCGTCGTCACGCAGTTCCCGCAGCACGTCGCCCAGCAGCGTGCCGGTCTCGCGCACGAGGAATTGGTTGGAAGGATCGTGCCCGGGGACGTTGTCGCGGGCGGGCGTGGTCCGGTACGGCCCCTGCACCAGGAAGCCGAGGAACGTCTCCTTCTCGGTCGGGAAGGAAACGATCAGCGGAGAGCTGTCACAGGGCACCAGGCGTCCGGCCTCGGTCCGGAAAGCGATCTCGACCGGCGGCGCCTGGTCGAGGGCCTGGCGGTGCCAGGCCAGCCACTCCTCGCCGACCCGGCCGTTCCTGGACAGCGTGACGCGCCGCTGCGTGGCCGGGCCGGTCACGACCGCCCGCTCGAGCACCGACGCGGGCACTCCGGCGCCAGCTACCCTCAGTCGCGCGATGCTCCGCAGGAACAGCAGGGTTCGGGGCTGGAGCGCGGCCAGCGCCGCGGCTATCTCGCTCGCCGCCACCGCGGCGGGCACGGTGTCGTGGTCGAAGGGGAAGACGAACAGCGTCCCAGCCGAGGGCACGGCCGGCGGCTCCACCGCGAACGGCCGGACGTAGTTCTCGATCCCGAAGTGCTCGTCCCCGCTGTGGACGCGGGGAGACCTGGTGTAGGCGTACACCGACTTGAAGCCGATGCCGAACTTCCCGATTGCGGTGAAGTCCCCGGACTTCGCGCTCTTGCCGACCCCGCACACGCCGCGGACGTCGGCCGCGGTGAACGGCCGCCCGTCGTGCCGCAGCTCCAGCCGGTCGCCGAACATCTCGAAGGCCAGCTCGGTCGCTCCGGCGTCCTCGGCGTTCTGGATCAGCTCGAAGATGAAGTGCGTGCGCTCGCTGTACAACTGGCCGAGCAGGTCGAGCACGGCGGTGTCCCAGCCGTACCTGGCGATGTTCTCCTCGCGGATCTTCTGATAATCGGCTGGCATCCAGGCACGATAACCCACGGGCCAGCTTGCCCTGGCCGAACCTCAGTCCAGCGCCAGCGTCGCCGCAGCGGTCAGCACACTGACGGCCCGGCCCTCGTCCCCGGTGATGTGCGGGCTCAGTTCGGCCGGGGTGACCCGGTTGGCCGCCAGCCGGCAGAATCCCACCGCGTCGGTCACGATCGCCAGGCTTTCCTGGCTCACGGCCTCCTGGCCGGATACGCTCTTGCTCTCCGCTCCCTGGCCTATCGCCACGTCCCAGGTCCCGCCCCCCGTGCCGGTCAGCACCAGATGCACGTCGACCGGGGGCAGGCCCATCCGGGCCGCGGCGTACGGCAGCATCCGGGCCGCGAGGTCGCTCATCAGGCGCAGCACCGGCGGGTCAGGGACCGACGGCGGCAGGCCGACGGCGCGGCGGACGTCGTTGTCGTGCACCCACAGCTCGAACGCGCGAACCACGAGCAGGTCACCCAGCGGAAGCCGAATGCCGTGCACCGCGATCCGCTCACTGCAGCCGCCCGCCGCCAGGTCACCGTCGGCCACGCGTACCAGCTCCAGCGTGTGGTCCGCGGCGCGGCGCCACTCGTCCAGGGTCTGCGCGGGGGAGCGGCCGGCCTGGCGGACGGCCGAGCCCTGGGTCGACTCGACGTGCTCCGCGTCCGCCACGGCCGTGTCACCGGCCAGGGCGCGGTGCGTGTCGTGCTCGACCCCGGTCAGGTGCCCGACCAGCCCCTGCACGTCGAGCCCGCGCAGGGCCTCGGTCTTCCAGCCCTGTTCGCTGAGGGCGCGCAGCAGTTCGTAGAACGCGTCCGCGGCGCGCGCGAGCGCTTCGTCCGCGGAGATCTCCGGCACGGCGGGCACCGGCTGGCCGATTCCGCGGGCCAGCAGGGACGCCGCCATCACCCGCTCGCGCAGGCCCATCGGGAGGGCCTGATCCCGGTCCGTCGTGCTCATGTCGACTCCAGCAGCTGCCGGTCCAGTACCGTTTCCAGCTTGGCCATCGCCAGCCTGAGCCGCGATTTCGCGGTGCCCTCGGGAATGCCCATCGCACTCGCCACCTCGCGGCAGGTCAGTCCCTCGAAGTAGGCGAGCTCGACGACCCGGCGCTGCCCGTCGGGCAGCAGCTGGACCGCGGCCCGCACCACCGACGCGGTTTCCGCCGCCATCACCTCGTCGCTGGCCGTCCCGGGTGGTTCCGCCGGGGTCAGCCGGTAGTGCCGTTCCTGCCGGGCCACCCGGCGGAGCTCGCTGCGCAGCAGGTCCACTGCCCGGTGCCGGGCCAGCACGACCAGGTAGGTGCGCAAGGAGCCTGCGGCGGGGTTATACCGGTCCGGATGGCGCCACAGCTCGACGAACACGTCCTGCACAACATCTTGCGCGGCGCTGCCGTTCCCCAGGACCCTCAGCGCGCCGCCGTACACACTCGGTGCCAGCTGGTCGAAGACGTCGGCCAGAGCACGATCGTCTCCAGCCGCCAATCGCGCCGCCAGCAGGGCGTCGCTCCCCTCCATTCCTCGGACGCTAGCCTGGGATGCCGGTCGGCAATGCCCCATCGTCATCAAGCCGGCGCCAGGGTAGTCCAGGCATAGCTGAGCGGCCACCATCACCGTGCCCTCCGGAGTCCCGGGATCCTCACCAGCGATACGTCACCGCGCCCCGGCCCGGATCACTCGATCTGCGCGGCCCGGCGGAGCAGGTACTCCCAGCCCGCCCGCAGCTGCCGCTCCGACCACACATCGGCGCGCTTGGCCACGGTGTCTCCCTCGTCGCCCCAGCGCCGCAGCGGACCCGCCGCCATCGCGGTCAGCTGGGTCCGGCAGGCCCGGTCGAGTAGCACCGCCGTCATCACGGCGGCGGGCGCGTCCGGTCCGACGGCCACGATGCCGTGCTGCGGCATCAGGCAGGCCCGCGCGCTGCCCAGCGTCCTGGCTAGCGCCGCGCCAAGCTCCCGGGTCTTGATCAGGCCGCCGGTGAGCGTGAACCGGGGGATGTCCGGGTAGCAGAACAGGGACCCGGCGTGGTCGAGCGGACGCAGCGGAACGTCGAGCGCGGCGAACTCGTTGGCCGCGGGCGAGTGCGTGTGCACCACCGAGCCGACGTCCGGCCGCGCCGCCATGATCTCGGTGTGGATCGGATACTCGATGTGCCGTGGCCCTTCGCCCTCGGCTGCG
>WNGR01008211.1_pt1 | contig 11033 bp, 7 predicted proteins | sample 5407581 | NCBI WGS metagenome assembly WNGR01 (sample SAMN13153383, study PRJNA577476) | soil metagenome | isolation source: 80 cm soil or saprolite under Garry oak tree replicate 2 | place: USA:California | collected 2016-06-15 | reverse complement strand
CCTAGACGCGAACAAGAAGCGGCAATTCACGCGCGCGGAGTTGCAGCCGCTGGCCCAGGTCAATATCGAATCGTTGAAGGACTTTGACTATTTCACCTATGCCAGGATCGACGGCAAACGGCGGCAAAGCGATGCATTCGCCGCGCCGGTCGATTATTGGCTCGATTACGACTCCGAAGCCACCGAGCTTACGCTGCATTTCACGCTGCCATTCAAAGAGCCGATCGCGGCGAAACGGTTTGTCATCGAAATATACGATCCGGAATTCTTTATTGACTTCGGTTTTGCTGAACATGATGCGGTCAAGCTGGTCGGCGCGCCGCCGCAATGCGCGCTCGCGGCGGAGAAGCTGCACGACGATAATTTCTTCAGCTCGCAGAGCCTCGACCGCTCTTACATTCCCTCCGAAGCCAATATCGGCATGGGCGTGAAATTCGCCAATAAGATTTCGGTGGAATGCCCGTGAAAGGCGTGTGCCGGGCGCGCATCTTTCTGTTGATTCTGGCGATCATGCTGGCGGCCATTCTCGTGACCGCCGGCGCTGATGCCGCGTGCGCGCAAACGGCTTCATTCGGCGAGCCGCACCCGCTCGCCTTGGGCGGAGTAGCGGGCTGGGTGCTGGCGAAGCAGGCCATGTTCTACCGTTCGTTGGCCGGCATGATCCGCGCGGCGAAAAATGACGGTTCGGCGCTTTGGGCCTTAATGGGTGTGTCCTTCGTCTATGGAATCTTTCATGCCGCCGGACCCGGCCACGGCAAGGCGGTGATTTCGTCTTATCTTCTCGCCAACGAAGAAACTTGGCGGCGCGGCATCACGCTCTCTGTTGCATCCTCTCTGATGCAATCCGTCACCGCGATCGCGATCGTCGCCATCGCAGCCGTTCTGCTCGGCGCAACCGCCAAGCTCATGGGCGAGACGCTGCGCGTGATCGAGATCGTAAGCTATGGGCTGATCGTTCTCGTCGGCGCACGCCTGCTATGGGTCAAAGGTCATGGGCTCCTGCGCGCCTGGCGCGCGCTCAAAGCTCCGCCGGAAAAGCCGAGCCTTTGCGCGCATGCGGGCGGTGACGCGCACGCCAGCGCGTGTGGCCATGACGATCATGTTCACGACGAGGAGCCCGATGTGCTGCCTTGGGGACATGCCCATGGTCCTGAACCACAAGAGCTTGCTGGGCCGGGAGGTTGGCGCCGCGGCTGGTCGGCCATTCTGGCGGTAGGTCTGCGTCCGTGCTCGGGCGCAATCATCGTGCTCGTCTTTGCTCTCGCTCAGGGCTTGTTCTGGGCGGGCATGGTCTCGACCTTGGTGATGGGATTGGGCACCGCCATCACAGTTGCAAGCATTGCCACGCTCGCCGTCGGCGCCAAGAGCATCGCCAAACGGTTTGCTCACGAGCGTGGCAGTTATGGCGACGTGTTGCTGCGGGGCATGGAGACCGGCGCCGCTGCGCTGGTTCTAATCTTCGGCATGCTTCTGCTCGCCGGCTATATGGCGAGCGAGCGGCTAGCTGGCTTTTGAACCAGGCGCGGCTCTCTCTTTGTGGCAGATTCGCGACTCACAGGCCGGATGTCCGGCAGCATCCCTTCGGCCTCTTGCTTAGTGTTACATTGTAACGTTAGCATGCGACCTCGCGCGGGGGCGCGGGGTGGCGTTGGGGATGGGCTGGGTTGTTCGCCATAAGCGGCACGGCAGCATGCTGGCGCTGATCGCGCTGGTGCTGCAGACCGTGCTCGCCTTCGATCACGTGCATCTGCACGTTCTGCCGCAAAACTCCCATGCCGCGATCGTGCAGCGCCCCGCGATGGCGCAAACCGCGCCACAGATGCCGGCGCAAAATCCTGCTGACGATGACGATTATTGCGCGGTTTGCGCGTCGATCTTTCTGGCATCGAGCGCATTCGCGCCGGTCCCGCCGCAATTGCCGCTGCCGACGAGATTTCAGCGGGTCGAACGTGCTTTCAATGCCGGTCACGCGCTCGCCGAACGCCAGCGCCCGGGGTTTCGATCGCGCGCTCCGCCCGCGGCTTGATCTGCGGTCGAGCTGATCGTCCAGTTCCGGCGCTAGTTCAACGCCCGCGCTGGCGATCCAAAAACTAAACGCGGCATTTCCCATTATCTTGAACGTCACGCGATTTGCCGCAGCATTCGCAAAGCGGAGCGTCATGTCAGATCGGAATTATCGCTTGTCTCGTGCGGTACTTGGCAGCGCGGCCGCACTCGCTGCGCTGGCCGCGCTGGACTCGGCGCGTGCGCAATCGAGTCCCGAGGTGAAGCTGCCGCAGGTCATCGTGCACGGCACGAGGAAACAGAAACCGCAGCCGCGCCCGGTGGCGCGGCGCACTGCGCCGCCGCCAACGGTGCCGCCAGTGTCGCCGGCCGAAGCTGTCAGGCAGAAGAACAACAGTTTCGATCAAGCGCGCAGCAATCTCTACACCACGGCCGGCACGACGTCGGACACGCTCAGCCACGACACGATCCAGGCGCTGCCGCAGGGCACTAATGCGCCGACCGAAAAGGTTCTGTTGCAGGCACCCGGCGTGTCGCAGGATTCCGCGGCGGCCGGCTTCCTGCATGTGCGAAACGATCACGCCAATGTACAATACCGCATCAATGGCGTGATGCTGCCGGACGGCGTCAGCGGCTTTGGCAGCATTCTCGAGACAAATTTCATCGGCAGCCTTTCGCTGATCACCGGCGCCTTGCCCGCCGAATTCGGCCTGCGCACGGTTGGTCTTGTCGACATCACCACGCGCAATGATATTTTCAACAATTCCGGCAGCATCAATTATTACTTCGGCAGCCGCGAGACCATTCGGCCAAGCTTCGAATATGGCGGTACTTTTGGCGCCAACTGTCCGAGCGCGAGCGCGCCCGTCGTGGCAAAGGCGGCACCGTCGTCCACCTGCTTTGGCGGCGTGCAATATTTCTTCACCGGCAGCTATCTGCAGACCAATGAGGGCATCGAAAACCCGCTGCCGACTCTTAACCCGATCCACGACTTCACGCGGCAGGAGAAAGGCTTCGCCTATCTTTCAACCTTTCTCGACCCCTATACGCGCGTGAGCCTGATCGCCGGCACCTTCACCGGCAATTTCCAAATTCCGAATTCTCCTGGCCAACCGACCATGCTGACCAACGCGTTTGGGGTGACTGACTTCGATTCGTCGAAACTCAACGAGCGGCAGAACGAGAGCACCCAATACGGCGTGCTGGCTTTGCAGCGATCGGTCAACGGGTTTGACGGGCAATTCTCCTATTTCACGCGTTACAACAATTTGCATTTCATCCCTGATCCGACTGGCGATCTCCTCATCAACGGCATCTCATCCGATGTCAGCCGGCAATCCTATACCAACGGTTTCGCTGGCGACGCGTCTTATGCGATCGCCCCGGCGCATAGGCTGCGCGCCGGTTTCACCGTCAGCGCCGAACAGGTCTGGGTCGACAACACCTCGCTGGTCGAAGCCGGCTCCCCGCCCGGCGTCGAGCCGCCATTCGCCGTCACCGACGACGTTCACAAAGTCGGCTGGCTCGCCGGCGTCTATGTGCAGGACGAGTGGAAAATCACCGACAAGCTGACGATGAATGCCGGCCTGCGCTTCGACCAGATGTGGCAATTCGTGCAGGCCAATCAATTGAGCCCGCGGCTGAGCTTCACCTACAAACCGTTCGAATACACGACACTGCACGCCGGCTACGCGCGCTACTTTACGCCTCCGGTGCTAGTCGAGGCGGCGCCGAGCAATATCGCGTTGTTCAATGGCACGACTGGAGCGCCGCCGGGCAGCGGCACCAGCCCGGTCCTGCCGGAGCGTTCGCACTACTTCGACGCCGGTATCAACCAAGTCATTCCGCTTGGCTGTTATTCCGCACTGAAGCGGGATTGCGCGAGTGCCGAATTCGGCATCGATGCCTATTACAAGATAGCCAAGGACCTGCTCGATGACGGAAATTTCGGCCAGGCCTTGGTGCTCAATGCATTCAATTACGAGAAAGGCATCAACGAGGGCGTTGAGTTTTCCGCCAAATTCCACTCAAGCTATCTCGAAGCCTATTTCAACTATGCCTACGCGCGGCAGAAGGCGACACATATCGTCTCTAATCAATTTCTGTTCGATAACATGACGCCAAACCCCGCTCTCGGCGGCCAGACCGAGTTCGATTACATCGCGACTCACTGGATCTTTACGGACCACGCCCAGATCCAGACCGCGTCCGCCGGTGCCGCCTTTCGTTTCTGTGGCCGCCAAGCGGAAATTTACGAGGCGTGGTCGTCCTGGTGCGGCACCAAGGTCAGCGCTGACATGATTTATGGCTCGGGGCTGCGCCAAGGCGACGCCAATCTCGATCACTTGCCACCGTATGTCCAATTCAACGCCGGAATTTCTCGCCAGTTCTCGATGCCTGACGGCCTGCCGGTGACGCTGCGTTTCGACCTGGTCAATGTGCTCGATACGATCTACGAGATTCGGAGTGGCAGCGGCATCGGCGTGTTCGCGCCGCAGTTCGGGCCGCGCCGCGGCTATTTCTTCGGTATTTCAAAGAAGATTTAAGGTGTAGCGCGGCACTGGCTCATTGCCGTTGCACTTCGACGGTGACGTGCGACAAGGCGCGGAAGCGGCCGAGCAGCTTCTGATAATAATCAGGGCCGCGCTCTTGCCGCGTCGCGACCGAGACAATGGCACCCAAATGGCCGGGTCCGAGCCGCCACAGATGCAGATCGGTCAAGCGGTCGCCATCGGTCTCGATCATCGCCCGCATGCGCTCGGCCATGCCGCGATCGGGCGTCATATCTAAGAGAATGGCAGCGGTATCGCGCACGAGCGTATAAGCCCAGGCCGCGATCACAACTGCCCCAATGAAGCCCACAGCCGGGTCCATCCACGCCCAGCCGAGAAAACGGCCGAATAGCAGGCCGACAATGACCAGCACGGAGACGGCCGCATCCGCGAGCACATGAATGACCGCCGCCCGCAGATTATTGTCGCGATGCGCCGCGCCGGTCACGTACGCATGTTCATGGTCGTGCTCATGAGCGGCTTCTCGATCGTGCTCATGACCGTGCCCGTGTCCATGCCCGTGTCCGTGTGCATGTCCATCGGCGCCGCCGCTGAGCAGGAGCACGCTGGCGACATTGACGATCAAGCCGAGCCCGGCGATGGGGATCGCCTCGTTGAAGCTGATCGGAACGGGCCAGATAAACCGCGTAAGCGCCTCGTAACCGATGAGGAGCGCGATCATGGCAAGTACGATGGCGCTGGTGAAACCGGCGAGATCGCCGAGCTTGCCGGTGCCGAAGCTGAAGCGGTCGTCGGCGGCGTGGCGGCGCGCGTAGCGATAGGCCAGCGCGGCGAGGAGCAGGGCGCTCGCATGCGTGGACATATGCAGCCCGTCGGCAACGAGTGCGATCGAGCCGAACAGAAGCCCGCCGGCGATCTCGGCGACCATCATGAAGGTGCACAGTACGATTACCGTCCAGGTGCGGCGCTCGTTGCGCTCGTGGCCTTCGCCGAGAAAGACGTGGCGGTGAAGATTGGTGATGCTGTCCGCCATGATCCTGTCCTGCGCGGTTTGCTACGCCGGCTACCGGCATCTCACTTGAGATAAGCCTGCACCGCTTCGATCAATTCTTCGGCGCCACGGTTACGCTCAGCGTCGCGCACAGGATCGACAACATGAAGCCGGATATGATCCTCGATCACCTCGGTCATGAGGCTCGAGAGCGCGCCGCGTGCGGCGACAATGAGATGCAAAACATTGGCGCAGCCTTTTTCCTCTTCGAGCGCCCGCTCGACCGCCTCGATTTGACCGCGCGCCCGCCTGACCCGGTTCAGCAGCTTGAGCTTTTCGCGCTTGGTGTGGGACACGCTCAGCGGCTCCGCTTTTTGATGGCCTATAGGGTAGGGGGTATGGTATACGGCGGCACCTGCAATGTCGAGTACTGCCCCTATTCGTAAACGCAACAGATCATGGGCAGCACCGGCTATGGCGCTGCCGCTATTAGCGGAACGGCGGCGCCTAACATTGACGAGATCGATTGTGGAACAATCGGCCGCGAGGGGACTGGCGCTGCGGTTTAGCGCAGTAAGCTAGCCGGCCACCATTTGCTCACAGTGGGGCGAGCCATTGTCGCGCTTTTGTTGGCATTGCGCTGGCAGTAATGGTCATAGCGGCAGGTGATTGAGTCGGGGACGTTATGAGGGGGCGAGGTCTTCTTGGGCTGGGCCTGCTTGCGATCGCGGGCGGCACTCAAGCGGCCGATCTGTCGAGCGTGCTGCCGAGGAAGGCGCCGCCGCCGACGACTGCGCCTTACGATTGGACCGGATTTTATGCTGGCGGGCATCTCGGCTATGCCGCTGGATTGTCCGACTGGACAGCGACTCAAGGCGGCACGGCAACGCCGAGTCTGTCCGGCTCGCTCGACCTCTTCCAGGGGTATGATTTTTTCAAGGGGACCGGCAGTTATCTGCTCGGGTTTCAGGCCGGCTACAATTACGTGCTGACCTCACGCGTCATGCTTGGCGCCGAGGCCGATATATCGTTTCCGAGCGTGCTGGGCGCCAGCCAGGCGATAGCCTCGCCGCTGATCGGCCAGGCGATTTACCGCGACCAGGTCGAAATGTCCGGAACCGTGCGCGGCCGTGTCGGTTATGCGCTCGGCCATTGGCTTTTGTACGGGACCGGCGGCTTCGCCTACAGCTTCGATCATCTCACGCGCAGCCAAGTCTCGGGCGCCGTAGTTGGCGGAACGGCGGCGGCGGGCACCGTCGAAGATCTTTTTATGGTGCCGCGATTCGGCGGCGCCGCCGGCGCCGGCGTCGAAGTTGCGCTGACGCCGCACTGGCAGGCGCGTTTTGAATATCTCTACACGGATTATGGCTCGCACACCGTGAGCTTCCCCGCCGGCGGGCAGCGTTTCACCTCCGATCTCGCGGTCCATACGATGCGGATCGGATTGGATTACCGGCTCGGCCGAGACGGCGTCGATCCGCAAATCTTCACGAAGGGACCCGAAACGCTTGATCTCGGCTCCTTTGCCGTGCACGGCCAGACGACCTTCGTCGAGCAGTATGCGGCGCCGTTCCGCTCGCCCTATGTCGGAACCAATAGCCTCACGCCAAACCAAGGCCGCGAGACCTGGGACGCGGGTTTAGCTGTGGGCGTTAAGTTGTGGCAGGGGGCCGAATTCTGGTTCGACCCCGAGATCGATCAGGGCTTCGGCTTGAGCCGCACCGAGGGTGTCGCCGGATTCCCGGCTGGCACCGCATTCAAGGTCGGCGCTTCGGTCCCTTATGCGCGGCTGCAAAAGATGTTTTTGCGCCAGACGATCGATCTGGGCGGCGAGACACAAAAGACCGATGCCGCCTTCAATCAATTTGCCGAATCGCACACGTCTAATCGCCTAGTTATCACGCTCGGAAAATTCGCCGTCAGCGACGTGTTCGACACCAACAAATATGCCAACAATCCGCGCCGTGATTTCATGAATTGGGTGCTCATCAATACCGGAACGTTCGACTATGCCGCCGATGGCTGGGGCTACTCTTATGGCGCCACCGCCGAATGGTATCGCGGCGACTGGACGTTGCGTGGCGGTTGGTTCGATCTGTCGGCAATCCCTAACAGCCAAGAACTCGACTCGCGTTTCGGTCAATTTCAATGGCTCGGCGAGATCGAACGCCGTTACGAATTATGGGGCCATCCTGGCAAGATCGCCGTGACCGGCTTTCTCAGCCGCGGGCGAATGGGCAGCTTCCAGGACGCCATCAATCTGGCGCAGGCGAGCGGCAGTCCCGCCAATATCGCCGCGGTCCGCAAATATCAAAGCCGCGGCGGCGTGAGCATGAATGTCGAGCAGGAAATCACGGGCGATCTCGGTATCTTTCTGCGCGCCGGCTGGGCCGACGGCAATGTCGAGCCCTATGAATATACCGACGTCGATCGGATCGTCGCCGCTGGCCTCGCGCTAAAGGGTAAACAATGGGGCCGGCCCGATGACACGTTCGGCCTTGCCGGCATCGTCAATGATATTTCCAAGGTGCATCAGCAGTTCCTCAATGCCGGCGGTCTCGGCATTCTTGTTGGCGATGGCATGCTGCCGCACCCGGGCGCCGAGCAGATCATCGAGACCTATTATGCGTTCCCGCTGTTTGCCGCGACCGTAACGCTCGATTATCAGTTCGTCGTCAATCCGGCCTACAATCGCGATCGCGGCCCGGTTTCGGTGATCGGCGCGCGCGTGCACTCGGAGTTCTAAGAAAAGTTCGCGGGGTGAATGCTTCGGGAATTTGGCGCAGCCGATCAGCGACCGCCGTGGCGGGCGAGCACCTCGCGTACCGCTTCGACCAGCTTGTCCTCCGGCACCGAGCGCTGCGCCTGCGCCTGCTTCTGCAAATGCTGTTCGCGGCCCTTTTCCAGCTTAGCGAGCTCGGCGCCGACGATCAGATCCTTGATGGTGACTTCGCCGCGGGCTTTTTCGTCGGAGCCTTGAATGACAACGCAAGGCGAGTTGCGTCGGTCGGCATATTTCATCTGCGGCCCGAATTTTCCAGCGCCAAGATAAAGCTCAGCGCGAATACCCGCGTTGCGGAGCTTCATCACCATGTTCTGATAGTCGGCGATACGGTCCTGGTCGAACACGGTCACGACGACCGGGCCGCGCTCGGTAGCGAAGTCGAGCTTGCCGAGATATTCGAGCGCAGCGAGCAGCCGCGAAACACCGATTGAGAAACCGGTCGCCGGCACCGGCTCGGCGCGAAAGCGCGAAATCAGTCCGTCGTACCGTCCGCCGCCGCCGACCGAGCCGAAGCGCGGCGAGCCGTCCTTGGTGTCGGTTGGGAAAGTTAAATCCACTTCGAAAACTGGCCCGGTATAATATTCGAGTCCACGGACGACGGAGGGATTAATTATTATTCGGCCGTCAGTGTAACCTGCTGCGGAGCTCAGCTGCCAAATCGCTTCAAGTTCGGCACGCCCATCTTGCCCGGTTCGGCTGTTCTTCAAACGTAAATCGATCTGCGCGATTTTTTCCGTGACATCGGTAACGGGCTCGAACACGCTCATTATCGTTTCGATCGCTCGCGCGTCGAGGCCGACGCCCCTGGTGAAATCGCCCGATTCATCCTTCCGCCCTTCGGCGAGCAACTGCCTGACGCCGCGGTCGCCCAACCGATCGATTTTATCCATTGCGCGCAGGACATTTAGACGGCGGTTGGCGTTTTGTTCACCGCTCAAACCGATAGTTTCGAGTAATCCATCCAGGACTTTTCGGTTACTGACCTTCACCACATAGCCGCCGCGCGGAACGCCAAGCGCCTCCATCGTGTCCGCGGCCATCATGCACAGTTCGGCGTCTGCTGCAGGCGAGGAGGAGCCAACCGTGTCGGCGTCGAACTGCATGAATTCGCGGAAACGGCCGGGGCCCGGCTTCTCATTGCGGTAAACGTAGCCGACCCGATACGAGCGATAGGGTTTCGGCAGCGTGTCGAAGTTTTCTGCGACATAACGCGCGAGTGGTGCGGTGAGGTCGTAACGCAGCGATAGCCACTGCTCGTCGTCGTCCTGGAACGAAAACACGCCTTCGTTCGGCCGGTCCTGATCGGGCAAGAATTTGCCGAGCGCGTCGGTATATTCGATCGCCGGCGTCTCGACCGGTTCGAAACCGTAACGCTCGTAGACGGCACGGATTTTTTCAATCATGTGCCGCGTCGCAGCGATTTCGCCCGGGCTGCGATCGATCAGCCCGCGTGGCAGCCGCGGCTTGAGTTTATTCGATTTTTCCGACTTGTCCGCCATCTTGTCAGCCATGACTTTATCGATTTTGGCGCGGTGGTAGCAGTCGCGTTGGCGAGCGGCAAGCGATAGGATCGGATCACGCCCCATCGGACACGATGCCGGAGAGTGATAATGGCCCAAACGCGCCCTGCAGCGGCGACCGCGCCGAACGATCTGGAATCTTATTGGCTGCCGTTCACGCCCAATCGCAGCTTCAAGCGCGCGCCGCGAATGATCGTTCGCGCCAAGGACATGCATTACTACACGGCCGAAAACCGTGCGGTACTCGATGGTACCGCTGGACTATGGTGCACCAATGCCGGCCACAACCGCGACCCGATCGTCGCGGCGATCAAGCGCGCAGCCGAGGAGCTCGACTATTCGCCAGCGTTCCAGTTCGCGCATGCGGCCGCGTTTGAGCTCGCTAGCCGGATCGCGACACTGGCGCCCAACGACCTCAACCGCGTGTTCTTCTGCAATTCCGGATCGGAAGCGGTCGACACGGCGCTCAAAATTGCGCTCGCTTATCATAATGTGCGCGGGGAGGGCGGCCGCACGCGACTAATCGGCCGCGAGCGCGGCTATCATGGCGTCGGTTTTGGCGGTATTTCGGTTGGCGGCATCGTCAACAATCGCAAATTCTTCGGCTCGCTTCTCAGCGGTGTCGATCACCTGCCGGCGACCTATAGCCGCGAGCATCAGGCCTTCACCAAAGGCGAGCCGCAATGGGGCGCGCATCTTGCTGACGAGCTTGAGCGCATCGTCGCGCTGCACGACGCTTCGACAATTGCCGCCGTGATCGTTGAGCCGATGGCCGGCTCGACCGGCGTGCTGCCGGCGCCGCAGGGCTATCTGCAGCGGCTGCGCGCGATCTGCGATCGTCACGGCATTCTCTTGATCTTCGACGAAGTGATTACCGGCTTCGGCCGCCTCGGCTATGCCTTCGCCGCCGAGCGCTATGGCGTGGTGCCAGATCTGATCACCTTCGCCAAAGGCGTCACGTCGGGCGCGGTGCCGATGGGCGGCGTGATCGCACGCGACGGCATCTACGAGGCGTTCATGCGCGGGCCGGAGCACGCCATTGAACTGTTTCATGGCTACACCTATTCGGCGCATCCGCTCGCCTGCGCCGCCGGAGTGGCAACGCTCGATCTTTATCGCGATGAGAAGCTGTTCGCGCACGCCAAAGCGCTCGAGCCGCGCTTTGCCGAGGCCGTGATGACGCTCAAAGGCCTGCCCGGCGTACTCGACATCCGCACCGT
>WNGR01028538.1_pt1 | contig 11035 bp, 12 predicted proteins | sample 5407581 | NCBI WGS metagenome assembly WNGR01 (sample SAMN13153383, study PRJNA577476) | soil metagenome | isolation source: 80 cm soil or saprolite under Garry oak tree replicate 2 | place: USA:California | collected 2016-06-15 | reverse complement strand
GGCAATCAGCTGGGCGTTCCCACCGAGCATCTGGGCACGGCGGAAGCCATCCGCAAAGCCTTCCCGAATGGGGTGGTCGATCTCGCTCCACCTCCCAAGAACTCCCCCTACGACGACGACGCGGCGATGGCGCTGCTGCTTGGCGAATCGCTGCTGGCCTCGAGAGGGTTTGACGCGAACGATGTCGCGCGGCGCTGGGTGAAATGGATGAAAGTGGACGGGCGCGGCATCGGCGTGACGACGAAGCGCGCGCTCACCTTGATCGACCGCGGGAAGGAGCCGTTTGAGGCGGGGCGGCTCACGTATCAGGAAAACCCGAGCCGTTCCGCCGGCAACGGCAGCGTCATGCGCTGCCTCCCCGTGGCGCTGCGCTACCACGACGATCCCGACCGCCTGATTCGCGTGTCGACCCAACAGGCGGCCATCACCCACGCCGACGAGCGCTGCACGTGGGGGGCCGCCGCGGTGAACCTCGCGGCTCGGGAGCTGCTGCACGGCAACATCTACTTCGTCGACGAGGTCCTGCATCGCATCGGCGATCGCGCGCCGCGGGTGCTGCGGGACGCGATCCATCGGGTGCCGCGCGAGTCGGAGGGCGACCTGCCGATCGCCCGCGCCGGTGAGGCCGGGTACGTCGTGCACTGTATCGAGATCGCGTTCTGGTTCGTCACGCACGACCGCTCGCTCGAAGAGACGCTCATCTCCCTCGCGCAGGCAGGCGGCGACACCGACACCAATGCCGCGGTGGCGGGCGCCCTGCTGGGAGCACGATACGGCGAGGTGGCCTTGCCGCCGCGCTGGGTGGATCAGATCACCGGAGTGGAGGGAATCGCGCAGCTCGCCGAGCGTCTCGTCGCCGCTATTTAGGCTTCGGCTTCGGGCGGTAGCGCGCGATCCGGTCCATCACATCACGGTCGTTGAGCGTGATTGAGATCACGCGCCAACCACGGCCGCCGCGCCAGTTGAGCCGGATGAAGCGCCTGCCTCTGGTCCATTCCCACATACTGCGCTCGCGGCGCGTCGGGACACCGAGGCGTTGGCGCATCTCATCCTGCCGGCGCCGCACCAGCGCGACTTTCCCCGAATCGACGAATGAAATGACCGACGTCCGTCCCTCGATGACGTTCGCGCTCAAATAGAAACGGGCACTATCGACCGGGTCACGCACGCGGACGCCGCAGTCCATCACCTGGGCCGTCTGGTGCATCGTTTGACACGCCAGGATGTCATCGTTGCTCTGGGCGAGCGCGCGCGCCTGGGCGGAGAAATCGCGATACGACATCCCGGGACTGAAGCCGCGATACGCGAACGGCCGGAGTGCTGGGGCCGGGGACACCTGGACGAGGAGCAGGAGGAGGGCCGGAGTCATGGGGGCCAATATATGAAAAGCAAACGGGCCCGGTGTGATCCGGGCCCGTGTTGTAGGGGCGCAGCATGCTGCGCCCCTACCAGCTCAGACCTTGCGAACGTTCTGCGCTTGCAGCCCTTTTGGACCCTGGGCAACGTCGAACTCGACGTTGTCGCCCTCGGCGAGGCTCCGGAACCCCTCCGCCTGGATCGCTGTGAAGTGGACGAACACGTCCGGACCCGACTCCTGCGCGATAAAGCCAAAGCCCTTCGCGTCGTTGAACCACTTCACCTTACCCTTAGCCATAACTGTTCAGACCTCAGCATTGGGGGCACAGCCCCGAACTGGAACGACCCAGGCCACCGCGGCGAGGGACGGGCTCAAACAAAAATCCGCGAGACATGTGGTCCTCGCGGAAGCGCAGACAGCCGATGACGGTGCCACGTATGCTTGAACCGCGGGCAAAAGTATTAACCACGTCAGAGCCTGTCAATCAGGACTGCCGATTCGTCTCACGGTCACTATTACGACATCATCGCAACACTTCCGCTCTTCCCGCGCGGCCAGTAACCTCAGGCTCCCCTATTCCTGCCGTCAGATGGAGGCTCTCCACATGTGGCTCCCCGCGTTACTGTCGTTAGTCGTCCTACAACAACAGATCGCCAAAGTCGAAGTCCAACCCCAGCCAGTGCCCAGCGCTCAGATCGGGTGGTATGACAGCGCCATGCAGGGTCAAATGGACTCGACAGGCGTATTCACGGCCGGGTATCAGGGATACTCGCGTGTGACGGCCGTTGCGTATGTCCCAGGCGTGCAGGGGACTCAGGTGTTTGGGACTGCATTGGTGCACGTGCTGCCCGAACCGCCTTCCCACATTGCACTCGATCCGCGTCCCGCTCGCCTTGTCGCCGGTTCGCGGCTCACACTTTCGGCCACACCGTTCTCGCGGCACGGCGATAGGCGTTCCGATCCCGTGACGTTCGCCTCGAGCAACCCACGGGTCGCGACCGTGACGAATGACGGCCGGCTGCGCGCCGTGGCTGCGGGCCGCGCCACGATCACCGCGACGGCCGGTCCGGCGACGGAGACCCTCACCCTGCAGGTGCTGCCGAACAACATCGTGCGCGTCGCCATCGAGCCCGGGACCTCGACCGTGCGCACCGGCGACGTCGTGAAATTCACCGCGACCGCGCGCACCGCAGCTGGGCGCTCGATCGGCGATGTCGCCATCGACTGGGCGGTCTCGGCGGGGTCCGGTGTATCGGAGATCGACCCGAGCGGCACCTTCGTCGCCGAGCTCGCGGGCGACTACACCGTGACGGCGTCGATCGGCGGGAAGGAGGCCGACGTCGTGGTGCACGTTGCGCCACGGGAAGTGGGACGTGGCATCGAAGTCCGGGGTCGAGTGCCGATCACGATGAGCGCGGCCGAGGTCTGGGTGCATCCGTCAGGAACGTGCGCATATCTCTCGACCATCGCCGACCGTGTGTACGCGATCGATATCACCGATGTCACCCATCCCAAAATCGTCGATTCAATGATGACGAATGCGCGCATCGTCAACGACGTCATGACGACGGAGGACGGGAAGTACGGCGTCTTTTCGCGTGAGGGAGCGTCGGACCGCAAGAACGGCATCGTCGTCTTCGACGCGAGCAATCCGTGCCATCCCAAGCCGGTCTCGGCGTATACGGAGACGGTGTCGGGAGGTGTGCACAGCTCCTACGTCTACAAGGGTCACGCCTACATCACCGACGACGCCACGGGTTCGATGCGCGTCATCGACATTCAGGATCCGCAGCATCCCAAGGAAGTCGCCCGCTGGCAGACCGAGCAGACGGAAGCGGGCCGGTACCTGCACGACATCATGGTTGTCGACGGGCTCGCGTATCTGGCGTACTGGAACGACGGGCTCGTGATTCTGGATGTCGGCAACGGGATGAAGGGCGGGAGCCCTACCAACCCGCAGTTCGTTTCGCAGTACAAGTACGACCTGACGGCGACCTACGCGCGCGTCTGGCAGCTATTTGGGCAGGGATTCGTGCGGGGGACGCATACCGCGTGGAGGCAGGGTCGCTACGTGTTCGTCGGTGACGAGGTCTACGCAGCCCATCCGTACAAGGGTCTCCAGGACGGCAACAATCTGACGTTCGGCCGACTGCACGTGATCGACGTCTCGGATATCACGAAGCCGCGGGAAGTGGCCTGGTACGAGCCGACCGACGGCGGCGTCCACAACGTCTGGGTCATGGGCGACACCTTGTACCTCGGCAACTATCAGGGGGGCGCGCGGGCGGTCGATATCTCGGGCGAGCTGAAGGGCGATCTGTTGCGTGAGGGACGGGAAATGAGCTGGATTCTGACGGTCGATTCACTGGGGCATCGGCGGGCGCCGTTTGCATGGGGGGCGGTTGTGAGGGACGGCAACATTTTTGTGGCTGATATCAATACCGGTCTGTGGATTCTTCGGCTGGAGCCGAAACAGCAAGCGGTGCCGTAAAGGGGCTAAGAGGCTAGGAAAGCTAAGGGGCTAAGTGACTGTGTCCTAGTTACTTAGCCCCTTAGCCACCTAGCCCATGTCTTTGTTACGGCTGGCTGGCCGTCTTCGTACTGTCCGGTCTTAAGGCCGCCCGGAAGGCGGTCAAGGCATCGTCGTAATTCTTCAGCCGCGTCGTCAGCGTATTCGCGACCGTCGGATCCCGTCCGGCTGTCTTCTCGCACGTCGGCAGCGCCGCATTCAACGAATCCAGCCGCACCGTCAGCTGCTTCGCCAGGACCCGCATCGAGTCGGCGTACGCGGTCGCCTGCATTTTGGGCCGGCCGCTGATGATGAACGAGCGGGCTGTACCGCACAGCCCCCCCAAGCGACGGGCCGCGCGCCGGCGCGTGAGCGAATCGGCCTGCTGCGTGCGGACGACACGATTCACGCCGTCGCGAATCTGCGCCACGCCGCGCGTTGCCGTTTTCAACCCTGCCATGTAGCGGATCTGCTCGATCGTCGGCGCGGGTGGCGGCGCCGGTGCCAGCGCCGGCACTGAGTCTTTGTGCGTTACGGTGTCTTGCTGATACGTGACAACCGTGATCACCATCACCAAGCCCAGCAACATCGTGGATCGCTCCTCTAACAGTTGAATTCCTGCTCCGTTATTATCTCTAGATGGCCGTTCCCGCAACTTCCCGCATCCTGCGGACTTTTGAAGATCGCGCCGACGCACTGGCCCATTTCTTTCAGCGCGCCGGTGAAGCACCGCGGCTCATCGCTTATGACGACGCGGTCGGCTTGCCGCTCGATCAGGCGCTCGCGGCGCTCGAGTGGACCGCCCAGGTCGGTATTCTCGCCGCCGAAGACCTCGTGCATGCCGCGCGCCTCAGCCCTGACTCTGCTGCCATCGTCGTCGAGCGCCGGGACGGAGACAACCACGTGTTCGTCTATTTCGGTCCGCGCATGGACGCGCCACCCGCCGACCCGTACGAAGGTACCTTGCTCTATGACGAGCCGGGAGTGCGCTCATACATTTTTGCGCAGCGCGGGCACGCGATGGCCCACTTTCTTCGTGCGACACACGGTCTCGGCGCCGCGTTGAGTCTGTTGTCACGCCGCGCACCCGAGCTGCGTCACATTCGTCGTTGGACACAAGCGCTCTTCGCAGAACCGGCAGTGGCCCGCTCGACGCAGTTGCTCGCGGGCTGGTTCGCAACTAGTGGCGCCGGGTTTCTCTTCGTTCCCGCCGATTCGGAAGAGCCGTTTGCCTACTGCGAAGTGGCGATTGAGGGGTAAATACCCCGATGTGGGAAGGTGTATTCTGTGGATTCACAACTCCACATCATGTGGATGAGGCGCGGAACAAGTTGCAGAAGCAGTCTTTACTCTCCACAAACGATGCACATCGAAGTGAGCTAACCCGAAGAAACATCGGCACTTGCGCGTTTTTTGAGCACCTCTATATTGATGTCACGCGAGTTGAAGGGAAGGGTTGGGACCTGGCGTCTCAACAACGCCTTTAACTCGAGTCCGAACGGAAATTCCGGGGAGGGCGCCGATGCAACCAAGGGCTCAGGCGCTCGTTGATCCGGGAGCAGCTCGCCGGGTCGGACAGCTGGGGCCAGTCGCGTTGCCCTAGCCACGTCGAACTGGTGCCTCGACGTGCAGTGCGGAAGGTCGGTCCGCGACCCGATCTGACCCGTACCCGACGGGGTTGCTTGGGGATGGAAGCCGGAGCCTCTGCTTGCCCTACCGAGGACGAAACAGTCCATAGGTGGCGGCGGAGAGAAGAACGAAGGGCGCAAGCCCTCGACTCCGGGTAGCCAATGTGTCGGAGCCCCCAAGCGGCCTACCACGCCGTCTTGGGGGCTTCGTGTTTGTCCGAGCTCAGGTGTTGAGCCGCGGCAGGGTCGTGTCCACTTCGTGGGCCTTATGGAACGGCAGCCGCGGCCCGCGAATCGGAACGAGGTGCGCGATCGAATTGGCATAATACTCGAGCAGCGGCCGGCCACGGGGCAATACCACGAGCGTGTCGCCATCCGCGACGACCAGACGGCGCATGCGCAGCATCCGCCACGCGCGGTCCCAGACCTCGGCGATCCTGGCGCCGCCGCGTACGACCTTGCCGTTCACGTCCGTGAGCCGATCGCGCAACTGATCCATGCGCTCGAGCAGCGCGTCCTTCGTGACCACGGTCTGCCCAAACGAGAGCAGGGCCGCGGCGGCCAGGGGGACGGGCGTCACCGGGATGATGGCCCCGATGCGCGTCAGCATTTCGCGCGCCAATCGCTCGATCTCTGGCAGGCGCTCCTCCCTGGGGCGCGTCAGGACCTCCGCCCGCGCTGTCGTCAGCCAGGCGCGCAGCGACTGGGGCGCCCCGAAGTTCACCGCCACGCGGCCGTACCGCTTCAGCCGGCCGGTGAGCAGGCGCACGGTGTTGCTGACGAGGTACGACACGACCGTGCCGAGCTGCGCCAACCGGCTGGGCCGGTCTCCCTCGCCGGTCAGCTCTCGAATCAGCGACCGATCCTCGAGCACCCGGTCGTAGTTCAACGCCACCGGCACGAACCAGATGTCACGGTCGAATGCGGGGTCGGTCAGCGTCCTGCAGATGTAGTCGAGCAAGCCGAGCTTGGGAGGGCGCAGCTTGCCGTCGCGCGACAGGCCGCCCTCGGGGAAAATGCCCTGCGTCACGCCGTTGCGCGTGATGAGCTGGACGTAGCGCTCCAAGACGGTGTGATAGAGCGGCTCGCGAAACTTGCGCCGGATAAAGTAGGCGCCGAAGGACTTGAAGACATACTCGAGGGGCCAGGCCCGCGCCCACTCGCCGACCGCGTAGCTGACATGGACGCCACGGGCGAGCACATACGCCACGACGACGTAGTCGGCATTGGACCGGTGGTTCATCAGATAGACCACGACGTCGCGCTTGGGGATCTGTTCGAGCGCCGCTTCGTCCTGATAATCGACACTCGTCTTGTAGAGCAGATTGACGAGAATCTTCGCGACGTTGTAGCCGAGCTTGTAGTACGACAACACGTTGAAGTGCGGGATGATCTCGTCGAGGTATTTCCGAACCAACCGCCGCACCGCCTTCTCGGAAAGGCCGTGCTCGGCCATATGCGCCTGCACGGCGGCGGCGATCGCGGGATCATCGGCGAGCGCTCGCCGCGCGAGACGTGGCTCCTGCTTCTTATAGCGGCTTAAGCGAGCGCGGAATTCGTGAATGAGCCTCCCTCCTTCTTGAGCTGGGCGTAGCCCATGCCCTTCAGCCGCGAGATGCGCATGCCCATCGGTGGGTGCGTGGCGAACGTGTCGGCGAGCCAGCCCTCACGATTGGTGAGGCGCCGGCCCAGCGGGTCGCAGATGCAGAGATGCGCCGCGCCGCGCTTGATCGACTCGGTCGGCGCGGCCGCCGACTCGATCTTCTCGAGCGCACTCGCGAGCGCCAGTGGGTTGCGGGTGAACTGTGCGCTCATCGCGTCCGCGAGGTACTCGCGCCGCCGGCTGACCGCCATAGCGAGCAGCTGCGTGACGAGCGGCGCGATGATCCACGAAATGACCCAGAGCGCCAGGAGAATGGCGAGGAGCGGACCCGCGTCCTTTGCCCGGCGGCCACCGCTACGCCCCGGCAGCCGGCCCCCGCGGCCCATCATCCGGCCCATTCCGTCGCGCACGAGCAGCACCGCGCCCACCAGCGCCGCCAGCGTCGTCATCAGCCGGACGTCGAGGTTCTTGACGTGACCGAGCTCGTGGCCGATCACGGCCTGCAGCTCGTCGCGATTGCAGATCTTCAGTAATCCCTCGGTCACGGCGATGTGGGAGTCGCGCGGATCGTGCCCTGTCGCGAAGGCGTTGGGATCGGGGTCGGGAACGATCCAGATGCGGGGGCGTGGCACGCCGGCCGCGATCGCCATCTCGTCCACGACATTGGCCACCTGGCGCTCGGCGTCGGTCTGCGGGTCGATCAGCTCATGCGCGCCCGTCGCCCACAGCACCTTCTCCGGCCCGGTCTTGTAGGCATACCAGGCGGTCACGATCGCCGCGGCGGTGAGCACGATTCCCAGCCACGGGAAGGGGTGATGGTTGTTCGACAGCGCCCAGATGTAGTCCCCACCGAATCCCAGCCAGGCGAAAAACAGCACGAAGCCAATCACCAGCCAGGTCGTGCGCCGGCGATTGGCTTCCTGTTGTTGAAAGAGATTACCGTCGGGAGAGGTCAACCTGCGGCACCGCGCGTTCAGCTTGATCTTCGATCTCCCACAGATCCGTCCGTTCTGCGTGCGCCAACCCCGCCACCAGCGTCGTGGGGAACTGCTGCTGCTTGGTGTTGTACTGCGTCGCCGTGTCGTTGTACAGCTGGCGCGCGAAGGCGATGCGGTTCTCTGTGGAGGTCAGCTCCTCCTGGAGTTGGCCGACGTTGCCGGTCGCCTTGAGGTCGGGATAGCGCTCGACCGTGACCAGCAGCCGCGAGAGCGCGCCCGACAGGGCGTTTTCCGCCTGGCTGATCTGCTTGATCCCTTCGGGGCCGGACGCATTGACCTTCACCGCCTGATTCCGGGCTTGAATCACGGCTTCGAGCGTCGATCGCTCGAAATCCATCGCACCCTTGACGGCGTTGACGAGATTGGGAATCAGATCGTGGCGGCGCTTGAGCTGCACATCGATCTGCTTAAAGGCGTTCGCAGTCTGATTCTTCAGCGAAACGAGGCCGTTATACGCGCTGACGATCCACAGACCAACGATGACCACGAGTACCAGCAGCACCCACATCGTCGACTCCCGGTAAGAGACAGTACCCTGTATTACGAGCTGTGCGGCAGGAGTTTCGCGAGGGCCTGGCGGACCGTTTCGGCCAACCCCTGGTCGTCGGAGCCGAGGCGGACCAGGGGGTGGTCGGCATCGACGTGCAGCTCCACGCCGCGCGTCACAGGGATCCGACGCCACGTCGTCGGGCCGCCCGTTTCCTTGCCGGCGTCGCGCGTCAGCCACGCGGTGAGGGCACGGCCGGAGCGCCCGCGGGGCATGCCCTCCGCGCCCTTGAGCGGTAGGCGGTCGGGTGTGGGCAACGACGTGCCGAGGACCTGGGCACAGCGCCGTTCCAGGACGTCGCCGGTCTGGTCGTGCATGTCCTTGGTAATGGAGGCGAGGGTGGCGCCTTCCATTTGCCGCAGCTTGATCGCCAGCAGCTGGAGGAAGTGCCGGTAGGAGTAGGTCGCCGCCGTGCCCCGACCTTCCGGCGGACTCACCAGGCCGCGCGTGACGTAGAAGCGGATCGTCCGCTCGCTCGGCGCGGCGCGGGCGGCCGCATTGATCGGCGTCACGGCCGACGCGTCGAGGACCGCGCCCACCACGACCGACAGGTCCCGCAGGTTCCAGGGCGCGAGGTTGCGATACTCCCGGAGCACGTGCAGCGGATCGGCTTGGGCGACTGTCGTCATGCGTCCATCGCGTCCGACGCGCGGCCCTGCTGCAGGGCAGAGGAGACCCAATCCGCGACCTGCTTGAGGTTGAAGGGCTTCCGAATCACGGTGCAGCGGTGATGGTCGAGCCAGGTGCGCACTTCCTCCGCTTCGGCATCGCCGGTCATGATGGCGATATGCCCTTCCAGCGCCGGCCAGCGGTGAATGATGGCGAGATAGAGCGCGAGCCCCGACATCGTGGGCAAATGAATGTCGAGCAGCAGCGCGTCCGCTTCTTCCGAGGCGAGGATCTCGTACGCCGATTCCGCGGTACCCGCGCTGAGCACGCGATAGCCATGGCGCTCGAGGAACCGCTCGAGCACGCGCCGCAGCCCCGCCTCATCGTCGACGATAAGGACGGTTGCCGGCTTGCGCGGCGGAGACGTCATCATGAGGCTTGCGCCGCGCTGTGACGTGCGGGAGTCAGAAAGCCGTGGACAATGCGCTCGGTGGCCTGCTCGGGCGTCAGCGACAGTTTCATTTCACCCGCGGTGAGGCCGAGGTACTTTCGCGCGTGCTGCTGCAACGTCTTCGCCTGCGCGTAGCCGAGCCGCTTCGCGACGTCCTCGATGGTGAACCCGGGATCCTGCAACAAGCGGTGCGCGTAGAGCACGCGGGCGGCGGCGAGGATGTGCCGGGGGCTGGGCAGACCGGCGCGTGCGAACTGGCGCGCGCACGTGCCGCGGTCGATGCGCGCCTGGGCCGCGACCTGCTGGATGGTCTGCACCATGCCGGGATTGCGAATCGCATCCTCGATGACCCAGCGCAGCTGACTCGGTAGTGGCGCGATGGCGGGCGTCAGCTGGTCCACCAGCCGGTGCGACGCGGCGTGCATCGACTCGGCCTCGACGAATTCCCGCAGCCGGTCCGGGTGATCGTCCACGCCACGCAAGACGACCTGTCGGATACCGCATTGCCCGAGCGTGAGCAGCACGCGGGCTAACTGCGGAGTCATCAGCGTGTACAGGATCAGCCGGAGCGAGGGGAAGTGGAGGTGGAGTCGCTCGATTTCCTGGCCGCTCGTCGCCCCGCCGAGCGCGGGGTCCACGAACGCGATTTCCACGGGCCGGCCGCGGATCGTCTCGAGCGCGACATCCCACGTCGTGGCGCGCGCCAGCATGAAGCGTGGCGCGACTGCGCCGCGCAGCCTCTGATATTGGAGGTCCGAGACCGCTGCGAGTACCAGCATTCCCCTACACGTCCTCCGCAAGAATCCCTAATTGCCGCAAAATCGCCCTACGATGCCGCAAAATCGCCCTAACGAAATCGTCGATTCCACTCAAGTTGGCTGGTGGTTACGAGTCACCATTCAACTCGATCAGTGGAGGTCCTATGTCGCGCCGAATTCGCACCCTCGTAGCGCTGTTCCTCGTCTCGTTTGCCCTCACCGCTGCGGCGTGTGCCGACGCATCGGGTCCGACCAGCAACGCCTGCGATCAAAGCAATCCGGCCACCTGCCACTAGTCTACCGGCCGAGGGTCGCTAGGGAAGCCGACACCTCGTTCAGCGACTCGCTCGGATACGCAGGTGCCGGTGCGGCGCTCTCGACTTCTTCGGGGGCGCCGCAGTCTTTCGACCCGCTGAGAATCGGCTCGATCCGGAATACGAGCTCGTGCAAGCCGTGCGCGGTGGCAATCTCATGCGCCTGCCGCAGCTCGTTCTCGGCTCGCCGGTGGTTTCCGAACCGGGCGAAGCCGATGCCGGCCTTCAGACTGAAGTCCGCCCGAATGTTCGGCGGAGCGC
>WNGR01012972.1_pt1 | contig 11035 bp, 12 predicted proteins | sample 5407581 | NCBI WGS metagenome assembly WNGR01 (sample SAMN13153383, study PRJNA577476) | soil metagenome | isolation source: 80 cm soil or saprolite under Garry oak tree replicate 2 | place: USA:California | collected 2016-06-15 | reverse complement strand
CTGGGCGGAGGCCGCGCGCGATTTATGTGGGCGGTGGCGAAGGTATGCGGGGTGACGCGCGCGTGCTGATTGCCCAATACGCTCCGGAAGGTGTCGCGGCCGCCGTTCTGCTGCTGGCGCCGCCGGTGCTCGGGGTCGTCAGCTTCTGGCCCTCCGCCCGCGGGCACTGGTCCGGCGCCGTGCTGGCCGCTCCGTCATTGCTGTTCGGTTTTGTGTTCACCGCTGCGGTCCTCCGCGATGGCCCGGGATTGGGCGGATGGGCGGCGCTCGTCTACGGTCCGCTGCTGCTGATCCTGGCGGTGGCCTCGTTCATCCTGTGGGATCGGCGGCGCGCTTCGAGGAGCGAGCGACGCTGAGGATGGGCAAGCTGATGTGCCCGCGATGCGGAGCGCGGTATCCCAGGTGGCGGTTGCTCTTCAGCGGACGCACGTTGACCTGCGTGTCTTGCCACGCGCGATTGACCATGTCCCGAGATTCAGCCGGAAGGCTCGGATTCGTGGGAGGCCTGACGCTCTTCGTGTGCGCCGCCGTGAGTGGCTGGATCCACCATGCGCTGATGCTCGACTTCGCCCGCCGCGTGCTCGAAGGCAACTGAGCCGCGCCCGCCTTGCCGCCCCGCTTCGCCGCGTGGTACGTTACCGGGCAATTTCCCGACGTCAGCGCCGACGGAGGTGCGCCATGCCGTTCGTCAACATCACCCTCTACGAAGGCCATCCCAAGGAGCGCAAGGACGAGATCGCGCGCCGCGTGACGGAGACGATCACGGAGGTCTGCAAGCTCCCGCCGCAGGCCGTCTGGGTGGTCTTCAACGAGGTCACGCCGCCCGACTGGTACGTGGCGGGCAATCCCGGCAAGAAGTGAGCGCGGCGTTCGAGAAGCTCGGCGGCGGCTTCCTCTTCACCGAGGGGCCGGTGTGGCATCCGGCGGGCAAGTTCCTGCTCTGGAGCGACATGCCCGGCGACCACATGCGGCGCTGGTCGGCGAAGGACGGCGTCACGACCTTCCGCAAGCCGTGCAACATGTCCAACGGGCTCACCTACGATCGCCAGGGGCGCCTGCTCGCGTGCGAGCACGCCAGCAGCCAGGTGACGCGGACGGAGACCGACGGGCGCATCGTGCCGATCGCCACCCACCACCAGGGCAAGCAACTCAACAGCCCCAACGACATCGTGTGCAAGTCGGACGGCGGCATCTACTTCAGCGACCCGCCGTACGGCCGCGCGAAGTTCTACGGCGTCGAGCGCCCACAAGAATTGTCGTTCCAGGGCGTGTTCCGCGTGGGCCCCGACCCGAAGACGACCGAGCTGCTCGTGGACGACTTCGATCGTCCCAACGGCCTCTGCTTCTCACTGGACGAGCGGCGCCTCTTCATCAACGACACCGCGCGCAAGCACATCCGCGTGTTCGACGTGACGCCCAAGGGCACGCTCACCAATGGCCGCCTGTGGGCCGAGACCAGGGGCGACAAGCCCGGCGCCCCCGACGGCATGAAGCTCGACTCCGCCGGCAACGTCTACTGCTGCGGGCCCGGCGGCATCCACGTGTTCGATCCCGACGCCCGGCTGCTCGAGATCCTCGAGACGCCGGAGCGCACCGCCAACTTCGCCTGGGGCGACGACGACTACCGCTCGCTGTTCGTCACCGCGTCGACGTCGCTCTATCGCATCCGCCGGACGACTCCGGGTCTTCCGGTCTTCTGATCATCAAGGAGGCTTCCATGCACCGACGCACGCTGCTCGTCGTCCTGCTCGCCGCGGCCCTGCTCGTGCCGCCGGCGGCGGACGCTCAGAAGCCCATCAAGGTGGGCATGCCGATGCCGCTCTCCGGGCCGCCCGCGCTGTTCGGCGAGCCCGCGACCAAGGGCGCCATGATGTTCGTCGAGGAGATCAACGCCAGGGGCGGCGTGCTCGGCCGCAAGCTCGAGCTGATCACCCGCGACTCCAAGGCCGACGCCAACGAAGCGGTCCGCCAGGCGCGCGAGCTGATCCTGAAAGACAACGTGGACTTCCTGGTCGGCACGCTGACCTCCGCCGAGGGGCCGGCGGTCTCCGTGGTGGCCAAGGAGAACAAGATCGTCTTCATCGCGCCGATTCCGAAGACCGACCAGCTCACGGCGCCCGACAAGCTGCACCCCTACGTCTTCCGCGTGGCCTCCACCACCACCATCGAGGGCCGCAGCGCGGCCGAGATCGTCGCCAAGTGGCCGGTGAAGAGGGTCGCGACGATGTCGTTCGACTACGCGTACGGCCAGGACGTGACCAAGGCGTTCGTCGAGCATCTGAAGAAGATCAAGCCGAGCGTCGAGATCGTGGATCAGCAGTGGCCGAAGCTCGGCGAGCAGGACTACAACCCGTTCATCAACGCCCAGATGGCCAAGAAGCCCGAGGCCGTCTTCTCGTCGATCTGGGGGTCGGCATCTGGGGCAACTCGTACGACGCGTTCTACTGGGGCGAGACGCAGGCGCACCGCTCCTACGTCGCCCGGCTGTCCAGGTACCTGAAGGACGAATACCCGTCGTCGTGGGCGATCCAGGGCTACATCGGCATGCAGTTCCTGGCCGAGGCCATCAAGAAGGCCGAAAGCACGGATTCCGACAAGGTCGCCAAGGCGCTGCTCGGGCTGACGGTGGAGACGCCGGTGGGGCCGCTGACGATCCGCGAGAAGGACCACCAGGCCAACCGCGGCCAGCTCTACGGCAAGACGGTGATGGATCCGAAGTACCCGTTCGCGATCATGAAGCCCGTGACCTACGTGGATCCGACCAAGTTCATGGATTAGGGTCTGCCGGATCCGTCGTTCGTCTTCGCCCAGAGCGTCAGCGGCCTCACGGCCGCGATGTTCCTGTTCCTGATCGCGGCCGGGCTGTCGCTGATCTTCGGCGTACTGCGCGTGCTGAACTTCGCGCACGGCACCTTCTACATGCTCGGCGCGTACGCGACCTACCAGCTCGTGCAGTGGATGGGCGTGAGCGGCGGCCGCTTCTGGCTGACCGCGCTCGGCGGCGCGCTGGTCGTGGCCGCGCTCGGCGGTCTGATCGAGCGGTTCCTGTTCCGTCGGCTCTACGGCAAGGACGAGCTCTACCAGCTCCTGTTCACGTACGCGCTCGCGCTGATCCTGAGCGACGCCGCCAAGATGCTCTGGGGCACCCAGCAGAAGTCGGTGAGCCGGCCGCCCGAGCTGACCGGCGCCATCCACGTCTTCGGCGCCATCATCCCGCACTACAACCTGTTCATCATCCTGCTCGGCCCGGCCATCGCGCTGGCGTTCTGGGTGGTGCTGCAGCGCACGCGCGTCGGCCGCTACATCCGCGCGGCCGCGCTGGACCGCGAGACCCTCGGCGCGCTGGGCGTCAACGTGGACGCGCTCTACACGTGGGTCTTCGTGCTCGCCTCGTTCCTGGGCGGCCTGGGCGGCGCCCTCATCAGCCCGATGCGCGCGACCACGCCGGGCATGGACACGGAGGTCATCGTCGAGGCGTTCGTGGTCGTCGTGATCGGCGGCCTCGGCTCGTTCTGGGGGACGTTCCTCGGCGCGCTGATCTACGGCCAGGTGCTGTCCTTCGGCATCCTCTTCTTCCCGCGCTTCTCGATCTTCGCGGTCTTCGCCCTCATGGCGGCGGTGCTCATCGTCCGGCCCTGGGGCCTGCTCGGACGGCCGCTGCGATGAGGCGCGTGCCGTGGGCGCCGCTCGTCGTGGTGGCGGCGCTCCTCGTGCCGGCGGTCGGCTCGCGCTTCTACACGTTCCTCGCCAACGACGTGATCATCTGGGCGCTCTTCGCGACGAGCCTCAACCTCCTGGTGGGCTACACGGGCCTCGTGTCCTTCGGCCACGCCGCGTACTTCGGCATCGGCGCCTACACGACCGGCATCCTCATGAAGAAGCTCGGCGTGCCGTTCCTCCTCGCCTTCCCCGCCGCCGGCGTGCTGGCCGGCGCCTTCGCGCTGCTGTTCGGGCTCTTCTGTGTGCGGCTCACCCGCATCTACTTCGCGATGCTCACGCTGGCCTTCGCGCAGATCGTGTGGGCGATCTGCTTCAAGTGGAACGAGGTCACCGGCGGCGAGCAGGGCATGCCCGAGGTCCCCTACCCCGACCTCGCCTGGATGGGGACGCTGCCGCTCGTGCGGGATCTGCGGACCAGCGACCACTTCTACCTGGTCACGGTCGTGCTGGTGGCGCTGTGCCTCTGGATCCTGCACCGCGTGGTGCGCTCGCCGTTCGGGCGGATGCTGACGACGATCCGCGAGAACGCCGAGCGCGCGGAGTTCATCGGCGTCCACGTGCGGCGCTACGAGCTGGCCGCGTTCGTGCTGGCGGGCGCCTTCGCCGGGCTCGCCGGCGGCCTCTTCGGCATCTTCAACCGCGGCGTCTTCCCCGACTTCGCGTACTGGACCAAGTCTTCCGAGGTCCTCATCATGACGCTGCTGGGCGGGATGGGGACGTTCTACGGGCCGAGCGTGGGCGCGCTGGCCCTGATCTTGTTGAACCAGCAGATCGTCTCCTACACCGAGTACTGGCCGTTCGTGCTCGGCACCATCCTCGTCGTGCTGCTGTTCGGCTTTCCCGGCGGGCTGGGTGGCGCCCTCGAGCTGCTCGGGCGCCGGCTCTGGAGGCCGCGGCGTGCTTGAGGTGCGCGACCTCACCAAGTCGTTCGACGGCTTCGTCGCCGTCTCGCGCGTCTCGTTCGACGTGCCGAAGCACAGCGTGAGCGCGATCATCGGGCCCAACGGCGCCGGCAAGACGACGCTGTTCAACCTGATCACCGGCCACCTGCGCTGCGACACTGGGCGGGTCGTGCTCAACGGGCGCGACGTCACCGGCGTGCCGCCGCACGACCTCTGCCGCATGGGCGTGGGCCGCTCGTTCCAGCGGACCAACATCTTCGCGAAGCTGACCGTCTACGAGAACGTCCAGGCCGCGTTCGTGTCGCACCGCGGGCGCGGCTGGAACGCGTTCACGCCGGTCCGCGACCTCTACCGAGACGAGACGCTGCGCCTGCTGGAGTCGCTGCGGCTCGCCGACCGCGCCGGCGAGGTCGCCGGCTTCCTGTCGCACGGCGCGCAGAAGCAGCTCGAGCTGGGGCTGGCCCTGGCCCTCGAGCCCGACATCCTGCTGCTCGACGAGCCGACGGCCGGAATGTCGGCGAGCGAGACGCGCGAGACGATCCAGCTGATCGACCGCCTCGCGCGCGAGCGCGGGCTGACACTGCTGTTCACCGAGCACGACATGGAGGTCGTCTTCTCCATCGCGCAGAAGATCACCGTGCTGCACCAGGGCCGCGTGATCGCCGACGGCTCCCCGGCGGCCGTGCGCGCCGACCCGGAGGTGCGCCGCGTCTACCTCGGAGAGCGCCGGTGAGACAGCCTGTGGCAAGCCCGAGGCGCGCCACGGCTGCGCCGGGGCGCGTCCGAGCGATGGGGGGCGTGGGGGGCCATGTCGGGGCCCCCCACGACGATTGGTGACCGCCCCGCTGCTCGAGGTCAGCGAGATCCACACGGCGTACGGGCTGTCGCGCGTGCTGTTCGGCGTCTCGATCGAGGTCGGCGCCGGCGAGTGCGTCTGCCTGCTCGGCCGCAACGGCGTCGGCAAGTCCACCACCATGCGCTCGATCATGGGGCTCACCCCGCCCCAGGCGGGGCGCGTGGCCTTCAAGGGCGTCGACATCACCGGCTGGGAGTCGTACCGGGTCGCGCGCGCCGGCATCGGCTTCGTCCCCGAGGACCGGCGCATCTTCGCCGATCTCACCGTCTGGGAGAACCTCGACGTGGCCCAGCGCGGCGGCCGCTGGACGACCGAGCGCGTCTTCGATCTGTTCCCCACGCTGCGCCAGCTGACCGGCCGTAACGGCGGCTATCTCTCGGGCGGCGAGCAGCAGATGCTGACGATCGCGCGCACGCTGATGGGCAATCCCGAGCTGCTGCTGCTCGACGAGCCGTCGGAGGGCCTGGCGCCGCTGGTCGTCGACCACCTCGGCGAGCAGATCGCGCGCCTCAAGGCCGAGGGGCTGACGATCCTGCTCGCCGAGCAGAACACGGAGTTCTCGCTGCGCCTCGCCGACCGCGTCTACGTGCTGGAAAAGGGCGCCATCCGCTTCAGCGGCGCCGCTGCCGCGCTGCGCGACAACGAGGCCCTTCGCCACGAGCTGCTGGCGCTCTAACCGATGACCGCGCGGCGGCGGGCGCGGCGTCACTGGGTTCGCCGCCTTCTCGGGCTGATCGTGATGGTCCTGCTCGGGTGGCTGGTATGGGTAGCCGCCACGTGGCCGGACGTCCGCGCCCTCGCCACGCAGCCGCCGACGACCACGGCCTTCATCGAGCGCTACCAGGAGCGCGAGCGCGCGGCCGGCCGCACGCCGCGCGCAGAGTGGCGGTGGGTACCCTACGGCACCATCTCGCTGCACCTCAAGCGCGCGGTGCTCGTGGCCGAGGACATCGGCTTCTACCACCACCACGGCTTCGCCCCCGGCAACATGCGCGTGGCCATGACGGAGGCGCTCGAGGAGCGCAAGATCCCGCGCGGCGCCTCGACGATCACCCAGCAGCTCGCGAAGAACCTCTGGCTCACGCCCTCGCGCAGCCCGCTGCGCAAGGCGCGCGAGGGCGTGCTGACCTGGCAGCTCGAGCGCGCGCTGTCCAAGCGGCGGATCCTCGAGCTCTACCTGAATGTCGTAGAATTCGGGCCCGGCGTGTACGGCGCGGAGGCAGCGGGCCGGCGCTACTTCGGCAAGCCGGCGGCCGAGCTGGACGAGGACGAGGCGGCGCAGCTGGCGGCGGGCCTGCCGAAGCCGCGCGCGTGGCACCCGGGGGTGAAGACGCCGTCCTATCGCCGCTACGTCGAGAACATCCGGCGCCGCATGGACCGCGCCGAGCTGCCGGGAAAGCTCCTGCAATAGGGAGAGCGCGTGGACACGATTCTCCAGCTGCTGCTCAACGGGCTCGCCGTCGGCTGCATCTACGGCCTGGTCGCCCTCGGCTTCGTCCTCATCTACAAGGCCACCGAGCTCGTGAACTTCGCCCAGGGCGACCTCCTCATGCTCGGCGCGTTCACGTGCTACATGTTCGTCGTCTGGTACGGCCTCGGCTACTGGGCCGCGTTCGCGCTCGCCATCGCCATCGTGGCGCTCTTCGGCGCCGCGCTCGACGCGACCGTCCTGAGACGCGTGATCGGCCAGCCACAGTTCGCCGTGGTCATGCTGACCATCGGCCTCGGCGCGATCTTCCGCAGCTTCGCCTCGATCACGTGGGGCTCGGAGATCTACACGCTGCCGACGCCCTTCAGCGCGCGGGCCACGCGGCTCGGCGGCGTCACCGTGAGCCACGAGTACGTCTCGATCATCGTGGGCACGGTGGTGCTGTGCGCGGCGCTCTACGCATTCTTCACCTACACCAGAGTCGGCGTGGCCATGCAGGCGGCCTCGCAGAACCAGCTCGCCGCCTACTACATGGGCATCCCCGTCAAGCGGATGTTCTCGCTCATCTGGGCGATCTCCGCCGGCGTGGCCGCCATCGCCGGCGTGCTGCTGGCCCCCGTCTCGCTGATCGACATCAACCTCGGCTTCATCGGCCTCAAGGCGTTCGCGGCCGCCGTCCTCGGCGGCTTCGGCTCCATTCCGGGCGCGCTCGTCGGCGGCCTCACCATCGGGCTCATCGAGCTGTTCGCGGGCGCCTACCTCCCGCACGGGGTCAAGGACGTCGCGGCGTACGTGGTGCTGCTCGTCGTGCTCGCGGTGCGGCCGCAGGGCATCTTCGGCGCCGTGGGTCGCAAGAAGGTCTGACGCCGTGCGCTTTCTCTTCAAGACCTCCTACGCGCAAGAGCTGGGGCTCTTTCGCGACAACGTCCAGCGCAACTGGTACGTCGCCCTCTTCGCCGCGCTGCTGGTGCTGCCGCGCGTCGTGCCCGACTACGTCGGCGACATCAGCCTCGTCTTCATCTACGGGCTCTGCGGGCTGTCGCTCATGGTCCTCGCCGGCTACACCGGGCTCATCAGCCTCGGCCACGCCGCCTTCCTGGGCATCGGCGCCTACGCGCACGTCTTCTTCGCGCACGATCTGCAGCTGCCGTGGATCGTCTCCGTCGCGCTCGCCTGCGTGATCACGGCCGCGGCCGGCGTGCTGGTCGGCCTGCCCGCGCTCCGCATGACGGGGGTGTACCTCACCATCGCGACGCTCGCGTTCGCGCTGATCATCCAGGAAATCTTCTCGCGCTGGGATCGCGTCACCGGCGGCCTCAAGGGCAAGCCCGTGGACAAGCCGGTGCTGTTCGGATTCTCGTTCGCGAGCGAGCTGGCCTTTTACTTCCTGTGCCTCGCCCTGCTCATCGGCGCCCTGTGGCTGACCGCGAATCTGCTGCGGGCCCCGACGGGACGCGCCTGGGTCGCCATCCGCGACAGCGAGATCGCCGCGCAGTCGATGGGCGTGAACGTGGCCGTGTACAAGACCATGGCCTTCGCCTACTCCGCGGCCCTCATGGGTGTCGCCGGCGCGCTCTTCGCCCACAAGATCAGCTTCCTCGCGCCCGACATCTTCAGCGTGCTGCTGTCCATCCAGCTGCTGCTGATGGTCGTGGTGGGCGGCCTCGGCAGCCTGCACGGGGCGCTCTACGGCGCCGTCTTCGTGGCGATTCTCCCCGTGCTGATCTCGCAGGCGCGGGACGCCGTCCCGGCGTGGCACGGCCTGGACCGGTTCGTGAAGCAGCCCGGCCTCGAGCCCGGCCTGTTCGGGCTGATCCTCGTGCTCTTCATCCTCTTCGAGCCCCTCGGGATCTACGGACGCTGGATGAAGGTCAAGCTGTACTTCGCGATGTTCCCGCTCTACAAGCGCGCCACGTTCAAGCGGCAGAAGGCCTACATGCGATCGGAGCGGCTGCGATGACGCTGCTCGAGGCGGACAACCTCGCCATCAACTTCGGGGGCATCACCGCGCTGGCCGGCGTGAGCTTCGAGGTCCGGGCGGGCGAGGTGCTCACGATCATCGGGCCGAACGGCGCCGGCAAGACGACGATCTTCAACCTCGTGTCCCGCATCTACGACCCCACCCGCGGGCGTCTGAGCTTCTGCGGCGAGGACATCACCCGGGTGCCCCCGCACGAGATCGCCCGGCGCGGCATCGCGCGGACGTTTCAGAACATCGAGCTCTTCGAGCACGCCACCGTGCTGCAGAATCTCCTGCTCGGCCGGCACGCCCACAAGCGCTCGCGCTTCGTGGAAGAGCTGCTCTTCCTGCCCCGCGTGCGCGCGCTCGAGCTCGAGCATCGCGGGGCCGTGGAGAAGGTCATCGACTTCCTGGACCTCCAGCCCTACCGCGACAGCCTGATCGTCAACCTGCCGTATGGCGTCCGCAAGGTCGTCGAGATGGCGCGCGCGCTCTGCACGCAGCCGAAGCTCCTCCTCCTCGACGAGCCCTCGTCCGGGTTGAGCGTCGAGGAGACGGAGGAGATGGCGTTCTGGATCCAGGACATCCGGACGCTGCTCGGCATCACGGTGCTCATGGTCGAGCACGACATGAGTCTCGTCAGCGCCGTGTCCGACCGCGTGGTGGCGCTCAACTACGGCCTCGTCATCGCCGCCGGCACCCCGCGCGACGTGCAGGCGCATCCCGACGTCGTGAAGGCGTACCTGGGAGGCTGACGCGTGAGCGGAGCCCTCCTCCAGGTGAGCAACCTCGAGACGTACTACGGTCCGATCATGGCCATTCGCGGCGTCAGCTTCGAGGTGAAGCGGGGCGCCATCGTCACCATCCTGGGCGCCAACGGCGCCGGCAAAACCACCGTGCTCAAGACCGTCTCCGGCGTCATGGACCCCCAGAAGGGCACGGTGACCTTCGACGGCCGCGAGATCCAGGGCATGGATCCCGATCGCGTGACGCGCCTGGGCCTGAGCCACGTGCCCGAGGGCCGCGAAATCTTTCCGCTGCTCACCGTCGCCGAGAATCTGAAGATGGGCGCCTATACACGCACCGACACCGTCGGCGTCGCGCGCGATCTCGCGATGGTGTACGAGTATTTCCCGGTCTTGCAGGCGCGGACCCACCAGCGCGCCGGCCAGCTGTCGGGCGGCGAGCAGCAGATGCTCGCGATCAGCCGCGCCCTCATGACGCGGCCGGCGATGATGCTCCTGGACGAGCCCTCGCTGGGGCTGGCCCCCAAGCTCGTGAAGGAGATCTTCGACATCATCGTGCGCATCAACCGCGAGCGGGGGGTGACGGTGCTCCTGGTCGAGCAGAACGCCAACATGGCCCTGCACGTGGCGGACTACGGGTACGTCCTGGAAGTCGGGCGCATCGTGATGGAAGATACCTGCGCGCGGCTGCTCGAAAAGGACGACATCAAGGAGTTCTATCTCGGCATGAAGGAGACCAGCGTACGCGGCACCCGCCGGTGGAAGCGGAAGAAGACGTGGCGATGACCGGCGCCCCCACCGTCCACGGCCAGGACACCCTGCCCCGCCTCTTCCGCCACGTCGTCGGGCAGCGCGGCGACGCCGTCGCCATGCGCGAGAAGGACCTGGGCGTCTGGCGCTCCGTCACGTGGCGGCAGTACGGCGAGCGCGCGCGGCGCGTCGGCCTCGGCCTGGTGGCCCTCGGCCTGCGGCCGCGCGACGTGGTGTCGATCATCGCCGAGAACGGCCCCGAGTGGCTGTACACGGATCTCGGGACGATGTCGGTGGGCGGCGTGACGAACGGCATCTACACCACGGACTCGCCGCGCCAGGTCGAGTACATCGTCAACGACAGCGGCACGCGATTCTTCTTCGCGGGCGACGAGGAGCAGCTCGACAAGATCCTCGAAGGACGCGCGCGCTGCCCGGGGCTGGTGAAGATCGTCGTGTTCGACGTCGAGGGACTGCACGGCTTCGCGGACGCGCAGGTCATGTCCTTCGACGCGCTGCTGGAGCTGGGAGCCCGCTACGAGCGCGAGCATCCCGGCGCCTGGGACTCGCTGGTCGAGATCGCGAAGCCCGAGGACCTCGCGATCCTCGTCTACACCTCGGGCACCACGGGCCCGCCCAAGGGCGCCATGCTGAGCCATCGCAACATCATCT